>ERZ761607.5389-NODE-5389-length-10526-cov-6.628402_pt1 | contig 10526 bp, 9 predicted proteins | sample MGYA00511164_ERZ761607 | MGnify/ENA primary metagenome ERZ761607 (study PRJEB28899, sample SAMN02445080) | bioreactor sludge metagenome | biome: EBPR sludge | place: Australia: Brisbane, Thorneside Wastewater Treatment Plant | collected 2011-06-22 ...
GAATTATAATAATACCATTCTCCCTCAATTTTTTTAAAGGTTCTATTTTGGTCTTCAAAATGCAATTTACTTCTTGGATTTACAAAATTTAATAAACGAGTCCGAGCTGACATAAATATTCTAATATCTTCTGAAAATATAGTTTCTCTACCAATCACATTTAGTTTGTTCTCAATAGCAAAGTCTGATAATTTAAGGACTAAATCAAAATCAACATTTTTTTCTTCACACCACTTTTTTAATCCTGAATTGATTCCCGTATAATCATTGAGACGATTGAATGGATAAATTACAGGAAAATTAAAATCATCTTTATAAGTTCTAACACTCACTTCAAAGAAAGGATGTTGACAAGAATAAAACCCCAATAAACTTGCATCTGTAATTTTAATGCTAATAAAATTACTGTCTTCTCTAATTCTTTCTACAAAAAAATCTAATTCCTGTTTATTCTCTTCATAAAACTTTAATGCATCTTGATAAGACTTATCTTTACAACCAAAATTTAGATTGAAGAATATGATAAATGAAAAAATAAATAAATTAAGTAAAATATTTTTCGTTTTAGTACTCATTGAAAAAAGAGAATTAGTTTTTAGATTCATCCACTCAAAAAACTACCACTAATTTTTAATATTTCAAAATTCATTTTTAAGAATGCTCTTCATATGTTTTTCCAAATCATCAAGATCTTGAGTTGCAAAATAAATTCTTTCCATTTTTACTCCATGATATACATGAATAATAAAATTTCTGAAAGAGCGTGGTAAATGCCATGGATAATCATATTTATCCAAAATATCCTTGTCAATATGAGTAATTGCTTCGCCTATTATTAAAAACTGATACTGAACAGCACTTTGGACTTTAACATCATTTAAAAACTCTGTCAAATCCATCCCAAGAACAAACATCTTTATCATTTCGATTGCTTTTAAAATATGCTCAACTCTTTGTTTTGGTGTCGGTTTATTCATATATTAATATCAAATCATTTTCAGCTGATTGAACAGCGAAATCTTTTATATATCCTTTTTCAACTATATCAACTTTTCTTTTGATTTTTTGTTCAATATTGTATGCTATATCAGTCAAATCAAAAAGAGAATAGTTTTTCTTTTTATTAAATTCTATCATAATATCAATATCGCTTTCAGAATTATCCTCATTTCTGGCTACTGAACCAAATAACCATGCTTTTAATACCCGACCGTCTTTTTTTAAAATGTTTTTTATAGATTTAATAATCCCGGATTTTTTATCTTTTTTAGTTATTATGTAATTCATTTTTTCTTCTGCTACTTGTAATGCCTCTAAAGCCAAATCTTCATTACTAACTTCATTGAGTAGTTTATCCGATAACCAAGAAATAAGAAGCTTTTCTTCTTTAACGTCATAATATTCAGATAATTTTTTAATTAATTCACGTTTTGCCATGCGTCTCCCTTTTTCAATTTTGGATAGAAGTGAAGAATCAATTTTGAGAAATGCAGAAACTTCTTTTAAAGTTTTTTTATTTTTTAATCTTAAAGATCTTATAAGATTTCCGAAGTTAGTTATTTGATAAATTTTAGACATCAAGCGTTTGGACAATTTTTGTCCAAAAATAATAATTATTAGAATTTTATAAAAGGTGAATTTCCGGTATGAGGAATTTATTCCACAACTAGAAATATATTACGCATTTTGCGTAATGCTTTCTGCGTAATGTATAAATCCTTAAACTTTTAGTGTCACAAATCTTAAAAAATCAGTCCCTAAATATCTTTTAAATATCATTTTAAAAACTAATTTTTCCCTTGAAAACATTCTTTGAATTACGCATTTTGCGTTACGCATAATGCGTAATTTAAATAAGATTAATTTAAAGAACATGAATCCATTTATCGTTAGCGGATTTTCTAAAGGAAAATATTTTTGTAACAGGAAAAACGAATTAAATAAACTTCAGAACTCCTATATAAACAACAGAAATGTTACTTTGATATCCTTAAGAAGAATGGGGAAAACAAGTTTAGTATTAAATTTATTTGAAAAAATTAAAAAGGATGCTGATTGTCTTTTCATAGATATTTTTCCTGCTCAAAACTTAAGTGATTTTGTAAATATTTTTGCAAATTCGGTTTATAATTATTTTGGAAAAACTTTAAAAAACTATTTTGGTGAATTAACAGGTTTAGTAAAATCACTTGGTGCTACTATTTCAATTAACGACATTACCGGAAATCCAGAATTGAGTTTTGGTTTAATAAAACCAATAAAAGCAGAAACTAATTTAAATGAAATCATAAATTTTCTTGAAAAAAGAAAAAAAAGAGTTTTGATAGCATTTGATGAATTTCAACAAATATTAAATTTTACGGAAAAGAATACTGAAGCAATTTTAAGAACAAATTTTCAAAAAGTATCTAATATTGGTTTTATATTTTCAGGGAGTAATAAAGGTATGATGGAATCATTATTCTCCGCACATTCAAAACCGTTTTATCAAAGCTCGGAAATTTTATATTTGAATGAGATTCCTCAAAATGAGTATAAGGATTTTATAATTGGGCATATAAAAAACAGTGAAACATATTTAACTTCAGAGCAAGTTGATTATATATTATCAGTTTGCAGAGGTCATACATATTATATTCAGTATTTTTGTAACCGGTTATATTCTATAAATTTTAACGGCAAAAAAGATAATATAGTAAAAGTCTTTGAAGATATTTTAACAGAAAACGAACCCGTATTTATCAATTATAGAAATATGTTAACTAACTCTCAATGGAATCTATTAAAAGCAATTGCATTAGAAAATACCGTGAAAGAACCCACATCAAATCAGTTTATAAAAAAATATAATTTAGGAGGTGCGAGCACAGTGCAAAGAGGATTAAAGTCATTATTAAAAGATGAAATGATAACTTTTTATAACAATGAATTTATTGTTTCAGATGTATTTTTATTTAACTGGTTTAAAATGAGCAAAATTTAAATTAATTTATAATTTTTACAGGGCTTTTGAGTTTGTAAAATAAATTATTTACCGTAATTTTGTTAGAATTTAATTTTTTAATGACTGATAATAACTGGAAAGATTTTTTAAAAAATAAGGGTAATACTGTTAAACTGATTCTTAATTTTATTCTTCTCTTTGTGAGTCTGTGTTTTGTCACGACTTATCTCAACTTTAATGAACAAAGAACAGAAGTTGTAAAATTAAGCGATCCGGTTTTGAAAACTTTTACCGCTTATGACCTAGATACTTATGCATTCATTTTAATGTATATCTCCTTAATTACTTTTTTTGTTTTTATTGCTTCACGTCCGAAACTCATTTTGCTTGCATTTACCTCTTACTGTATCGTTATCCTCTCAAGAATTTTTATGATGTGGCTTACTCCTCTTGATATTCCCGAAGGTGCAATTTATTTTCATGATCCTATAGTTAATATTTTTGGTGGAGGAACAACTTTTATGAAAGATTTATTTTTTTCCGGTCATACTTCTCTTATGGTTTTGCTTACGCTAATTGTTCATTTTGAAAATAGGAATGTATCTGTAACCTATGGTAAAGATAAAATCAAAAGCATTGATAAATTTTATCAATATTTTTTAATGACAGGTACAATTCTTGTCGCCTTATCTGTATTGTTGCAAAAAGCACATTACACTGTTGATGTTATTGTTGCTCCTTTTGTTGCTTATACAGCTTACCGGATATCAAGAAAAATTTATAAACTTTAATATTTAATTAAATAATTCCTCGTAATAATTGAAAAAAATTAAATCAAAAAATAAAAATCAAAATTCTCAAAAGGAATTAAAGAAAGAAATTGATTTTACTTTGGCATTTGAACCGGGTAAAATTCAAAACTATATTATTTATGCAGTGCTTGCGATTATATCTGTATCGCTTGCCATTAACTATCTTGTTTACGCTTCTAATCAGAACGGTTTTATGAGCTTCCCACTGGATGACCCATGGATTCATTTAACATTTGCAAAAAATCTCGTGGAGTATGGCAGTTTTTCATATTTCAAAAATGAAATGGCAACTGCAGGATCAACTTCACCGATATATACTCTGTTTCTTGCAGCGGGTTTTATCTTCACAAAAAATGAAATGATTCTAAGTTATATTCTCGGGATAATTTTTCTTTTATGTTCTGTATTTTCATTTTATAAATTAAGCAGATTTGAATTCGGAAAAGAAACTTATTTTGCTATCGGAGCAACTATGATTTTTGTTGCTGATAAATGGATGAACTTTATCGCTGACTCAGGAATGGAAACTACGATGTATATTTTTATGCTCATTCTCGGATTTTATTTTTATAAAAAAAGGCAGGCGATTCCTCTCGGGATAATGCTTGGACTGATACTCTGGGGAAGACCTGATGGCGTTGCTTTTTATGCCGCATTAATAATTGATTATTTACTTTTATTATATCTTTCAAAAAATTCTAAGGATAACAAGTATAATTTATTTTCAAAACAGGACTTAATTAAAATTGCTTCTTCGTTTGGTGTATTACTTGTAATTTATTTTATAATGAATTTAATTCTTTCGGGTTCGTTATTACCGAATACTTATAATGCAAAACTTGAATACTATTCACCTGAATTCAGAAGCAGAGGAGATTTTTTCAAGTTTGAAGTTTGGGATTATTTCACGACCGGTGTATATGGGGTTTTAATGATTGGATTTTTATTTTCAACTGCTCAGACTTTATTCGATTTATTCAAAAAAAGATACAACGGCAATTTTTCGTTTATTTTATTTTCATTCTTGCTTGTATTTATTTACTGGTATAAGTTGCCTTATGCTCACCGCTTCGGAAGATATTTAATGCCGATTATTCCGTTTTTAATATTGGTGGGGTTGACCGGATTCAGAAACGCATCAAAAATTATTGGCAATGCATTTAACAGCAGAAGTTTTGCAAATGGATTTTATATTCTGGTAATTGCAATTTGTATTGCAATGGGATTTACGAATTATAATGAAAATAAAAAATTATACGCAGAGGAATGTAAATACATCTATGACAGGCAAGTGAAAGCGGCTTTATGGATTAATCAAAATACAAATGAAAATGATATTGTAGGAACTCATGATGTAGGGGCGATAGGATTTTACAGCGGTAGAAAAATTGTGGATGTTGCCGGGCTTGTAACTCCGGAACTGATAAATAAAATTAATGACAGAAATTATGTTAAAGAAATGGAAAAATATATGAAAGAATCGGGAGTAACTTATCTCGCATTTTTAAGAGAGTGGTATAGGGTTGTAAATCAAGAGCCCTTATTTTCTACTGCGGACAGTTTACCCCCGGAAGTTATGGAGATTTATAAATTTGTTCCTGACTCGACTGTGATATTAAGCAAAGAATCCAATTCAATTAATATGTATGCGGAAAATTTATTGCAGCAAAAACAAATTCCGCAGGCAATAAATATTTTAAACAAATCAATTGCCTCATCACCGAATTCTTCATATACATATTTCCTCTTAGCCAGTGCATATTCACTTCAGAATGACGCAAAAAATATGGAAGCGGCATTGATAAAGGCAACAGAGTTATATCCGAAATTTAAAGAAGCACATCTGCAACTTGCAAACTTTTATCTGAAAAACGGGTTTAATGATAAGGCAAGGTTTCATTTGAATAAATGTTTTGAAGCAGATCCTGATTATAAATTTGCAAAAGATTTAGAAAAGATGATGCCACAGGATTCAACTAAAAAATAAAACATCCGTTCTTAATGGTAAAAACACTTCACCACGAATTAACACGGATTAAACTATTATCACGAATAATTGCGAAAATATTTTAGTTTTCATTAAAAATTCCAAATATTAAAAATAAATTTATTTAAGGTTAAATATTTGAAAAAAATTAATTTTATAAGTGTTTTATTATTTATATTAACAGGCAGTTTAATATTTATTTTAACTGCCGGATCGTTTTTTTTATATTATTTTTCAAATACGCGCCCTTTATCATCCGATAAGCAATTCAAAATTTCCAAAGGAGAAAATTTTACTGAAATTGTGAACAATCTTGAATCACAGAAAATTATATCCGATGGATTTTCGCTTAAACTTGTTGCAAAAATTACAGGTCTTGATAAAAAAATATATGCAAGGAATTATATATTCAAACCAGGAATGGGAAATTTTGAAATACTGACAATGATTTCCAATCCGAAATATATAGAAACAGTCAGACTAAGAGTATTAGAAGGTTGGACAATCCGGAAAATATCCGAAACGGTCGAAAACAGATTTGGAATTGATAAGAGTGAATTTGTAAAAGCAACTCAGAATCCGGAATTAATAAAAAAACTTGGGCTTGAAGGTAAAGTGAAAAATCTTGAAGGGTTTTTATTTCCTGATACTTATACTTTAGATATAAACTCTGATGCAAATGATATTGTTAATGTATTAGTTAATCGTTTTATTGAAAAAATTATTGATGATAAAAATTTTATGAATGAAATGAATGCTAAAGGGATGACACTTTTGGAAGCAGTAACTCTCGGTAGCATAATAGATGCCGAAACTCATATTAAAGATGAACTTGAGATAATTTCAGGAGTATATCATAACAGGTTAAAGAAAAAAATGAGGTTAGAAGCAGACCCGACGGTTCAATATGTACTTCCGGATGGACCAAAGGAAAGACTTTTATATAAAGATCTGGAGATTAATTCACCGTATAATACATATCGAAATTTCGGATTGCCACCCGGACCGATAAATAATCCCGGGTTGGAAGAAATTAAATCAGCTGTGAATCCTGCAAAACATAACTATATATTTTTCGTAGCAACAGGAGATGGCGGACATAAGTTTTCGGAAACATATGATCAACATCTGAAAGCAGCGGAAGAATACAGAAAAAAACTTAAATGAGAGAAAAAATTCTTTTAAATATTTTTTTAAAAACAGATTATCGCGATAAAGAAAATAAATCATATAAAAAATTTATCGGGATTATAATCTCATATTTATTCGCTAACAGTTTTATCGGGTGGAGCAATTATATAAGATTTGATGAATTCGGATTTTCAGTGTTGGCAATGAGTATGAATGTATTTTTTATTACTTTTATAGCACTCACAGAATACTCCGATTTATTTTTTTCCAAAAAACAGAATGAAATTTTTTCATCTCTTCCTGTAAATAAAAGTGAAATTTTCACTGCAAAGTATATATCAAGTTTTATTTATATAACATCTTTTTTAATTATTCTGATAATTCCTCAGATAGTTTATTTTTATTTTTATACGGAATCGGTTTCAAGAATTTTATTATTCATATCGGTAAATTTTTCATTTACATATACAGTATTATTTTTGTTATTAATTCTTCAGACATTTTCAACAATAATCAGCAAAGGAAAATCAAATAAAATTGTTGTCTTTATTCAGTTTATATTTATAGGATTTATTTTATTATCAAGCACAATCTCATCGGGAGGAGTTAAAGACGGGTTAACAGATTTAAGAAAAATTGAAGGGATAACATATTTTCCTCAAACGCATTTTTACAATGCAATCGATAATTATATATATTTATTAATAGTCGTAATTTTATTTCTAACATCCGGATTAATTTTTTATTTTTATTTACTGAAGAATTATGAAAAAGCATCTGAATATTTATCCACTGAACCGGAGAAAGTAAAGAGATCAAGAAATTTTGGAAAATATTTTTCAGGTATTCAAAAATTTATAAATGAAAAATTTTTAACAAATGAGACTGAACGTGCCTTTTACGGACTGACAAAAAATCAGTTTGCAAATTCAAAACAGTTAAAAGTAAAAAATTATCCGTTCATTTTTTTACCGGTATTGTTTGCAGTTATAGCAGTAGTAGGCAATCAGCAGGGGTTTTTATATTTTGATTCAAGCAAATTAAAAAGTCTTGAGGGGGGAATTTTAATTCTTGGACCTTCATTAACAATGATGTTGATAATGAGTTCGAGATTATTGATTTCAGCGACTAAGATAGCAGATGAAAATTCACATGGAACGGACTGGATTTACAAAACTATTCCAGTTAAAGAGAGTGTTTGGATATTTAACGGTGTTAATAAATTTATATACTTTAACTTTTTGATTCCGGTATTTATAATTGTGTTTCTGATTTTATTGATTCGTCTGGATTTTATAACGGTGTTATTGAATATGACATTTATAATATCGGGAATAATATTTATAAATTCACTTGCGGGATTATTTGACAAAAATTATCCTTTCACATTAGAAAATACAAAACACAACAGCACTTCCAAATTTTTTGAAGTGATTTTGACAATGGTAATGGGTATTCTTGTATTCATTATTCAGATTTTTGTTTTTTCAAATATTTATTTTATACTCGGTTTATCAGCCGTGTTTATAGGTATATCAGCTCTGGTAAACCGGAAATAAAATAATTAATTATGCCACAACAGGAAACATCAGTTAATATTAAAACGCAAACCAAACCATTAATAAAAACATATAATGGTGACGGAAAAAGTATAGTCTTGGGAATAACGGGAGCGAGCGGTGCGATATACGGATTGAGAATGCTTCGTGCATTATTATTAAGCGAATATAATGTTGAATTGATTTTATCTGAGTATGCTTCATATTCACTTGAGAGTGAATGTAATGTAGAAATAAAACCTTCCAATATAACATCAATTTTTCCTGAAATATTAATGTTGAAATCGAGTGTAAATATACACAGTAATTTAGATTTGAAATCTGAATTATTTCAAGGGGGATTTAACATTAACGGAATGGTAATATCGCCATGTTCGATGGGATTGCTTGCAGGTATAGCAGACGGCGAGTGTGAGAATCTGATTGAGAAATGTGCTGACTGGACACTATCTCATAAAAAACCATTGATAATAGTTCCGAGAGAAACACCGATAAACAAAATTCATTTAAGAAATTTAACTAACGTAATGGATGCCGGAGCAATGGTAGTTCCTGCGATGCCTGCATTTGATTACAATCCTACGACATTCAATGACCTTGCAGATTATATAGCAGGTAAAGTTATGGATATGCTCAACAATGATGAGAAGCCAATGGCGTGAGTGGGGGAATTTTTACATATTCAGCGTGAATATTTACTGAAGCAATTATTTATCTTGATATTTAGACTTACTTTTTTTAACTTTTTAAAATAATTAATAAGCTATGCCGAAAATCTTTTTTATAAGCCAAAAAACCAAATACATTTAAAGTTATCATTTTGAGAAAAATGTTATTTATATTGTTGAGTTTAATTTATATGAGTTCTCTCAACTCTTGTCTTAATAGTTTGAATAATAATGAACTTGATGGAATTACTTATGATTCAATCTCTCATTTGCTTTGGACTAAATATGAAAATCCATTTGGTAAAATAAACGACGTTGCTTATATAGACACAAACAAAATGTTTATCGCCGGTGCACCGGACATTATATTTTTTAACGGTCAATCTTTTAATGTATTAGAAAAATCTAAATTTCATAAAGAAAGTTATGTAGTGGCTATGTCTAATCAATATAATGTTTATTTTGGCTCATCAGTTTATGATCAATTTAATATAGAAAAAGGTTTAATGTTTTATTGGACCGGTTATTCCTTAATTTCATTTGAAATACCAAAAGATAATACAGGAAAAATAATTGATATTTTCAAAGATAAAAATTTTCCTTTTGATGTTTGGGTGAATACCGAGAAAATAAATCTGATTTATAAATTTCAAGATAATTTTTTTAAAGAATATTATATTGATGAGGGATATGAAGGTGGATTTACATTTAAAGATTCATCAGAGAGAATAATAACTGTAAAGTTTAATAGAAATATTCCAATCCCAAAATATAAAATTTATAAATACGACGTCGCAACCGACAATTTTTTATCATTATTAGAAGGAAGTTTAGAGAATAGTAAAATTTCAAACATCGGAAAAGATTTAATTTTACAAAAAGAAGATCACGTATTTATTTTTAAAAATAATAGTTGGGTTTATTCAACTAATACAGCATTAGCATTAAATCAATCTGAATATTTAAATCTTTTAAATTCAGATGGAATTTATGGGAAAATTTTATTTACTTATCAAAAATTTTTACCTAATGGTATGTATAATTATATCAGTAAAAAATGGCATTATGAAAATAGACTGAACTCTATAATAGCGGATAGAAATTTTATAATAGGCGAAGGAATAAAATATAAAGGAACTTCGGTATTATTTTATCACAATTATTCATCAACAAATAAGTCAGCTATTTATATAGGTAAATTCCCCAATATTAATAATTAATAGACTTAATAATCTAACACATACCGGAAAATTTTCATATAATTAATTGTCATTTAATTTAGTATTGTAAAATAATGTTATTAACATTATATCTGCATTATAACATTAGTAATGTTAAAATGTATCAATAGAGTTATTATTAATTATTCTATGAGTCTTTTTGAAGAAATATTAAATGATTTTGGATTAAAGGTTGAATTTAGAG
>ERZ761607.5391-NODE-5391-length-10522-cov-4.070507_pt1 | contig 10522 bp, 9 predicted proteins | sample MGYA00511164_ERZ761607 | MGnify/ENA primary metagenome ERZ761607 (study PRJEB28899, sample SAMN02445080) | bioreactor sludge metagenome | biome: EBPR sludge | place: Australia: Brisbane, Thorneside Wastewater Treatment Plant | collected 2011-06-22 ...
CAACCGCTCCGTGCAGGGCTTCCTGGTCAGCGGCGTGGAACGTATCGTCAACATCGCGGTGGAGGACATCCATCCGCCGCCGGAGATGGGCGCCGAGAACAGCTACCTGACCGCGGTGACGCGGTTCCAGGGCGAACTGATCCAGGTGATCGACGTGGAAAGCGTGCTGGCCGACATCTGCCAGTCGCGCATGGACGCCACCCTGGCGCCGGAGATGGCGCTGCCCACCGATGCCGGGCCGTTGCAGGTGCTGGTGGTGGACGACTCCCGCGTGGCGCGCTCGCAGATCCGCAGCGTGCTGGAGCAACTGGGCGTCACCGCCACCCTGCTCTCGGACGGCCGCCAGGCGCTGGACCACCTCTTGCAGGTGCACGCGGCCGGCGAGAACCCGGCCGAGCGCTACGCCATGGTCATCTCCGACATCGAGATGCCGGCCATGGACGGCTACACCCTGACGACGGAAATCCGGCGCCACCCGGGGCTGGCCGGGCTGTACGTGCTGCTGCACACCTCGCTGTCGGGCGTGTTCAACAACGCCATGGTCGAGCGCGTGGGCGCCAACGCCTTCGTCGCCAAGTACAGCCCGCACGAGTTGGCCGACCACGTGCTGTCGCGGCTGAACCAGGTCGTCCAGGCCCGCCTGGCCGCCTGAGCCCCGCCGTCGTCAGGGCGGAAGCCGGGATGCGTTTGGCTGGCGCCGCTACTGGCGTGGTTGCCGTTGCGGTTACGGCCGGCCGATACTGCCGTTGCCGTTGCCGCTGCGCTCCCGCCCTGCTGCACTCGCGCACTCCGATCAAGGTTTAAAAGGCAAGGGGCTAAGAGCAAAAGCAAAGGCCAATCGATCCCGGCCTTCACCGGATGACGATGCGAAGGGGGCCCCCTCCTGTCCGCCCCCTGCTCGCCTCCTGCCCCCCTCGCCCGCACTTCTCCCCCACGTTCTGGCACACGCCTTGCACCCCTCCCGGCAACCCTCTGCCGGAGCGGCGCCATGTCCAACCCGATCTCCAACTACCTGGGCGTCCATGCCGCGGCGCTGCCGTTGCGCGAGCAGCGCATGCAACTGATCGCCAGCAACCTGGCCAACGTGGACACGCCGCACTACAAGGCCAAGGACATCAGCTTCCAGGCCGCGCTGGAGAGTGCCGCATTGCAGGCCGCGGCGCCGGAGAGCACCCACGAGCGCCACCTCACCCTGCTGGACGCCGGCCCGCGCATCTTCGAGCGCGACGGCGTGCAACCCAGCCTGGACGGCAACACCGTCGACGCCGACACCGAGCGCGCCGCCTACGGCCGCGCGGCGCTGGAATACCGCGCCTCGCTGAGCTTCGTCGAATCCAAGGTGCGCACCCTGCTCACCGCCATCACCGGCCAGTAAGGAGCCGCACCATGAGCAACCTGCCCATCTTCGATGTCGCCGGTTCCGCGCTGCAGGCGCAGTCGGTGCGCCTGAGCACCATCGCCAGCAACCTGTCCAACGCCGACTCCATCGCCTCCTCCGCCGACGCGGTCTACAAGCCGGTCGAGCCGATCTTCCAGGCGCGCCCGCTGGACAAGGGCGGCTCGCTCACCTCGGTGCAGGTGAAGGAGATCACCCAGAGCGAGGCGCCGCCGATCAAGCGCTACGAGCCCGGCCACCCGATGGCCGACGCCGACGGCTACGTCTACGCGCCGGACGTGGACCCGGTGGCGCAGATGGTCAACCTGATCTCGGCCTCGCGCAGCTACCAGGCCGGCGTGGAAGTGCTGAACACCGCCAAGGAACTGGCCCTGGCCACGCTGACCATGGGCCGCTGACGCCTCCACTCCCTTCCCCGACGGGCACGCGCATGACCACCATCAACGGCGACCCCTTCGCCGCCATCAACACCACCCGCTCCGCCGCGGCCAAGCAGGAACAGGCGCTGGGCCAGGCCGACTTCATGCGGCTGATGACCGAGCAGTTGCAGCACCAGGACCCGCTCAAGCCGATGTCCAACAGCGAGTTCGTCGCGCAGTTGGCGCAGTTCTCGACCGTGCAGGGCATCAGCGAGCTGAACACCACCGTGGGCGGTTTCGCCTCCGCGCTGACCGGCGACCAGGTGCTGAAGGGCGCCTCGCTGGTGGGGCATTCGGTGGTGGTGCCGTCCGGTTCGGTCGCCCTGCCCGCCTCCGGCAACGCCACCGGCATGGTGATGGCGCCGGGCGCCGGCAAGGTGACGTTCGAGATCACCGACGCCAGCGGCGTGATCGTGGACACCGTGGTGGTGGACGCCCCCGCCAAGGGCGAGACCACGTTCGCCTGGGACGGCGTGAAGGCCGACGGCACGCGCGCCGAGCCCGGCAAGTACGCCATCAAGGCCACGCACACCGGCAGCGGCGGCACCGCCACCGCGCTGAACACCTACGTGGACGCCACCGTCGACAGCGTGACCATCGGCTCGGACGGCCTGTACCTGAACCTGCCCGGCCTGGGCACCGCGCCGCTGGACTACGTGCTGCGCATCGGCAAGACCTCTTCCTGAGCTCCGCTCCCACCGCATAACGCAAGGAGTCATCCATGGCTTTCAACAGCTCGCTGTCCGGCATGAAGGCGGCCAACGCCGACCTCAACGTCACCTCGCACAACATCGCCAACGTCAACACCACCGGCTTCAAGGAGTCGCGCGCGGAGTTCGCCGAGGTGTTCTCCTCCACCGGCTACGGCCTGCTGCGCAACGGCATCGGCGCCGGCGTGCGCCTGACCAACGTGGCCCAGCAGTTCTCGCAGGGCGACATCAACCAGACCGGGCGCTACCTGGACCTGGCGGTGGACCGCGAAGGCTTCTTCACCGTCAGCAACAACGGCACCCACGTCTACACCCGCGCCGGCAACTTCCAGCGCGACGCCAACGGCTTCGTCACCACGCCGGACGGCTACCGCCTGCAGGCGTTCCCGCCGCGCACCGACGGCAACGGCTTCGACACCGGCCGCCTGGGCGACCTGCAACTGCTGACCAGCGACAGCCCGCCCAACCCGACCACCTCGATCAACCTGGCGGCCACCCTGCCCGGCAACGCCAGCGAGCCCACGGTGACGCCGTTCGACCCGACCGAGGGCAACAGCTACAACGAGACCACCTCGGTCACCGTGTACGACTCGCTGGGCGTGGCGCACCAGCAGACCGTGTACTACGTGAAGACCGCCACGCCGAACGAATGGCAGGTGCACGTGTACGTGGACGGTACCTCGATGGGTGCGCCGGCGACGGTGGGCTTCGACAACAACGGTCGCCTCACCGCCCCGGCCAACGGCCAGATCCCGCTGGCCCCGTTCACCCCCAGCACCGGCGCCGGCGTGCTGAACATGACCATGAACATCAGCGGCACCACCCAGTACGGCGAAGCCTTCGCGGTCAACGACCAGCGCCAGGACGGCTACGCCAGCGGCAAGCTCAACGAGTTCACCGTGTCCGAGGAAGGCGTGGTGTACGCGCGCTACTCCAACGGTGTGGACCGGCCGGTGGGTCAGGTGGCGCTGGCCAACTTCACCAACCCGCAGGGCCTGATCTCGCAGGGCAACAACACCTGGACGCACAGCTACACCTCCGGCGAGCCGCGCATCGGCGCACCGGGCACCTCGGACTTCGGCCAGATCGCCTCCGGCGCGCTGGAAGCCTCGACCGTGGACCTGACCGAGCAACTGGTCAACATGATCGTGGCCCAGCGCAACTTCCAGGCCAATTCGCAGATGCTGTCCACGCAGGACCAGATCACGCAGACGGTCATCAACATCCGTTGATGACCGTGGGGCCAGGGACCAGAGGTCGGGGGCCGGGAAAACGCCCTTCTGACTTCTGACTTCTGACTGCTGGCCCCTGACTCCCAACCTCTGCCCCCGATTCCCGAGACGCCCCATGGACAAAGCCCTCTACGTCGCAATGACCGGCGCCCGCGCTTCGCTGCAGGCGCAGGGCACGGTGTCGCACAACCTGGCCAACGTGGACACCAAGGGCTTCAAGGCCGCGCTGGCCGGCACCGAGGCGTTCAAGATCCAGGGGCCCGGCTTTCCTTCGCGCGTGGACGCCATGACCATCGACGCGGGCATCGACGGCCGTACCGGCGCACAGATGGTCACCGGCCGCTCGCTGGACGTGTCGCTGCAACCCGGCCGCTGGCTGGCGGTGCAGGCGGCCGACGGCGGCACGGCCTATACGCGCAACGGCGAACTCAGCGTGACCCCCAACGGCCAACTGGTCACCGCCGGCGGCCGCGCGGTGCTGGACGACAACGGCAACCCCATCGCGGTGCCGCCGGCGCAGTCCATCGACATCGGCGCCGACGGCACGGTGTCGATCATCCCGCAGGGCGAAGGCCCGCAGACCATGGCCATCGTCGGGCGCATGCGCATCGTCGAGGCCGCCCAGCCGCAACTGGCCCGCGGCAACGACGGCCTGATGCGCCCGGCCGACCCGCAGGCGCCGGCGCTGCCCGCGGCCAACGGCAACAGCCTGACCACGGGGGTGCTGGAAGGCAGCAACGTGGACGCGGCGGGGGCGCTGGTGCAGATGATCCAGTTGCAGCGGCAGTTCGAGATGCAGGTCAAGGTGATCCGCACGGGCGACGAGATGGCGCAGTCGTCGAACCAGTTGCTGCGGTTGGGTGGTTGACGCATCAAACCCTCTCAAGCCCCACAAAGCCCCTCTCCCAACGGGAGAGGGGTTGGGGTGAGGGGCAACGGAGCCTGCGACCTTTCCGGTTTGTGGTGGGAACAACATCCACGATGGCGTTGGATTCCACAGCCTTGCGGGATGATTTTTTCTTCACGGACGCATGGCGCCGCTCGCCGCGGGGGCCCTACTTTCTTTGCTTGTGCAAAGAAAGTAGGCAAAGAAAGCACACACCCGGCGATCCGCCCGCCGCAAGCGGCGGGTGCGCAGTCCCGGCGGGAATTTTCGTAAGGGCCCTCCTGGCCCATACGAAAACGGCGCACATCCCTGTGCGCCGCCCCTGCCGGGGTTTGACCCACCGGGACTGCCGGACCTAAAGGGGGCCCCGGAAGCGACAGGGATACATTCGGAGCCCAGTGGGCAAGACATTTGCTGCCATATGGCTCAATGGCTCAGTAACAGCAAAGCGCTACCAGCGAAGGCAGTTGGCGGCCGCATGGCCGTCGTACCCGCTGTTGTCGTTGCTCCTCGCTTTTTGGTGCCCCATCTAGGCGCGGCGAGGGGACTGGGCAAACCCGCAGGGCGGCGCGCACGATGCGCGCCGTTTTCGTATGGCACAGGGATGTGCCTTACGAAAATTCCCGGTCCCCTCGCGGACCCGGCGCTTACGCGCCGGGCGTGCCGCCTTGGGGTGTGTTTCTTTGGTTACTTTCTTTGCACAAGCAAAGAAAGTGACGCCCCCGCGGCGAGCGGCGCCATCTGTCCGCGACAGAAAAACCACCCCGGCAGGGCCAAAGACCCACAACCTCATCGCGCTTCTGGTGCATATCCGGGAACGCAGAGCCAACGGCTTCGTTGCCCCTCACCCCAACCCCTCTCCCGGAGGGAGAGGGGCTTCAAAGCTCCAAAGCGCCAGCGCCGGCTTTCCCGCAGCCGGCAACCCCAACCATGACCACGGCCCAGCCCGGACGGCCCGATCCCGGCTCGATCCCGCCCCTCCCCCGCCCCCGCGCCGGACTTACGGCACCCGTTCCGGCACAGCTCTTGCTTGAGAGGGGACGAGGAACCGCACCGCGCGGTCCCGCCCCTTCCACCAGCGAGGAACCACGCCATGAACCAGGCCCTCTGGGTCGCCAAGACCGGACTGGACGCGCAGCAGACGCGCATGTCCGTGGTCTCCAACAACCTGGCCAACACCAACACCACCGGCTTCAAGCGCGACCGCGCCAGCTTCGAGGACCTGCTGTACCAGCAGGTGCGCCAGCCCGGCGGCTCCACCTCCTCGCAGACGCAACTGCCTTCCGGCCTGCAACTGGGCACCGGCGTGCGCGTGGTGGCCACTTCCAAGGACTTCCAGCAGGGCAACCCGCAGCAGACCGGACGCTCGCTGGACGTGATGGTCAACGGCCGCGGCTTCTTCGAGGTGCTGCTGCCCGACGGCTCGCCGGCCTACACGCGCGACGGCTCGTTCCAGATCAACGCCCAGGGCGAACTGGTCACCAACAGCGGCTATCCCGTGCAGCCCGGCATCCAGGTGCCCGAGGGCGCGCAGTCGCTGACCATCGGCAACGACGGCACCGTCAGCGTGACCATGGCCGGCCAGGCGCAGGCGCTGGAGATCGGCTCGCTCACCCTCACCGACTTCGTGAATCCGTCCGGCCTGCAGGCCAAGGGCGAGAACCTGTACCTGGAAACCACCGCCTCCGGCCCGGCGCAGAACGGCACGCCCGGCCTCAACGGCTTGGGCAGCGTGGTGCAGGGCTCGCTGGAAGGCTCCAACGTCAACGTGGTGGAAGAACTGGTCAGCATGATCGAGACCCAGCGCGCCTACGAGATGAACGCCAAGGCCATCTCCACCACCGACTCGATGCTCGGTTACCTCAACAACAACGTCTGACGCCCCCCGAGACACGCCCGCGAGGCCCGCCATGAAGCGCACCACGTCCGCCCTTTCCCTCGCCTGCGCGCTGACGCTGCTGCCCGGCTGCGCGCGCTACTACGGCGACGTGCGCCCGTATGCGCCGATCCAGCCGATCCAGCCGGTCGTCGCCGCGCAGGCGCCGGCCACCGCGGGCGCCATCTACCGCGCCGGCCCGGGCCTGAACCTGTACGCCGACCGCCGCGCGCGCGACGTGGGCGACCTGCTGACCATCAACCTGGTGGAGAACACCACCGCGCAGACCTCGGCCACCACCTCGGTGGACAAGAGCAGCGAGATCGCGATGGCGGCGCCCAACATCGCCGGCGCACCGCTGACGGTGAACGGCCGCGACATCCTCAGCGCCTCGGTCAACGGCGAGCGCGGTTTCAACGGCAAGGGTGCCAGCGCGCAGAGCAACAAGCTGCAGGGCAGCGTGACGGTCACCGTGATCCAGCGCCTGCCCAACGGCAACCTGGTGGTGCAGGGACAGAAGAACATGCGCCTGAACCAGGGCGACGAGCTGGTGCAGATCCAGGGCATCGTGCGCCCGGCCGACATCAACCCGGACAACACCATCTCCTCGGGCAAGGTCGCCGACGCGCGCATCGCCTACGGCGGCCGCGGCGCCATCGCCCAGTCCAATTCGATGGGCTGGCTGGGGCGGTTCTTCAATTCGCCGATCTTTCCGAACTGAGGATGCGTGCGATGGACGGATTCAAGGCGAAAGCGGGAACGGGGAACGGGGAACCGGTGACGAAGCCGCGCCGGTTCGACGGCCGCGTCCTGTTCGGCCTGCTGGTATGGCTGGCCATGGTGCTGCTGTGCCTGGCGCCGTCGGCGCGTGCCGAACGCATCAAGGACCTGGCCCAGGTCGGCGGCGTGCGCAGCAATCCGCTGGTGGGCTACGGCCTGGTCGTGGGTCTGGACGGCACCGGCGACCGCACCAGCCAGGCGCCCTTCACCGTGCAGAGCCTGAAGAACATGCTGGGCGAGCTGGGCGTCAACGTTCCGGCCAACGTCAACCCGCAGTTGAAGAACGTGGCCGCCGTGGCCATCCACGCCGACCTGCCCGCCTTCGCCAAGCCCGGCCAGCCCATCGACATCACCGTGTCCTCGATCGGCAACGCCACTTCGCTGCGCGGCGGCAGCCTGCTGATGACGCCGCTGCGCGGCGCCGACGGCGAGGTCTACGCCATCGCCCAGGGCAACCTGGTGGTGGGCGGCTTCGGCGTGCAGGGCCGCGACGGCTCCAAGGTGTCGGTCAACGTGCCCAGCGTGGGCCGCATCCCCAACGGCGCCACGATCGAGCGCGCGGTGCCCGGCGTACTGGACGGCGGCGACGGCACGGTCACGCTGAACCTGCACCGCGCCGACTTCACCACCGTCTCGCGCATGGTCGCGGCGCTGGAGGAAGCGTTTGGCAGCGGCAACGCCTATGCGCTGGACGCGGTGACGGTGGCGGTGCGCGCGCCGTCCGAGCCCGGCCGCCGGGTCAACTTCCTGGCCCAGGTGGAGAACCTGGAGCTCACCCCGGGCAGCGCGCCGGCCAAGGTCATCGTCAATGCGCGCACCGGCACGGTGGTGATCGGCGCGCAGGTGCAGGTGATGCCGGCGGCGGTGACGCACGGTTCGCTGACCGTGACCATCACCGAGTCGGCCAACGTCAGCCAGCCCGGCGCCCTCTCGCGCGGCGGCACCACCGTGGTGACGCCGCAGTCCAACGTCTCGGTCAGCCAGGAAGGCAACCGTATGTTCAAGTTCGAGGGCGGCACCTCGCTGGACGAGATCGTCCGCGCCGTCAACGAGGTCGGCGCCGCGCCCGGCGACCTGATCGCCATCCTGGAAGCGCTGAAGCAAGCCGGCGCGCTGCGCGCGGAGCTGGAGGTGATCTGACATGGCCGCTTCGCCGATCGGAACGCTCAACCCCGCCCTGCCGCTGGCCGACGCCGTCGGCAAGCCCGACAACGCGCGCATCCACGACGTGGCGCGCAAGCTGGAGGGGCAGTTCGCGCAGATGATGATCAAGTGCATGCGCGAGGCCGGCTTCGGCGATTCGCTGTTCCCCGGCGAGAACCAGATCTTCCGCGACATGTACGACCAGCAGCTCGCCACGGCGATGAGCCAGGGCCGCGGGCTGGGCCTGGCGCCGATGATCGCGCGCCAGTTGGGCGCCACCGACGCGCCCGCGCCGGTCGCCGCCAGCACCGCGCTGTCGGCCTACCGCCGCATGATGCCGTCGGCGGAAGCTGGCGCAATGCTCGACGCCATCGCCGGCCGCGGCATTGGCGGCGCCGGCGAAGGCGCGGCGCTGCCCGGCACGGTCACCCTGGACACCATCACCGTGCGCCCGGGCGAGGCCTGTGCCGAAGTCGAGCAGGTGGCTTCGGCCGATCCGTCCCGATATGAGCGCAACACGCCCGAGCGCTTCGTCGCCGAGATCTGGGACCACGCCAAGCAGGCCGCCAAGGAGCTGGGCGTGGACCCGCGCGCGCTGGTCGCGCAGGCCGCGCTGGAGACCGGCTGGGGCAAGCGCCAGATCAAGACCGGCGACGGCGGCAGCGCGCACAACCTGTTCGGCATCAAGGCCGCCGGCTGGAAGGGCGAGCGCGCCCGCACCGCCACCCACGAATACAGCAACGGCGTCCGGCGCACGGAAACAGCCGACTTCCGCGCCTACGCCTCGCCCGCCGAGAGCTTCGCCGACTACGTGCGCCTGCTGAAGGAAAGCCCGCGCTACCGGCAGGCGCTGGCGGCCGGCAAGGACATCGCCGGCTTCGCCCGCGGCCTGCAGAAGGCCGGCTACGCCACCGACCCGGGCTATGCCCAGAAGATCGCCTCGATCGCCCACGGCCCCACCCTGGGCAAGGTGCTGGGCGCCATCGGCGCCGGCGTGGGCGGTGCCGTGGCCTCCGCGCTGCAACAGGTCCGCACCCGCTGACCAGGAGCCCTGAATGTCCAACGTCCTCGCCAACGGCACCTCCGCGCTCCTCGCCTTCCAGCGCGCCATGTCCACCGTCAGCCACAACGTGGCCAACGTGGGCACCGAGGGCTATTCGCGCCAGCGCGTGGAGCTGGAAGCGCGCGCCGGCAGCAACTACGGCTACGGCTACCAGGGCGGCGGCGTGCAGATCGTCGACGTGCGCCGCATGGCCGATTCGCTGGCCACTTCGCGCCTGCTGGACGCCGGCAGCGAACTGAGCCGGCTGCAGCAGTTGTCCACCCTCTCCGACCGCGTGGACAGCCTGTTCTCCGACAAGGCCACCGGCATCTCGGCGCCGTGGTCGGGCTTCTTCGATGCGGTCAGTTCACTGTCCTCCAACGCCGCCTCCACCGCCGACCGCCAGAACGTGCTGGCGCAGGCCAAGGCGCTGGCCTCGCGCTTCAACCAGGTCGACGCGCAACTGGACCGGCTGGGCGATGAGGTCAACAGCGGCCTCAAGGCCAGCGTGGCCGAGGTCAACCGCCTGACCAAGGAGATCGCCCAGCTCAACGCCGCCATCGGCAGCAACGTCAGCCGCGCCTCGGGCGACCTGCTCGACCGCCGCGACCGCCTGATCGGCGAACTGGTCGGCTACACCGGCGGCACCGCCGTGCAGCAGGACGGCGGCCACATCAACGTGTTCACCGCGGGCGGCCAGCCGCTGGTGGTCGGCGCGGCGGCCAGCCAACTGGCCACTGTGTCCGATCCCTTCCAGCCCGAACGCCTGCAGGTGGCGTTGCAGACCAGCAGCAACAGCGTGACCCTGAGCGACGCCACTCTGGGCGGCAAGATGGGCGGCCTGCTGGAATTCCGCAGCACCGTGCTGGACCCGGCGCTGGCCGAACTGGGCCGGGTGGCAGTGTCGCTGGCGCAGACCTTCAACGAAGGCCATGCCGCCGGCATGGACCAGTACGGCCAGATGGGCGCGGCGTTCTTCAGCATCGACGGGCCGCGGGTGACCGCGCACCCGTCCAACGGCGACGCGGTGCTGGAACC
>ERZ761607.5396-NODE-5396-length-10520-cov-8.937506_pt1 | contig 10520 bp, 8 predicted proteins | sample MGYA00511164_ERZ761607 | MGnify/ENA primary metagenome ERZ761607 (study PRJEB28899, sample SAMN02445080) | bioreactor sludge metagenome | biome: EBPR sludge | place: Australia: Brisbane, Thorneside Wastewater Treatment Plant | collected 2011-06-22 ...
CCGCGCCGCTTGGCCGGGACGTGGCGGTCGACAGCGACGGCTGGAAAACTGGCAACCTGCGTCACCTCAGAGGCCAGTTGAAACACCTTAAGCACCAGCAACGGTTCTCGGCACCCAAGCAAAAAGGCAGCAATCGCTGCCGTCGGCAACGGCTGAAAGTCGCCAGCATTCATGCCCGCATCGCCGCCATGCGCGCCGATTTCCTGCATAAGACCACCACAGCTATCGTGCAACGGGCGGATGTCATCGCCCTGGACGATTTGAGCGGGTAGCGTCCGTCAAGGTCGTGTAAATAGTGGGAGTGAACTCCGGATTGGGTCAAGGGTTTATGCGGCTGGCAGTGCGGTCAGGGCATCAGACTTCACCCGACGGGCCAATTCCTGCCGGTTTGAGAATGGTTGGCCGTCGGTCCGGCGCTGAGGGCCGTCATGCAAGATTTGGAGCCCGAACGCACGGCTCACGCTCCGTGCGGCTGGGTGGCGGCAGGCGGCGCGGTCGGTTCGGTCGGGTTATACTCTACGCTGAACTGTCGGCCGCCTCCGACGTCTGGTTGACGCTGCCGCCGTGACTGGCGAGCGCGCTCACCGCAGTGGCTGCCCCATCCGGACCCGCTGGCCAAGCCGTCCTTGACTCGCTTTGTATCCATCGAACCATGACCGACCTGACCCCCAAGCCCGCCGGCCCGCCGGCTTCCCCCGAGTTTATCGCGCCCTTGCTCGAACGGTTCCCCGCCTGCTTTGATTGGCAGGACCCGAAACCGCTCAAGATCGGAATCAACCAGGATCTGCTCGGGTCGGGCGCGCTGGGGGAGGGGTGCGATGCGAAAGCGCTGCGGCGGATGCTGGCGGGCTATTGCGCCCGGCCGCGCTATTTGAAAACGTTGAAGGAAGGCGCGGTCCGAGTGGACTTGCAGGGCCACCCGGCGGGCGCGGTGTCGGCGGCCGACGCCGACAACGCCCGCGAGCGCCTGGCCGCGCGGGCCGCGCGCAAAGCCGGGTGGCCGCCGCCCGAGCGGTCGGCTTGCGCCGACCCGCATCCGGCGGACGCGGCCCGCGCGTCCGACGACACCCCCCTACCCGAGGAGAACCTCGTGCCCGGCCGACTCGAACTGACCGTGAAATTTTCCGAATTGCCCCGACCCCTGACGGTTCAAAGCGGCGTCAAAATCGGCATTGAAACCGGGGAGGGGACCGTCACCGCCGTCCTGCCGCCCAAGGTCTGGCGCAAGCTAGAGCAGGCGTCAAAGGACTATCCGCAGTGGGTGGCCGCGCTGAGCGGGTCGCTGGAGCGGTTTGCGGGCGGCGAAATCGTTCTCAAGAATCCGGCGGTGCAGGTGTTTGAGAAGAAGGCCAAGCCAGCGGCCGAACCGGGAGAATCGGCGATAGCAGCCCCCCGCCCGCTCGCAGCGACTCCCGAACCGCCCATCGGGAATCGAGCGCCCGCGCCTCCCGCCGAGCCAGCCCATCCGACCATCGCCCGCGCCACTTTGAGCCTTAAGGGGAAAACCGTGAAAACGGATTGATCGCAACGTCATCGAAAGCGCCATTGCTGGCAAGCGCTCTGGCAGTCGCCACCCTCAATGCCGGCGGTCGGAGGAAGGGGGCGGCGCGCCAGGCCGTCGAAACCGCGCCGCAGGTCGGTGAACCCGGCCGCGAGCCAAATCCGCGCAAATCCGAGCTTGGCTAGATCAAGACCCACCGTCGTGACGGACCTGGCGAACTCTCCTTCCAAAGTTGCAGGGTGGATAGCCCGACCATTTTCGATGACCATACCCTCTGAAGGTAGGGGGTTCATCCCATGGCTTACCAAAAACGCGCCCCATTGCACTGCGCATGGCAAGTGATTTTCTAGCCTCTCGATGAAAAAAAGGCACTGAAAAAATCACTGAAGAAAAAATACGATGCCCGAAAATTTTGGCGATCGAACCCGCGAATGAGTGGACGACTTTTACGGGCAAGATCATATTCTCTGCATGACTAATCCGCACTGAAGGGCGCCTGCCAAGGGTCGATAACGTTCAATCCCGCGGCCTGAAACGGTCCGATATCTCGCGTGGCGACAGTCATCCCATTTACCGCCGCCGTTGCCGCAATGTAACCGTCGGCCACCCCGATGCCGATGCCGGCCATTCGCGCCTTGCTCATCAGTTCGGCATAGGCCAGTGAGGCCCCTAGATCGAACGGCAACACGCGCCCTGCAAACATCGGCAATAATCCTCGCTCAAAGCGCTCATGTAACGCATCCCGGCGTTTACCAGTCGGAAGGGCAGCGATACCGAAACGCAACTCCGCAACGGTGATAGCCGCCAAATACAATGTTTCGAGCGGCTGTGCGTCCAGCCACGCCACCACGCGCGGGGAGGCCGCCTTTCGCAGCGGTTCCGATAAGACGTTAGTATCCAGGAGCATCATTCAAAAGACAGCGGTTCGGCGGTGGTTTTATCTCGGTGGATGGATAGGTCGAATCCCCCCAACTCTTGACCGATCTGGGCTAAAAACGAGCCTAGCTTGATACGCCCTTCCGGCTTCACCGCATTTTCTAAAATCTCGCGCACCTCTGCTTCCGTGCTGCGGCCGTGCTGGGCGGCGCGTACACGCAGGGCGCGATGGATCTCATCAGGTACGTTGCGAACTGTTAAAATGGCCATAAGTCGATAGCTCTACTCGATTTCAATGCTTTCATTATATATTTTTGCATTCAACTTAACCATGCTGGAATTCTACCCAAACGGAAACGCCCCCGTGATTTACTCGGAAGACCTCGGGCAGGCGTTAAATTAGCAGTGCTATCCTGAGGACTCGCGATTGCTAGTCTCGCGGAGAGTGGCCTCGTCCCACCCGCCGATCCGCCGGAGCGGAAAACCATAAGGTGATCGCCGCCGAACTGACCGCAGCGTTCTTGGGGGATGCCGATGGGGCTTACGATACGAAAGCCTGTCACCACACTTTGCTGGAGCGTCAGGCCACCGCCTTGATTCCACTATGTGCCGGAGCGGTCGCTTGACCGCCGCTAGCCGACGGTCAACCGCATCCGCGCACCGAAATCCTGGAGCGGATCGCACAATGCGGTCGCCCCTACCGGCAGGAGCGCCCGCAATGCCCGTCAAACGCTCCGGCTGTGGGACGCATCTGGCTGTCATGCTCCCGGACGTGACCTCGAACACCCAGTGCAGGTGGTTCTCGATCGACCGGGGGCTCCGGATCGCCTGAGCCGATATCCACCGCAGAAGCTGTGCGAAGGTGACCGGTCGCCGGCCATCGGGCCGGCGAGATTCGCAGCAGCGCCTCGACTTCGGACTGCGTCTGTTTGGCTAAGAGATCGCGAGACGGGTAAGGCGGGTTGTGAACCGTTCCAAAGCGTAGCAGGACATTCACGGTCGGCTCGCCCAACAACCGCCACAGATGGGGCAGCAACGTATCTTGGTTGATAAACGGGACGTTTGGGTGAAGGCCCCCGGCGCGGGGGTACTGGAGCGCGATGGCCTGCACCGGACAGCCCGCCAGCAGCGCGGCGTGAAACAAGCGCGGATAAAACCGGCGGACGGACGTGCCGTCGGTGGACGTCCCTTCCGGAAACACCAGCACCCGCCCGCCTCGGCGCAAGCGCCGCGTCAGTTGCTCGGTCGCCTCGCCGGCGCCGCCCGCGCCGCCGCGCCGGATGAAGGCAGTACCGGCCCGCCGGCACAACCAGCCGAACAACGGCCACGCCGCCACCTCGTGTTTGGACAGAAAATGAGTTGGACAGACGGCGGCGATGCAAAAAATGTCGAGCCAGGACACATGGTTGGCCACGAACAGCGCGGCCCCGCGATAAGGTGTTCCAGTAGCGCAAACGCGCATCCCCATGATCCGACACAACCCCCGGCTCCACCAGGCCAGCGGGGCGGTGGAGCGATAGTGGCGCGTCCGTCCGGGTCCCAGCGCGGCGGCGATCAAAACGCCCAGCAGAAGGTGCGCGCCCAACAGCGGTAGCCTCGCGAGCCGACGCCCGGTTCCGCGCAGGCGGTTTCGCCCGCCGCCGTTCACGATTCCCGATCCAGAAAATGCCGGGCGTAACGCCGTTCGACGCGACGGGTGGACAGCAGGATCAAAACATCGGCGACGTTGAAATCCGGATCGAGACACGGTTCGCCGCCGATGCTAGCGCCCAGCCGCAAATACGCTTTCAACAGCGGCGGCAGTGGGCCCACGGGATGCGCCAAACCATCATGACGCGGCAAAGGCCGGCGCGGTTGGACCCGCAGCGGCGCCGGAACGAGATGGCGTTGCGCTAATTCCGAATAAAGCGCTCGCGCCGAGAGACCATTCTCGCCGAGCGGGATGCTGGCGCAGCCGATCAGATAGTCGACATCGTGTCCGGCAATAAAGCTCGCCAAACCGGACCACAATGTGCTGATGGTCGCGCCGTTGCGGTAGTCGGGATGCACGCAGGTCCGACCGATTTCCATGAATCGCCCCGGCAGCGCCAGCACCGGCGTCAGATCGAATTCGCGCTCCGAATAAAACCCTCCGGCGCGGCGCGCGGCGTCGGCGGTCAATATGCGGGTGCACCCCACCACCTGCCCGAACCCGTCGCGCACGATCAAATGCTGGCAGAACGCATCGAGACGGTCGTGATCCAAACCGGGCAGCCAATTATGGAGTTTGGCGCCCAGTTCGCCCGCGAACACCGCATAGCGCAACCGTTGCGCCGCCCGGACGGCTTCAGGGGAGCGGGCCAGATCCACCGTCAGGGTGCGGGTCGCGCCGGCTGGGGGCGCGGCGGTCGGAAAAGGCGAATTCGGATCGGAAAGATAAGGCGACTCAGCGTTCAAGACAGGCTCCGTGAAAAGTGGATCGAACGATGTCGCCAAGCCTAGAAACGTCGTGTTGCAGGCGCTTTACCGGCGCGTGAAACCTAGATGAACGGCCCTTGCAAGGCCAGAAAAGCCACAATCGCCCCCAAAAGCGCGCCGGCCAAGACATCGCTGGGATAGTGCAGTCCCAACACGATCCGCGACAGAGCCACCAAGACCGCGAACGGCGCCAGCAGCCACCGCAGGGCAGGATAGTGGTACACCGCGATCAGCGTAAACGACACCGCGTGCAAGGTGTGGCCCGACGGAAAACTGTATTCGTCGAGCGGGGCGGCGCGCGGCTGGATCAGACGGCTGCGCGCGCAAGGACGGGAACGGGTGGTGCGGGCTTTCAGTCCTTTGTATACGGCAAGACCGACCGCGCCCGCCAGCAGCATCCGCGCGACCGCCGGCGCGGCCGCCGCGCCTTGAGCCAGCAACAGCGCGGCCATCAAGGCATACCAGAAAACCCCATCGCCCAACCGGCTGATTCCGGCGAACACCGCGACGATCGGGCGGTGGCGGATCACTTCCTGGGCGCGCAGACACCAGGCCAGCTCACGGTCGGTCAATCTTGACCGGCGCGCGGGAAGCGGCTCGGAGGATTCGATCAGGTGGCCAGAGAGGCGGTCGAGCATGACGGTTCTCCTGAGACGAGCTGCAAAAACGACGCTTCAAGCCGATCGTAAATCCGTTCGCTGTCTAACCGTTCCACGGATTGCCGGGCGGCCCGGCCCAAGTTTTCGAGCAGCGCGGGTTCGCGGGCCAGCGCGACGGCGGCGCCGACGAACGCGGCTTTATCGCCGAACGGGATCGACAAGCCGTTGCGGCCAGAATCCAGATGGGCGCGGGCGGCGGCGTAGTCGAAAGCCACCACCGCCAGGCCGCTGGCCATCGCCTCCAACACCACGTTGCCGAAGGTCTCGGTCAGGCTCGGAAATAAGAACAGATCGGCCGAGGCATAATGCGTCGCCAGCGTTTCGCCCTCGCGCATCCCGCAATGGACGAAGTGCGGATGGCGGGCGCGGGCGCGGGCCGCCACCGGTCCGTCGCCGACCAGGATCAAGCGGGCGTCGGGGCGCGTCCTACGAATCGCTTCGAACGCCGCGATCAGCAGCTCCAGATTCTTTTCAGCCGCCAGCCGCCCGACGTACAAAACGGCCAGCCCGCGCGCCGTCAGACCCCAGTGTTGCCGCAGCAGGGGATCGCGGCGCTGCGGGCTAAACAACGCCGTATCGACGCCCCGCGCCACCGCGCGAACCCGCTGGAAGCCGAGCGCTTGCAGCTGGTGGACCAATTCGGCGGTGGGCACGAGCGTTTGCAGCGCCCGGTTGTGAAAATGCCGCAAGTAGGCGGTGATCGGCGCGGACAGCCAACCGAGCCGGTAATGTCGGCTGTAGTGTTGAAAATGCGTGTGAAAACTGGTGGACACGGGAATCCGCAACCGTCGCGCGGCGCACAACGCCGAGTAGCCCAACGGCCCTTCGGTCACGATGTGCGCCAGGTCGGGACGGTGCCGTCGCCAACGGTCGGACAGCGCGCCATACGCCGGCCAGCCGGCGCGCACCTGCGAATATCCCGGCAGCGTGAAGCCGGGCAACCGCAAGGCGTCCGCATCCGCCGCATCCGGCGGCTCGCGTTCTCGCGCGACCTGGACCAGCGTCAAGCGGTGCCCGCGCCGCCGCAGCGCCTCGACCCAGCGGGCGACCGTGAAGGCGACTCCGTTGATGTCCGGCGGATAGGTCTCGGTGACGACGCTGATGTGGAGGCAACGCCGGGAGGCGAGCGGTGGAGTGTTCAGGTCCATGACCGGATTGTCCGAAACCCTCGCAACAGCCGGATGACGGTTCGATGAAACAATCGTGACGGCCGAACGGGTCGAGCGCCCGCCAGCCGACGTCTGAAGCGCCGAAACGCCATCGCGCCGTCATCATCCGGTAACGTCGGCACATGAAAATACCGCCTACAAAATTTTTTCCAACACTGGGGTAGGCGCTATGAAGGTGAGGTTGTGGGGGCTTGGAGTGTTGTCGGCGCTGAGTCTGGCCGGCTGCAATGACGACGACAACCGCTACGACACTCCGAGCCTGTCGATCGAGTCGGTGGAGTTCACGAGCACGCCCGCGCCCGCCACCGCGGATGAAATGGCCAAAACCTACAGTCGCTCGGCGGTCAAGATCACCTACCGGGATGGCCGGGTTGAAGAGAAACCGCTCGCCTATAACGTCTTGTTCAGCGTGAAGGACCCCATCGCGGAGGCCAACGGCCAAAAGCATCCCGCCGGTCAAGTGTACAACTACAAAATGGAACCCTTGATCGATCCGATGGGCAATCCGGTCGTGGCGGAAACCCCGGATGCCAATAGCCTGCTCAATATCGATGGCAAGCTGTTTTTGGTCACGCATTATGAGTACGACTGGATTCTGAGCGACGGTTCGACCGCTTGGACCGCGCCCGGCTGGTATACCCGTTCCCCGATGTCGATGACCCTAAGCCATATTTCGCAGGGGAGCGACGGCCAGCTGACCGCCACCAAGGTGCGGCCCATCGACTTTTCCGGGGTCAACGGCCTTTGGATCCCCTGTTTCGGCTCGCAAACCCCCTGGAACACCCACCTGGGTTCCGAGGAAGACTACGACCTGATCTACAATCCGCTGGATTCAAAGAATTACGGCGCGACCACCGCCGGTCTTAAGGCGCTGCGCGACCAATATTTCAAGGGCGAGCGCGAGGCCAATCCCTACCATTACGGCATCATTCCCGAAGTCACGGTGAAGGCGGATGGCGCGACCAGCGTGGTCAAGCATTACGCCATGTCGCGCGGCACCTGGGAGCAGGCCAAGCTGATGCCGGACGGCCGCACCGCCTATCTGGGCGACGACGGCGCGCATGTTCAGATGACGATGTTTGTGGCCGACAAATACGGCGATTTGTCCGCCGGTACGGTTTACACCGCAAAATGGAATCAAACCAGCGACCAAAACGGCGGTAGCGCCGATTTAACGTGGAACAAACTCGGTCACGCCACCAACGCCGAGATCAAGGCACTGGCCGACACGCTCACCTTCAAAGACATCTTCAACGCCGTCGCGCCCGGCAATGGCCAGTGTCCGTCTGGCTACCAGCGAATCCGCGCCGGCTCCACCGCCGACGAGTGCCTGGCGCTCAAGCCCGGCATGGAGAAGGCGGCGGCGTTTCTGGAGACCCGCCGCTACACCGCGCTGTTGGGCGGCACCACCGAATGGACCAAGATGGAAGGCATCGCGGTCAACGCCAAGGACCGAAAGCTGTACATGGCGATGTCTCGGATCGAAAGCAGCATGCGCTCCGACCCCACCGAGCCGGCCGATCACATCAAGTTGCCGGAGAACAAAGCGGGCGCGACCTATACCCTGGACCTGAAAGGTGGGATCAGCGACTCGCAAGGTAAACCCATCGACTCCGAATGGGTGGCGGTCAAGATGTACGTCGAGCCGAAGCTGCTGGGCAAACCCATGGCCGCCGACGCGCGCGGCAACACCGCCGACGTGAATTCCATCGCCAACACCGACAACCTGTTCTTCTCCGAGAAAATGCGCACCTTGATTATCGGCGAGGATTCCGGGATGCACGTCAACAACTTCATCTGGGCCTACAACGTGGACACCCAGCAGCTCAGCCGGATTTTGACGGTGACGGCCGGGGCGGAAACCAACGGCTTGCAGGTGGTGGAAAACCTGAACGGCCACGCTTACATCATGGCCAACTCCCAGCACTGGGGCGATTTCATCGGCACCACCAACGCCGATCTCAAGGCGCAATTGACGCCGATGATCGACAAGTTTTACGCGCCGGTCGGTTACATCGGCGGGATTCCGGGGCTTTAAAAGTCGATCCACGGGGCTTTGGAAGCCGGCCGCCGCCGGCTTCCTTTTTTTTGAGGAGATCGCGCGGTGATCCGCTCTCGACAACGTTTAATCGGCGCGGCCGCCGCCGCCCTGCTGGGTTTGGCGCTGGCGGGCTGCGACGGCGGCGACCCTGCGCTGGGCAGCGCCGAAGCCGCCGCCGAGGCCAAACCCGATTTTCTCAAGGGCGATTTCCGCAGCCCGTTGACCTTCAGCAACCCTTACGCTCACATCCCCGCGCAGTGTTACGTCGAAACCTCGCGCGGCGCGCAAAACGCCTGTTTGTTCTGCCACACCAACGGGGTTTACAAGGCCGGATTGGGCAACAACTTCCCGCAAGCGGGCGCGGAGCCGCGCCTCGGTAATCTGCAACTGGAATATTCGTTCACCCCGATCAGCCCATTTACCGCCTCGCCGAGCCGTAATCCCTGGGAAAATACCTTAACGCCGGAGAAGTTGCGCGAAGCCGTCGCCGCGCTGGGGGGCGATCCGCAAACCTGGGACATGGAGACCTACATTCGCGAAGATAACTGGCGGGCGGCTTTTGCTCGGCGGCCCGGCGATCCGCGCCACTGGGACGGCGGGGGCGGCGATGCGCCGTTCCGGCTGCTTCCGGGGCTGGACCCGGCGGATTTGCCCGCCGATACCGACGGCTTTGTCCGCTCCGCCGCGCCGCGCAACGGCTTTTTCAAAGATGAGAGCGGGCGCTGGATCACCGGCTGGCGGGCGGTGAATTTCATGCCGTACGGGATTTTCACGCCGGTGACCGGTTCGGTGTCCGGCATCTATGTCCGCCTGCCGCCACCGTTTATGCAGCGTGAGGACGGCGCGTTCGATCTGGAGGTCTACCGCCGAAATCTAGAGGTGCTGGAACGGGCGATTCAAGACCGGTTGCGGCCGGAGGACGGCGCAATCTATCAAGGCGCGGCCCAAACGATGCCGGTCGAACGCGGTTTGTATCCGGTCGGGACCGAGTTCGCCCATCCTCTGCATTACGTCGATGTGGCGGCGGATGGCCGCGATCAAACGGTCAGCCCGTATCCGGGAATGCGCGCCCGCCGGGTTAAGGAAGTGCGCTATATGGCCAAGTGGAAAGCGTTTCAGCCCAGCCAATTCCGTCCCGGACTCAAGGAAGAAGGCGCGCCGGTTTACGGCAACGATGCACAGGGCTGGGTCGATAATGGCGTCGGCTGGGTTCTGGCCGGCTACATTGAGGACGCCGGCGGCGCGCTGCGGCCGCAAAACCGCGAGGAGCTGACGCAGTGCATCGGCTGTCACAGCGGCATCGCCACGACCGAATTTCCGCAATTCGCCTCCGGAGTAGGCAACACCGTGGATTCCACCTGGGCGCTGCCGCGGAAATTCCCCGGTAAACCGGGCTGGCGGGAAATGGATTATCTGGGCTATTGGATTCAAGCCGACGCCAAGGCGAACGCTGCGTCCGGTCAGGCCCGAGTGGGCGATCCGCTCAACCGAGGCTTGAACAAAGGCGAGTTCCGGCATTTTCTGGACAGCGTGGTCGGAATCAGCCTGTACGGGGACATGCCCGCCGCCATCGAGCGTTTTCTCACCGAGGCTATTCAACCGGCGCGCGGCTATTCGGCTGCTTGGCCCGCGCTGAACACCGCGAGCGCCGCCGGATTCCAGCAAGCGCAGGCGGCGCGGCAACGGCTGCTGCGCGAGCTGACCGCGCGCGGCGATTACCTAAGCTCCGAAGGCGCGATCCGGGGCGAGCTGCTCTATCCGCCCAAGGATGACGCGCTGGCCGCCGCCCGCCGTTACCGGCAAGTGGTCGCCACCCA
>ERZ761607.5397-NODE-5397-length-10520-cov-5.504826_pt1 | contig 10520 bp, 10 predicted proteins | sample MGYA00511164_ERZ761607 | MGnify/ENA primary metagenome ERZ761607 (study PRJEB28899, sample SAMN02445080) | bioreactor sludge metagenome | biome: EBPR sludge | place: Australia: Brisbane, Thorneside Wastewater Treatment Plant | collected 2011-06-22 ...
GCAGGGTATCGAAGGGCGTGTTCACGTTTCCGAGATGGACTGGACCAACAAGAACGTCCACCCGTCCAAGGTTGTCCAGCTGGGCGATGAGGTCGAAGTGATGATCCTCGAGATCGATGAAGATCGGCGCCGTATTTCGCTGGGAATGAAGCAGTGTGCTGCCAACCCGTGGGACGACTTCTCGATGAACTACAAGAAGGGTGACCGCGTGCGCGGTGCCATCAAGTCGATCACCGATTTCGGCGTCTTCATTGGTCTTCCCGGCGGCATCGATGGTCTGGTTCACCTGTCCGACCTTTCGTGGTCGCAGCCCGGTGACGAAGCGATTCGCAACTTCAAGAAGGGCGACGAAGTCGACGCGGTGGTGCTGGCAATCGATACCGACAAGGAGCGGATTTCCCTGGGTATCAAGCAGCTCGATGGCGATCCCTACACCAGCTATATTGCCACCCACGAGAAGAACAGTGTTGTCCGCGGCATCGTCAAGTCGGTTGACGCACGTGGCGCCGTGGTGATGCTCGATGGCGACATGGAAGCCTATCTGCGTGCCTCCGAGGTCTCGCGCGATCGCGTCGACGATCTGACCAAGGTGTATAAGGAAGGGGACTCCGTCGAAGCGATGATCATCAATGTCGATCGCAAGACACGTTCGATCAGCTTGTCGATCAAAGCCAAGGATCAGGCAGAGCAGCACGAGGCGATGCAGAAGTTTTCTGCGGATAGCAGTGCCAGTGCTGGGACTACCAACCTTGGCGCCTTGCTGAAGGCCAAGCTCAACAACCCCCAGTAGGGTTATAGAGGATGACCAAGTCGGATCTTATCGGTCAATTGGCCGGGCGCTTTCCCCAACTGGTCGCAAAGGACGCTGATTTGTCGGTGAAAACGATTCTCGATGCGATGTCCGAGGCCTTGTCCAAGGGCGATCGTATCGAGATTCGCGGCTTCGGGAGTTTTGCGCTGAATTACCGGCCGCCGCGTGTTGGTCGGAACCCGAAGTCCGGTGAGAAGGTTGACGTTCCCGAAAAGTGGGTTCCGCATTTCAAGGCCGGGAAGGAACTGCGGGAGCGCGTCGATGGCTCGCTGGACGTGATCTGAATGGTCAGGCTATGTCTTATTGCGGGCGGCAACGCGAGTTGTCGCCCGTTTCCTATGGGAAGCTGATAATGCGTTGGTTGGTTTGGATCCTGAGATTTGCCGTGTTTCTCCTTCTATGTGCGTTTGCCATCAGAAATACAGATCCGGTAGACGTCCGTTTTTTTCTTGACACCGCTTGGCAGGCGCCACTGGCGATCATGCTGTTTGCTTTTTTTGCGGCCGGCGTCGCCTCCGGGATGCTTTTCCTGCTTGCTTCCTTGCTTGGCCGGCGCCGCGAGATCGCCCGCTTGAAGCGCGAGCTGAGCCAGGTTCGTGCACGCCTCGTCGCTCATCGCGAGAGGCCGATGTGAGTGTGCTCGGAAAGCAGCGAGCAGGTGAGTTGGCCATCGTCAGGCGCTGCCTAAGACCTACAAGCGCAGCTTGTCGCACGCCCGTCGCCGGGGAAACCGCAGTTGCGGTTCTCACTTCCCGGCCTCGCGGAGCAGAGGGTGCACGCCGGCGGTTTTCCGGATGATCGAGTTCGAGTACTGGCAGCTGCTGCTTTTCCCGCTCTTCTTCGGGCTGGGGTGGGCGGCGGCGCGCGTTGATATCAGACACCTGGTAAAGGAATCGCGAACCCTGCCACGTTCGTATTTCCAGGGTCTCAACTTCCTGCTCAACGAGCAGCCCGACCGGGCCATCGAGGCCTTTGTCGAAGCCGTAAAAGTCGACCCGCAGACCGTCGAAATTCACTTTGCACTCGGTAGCCTATTTCGCCGCCGTGGTGAGACCGAGCGCGCGATTCGCATGCACCAGAACCTCGCCGAGCGCGAAGATCTACCGCAGGACTTGAAACTGCAGGCGCTCGCCGAACTGGGCCAGGATTACCTCAAGGCCGGGCTACTCGACGGCGCGGAAGCAGTCTTCGAAAAGCTACGTAATTCGGCGATGGCCGAAGATGCGAAACGCAACCTGCTCGAGATCTACCAGTTGGAGAAAGATTGGGAGAAGGCGATAGCGATCGCCTCGGAGCTGCCGGATTTTGCTTCGCACAAAGAGATCGCCGAGTACTATTGCGAACTGGCCGCTGCCGAAATGATTCGCTCGCGTCCGGATTTGGCGGAAAACTTCCTGCAAATGGCACTTGAACGCAACCGCAAGTGCGTTCGCGCCAGCCTGCTTCAGGGCGACCTGCAGTTTCAGCAGGATCATTTTGCTGCCGCCATCGCCTCGTGGCAGCGGATCGAACAGCAGGATCCGACCTATCTGGCGCTGGTCGCAAAGCGCTTGCTTGACGCCTTTCGCAAGCAAGAGCGGCGAGAGGCGGGCCTGCAACTGTTGCGCGGTTATCTTGATCACTACCCTTCGCTCGACCTTCTCGACGTGGTTTTTCAGCTGGAACTTGAAAGCAGTGGGCCGGAAGCCGCCTACCGGCTCGTCCGCGACGAACTGAAGAGGAATCCGACGCTGCTTGGCTTCGACAAGCTGCTCGAGGCAAGGCTGCATTTTGCCTCGCCGGACATCCGCCCCGACCTCGATCTGGCGAAGGGGATCGTGCAAAGTTACACGCGTCGCCTGGCTCGCTATCGGTGCGATAATTGCGGCTTCAAGGCGCGTCAGTTTTACTGGCGTTGTCCGGCTTGTGGCGGTTGGGAGACCTACTCGCCGAAGCGCACCGAAGAGTTTGATCTGACACCCTAGGAGTTCCATGTCGCCTGCCACCGCGCTGGCTACCCGGCCGGCCCGCCTGGTGAGCACAGCTTGTCTTGCCAAAAGGAAGCGCCATGCAACTCCCTAGTCTGTCGGAAGCTCGGCTGCTGATCGTCGGCGATGTGATGCTAGATCGCTACTGGTTTGGTGACGTCGCGCGCATTTCTCCCGAGGCCCCGGTGCCGGTCGTCAAGGTGACGCGTAGCGAGGAGCGCCCGGGCGGGGCCGCCAATGTCGCTCGCAACGTGGCCGCGCTGGGTGCCCGCGTCGCCCTGCTGTCGGTCGTCGGCGACGACGAAGCCGGGCGACATCTGCAAGACCTGCTGCAAGCGGGTGGGATCGATGTCAGCCTGCATGTTGATGCGGCGATCAGCACGACGGTCAAGCTGCGGGTCATTGGTCGCCAACAGCAGCTGCTGCGCATTGATTTCGAAACCTGGCCCTCACACGAGGTCCTGCGCGCCAAGCTTGTCGAATTTGAGGCCCGCCTTTGCGATTGCGATGCGGTGGTTCTCTCCGACTACGGCAAGGGCGGTCTGGCGCATATTGGCGAGATGATCCGCATGGCGCGCGCTGCCGGCAAGAAAGTGCTGGTGGATCCGAAAGGTGATGATTTCTCCAAGTATGCCGGCGCGACGATCGTCACTCCAAACCGTGCCGAGTTGCGCGAAGTGGTAGGTCGCTGGCAGGACGAGCACGGGCTTGCCCGCAAGGCTTCAGCGCTACGCACCGAGCTCGGACTGGAGGCCTTGCTGGTGACGCGCAGCGAGGAGGGGATGTCCCTTTTTCACGCCACTGGAGCCGTGCACGAGCAGGCGGTGGCGAGAGAGGTCTTCGACGTTTCCGGCGCTGGCGATACGGTCATCGCGACGCTCGCAGTGATGTTGGCGGGTGGGGCCGCCTGGGCGGACGCCGTGCATGCGGCGAATGTTGCCGCCGGCCTGGTGGTTGGAAAACTCGGCACGGCGGTGGTCAGCCGTGACGAGCTTGATGCTGCACTGAACTGAGGTAGAAACATGTATACCATTGTCACGGGCGCCGCCGGTTTTATCGGCGCCAATCTGGTCAAGGCGCTGAACGAACGCGGTGTGCGCGAGATCATTGCCGTCGACAATCTCAGTAAGGCCGACAAGTTCAGGAATCTCGTCGATTGCGAGATTGCCGACTACCTCGACAAGAATGAATTCATCGAGCGCCTGGTCGCCGGCGATTTCGATGGCGATGTCGATGCCATTCTTCACCAGGGCGCTTGTTCCGACACCATGGAAAGCGATGGCCGCTACATGATGGAGAACAACTACCGCTACTCGCTGGCGATTCTGGACTGGTGCCTCGATCAGGAAGCGCAGTTTCTCTATGCTTCGAGTGCGGCGACCTACGGCGGTGGCGGTGTCTTCAGGGAAGAGCGGCCATACGAGGCGCCGCTGAATGTCTACGGCTATTCGAAGTTTCTCTTCGACCAGATCGTTCGCCAGCGCCTCGCGGCTGCCGGCTCGTGCAATTCGCAGGTTGTCGGTTTTCGCTATTTCAACGTCTACGGCGCACGCGAATCGCACAAGGGGCGGATGGCGTCGGTCGCCTTTCATCACTATCACCAGTTCCAGAGCGAAGGCCGGGTCAAACTCTTTGCGGGCAGCGATGGCTACGCCGATGGCGAGCAGCGGCGCGACTTCGTCTACGTCGACGACATTGCACGGGTGAACCTGCACTTCCTCGATCATCCGGAAAAGTCGGGCATCTTCAACGTTGGCACGGGGCGGGCGCAGACTTTCAACGAGCTGGCAACGGCGAATGTCAATGCCTGCCGCGCGCTGGCCGGAGAGGAAGCGCTGCCGCTCGCGGAACTGGTCGAGCGTGGCCTGATCGAGTACATCCCGTTTCCAACGGATCTGCGCGGCAAGTACCAGAACTTTACCCAGGCCGACCTTTCGCAACTGCGCAAGGCGGGTTACAAGCACGAGTTTTGCAGCGTCGAAGCAGCGGTTCCGCAGTACGTCAAATGGTTGAGCGGCGGTGTATAGGACACTCGAGAACAGCGTTGGCGACACCCCTCTGGTGCGCCTGAAGCGTTTGCCGGGCGCCGCCTGCGAGGCGCGTGGCAATGTCATTCTGGCCAAGCTGGAGGGCAACAACCCAGCCGGTTCGGTGAAGGATAGACCGGCGCTGTCGATGATCGTCCACGCCGAGCAGCGGGGCGATATCCGTGCCGGTGACACGCTGATCGAGGCCACGTCCGGCAATACCGGCATTGCGCTGGCGATGGCCGCTGCCATGCGTGGTTACCGGATGATTCTGGTCATGCCCGAGAACCAGAGCGTCGAACGGCGGCAAACGATGCGCGCTTTTGGCGCTGAACTGGTGTTGACGCCTCGTGACGGTGGCATGGAGCTGGCACGCGACGTCGCCGAAAGCATGCGTAAGGAGGGACGTGGAATCATCCTCGACCAGTTCGCGAACCCGGATAACCCGCTCGCCCATTACGAGGGGACGGGCCCTGAAATCTGGCGCCAGACCGAGGGGCGGATCAGCCACTTCGTCAGCAGCATGGGGACCACTGGAACAATCATGGGCGTCTCGCGCTTTCTCAAGGAGCAGGATTCCGGCATCTGTATCGTTGGCTGCCAGCCCGAAGACGGCTCGCAGATTCCAGGGATTCGCAAATGGCCGGAAGCTTACCTGCCAAAAATCTTCGACCGCACTCGGGTCGATCGTGTCGAGTCGGTTTCCCAGGGCGAGGCGGAGGAAATGACCCGCCGGCTGGCGCGCGAGGAAGGCATTTTCGCCGGTATCTCGTCCGGTGGCGCGTTGGCCGTCGCTTTGCGTCTGGCGGGCGAACTCGATAACGCGACCATCGTCAGCATCGTTTGCGATCGCGGTGATCGCTATCTGTCGACGGGCGTCTTTCCGGCGTGAAACCGGTCACTGCCGTCGACAACAGGGGCGGCCTGGCGGTGAGGGCACTGGCGTTGTTGGCGGTCACGACGCTCGCTGCCGAGGCGAGTCGCCGGCCTTGGCGGTGCCCGTGGCAGCACGGGGTCGAGCTTGCTGAGGGTCCTCGGGGTTCTCAATGCGCGCCATGAAACCTGTTCTCGCCTTCGATATCGAAACCATCCCGGATGTTGCAGGTCTGCGCCGGCTGCATGCGCTCGACGCGACGCTGTCTGATGACGAGGTGGCAGAACTCGCCTTCCAACATCGTCGTGCCACGCACGGCAATGATTTCCTGCCGCTGCATCTGCAGCGGGTGGTCGTGATTTCCTGTGCCTTGCGTGCCGGCAAGGACTTCCGCGTCTGGTCGCTGGCCGAGCCCGAGCAGGGCGAGGGCGAGATCATTCAGCGTTTCTTTGACGGCGTCGAGAAATTCACACCACAGATCGTCTCCTGGAATGGTGGTGGCTTCGACCTCCCGGTGCTGCACTACCGGGGCCTCATCCACGGCGCCATCGCGCCACGCTATTGGGATCTCGGTGACGGCGACTACGCCGATAGCCGTGAGTTCAAGTGGAACAATTACATCAGCCGCTACCACTCGCGCCATCTCGACCTGATGGATCTGCTGGCCATGTATCAGCCGCGCGCCAGCGTTCGTCTTGACGAGCTGGCCAAACTGATCGGATTTCCCGGCAAGCTCGGCATGGATGGCGGCAAGGTGTGGCAGGCGTGGCTGGCGGGCGGAATGTCCGAGGTGCGTGACTACTGCGAGACCGATGTGCTCAATACCTACCTCGTTGCCGTGCGTTTTCGCCTGCTGCGCGGCGAGCTGTCACGGTCGGAATACGATGCCGAGATGTCTTTTGTACGCAACGAGCTGGAGAAAATTGGCAAGCCGCACTGGCAGGAGTTCCTGGCGGCCTGGCAGTAGGCGGCCCGGCGGCAAGCTCGTGGACCACCTGGCGAGTGCAGCGGCGGTCGATTTCAATTCGTAGCGCATATGCCATAGTTTTCTTGGTTCTGGTGTGATCTTTGAAAAGGAATGTCATGAGGCTGTATTCCTGGGCTCTATCTGTTGCCACAAGTCTGGTTCTTTGCGTTCCTATGCCTCCTGCGCAGGCGGCCGGGACGCTCGACAAGATCAAGGCGTCGAAGACACTGTCGCTCGGCTATCGCCAAGCGTCCGTGCCGTTCTCGTTTGCCGGCAACGACAGGCAGCCTTGGGGTTACTCGGTCGACCTTTGCACCAGCGTGGCAGCAGCGATTGGCAAGGACCTGGGCCTTGCCGATCTGAAGCTGAAGTGGGTTCCGGTGACGCCCGAGACACGAATCGGCAAAGTGATATCCGGTGAAATCGACCTCGAATGCGGGTCAACGACGAGTTCCCTGTCGCGCATGCAGGAAGTCGATTTCAGCCTGCCGATTTTCGTCGATGGCGGCAGCTACCTGTCGCCTTCCGCGGCGGGTATCACGAGTCTAAAGGACCTGGCAGGCAAGAAGGTCGCAGTGGCTGTCGGCACGACAACCGAGCAGAGCCTGGTCGAAGCGCTCCGGAAGAACGGGGTCAGTGCCAACCTGGTCAAGGTCGCTGATCATCAGCAGGGGATCGACGCCATGAAAACGGGACGGGCCGACGCCTACGCTTCGGATCGCGCCTTGCTGATCGGCCTGGCGCTCGATTCGGGCAACCAGGATACCTGGTCGCTTGCCGGCGACATCTTCTCGTATGAGCCCTATGCCCTGATGCTGCGTCGCAACGATGCGGACTTTCGTCTGGTCGTCAACCGCGAATTGGCTCGTCTCAGCCGCAGCGGCGAGATCAACACCATTCATGAGCGTTGGTTCGGTGTGCTCGGCAAACCGGAAGCAAGACTGGAAAGCCTTTACTTCCTTAACGGCCTGCCGGAGTAGCGCGGCAGGAGGAGTCAAGAAGTAAGGGCTGCGCCCGACTCGTCCTCCTCGGGGGCGACGATGTCGCGATAGGCATACCAGGTCGAGTGTCCGACCAGCGGCATGGTGACGATCAGGCCGACAAAGAAGGTCGCAAAGCCGACGATGCCCAGGATCCCGATACAGATTCCCCAAAGCAAGAGCGGGACCGGGTTGCGGCCGCAGGCGACGAGGCTGGCGATGGTCGCCGTGACCGCGTCGGTCTCGCGATCGAACATCAGGGGTACAGCGATGACGCTGATGGCAAAAACGAACATCGCGAAAAAGCCCCCGACGGCGAAGTAGACCAGCGCGAAGTCGAGCTGCTCGAAAGTCAGAACGGTATGCACGACATTGCCGAAGGTCGGCAAGCCGCCGGTAAAGAAGAGTGCAAACACGATGATCGATGCGCGCGCCCAGACCAGCAGGACGATGGCCAGCAGGGCGGCAAAGAGACCAACGTTCGGCAGGTTCGGGCGCCAGGCGGCGAGGGTTGGCAACAGTCGCGGCGGCATGCCGAATTCGATGCGCCGACTGAGAGCGTAGAGCCCCAGCGTCAGGAAGGGGCCGACCAGCAGGAAGCCCGTCGTCAGGCCTGCGAAGAGGGCGTAGGCTTCGGCAAACACCACCTGCATCAACCAGCCGGCGATGGCAAAGCAGCTCCCGTAGAACAGGCTGGCCCGGCCTCCTCGGCGCAGGTCATGCCAGCCGCCACGCATCCAACCGACGACGGCGCCGGCTTTTACGCGGCGGATGACCGGGAAGCGGCTGGCAGGGTTTGCTGAGCCAGGCGTATCGTTCTCGCTCATTGACGAGCCTCCTTTGGTTTTTTTGTTGGTGCTTCGCACTTCGCAGCAGTACTGGCCCCGGCTTCTCTGGCCGGTTTCCGCTCACGTGTCTGGCGAAAGGCTGCATGCTGCACTACGAGTAAGGGCGTTTCGTTTATATAACACACTGTGCAGTATTCGTAAGCGGTTGGCGGCATCATGCGGCCTCGGGCGCTCACCCGCTGCTCCTCCGTAGGTGGAAGTGGGTGATGGCCGCAGAACGCTGTCGCGTCCTTTGCCTCCTTCTCACGCCTTGAAAGGCGGAATTCAGTATTCTTGACTCCGGAGCGGTCTTGCTTACAATCGGGTCGATCGGCGTCGGCGCTGCCGCTTTGCTCAAGGCGCATGTTCGGTCAGGGAATCTCGCCGCCTGTTGCGCCCATGACAGCGCAACATCACTCGTTCTCCATGCAAGAAAAGGGTAATGACAATGGACGGTTTTTTGCTGTTGTTGGGACGTGCTACCGGCTTTGCCGGTGTGCTGCTGTGCGTCGTCGCTGCTGTCGTACGTGTAACCGGCAGTTACTGGCTGGCTGGCTTCCAGGTGGGGACCCTGATGCAGGCGGGCATTGCCGGCGTCGTCATTGGCTGTTTTCTGCTATTGGTCGCACAAGGCCGCACGGACGCTTCCTTGCGCTCGCGCCGATGATCCTGGCAATCGGGTGGGGACTTGGCGCTGGAGGCATGCCTGCCGGAGGAACTGGTGCCGTTCTTCGTAAGGTCTGAATGGCGTCTGGCTGGCGGTATACTGGCAGGCTATTCAATTGCACTGGTCTGCCATGTCAAAACCGAAAAACATCGGTTTCGTTTCGCTGGGTTGCCCGAAGGCGCTTGTCGATTCCGAACAGATTCTCACCAAACTGCGCGCCGAAGGCTATCTGATCTCTCCGTCGTATGAGGGTGCCGATCTGGTGGTTGTCAATACCTGTGGCTTCATCGACGCCGCTGTGGAGGAATCGCTCGACGCCATCGGCGAGGCCTTGACCGAAAATGGCAAGGTCATCGTTACCGGTTGCCTGGGGGCCCGGGAAGAGGTGATTCGCAAGGCGCATCCGCAGGTGCTGGCGGTGACCGGCCCGCATGCCGCCGACGAGGTCTTGCAGCACGTGCATGCGCATCTGCCGCAACCGCACGATCCGTTTACCAGCCTGGTGCCGCCGCAGGGAATCAAACTGACCCCGCAGCATTTCGCCTACCTGAAGATTTCCGAAGGTTGCAATCACAGTTGTACCTTCTGCATCATCCCGTCGATGCGTGGCCCGCTGGTCAGCCGCCCGATCGGCGATGTGCTGCAGGAAGCAAAGCATCTTGCCGACGCGGGTGTGCGGGAATTGTTGGTCATCTCGCAGGACACCAGCGCCTATGGTGTCGATGTCAAGTATCGAACCGGCTTTGCCGGTGGTCGGCCGCTGCGTACCCGACTGCGCGAGCTCTGCGAAGCGCTGGCGGAACTCGGCATCTGGGTGCGTCTGCACTACGTCTATCCCTATCCAAGCGTGGACGCCTTGCTGCCGTTGATGGCCGAGGGAAAGATCCTGCCCTATCTCGACGTGCCTTTCCAGCATGCCAGTGCCCGTGTCCTGAAGGCAATGAAGCGACCGGCGAGCGCCGAGAACAATCTCGAGCGGCTTCGCGCTTGGCGTGCAGTTTGTCCGGATATCACCGTGCGCAGCACTTTTATTACCGGTTTTCCGGGGGAGAGCGAAGCCGAGTTCGAGGAATTGCTGGCTTTCATCAAAGAGGCGCGTCTGGATCGCGTCGGCTGCTTTGCCTATTCGGCAGTGGACGGCGCGACGGCCAATGCGTTGCCTGGCGCGGTGGCCGAGGAAGTTCGCGAGGAGCGCAAGCGGCGTTTGATGGAAATTCAGGAGGATATCTCGGCCGAGTTGCTGGCGGCGAAGATCGGGCGCGAGATCGAGGTCTTGGTCGACGAGGTCGACGAGGACGGAACGATTGCCCGCTCGGCGGCGGATGCGCCGGAGATCGATGGCCTGGTTTTCGTCAACGAATACTACGCTGCCGAACCTGGCGACTTCCTGCGCGTGCGTG
>ERZ761607.5401-NODE-5401-length-10518-cov-4.013285_pt1 | contig 10518 bp, 11 predicted proteins | sample MGYA00511164_ERZ761607 | MGnify/ENA primary metagenome ERZ761607 (study PRJEB28899, sample SAMN02445080) | bioreactor sludge metagenome | biome: EBPR sludge | place: Australia: Brisbane, Thorneside Wastewater Treatment Plant | collected 2011-06-22 ...
GCCTACATCCGCGTGAACGACCCGTCGAAGCCGAACGAGGAGGGGCTGCAGTCGCCCATCGTGAAGTTCTTCTCGCCGGAGATCCTCGCGGCCATCCTGGAGCGCACGGGGGCGAAGGCGGGCGACGTCATCTTCTTCGGCGCGGACCGCCGCAAGATCGTGAACGACGCGATGGGCGCCCTCCGCGCCAAGGTGGGGCACGAGAAGGGCCACGCCGAGGCCGGCTGGCGCCCCTGCTGGGTGCTGGATTTCCCGGCCTACGAATACGACGACGAAGGCAAGCGCTGGCTCGCCGCGCACCACCCGTTCACCAGCCCCAAGGACGAGCATGTGCCCCTGATGGCCACGGATCCGGGCAAAGTCCTCGCGAAGGCCTACGACATTGCGCTGAACGGCTGGGAGATCGGTGGCGGCTCCGTGCGGATCCACCGCGCCGAGGTGCAGGCCCAGCAGTTCAAGACGCTGGGCATCTCGGACGAGGACGCGCGCGCCAAGTTCGGCTTCCTGCTCGACGCGCTCTCCTACGGCGCCCCGCCCCACGGCGGCATCGCCTTCGGCTTCGATCGCCTCGTGGCCATGATGTGCGGCGTGGACCAGATCCGCGACGTGATCGCCTTCCCCAAGACGCAGCGCGGGCAGGACCTCATGGTGGAGGCGCCCAGCGCGGTCACGGAGCGCCAGCTCCGCGACCTGCACATCCGCCTGCGCAACGCGCCGGCCAAGGCCTGACGCCATGGCCGTCGCGCTCATCGCCCACGGCGGCGCCGGCAAGTGGCGGCCCGGCTCCGACGATGACGCCGTCGCGGGCCTCGCGGACGCGGTGGAGGCCGGCCGTCGCGTGCTGCTCGCGGGCGGCTCGTCCCTCGACGCCGTCTGCGAGACCGTCGTGCGCCTCGAGGACAATCCCATCTACAACGCGGGCACCGGGGCGGTCCTCAACTTCGACGGCTTCTGCGAGCTCGACGCGAGCGTGATGGAAAGCCGGGAGAGCCGCGCCGGGGCGGTGTCGGGCCTGCAGCGCGTGAAGAACCCGGTCCTCGTCGCCCGCAAGGTGATGGAGGAGACGGACCACGTCATGCTCACGGGCGACGGCGCCCAGCGCTTCGCGCGCGTGATGGGCTTTCCGGACCACGATCCCGTCACGCCCGCCCGCCGCGCCGACTGGATGGACAAGCGCAACCGCGTGGACGAGATCCTGGGCCAGCGCGCCCTGAAGATGCGCAAGTTCCTGCAGGAGCACCCCGAGTACGCAGGCGGCACCGTGGGCGCGGCGGCCGTGGATTCGCGCGGCGTGCTCGCGGCGGCTACCTCCACGGGCGGGGTCACGCTCAAGATGGTGGGCCGCGTGGGCGATTCGCCCGTGCCCGGCGCGGGCAACTATGCCGACGTGCGCATGGCCGCTTCCGCCACGGGCACCGGGGAATTCGTGCTGCGAAGCCTCGCCACCCGCGCCATCGCCGAGCGCATGGGTCAGGGGGAAGCGCTCGAGCAGGCCCTCGAGGCCGTGCTCGCCCAGCTCGGCCGCGACTACGACGCGGACGTGGGCCTCATCGCCGTCGATGCCGCGGGCACGCCCGTCGCCCGGCACCGCACGCGCGACATGCCCCACGCCTGGTTCTCGGGCGAGGGCCCCGTCGCCTCCCGCATGCGCGTGCCGCCCGCGTGAACGCCGCGTTCAAGATCCCCGTCTCCACCCTCGTCGTCATCCACACGCCCGCGCTCGAGGTGCTGCTCATCGAGCGCGCCGACCACCCGGGCTTCTGGCAGAGCGTCACCGGCAGCCAGGACGCGGGCGAGAGCCTGCGCGAGACCGCCATCCGCGAGGTGGCGGAGGAGACCGGCATCGACGCCCTCGCGCCCGGCCACGCGCTTGCCGACTGGCGCGTCTCGAACGTCTACGAGATCTACGCCGTGTGGCGCCACCGCTACGCGCCGGGCGTCACGCACAACACGGAGCACGTCTTCGGCCTGCAGGTGCCCGCCGCGGTGCCCGTGCGCCTCGCGCCCAAGGAGCACCTGCGCCACCGCTGGATGCCGTTCCAGGAGGCCGCCGCCGAGGTGTTCTCCTGGAGCAACCGGCAGGCCATACTGATGCTCCCCGACAAGGTCCGCCCCCCGGCATGAACCGCGGCTCCGGCGACGCCCTCACGGTCGTCACCTACAACATCCACAAGGGCTTTTCCGCCTTCAACCGGCGCCTCGTGGTGCACGAGATCCGCGAACGCCTGCACTCGCTTTCCCCGGACGTGCTCTTCCTGCAGGAGGTGCAGGGCGTCCACCACCGGCACTCGACCCGCCACGAGGGCTGGCCGCAGAACGGCCAGCACGAATACCTCGCGCACGAAGGCGGGCATTCGGCCTACGGCATGAACGCCGTGTACCAGGACGGCCACCACGGCAACGCGATCGTGAGCCGCTACCCCATCCTCAGCAGCGAGAACCTGGACATCTCCCACCACGCGCTGGAAAGCCGGGGCCTGCTGCACTGCGAGATCGGGGTGCCGGGCTGGACGCAGCCGCTCCACGCGATCAACGTGCACCTGGGCCTGTTCGCCCGCAGCCGCCGCCTGCAGGTGGAGTGGCTGGTCGAGCGCATCCGCGAAGCGGTGCCCGAGGGCGCGCCGCTGGTGGTGGCGGGGGATTTCAACGACTGGCGCGGCCACGCCACCGCCGTGCTCGCGCGGGAGCTGGGTCTCGCCGAAGCCTTCGAGCGCGCGCTGGGCCGGCATGCCCGCAGTTTTCCGGCGCGCCTGCCGCTCTTCGCGCTCGACCGCATCTACGTGCGCGACCTGCGGGTGGACGCCGCGCGGCGCCTCGCGGACGGGCCGTGGTCGAAGCTCTCCGACCACGCGGCCCTCGCGGCGACGCTGAGGCGCTAGGCGCGAGGGGCCGGGCGTGAGGCGCGTCGCCGGCAACCGCATCACGCTGCTGCGCAGCGGCGGGGAGTTCTTTCCCGCGCTCGTCGCGGCCATCGATTCGGCGGTGGCCGACGTGCGGCTGGAAACCTACATCTTCGCGGACGATCCCACGGGCCGCGCCGTGGCCGAGGCGCTCGCCCGCGCGGCCGAGCGCGGCGCCCGCGTGCGGCTGCTGGTGGACGGCTTCGGCTCGCGCGATCTGCCGGAGGCCTTCCTGGACGCCCTGCGCGCGCGCGGCGTCATCGCCCAGCGCTTCCGCCCGGAGCGCGGGTGGATGCGCTTCCGCCGAAGCCGCCTTCGCCGCCTGCACCGCAAGATCGCGCTGGTGGACGGGCGCGTGGGCTTCGTGGGCGGCATCAACGTGCTGGACGACCGCGAGGGGCACGAGGGCGAAGCGCCCCGCTACGACTACGCCGTGCGCATCGAAGGGCCCCTGCTCGCCGAGATCTACCCGGTGGTGCACCGCCTGTGGTGGATCGTCTCCACGCTTGCGCGCAAGGTGCGCCAGCCCGGGTTCCTGCCGCCCGTCGTGCAGCCCGGGCCCCACGGCGAGACGGAGGCGGCCTTCGTCCACCGCGACAACTTCCGCCACCGCCACGACATCGAGGCCATGTACCTGGAGGGCATCCGCGCCGCGCGGCGCGAGGTGCTGATCGCCTGCGCGTACTTCATGCCCGGCTGGCGCGTGCGCCACGCGCTGATGGAGGCGGCGGCGCGCGGCGTGCGAGTGGCGATCGTGGTGCAGGGCTGGTCGGACCACCGCGTCTTCCAGCAGGCGAGCCGCGCCCTTTACGGCGCGCTGCTCGAGAAGGGCATCGAGATCCACGAGTACCACGCGAGCGAGCTGCACGCGAAGGCGGCCGTGGCCGATTCGCGCTGGGCCACGGTGGGCTCGTCCAACCTGGATCCCTTCAGCCTGCTGCTCGCGCGCGAGGCGAACGTGGCGGTCTTCGACGAGGACTTCGCCCGGGAGCTGCGCGCTTCCATCGACCGGCAGATGACCGAGGGCGCGCGGGCCATCCCGCGCCTGGTGTGGCGACAGCGTCCGCTCGGCGAGCGGGTGAAGGGCTGGCTCGCCTACGCCTACGCGCGGCTCGCGATGGGCATCGCGGGGATCGGGAGCGGGTGGAACTAGTTAGCGATGGTCCGCCCGGTTCGCCGCCGCCCCGCGGATCAAGGTGCCGACGCCGGAGCTGGTGAGCACCTCGAGCAGCAGCGCGTGGGCGACGCGCCCGTCGATGATGTGCGAGCTCTTCACGCCGTTGCGCACGGCGTCCAGCGCGCATTCCACCTTGGGCAGCATGCCGCCGGAGATGGTGCCGTCGTCGATCATCTCCTTCACGCGCTTGGAGGTGAGGCCCGTGACGACCTTGCCCTCCTTGTCCAGCACGCCCGTGGTGTTGGTGAGCAGGATGAGCTTCTCGGCCTGCAGCGTGACGGCGAGCTTGCCCGCGGCCACGTCGGCGTTGATGTTGTAGGCCGTGCCGTTCTCGTCGCTGCCGATGGGCGCGATGACCGGGATGAAGTCCCGCTGGTCCAGCAGCTGGATGATCTCCGGGTCGATGCGCACCACCTCGCCCACCAGGCCCACGTCGATCTTCTTCTTCTTGTTCTCCTTGCTCGCCACCTTGAGCTTGCGGGCGTGGATGAAGTGCCCGTCCTTGCCCGTGAGGCCCACGGCCTTGCCGCCGGCCTTGTTGATGAGCGTGACGATCTCCTGGTTGATGAGGCCGCCGAGCACCATCTCCACGACGTCCAGGGTCTCGTCGTCCGTGACGCGCATGCCCTGGATGAACTCGCTCTGCTTGCCGAGCTTCTGCAGCAGCGCCCCGATCTGGGGCCCCGCGCCGTGCACCACCACCGGGTTCATGCCGATCAGCTTGAGCAGGACGATGTCCTCGGCGAAATCCTCCTGCAGCGCGATGTCGGTCATCGCGTTGCCGCCGTACTTCACCACGATCGTCTTGTCGTAGAAGCGCTGGATGTAGGGCAGCGCCTCGATCAGCACTTCGGCCTTCTGGGCGGAACTCAGCTTGGGGGGCATGGTCTTTTGGCTTCTGGGCGGGGGCGTGGAGGAGGTGGCGGCTATTGTAGGGCGTCATGCCGCCGCCTCGAAAGGGGCCGGTGCTATGATGGCGCGGCCCCGCCGGTCCCCCGGCCCCGATCGCAAGGAGACCCCATGAGCCAGAAGCGAGCCCTCCTCCGTTCCGCCCTCGCCGGCGTCGTCGCCCTCAGCGCCGCCGCCGCCGTCGCCCAGGCCCACGATCCCAAGCCCGAGCCGGGCCGGGAAAAGTGCTACGGCGTGGCCAAGAAGGGCCAGAACGACTGCGGCACCGCCACCCACGCCTGCGCCGGCCTCGCCAAGACCGACAACGCGCCGGACGAATGGAAGTTCGTCGCCAAGGGCACCTGCGCCAAGCTGGGCGGCACCCTCAAGCCCGGCGCGGCCAAGAAGTAGCCTTTCCCGTGGCGCCGCGCTTCCCGGCGCACGCGCCCGATCCCGCCCGGGCTGGCATCGGGCTGAGGGCCCCGCACTTCGAGGCGCTCGCCGCCCGCCGGCCCCCCCTCGGCTTTCTCGAAGTCCACAGCGAGAACTTCTTCGCCGAGGGCGGCCCGGCCCTCGCGTGGCTCGAGCGCTTCCGGGCCGATTACCCGATCAGCCTGCACGGCGTGGGCCTCTCGCTCGGCAGCGCGTCCGGGCTGGACCCGGATCACCTCGCGCGCCTCGCCCGCCTCGCCGATCGCATCGAGCCCGCGCTCGTCTCCGAGCACCTGTGCTGGTCGCGGGCGGGGTCGCGGCACCTTGCGGAGCTGCTGCCGCTTCCGTACACGCAGGAGAGCCTCGATCTCATGGCCTCCCGCGTGGCGCAGGTGCAGGACGCGCTCGGCCGCCCGATCCTGGTGGAAAACGTCTCGGCCTACCTGCGCTACGCCCACTCGACCATTCCCGAGGGCGAGTTCATCGCGACGCTCGCCCGGCGCACGGGGTGCGGGGTCCTGCTCGACGTGAACAACGCCTGGGTCAACGCGGTGAACCACGGCACGGATCCGGAAGCGCTCCTTCGCGCGCTCGATCCCGCGAGCGTGGGCGAGATCCACCTGGCGGGCTACACCGCCACGGACGACGGTCTCGTCGATACCCACGGCGAGGCGGTGCACGGGCCCGTCTGGGATCTCTATGCCCGTGCGCTCGAGCGGACGGGCCCCGTGCCCACGCTCATCGAATGGGACAACGAGCTGCCGCCCCTCGACACCTTGCTGGGCGAGGCCGCGAAGGCCGATCGCCACCTGGCTTCGGCGCGACGGCTGAAGGCGGCGGCCTGATGGCCGCGCTCCCGCTGGCGGACCTGCAGGAGGCCTTCGCGCGCGCAATGCTCGACGGGGCGCCGGCGGAGCTGCTCGCCGCCATCGAAGGCGACTCCGCTGAGGCGAAGCGCCAGGTGGACCTGTATCGCCGCGCCGTGCATTTCGCCATCGCCCGGGCGCTCAGGGCGGCGCACCCCGTCGTGCTGCGGCTCGTAGGCGACGCCTTCTTCGACGAGGCGGCCCGGTGCCACGCGGTGGCCTCGCCCCCGGCCGCGGGGGACCTCAATCGATACGGCGCCGGGTTCGCGGATTTCCTCGCGGCCTACGGCCCCGCATCGGACCTGCCGTGGCTTGCCGATGTCGCGCGCCTGGAATGGGCGATGCACGAGTCGGGCCTCGCGGCCGATGCCCCGCCGTTCGACGCCGCGGCTCTCGCGGCGGTGCCGGCGGGCAGCGAGGAATCGGTCCGCTTGGCGCCCCATCCGTCCCTGCGCCTCGTGCGCTCGCGCTGGCCCGTGCTCGCCGTGTGGGAAGCGAACCAGCCCGGCCGCGACGGCACCCCGGATCGCACCGAAGGCGCGGACGACGTGATGGTGTGGCGCGATGGCGGGCTCGTGGTCCGCGCTCGCTTGATCGACGCGCACCAGGCGCGTTTCGTCGAGGGGCTCCTCGCGGGGCAAACGCTGGGCGATGCCGCGGGCGAGGGCGACTGGGACCTGCCGGGCTTCCTGCGGGACCTGGTGGCGACCGCCGCGATCGCGGGTCCGCCCGGGCGCTAGTTCGCCTTCGCGGCCTCGGTGATGTCGCCGAGGATCCGCCAGCCGGCCGATTCCCGGCGCCACACCCGGACGAAGTGCCCTTTCTCCCCGCCGCGCTCGTAGCGGCCCAGCGTGAAGCCCAGGTCGCCCGCCGCGCTCGCTTCGGCGCGGTCGGCTTGCCACGTGGCGCGATCGGCGATGCCGTGCGAAGCGAGGATGCCCGGCGACCCGAGCATCGGCTCGCGGCCGTCGCGATAGGCGCGGATCGCGGGCGACGCCCAGGCGCGGTAGGCGGCCGCCTGCCCTTCCGTCCCGGAAAGGGCGGCGAATTTCGCTTCCGCCTGCGAAAGGCCCATGCCGTCGTCGGGCGCACCGGCGACGCGCGTGGCCTCGAGGGGCGCATCCCACAGCGACGGCGCGGGGTGGTTGATGCCCAGGTCCACCCAGACGCGCCAGGGGCCGCCGGCTTCGCGCCGCCAGACGGAGAAGTACTGGCCGTAGCGCGGGGGGCGCGAGGCATCCGTGCGCGAGGTCATCTTCGTGGGGCCCGTCGAATATCCCAGGTCCCCGGAGGCGGAGAGCGCGACGAAGGCCGGACGCCAATCGAGCACGATGGGCGGATCGGGATTGCGGCCCACCGCCTCGCGTGCATCGATCGGGCCGCCGCGCAGCAGGACGGAGCCCGGCGCGAACCACGCGAGGAAGGCGGCCTTCATGCCCTCGCGCACGGACTGGGCGGCGAAGGCGGATTCGGCGGCGGCGAGTTCGGCGGGACCGGCATCAGGGGCCGGGGGAGCGGCCGCGCAACCCGCGAGGGCGGCGGCGAGGGCGGCGGGGGCGAGGCGGTTCTTCATGGCCCGATTGTGGTCCGGCGAAGCGACGGGCCGCGTGACGGATTGTGGCCCGGAAGGGCCTTCCCGCGCGGGAAGGCTAGAGCACGTAGCGCGCGAGATCCTCGCGGCGCGAGAGGTCCGCGAGGCGCGCGTCCACGTACGCGGCGTCGATGGTGACGGTGCGCTCGCCGCGGCCGGCGTCGAAGGAGATCTCCTCGAGGAGCTTTTCCATCACGGTGTGCAGGCGCCGGGCGCCGATGTTCTCCGTGGATTCGTTCACCGCGTGGGCGATCTGGGCCAGGCGCCGGACCGCCTCGGGCTCGAACGAGAGCGCGACGCCCTCCGTGGCGAGCAGGGCCTGGTACTGCGTGGTGAGGCAGGCGTGGGTCGCGGTGAGGATGCGCTCGAAGTCCTCCACCGTGAGGCTCGAGAGCTCGACGCGGATCGGCAGGCGGCCCTGCAGTTCCGGGATGAGGTCCGACGGACGCGACAGGTGGAACGCCCCGCTCGCGATGAACAGGATGTGGTCGGTGCGCAGCGTGCCGTACTTGGTGGTGACGGAGGTGCCTTCCACGAGGGGCAGCAGGTCCCGCTGCACGCCCTGGCGCGAGACGTCCGCGCCGCCGTGCTCGCCGCGGCTCGCGATCTTGTCGATCTCGTCGATGAAGACGATGCCGTCCTGCTCGACGGCGCGCATGGCCTGGACGCGGATCTCCTCCTCGTTCACGAGCTTGCCGGCTTCCTCCTCCGTGAGGACGCGCAGCGCCTCGCGGATGGGCAGCGTGCGCTTGCGCCGGCGCGTGCCGCCGAGGTTCGCGAACATGCCCTGCAATTGCTGGGCGAGGTCCTCCATGCCGGGCGGGGCGAGGATCTCGCCGCCGGCGGCGAGGGCCGTGTCCACCTCGATCTCCTTGTCGTCGAGGCGGCCTTCGCGGAGCATCTTGCGGAAGCGCTGGCGGGTGGAGCCGGGCTCGGCGCCCTCCGCGGCGGGCACGCCGGGCAGCAGCGCGTCGAGCACGCGCTCCTCGGCGGCGTCCTCGGCGCGGGGCCGCACCTTCTGCATCTCGCGCTCGCGGGTGTCCTTCACGGCCACCTCGGCGAGGTCCCGGATGATGGTGTCCACGTCGCGGCCGACGTAGCCCACCTCGGTGAACTTGGTGGCCTCCACCTTCACGAACGGCGCGCGGGCGAGCTTCGCGAGGCGGCGGGCGATCTCCGTCTTGCCCACGCCCGTGGGCCCGATCATCAGGATGTTCTTCGGCGTGATCTCGGCCCGCAGCGGCTCGGGCACCTGCGCCCGGCGCCAGCGGTTGCGCAGGGCGATGGCGACGGCGCGCTTGGCGGCCGCCTGCCCGACGATGTGCTTGTCGAGCTCGTGCACGATCTCCGGGGGCGTCATCATGCCGGCGGGCGCGGCGGCATCGGCGGGGGGCGCGGTCTCGTCCACGGCGGCTAGAGCGTCTCGATCACGTGGTTCTGGTTGGTGTAGATGCACAGGTCCCCGGCGATCTCGAGGGACTTCTTCACGATCGCCTCGGGCGCGAGGTCGGTGTTCTCCAGCAGCGCGATGGCCGCGGCCTGCGCGTAGGCGCCGCCGCTGCCCATCGCGACGATGCCGCGCTCGGGCTCGAGCACGTCGCCGTTGCCGGTGATGAGGAGCGAGCTCTCGCGGTCGGCAACGGCGAGCATCGCCTCGAGGCGGCGCAGCATCCGGTCGGTGCGCCAGTCCTTGGCCAGCTCGACGGCCGAGCGCAGGAGGTGGCCCTGGTGCTTCTCGAGCTTGGCCTCGAATCGCTCGAAAAGGGTGAAGGCGTCGGCCGTGGCGCCCGCGAAGCCGGCGAGGATGCGCTCGCCGTAGAGGCGGCGCACCTTGCGGGCGCTGGCCTTGACCACGATAGTGCCGAGCGTGACCTGGCCGTCGCCGCCCATGGCGACCTGGGCGCCGCGCCGGACGCTCACGATGGTGGTGCCGTGGAACGACTCGTCGGTCATGGGGGCCTCAGTTGGCCTTGCGCCGGATCAGGATGGCGTGGCGATTGAACCCGAAGGCTTCCAGCAGCGCCGCGTTCAATTCCGAAAGATTGGAGAGGATTACCCGCTTGCCGGCGAGCTGGATCGCCTTCACCACCTCGTAGAACTGGGCGCCCGCGGCGAAGTCGACCCGCAGCACCTTGCCCATGTCGACGACGATCTCGGTGCCCGAGGCGGCGTGGGCGGCGAGGTCGGCGAACTGGTTCTGGCTGGCGGTGGAGACGACCCCTTTCAGGGAGAACCCGGCCGCGGGGGCGTCGGGCGCGGCGGGCGCGGCGGGAACGCGCGCCGCCGATTCCGCCACCGTGTTCACGTACACCGCCCAGTTGGGCGGCGACATCTCGAAGGCGACCGCGTACTCGAGGCCCAGCTCCTCGAAGGGCTCGCTCCTGCCCTGCAGCACGTAGAGCTCGAAGAGGAGCAGCCAGAAGCTGCGGACGGCGTCCGAGGGCGGCTCGTTGAACGTGGCGCGCAGCACCTGCTCGAGCGAGTCGGCGTTGTTGAACCACATCGGCAGCCCCGCGCGCCGCAGCCGCTGCAGGGCCGCGGCGAGAAGCGCCGCCTCGGCGGCGGTGATCGAGGCGACCTTGCCGAAGTCGATGCGCACCGTGCCCATCTGCTCGGCGAAGGCGACGAGCTCGGGCGCCGCGTCGGCGAAACGCGCTCCGCCTC
>ERZ761607.5402-NODE-5402-length-10517-cov-7.640891_pt1 | contig 10517 bp, 9 predicted proteins | sample MGYA00511164_ERZ761607 | MGnify/ENA primary metagenome ERZ761607 (study PRJEB28899, sample SAMN02445080) | bioreactor sludge metagenome | biome: EBPR sludge | place: Australia: Brisbane, Thorneside Wastewater Treatment Plant | collected 2011-06-22 ...
GGGAAGAATCCCAGCCAGGGGGCGGTGAATATCTGGTTCTGGGCTGTGGAGAGGATGCTGCCCCAGGTCGGCGTTGGGGGCTGGACGCCAAAGCCAAGATAGCTCAAGCCCGACTCGGTAATGATCGCCGATGCCATTTGCAGAGTCCCGCTTACCAATATCGGACCGGCACAATTCGGCAGGATGTGCCGCACGATCAAGCGGAAAGAGTTTCCGCCTAGGGCTTTAGAGGCGGAGACGAATTCTTTTTCGCGCAGGACAAGGAAAAGTCCACGCACGAGCCGGGCGGGCCACATCCACGAGAGGGCGGCGATGATGACAATGACAACGAAGATGCTGTTCTGTAAAATGAAAAGTTGTTGTTCGCGTAAAAACGCCCCGAGGATGATGAGCACGAATATGGTAGGGAAGGTCAGGAAGGCATCTGTGATGCGCATGAGGATGGAGTCGGTCCAGCCGCCAAAGAATCCGCTTAACGCGCCGATGATGACTCCCGCAACGATGGAAAGCAGGGTGGAGAATAATCCCACCGCCAGGGAGACACGTCCGCCATGCATGATGCGGGAGAGCAGGTCACGCCCGAGTTCGTCGGTCCCCATCCAATGAGTTGCATTTGGTTGCTGTAATTTATTGACGGGGTCTTGGTCTGTGGGGCTGTAAGGGTTCGTGCCAGCCAGCAAACTGCTCAGAACCAGTACACCCATGACTGCGATCGCAACTCCTGCCAGCTTGTGTTTGAAAAAACGACGCAGGACCAGCGTCGCCATGGTCTGTTCCTTGGTATTGATCGGCTCAATCATATTTCACCCGCGGGTCGAGCCAGCCATAAGCAAGATCGGCGATGATGTTGCAAACGATGATGAGAGTGGCTGTGATCATGACCACACCCAGTAGCACGGGATAGTCGCGCCCCTTTGCTGCGTCCCAGAACAGGCGACCCATGCCGGGCCATGAAAATATCGTTTCCACGAACAGCGCCCCGGCAAAGAGACTCGGCAGGTCGAGGGCGATGAGCGTCACCAGCGGCAGGATGGCATTCTGCAGTGCGTGTTTGTAATGTACCCCGCGATCGGCAAGCCCCTTGGCTTTTGCCGTGCGGATGTAATCCTCATGCAGGACGTCCATCATGCTCGAACGAAGGAAGCGCGAGTACCAGGCGATCCAGCCGAGGCTTAACGCTGAGACTGGCAGAACAAGATGCCAGAGCGTGTCAAGAGGATTGCCTTCCTGCCCGCGCGAGTTCATTCCGCCGACAGGAAAGAGCGGGTCGCCTGTAAATGGATTTTTCAACAGGACGTAGAAAACAACGATCAATCCCAATCCCAGCCAATATACCGGGATCGCCTGTCCGATGAAAGTGACTGTTGTCATGGCATAGTCGAAGGTCGAGTATGGCTTTCGGGCGGACAAAATTCCAATGGGGATGGCAAGCAGTAAAGTCACGAAGAATGAGGCGCCGACAAGAGTCAGGGTATTTGGAATCCGCTCCGCGATCATATCCGAGACCGGACGGCGGAACTTGATCGAATCGCCCATCTCGCCTTGCAACATTCCGCTGAGCCAGCGGACATACTGTACGGGCAAGGGATCGTTCAAGCCCAGTTTTTCCTCCATCGCCTCGATCTGCTCTTTGGAGATATTCGGGTTGCGCCGCGCAGCCGTCAATGGACCGCCCGGAGCGGCGCGCACCATTAGAAACAGCAGGATGCTGATGATGAACAGAATGGGAATCGTTTGCAGAACCCGGCGCAGCGCGTAAGTCGCCATTTATGCCTCGAACACGATCTTGCCGTTGACCGCAGTCAGAACAGGTTTTGCCTCCATGATATTCTTCGGGTCGAGCGTAAACAGGTCATGCGTGAACAGGACGAGATCGGCGAGATAGCCTTCCTTGATCTGTCCTTTTTCGTTTTCCATGAATTCGGCATAGGCGGCGTCGCGCGTATAGCCAATGAGCAGTTCTTCGAGAGTCAGGTTCTGACGGGGGTTGCCCTCTTCCCACAATTCGCGGTTCAAGCCGACATGCAGGTTGAGCATTACGTCGAAGGGTGCGACGGGCCAGTCGCTGCCATAGGCGATTCGGTTGCCCGCATTCAAAATGTCGCGCCATGCGAAGGAAAGATGCCAGCGCTGTTTTCCAACTCTTGTGGGCCACACATCGCCTTCTGCAATACTGAACGGGGCGTGGCTGGTCTGCATCGAAGGCAGGACTCCCAACTGCTGGAAGCGTGGAATGTCATCAGGATGAATGACTTCGATGTGCTCGACTCGATGGCGGCTGTCACGCTTCCCATTGGCTTTTTGGACTGCTTCGTATCCGTCGAGGGTTCGCCTCACAGCGCCGTCGCCGCAGCAGTGGACAAAGATCTGCAAACCCATTTTGTCGCACAAGGTCGCCATACGAGTGAAGTGTTCAAGCGAGTAGATGCCGTCCGGTTTGGCTTCGGGGTCGTCGGCATACGGTTCGATGTTCAGCGCAGTATACGATTCCCATACCCCATCCATGAAGAATTTTGCCGCGCCGCCACGCACAAACTCGCCTTTGACCTTCGCCATCTCGGCGGCTTCTTTGAGCATTTCTTCTGTTGTTTCGGGTTTGATATGATACGGCTCATACACGCGGACCGTCATTTCACCTGCATCTTCGACCGCGGCATATGTCATCAACTCTTCCATATCCCCATTCATGTTGTGGACGCTGGTCACACCGCGGGAATTCATCTTTGCCATCGTCATCTTGAGCAGTTCACGTTTGCGGGCTTCGCTCGGTTCGGGGATCAGCCCGGAGACAAGTCCCATGGCTGTTTCGCGTAATTCGCCGGTGGCGATTCCCTGCTCATCGCGGACGATGACCCCATTGCCCTCCGCTTCCTTCCCTGGCTGGAGGATGCCAGCCAACTCCAGGGCTTTGGTGTTTGCCCAGGAGGTATGACCGTCGTAGGCATTGATATAAACCGGGCGGTCTGAAACCATTTCATCCAATTGCTGACGTGTGGAAACGATGTTGTAGCGTATCCCGCGCCCGTCGACCCATTCGGATGTTTTGTTCTGGGCAGCATGGTCTTGCATGATCGCCTTCACGTCGTTTAGATCTTTCGCTTCATATAGCTGTGCTGCCCCCGCCCAGATCGATCCCCACAGCAGGTGAAAGTGCGAGTCGATAAAGCCGGGTGTCAGGGTATGCCCCTGCCCGTCGATGACCCGCGTCGAACTGCCTTTGAATTTGTCCACCCCTTCGTTTGTCCCCACGTACTGGATACGATTTCCGTTGACTGCAACCGCCTCTGCCCGCGGATTGGAAGGATCGCTGGTGAATATCCTGGCGTTTTTGATGATCAACTCGGCGTACTGGCTCATGTTTAACTCCTCATGGAACGATGTAGTCGATGTTTTCTTTCGCCAACGGTGTTGTTACTTGTTACATAATGACATTATATAGCACAAAAGCGGTGATGATGGCCAATTGCGCCATCGGATAGAAGCTTGCATTATCAAAAAGTTTTGCCGCCATACGTCCTTCGGTTTGCTGGTGGAAGAGATCGTAGCCGGGTTTGAGAAGTAAATAAGCTCCAGCGGCGGCTGTGGCGAGGCTGTAGCTCCATCCCAGGTTGAGGGGGGAGGCGAGGGGCAGGAATAGGCTGATGAGGACGGTTAATCCGAGCGTGATCAATACGATGATTCCCGCGGTCTGAGTTCCAAGTTGCAGTGGAATGGTTTTGGCATTGACGCGCTTATCCTCCACGGTATCATTCCAGTCCGCGGGAATGTTCTGCCCGCCGATCTCCCAGACGAAGACCCAGGCTAGGACAAGCAGCACCGATTGAAGCGAAGGATTCGGGTCGACAACGTAGATCGCGGCAATTGGTCCACTCGATTTGACCAGACCGCTGACGAAGGTGCGCAGATAAGTTACTTTGAACAGGAGAACGTAGATGACTTCGAGCACCGCCGCGGCGATAAGGATCACAACAATGAAAGGGTTGAGAAAGTAGGAACAGACCAGCGCGGTGATGAACCACCCCGTAAACCACAAGATCCCACTTTGGTAACTCAAAGCGTTTTGCGCCAGCGGATAGCGCAGGTCGGATGCTTCGACTGAGTATCCGGCGTTGATTCCACCCGCAAATTTTTCCTTATCCACTGCAATACCGACCAGGTCGTTCAAGGCGTAGATCGCAGTGTATGCCGCGAAGGCGGTAAAGATGGAAAGCAGAATGACCTGCCATTGCGGGAAATTTCCCAGCCATAACAAGGCGACAAAGCCGGGCATGGCAAGGTCGAGTACTCCGTGTGTTGTGCGGGATAGGGCGAAGAAGCGTTTCATTGAGGTCTCCGTGAAGTAAGGCAAAATTAATTTTGCCCTACGGCTTTGTAAAATGCGCCATGTAATTGACATCTTCCTTATCCGCAGCGACTTTGAATTTGCGAGTAAAGGGATTGTACATCAAGCTGGCAAGGCGGACGAAGTCCAACCCGGCATTGCGATTCCATTGTTTTAATTCCGATGGCTGTATGAGTTTGGAATAGGTATGCGTGCCGCGCGGCAGGAGCCGCAAAATGTATTCGCCTCCGACGATCGCAAAGAGAAAGGCTTTGGGCGTGCGGTTGATGGTCGAGAAGAAAGCCAATCCGCCGGGTTTGAGCGCCTTGGCGCAAGCAGCCACGACCTTGCCCGGCTCCGGTACATGTTCGAGCATCTCCATGCAGGCTACCACATCAAATGTTCCAGCCTCTCTGTCGGCGAGGTCTTCGACGCGTTCGTAACGGTAATCGATGGATAATCCCTGTCCCTGGGCATGTTTCTGGGCGACTTGGATCGACGCTTCGGACAAGTCCAGGCCTGTCACCCGCGCCCCGGCTTTTGCCAGCGCCTCAGAGAGGATCCCGCCACCGCATCCCACATCGAGGATCTTTGGGCTTTGGGCAGTGACCTTCTCCATGATGAAATTGGTTCTTAATGGGTTGATGGTATGGAGCGTTCCCATCTCGCCTTTGGGGTCCCACCAGATCTGGGAGACCCGGTCAAACTTGTCGATCTCTTTTACGTCTGCGTTCTCAAATGTGGTCATATTTGACGGTGATCCGATCTTCTAAATTTTTTACAGCAAACTCGATTTCATCCGATTTGATGTCGTTCACAAAAATACAGCCGCCAATGCCACGCGGCAGGGGGACGCGCTGTAACCCGTTCCGGTGGTAGGTGCGCTCTGTCAGCGAGGCCAGGAGCAAGCCCGGATCAAGGATTGAGGTGTCGAGTTCGAATCCGAGGGAACTCACCAGGCGGAAGATGCGTCCGGTCTCCTCTTCGGTAAGCAGATTCCGCTCCCGGGCGATGACACTCGAGACGAGTATATCGAGGAGCACCGCTTCGCCATGGAAAATATGCGCCTCATGACGGGTTTCCAGTCCGTAACTGAAAGTGTGACCGAAATCCACCTTGCGCGCGAGCTCCTCCTCGAAAAGGTTGGGCTGCAACTCTTCGATCATTCCAGAGATGGCACGGTCAAGGATGGCGTCGCCATTTGCATTCTGAAAGTGAGTATCGACGCTTTGCACGCCCTGCGTTTCGAGCATCGAGAACAGCCCGGCATCCTTGATGACCGCCAGTTTGACGACCTCACAGACACCGTTCAGAATGTGTCGCTTTGGCAGGGTTTTGAGGAATGACCGGTCGAGCAGAACCTTTTGCGGAGGATGAAACGCGCCGAGCCGGTTCTTGCTGCCGTTGAAGTTGATGCCGGTCTTGATGCCGATCGAGGCATCGACGTAACCCATCAACGTGGTCGGTACTTTGATGTGCGGTACGCCGCGCCGGTAGCTCGATGCGACAAAGCCGACGATATCGGTCAACACACCGCCTCCGATGGCAATGATCGGTTCATCCCTGCGGTGGATGGGAAATGAATCCAGTTCTCGCAGCAGGCACAGATAATGATCAAGGGTCTTGTTCTCTTCGCCGCCTGGGAAGGTGACGACCTTCGCCTCGATGTGATGGTAGGAAAAATAATCCCGTATCTCTGTGTGGAAGTGTTTGTCGACGTTCTCATCCACCACCACGAAGCGGCGCGTATCTTCGATCTTGCCGGTCGAGAGCAGCGCCCAGTTCTGCGGGTGGAAAATATTGGAGGTGTTGACGACCTCGTATTCGATTGTGTGCTGATATATAACTCTTTTTGTGCTCATGATTTCTTTTACTTGCTACGCGGTTGATATTTGAAACCTATAAACCCAGGCAGTGAAGGTCGTTTTTTCAAAGCTGGCTGTCATACTGCGTCAGGTTTTTCTGAAAGGCTCTCTTCATTAATCCAGAGATTGGAAGCAACATCATCCAGCCGAAGGCTCCTTTCGGATACATGGTCATCTTCCGCAATACTGTCGTTCCGTCAGCCGACCTGCGAAATTCCCATTCCTCCAAAAAATGAGACGCCAGATTCTGCAAGGGGGAGGCAAATTCCTGAAATCGCATGGCGATCCGATTTTCGGTATCCCAATCGACGATCTCTTCAATATGCGAAGAGCCGTCTGTGTTTTCCACCTTGATCCTGGAGCCGACCAATTTCGGGGTTTTTGTTTGGAAGCTAGCGCTTTTGATCCCCGGCAGGATCGAATATCCCTGGAATTCCTGCCAGCGTTCCGTTCTGAGGAATTCGGCGCAGATCTCATGTGAGGATTTGCGGATAAAACCTTCCACTTTGATTTCTATGGGTTTCATCTTATTATATTAGACGACCCTGCTCCAGTTGGATTTCGCCTCCAGGACCCGTTTGGCGAGAGTCTGTGCCATCTCGAGGCTGTGATTCTTGTAATTGCCGCACTGCGCGATATTGGCATAAGGCACTTCCTGCGCGACGAGGACGTCGTTCAGGATCTTTTCGTAAGTGTCGTGGATGGCTTGTGCCCGACCCTCGTTGAAGAGGATGAGATAAAAGCCGGTCTGGCACCCCATCAGACCGATGGAGATGAAATTTTGCGGCATGTATTTTTGAAAACCCCACAAAAGGAAATGCTCGAAAGAATGCATTTCAGTGGAGGAAAGAAAAACGGAATTTGGTTCGTTGATCCGCAAATCCACCGAATAGACAATATCACCGGTCGAGCCCGGCGTGGCGGCGCGTAATTTTACGTGCGGGGCTTTCAGTTTTCGATGGTCCAATTCCCCAACTGTCCCGGTCTCCCAGCCGAGTTTAGAAAAATCGATCATGTCTCTCTCCTCTGATTGTGTTCAAGGTGACTGTCACCTGATTTGATTATACAAACTGCGACAAGTGTTTATAACTGTCGTTGAGCGCTTTTTCCCACGAGGCAACGTGGTGATATAGTTCTACGGATGCATACCCGCTGAAGCCATTGTCTTTGAGGGTTTTGAAGGTGGCGGCGAAATCCATCGTGCCTTCACCGGGGATCTCATGAAAGTGGACGATCCCTGTGAGCGTATTGGCGACCATCTTGTCCATGAGCAATTTTCCGTTCCTGTCTTTTGTGCTGCGCAGATAGATGATGATGGGTCTTGCGCGCTCAAGCACATCGTAGCTCAAGCCGGGGACGGAGATAAGATAAACGAAGATCTCGCTCTCAAAAGGAGATTGACCGGCGAACAAGCCGTTGTAATCCACAAAGGCAGGTGCGGTGGAGATATTGACCGAGCCGAGGATGGACTCGATCCGCTTCTTTTGTTTGGGATCCGGCATATCATCGTGGAAGTAGATCGGGTGATCGGAATCCACAAGAAGATAATCGGCTGTTTCCGGGAAGTAAATAAGATACTTGGCGAACTTCAGGTCCAGCTTCAACCCCTCTGCCCATTTAACGAGTTTCAGATTGTAGCCTTCCTGCGAATCTGAGACGTGCAGAAATCTGGCATGCGGGGCGGCTTTGCCAAGCGCTTCGAGATAATTCGTTTCGGAGCAATAGTTATGATTCAAGTCCAGATGCAATTGGAAACGTTTCGAGCCTACTTCGTTCACCAGGCTCATACCCTGTTCAAGCGTTTCGATATACATGCCGGGTTCCGGCTCGATCAACAGCGTGATATCTTCGTCGCTCCGAAGATAGTTCAGGCACTGATGGACGCTGTCCACCAGAAGTTCACGCGGGTTGACGGAGGGATTTGAAACGTGTTCATCGCGAATAAATCCGCTGCCAAAGGTGACGAGGTCCACTCCCAACTTGCGGGCTGCGTCGATCCCGCGGCGGACAAGGTCGATGCGACGCTTCCGTCCCGCCAGGTCGGGGCTCATCAACGACGGCTCATGCGGGCGCTGGGGTGTGAAGAAATGCGAAGCGGTGGAGACACAGGCCGCTTTTACTTCCAGGCTTGTGAGCCGTTTCTTGACCATTTCAAGATAGTCATCGGTGATATTGAAAGGATTGAACTGGTCGCGGTGAAAAGAAAGTTCGACGCCGGGGTATCCTGCCTTGTCCACTTCGCTGATCGAATCGAGAAAGTCCAGGTTGGTCAACCCGAACGTGCTGTAACATAGTTTTATCATTCGTGCGGCTCCAGATATTGCACTATTGTACCCATCCAGCCTGTCTGAGAGAGCTGCCCATTTCAAATGGGGTTTATTTTTGAGAGACGGCTGTTTTTGTATGGAATTTATCGCCGAACCTGCCCGGCAATTTGTGATTTTACCATGCGGAATAAGGTAAAAAGCAATCCACCCTTTGTTCATAAAATGCCCACGATTACAAGCTGCGCATCACCAATTTCATAAAAACGCAATTTATGACCGCGATGGGTATAATCACAGGGTATATGTCTCAAAAAGTTGTTGTTGCTATGTCTGGCGGCGTGGATTCCTCGGTTGCGGCGGCTTTGCTCAAGGAGCAGGGCTATGACGTGACCGGTATGATGATGCGTCTATGGAGCGAGCCGGGCAAGGAAGAGTCCAACCGTTGCTGCACGCCCGATTCCATGGCGCAGGCTCGCCGCGTGGCGGGGATTTTGGACATCCCTTTTTATGTGGTGGATGCCAAGGACGTTTTCCGTGAGACGGTGGTACAGTATTTTCTGGATGGGTACGCCAATGGCGAAACGCCGAATCCGTGCTTGATGTGCAACCGCCAGATCCGCTGGACGTTTTTGCTAAACCATGCCTTGGCGTTGGGGGCAGAGTTCATGGCGACGGGACATTATGTGAGAATTCAGAATGCAGAAGGCGGAATGCGGAATTTACTTCGCGCCGTTGACCATTCTAAAGATCAGTCGTATGTGTTGCATGTTTTAGGACAGGATAAGTTGAAGCATGCTCTTTTCCCGGTGGGGGATTATCCTAAGCCGGAGATTCGGGCGATCGCGGAGCGATTTGGTTTGCCAACAGCTTCACGGAAGGATTCACAAGACTTGTGCTTTTTGGCGGGTGAAGATTACCGTAACTTTTTACAGCGCAATGCGCCAGACATGTTACAGCCCGGAAATATCGAAACTCCTGATGGCAACGTGATCGGTGAACACAATGGCTTGGCAAATTACACCATCGGTCAGCGTAAGGGATTGGGTGTGGCTTCGCCGGTTCCGCTTTATGTGATTACGAAACACGCATCACGCAATACGTTGATCGTGGGTACGCAGGAACAGATGGGCACGACAGAGTTAACTGCTCGCGATGTCAACTGGGTGAGTGGAGAAGTGCCTGCAGAACCATTCCGTGCGGATGTGAAGATCCGCTATACGGCGAAAGAGGTTCCGGCGTGGGTCCAGCCGATGGAGGGGAATCAGGCAAAGGTCACGTTTGATGCGCCTGTGCGAGATGCGACGAAGGGTCAGGCGGCGGTATTTTATGTAGGGGAGAGCATGCTTGGCGGTGGGATTATCCAATAAAGAGTTTTGCGCGTAGCCAGATTGATGTGTGGTGTTCGATTTTTGATTGGAATGAAGTTGATAGTGACATTGCATAAAAGGAGAATCACATGAGCTATCGAATTGAGTCTTTGATGTCTGCCCGGTTGTTTGTCGCGCCGCAATATGCCGACGACCGGGTCTATTTTTTGAGCAACCTTTCGGGGCACTTGAGCTTGTATGCCATGTTCCATGGTGGCAGCGTGCCTGAGCCGTTGCTGCCGCCGAACATCGCTTTGCAAAACCCAGAGTTGATCGGCGGGCATTCTTTTTATGCCTTCCCTGAACTGGATACGATCTTGGTGATGATCGATAACAACGGCGATGAAAATTATCAGCCGATGTTGATCTCGTTGGAGGGCGGTTTCCCTGAACCGGCGTTCGATAATTTCTTCAAAGACTATCGTGTGCATTTGGGTGAGTGTGACCGTGCGAAGGGCATTGTGTATCTCGCCGCTGAGCGACGCGACAAGCCGTGGAATGAACTGTATCGCGGTAATTTGAAGACCGGCGAATTGACTTTGATCGCCGAAAGTGATTTCGGTTTCGGCGTTGGCGATTTCTCGCGTGACCATAACAAACTTTTATTGGGTACTGGATATTCTGTGGGGGATGGGGTGCTGTGCCTGTGGAACAAAGGCAAGATGGAAACGCTTTACGGCAAGTTGATGGAAGAGCG
>ERZ761607.5407-NODE-5407-length-10502-cov-17.728726_pt1 | contig 10502 bp, 2 predicted proteins | sample MGYA00511164_ERZ761607 | MGnify/ENA primary metagenome ERZ761607 (study PRJEB28899, sample SAMN02445080) | bioreactor sludge metagenome | biome: EBPR sludge | place: Australia: Brisbane, Thorneside Wastewater Treatment Plant | collected 2011-06-22 ...
CCGCCATCGAGGTCATCATTGCCACCCAGCCCTTCGAGCCTGTTGTTGGCCGTGCTACCCGTGATCGTGTCATTGAAATCGCGCGAGCCGATGATGTCTTCGATGTTGCTCAGGGTATCCGTGTTGCCATAGCCATCACTGACCACACCCGTTCCCAGGTTGACCGCGACGCCCGCCCTCGCTGCGTGGTAGATGGCCCGGTCCGTGCCACCCATGCCGTTGATCGTGTCGTTGCCTTCGCGCCCTTCAAAGGTTTCCACGATGCCTGCGTCGTTACTGCCGGTCAGGCTGTCGTTGTAGCTTGAACCCCTGACGCCCTCGATACTGATCAGGAGGTCGGTACCGGTGCTCGCGTCGCCGGTGGCACTGCCGTTGCCGGCACCGCCGAGGGTGACGGTGACTCCTGCCCGACTGAGGGTGTATTCCGCACGGTCATGGCCGGTACCCCCATCGATGGTGTCGTTGCCGTCCATGCCCATGAAGAACTCGAGCCCATCGTTGACGCTGTTGCCCCCGGTCAGGCTGTCGGCATGTATGGAGCCACGGACCCCTTCAATGTTCGACAGCGTGTCGATGCCGATGCCCGCATCTGCTCCCAGGGACGTCGCCACACCATTCGCCAGGTTGACGCTGACGCCGGCAACCGCCGAGAAGAAGCGGACCAGATCGAAGCCACCCCCGCCGTCAATGGTGTCGTTCCCGCCTCGCCCTTCGAACTGCTCCGTCTGGTTCGCATTGTTCCAGCCAGTGAGGGTGTCGGCGTAGGCGGAACCGCGTACCTGGGTCATGTTGAACAGCGCATCATCGCCTGCACCGCCGGTGGCCGTACCCACGTTGGCCGTGTCCGTACCGTTCCCCAGATGCACGTTCACTGCGGCACCGGCGCTCCCGTACTCGACTGCATTCGTGTTGTCCCCGTTCAGGGTATCCGTGACCAGACCACCATCGATCGTGTCATTGCCCGCTTCGCCGTAAAAAACCTCGAAGATCAGCGCGCTGCTCCCCTTGATGGTGTCTTCGTGTGCAGAACCGACGACGATATTGACGTTGATCAGCGTGTCGGCACCACCCAAGCCGTCAGTCGCCGTGCCGGAACCGGCGCTGCCGTCGCCGGTAATACCCGACAGATCGATGTTGACCCCTGCGGTCGACGAAGAGTAGGCGACCCTGTTGTTGTCATTCGCATACCTGACACGGTCGGTGACGACTCCACCATCAATGGTGTCGTTGCCAGCACCGCCGATCAGTGTATCGGCGCCCGCACCGCCGAGCAGCGTGTCATTGCCGCCAGCGCCCTCGAGCGTGTCGTTGCCGCCGAGCCCCTCCAGCTTGTTGTCGCCGCCGCTGCCGACAATGCTGTCGTTGAAATCGCGCGAGCCGCGCACGTTCTCAATGCTCGTCAGGGTGTCGATGCCGCCGTAGCCATCGCTCGCGAGACTCGTTGGAAACGTCAGATTCACCCACACAGCAGCCGTGCTGTTCTGGTAGTCGACGCGGTCAACGCCCCCTTGTCCGTTGATGACATCGTTGCCTTCGCGGCCTTCAAAGGATTCAAAGAAGGCGCTGTCACTGCCGGTCAGCGTGTCGTTGAAAGGCGAGCCACGAACGCCTTCGATGCCTCGCAATACGTCGATACCGCCCTGACCATCGCTGGCGCTGCCGTCGGCGGCGTCATTGAGTGTCACGGTCACGCCGGTCGTGGCGGTGGTGTAGTCCACCCGGTCATAGCCTTGTCCGCCGTCAATCGTGTCGTTGCCGGCGTTACCCAGGAACATTTCCTGCAGCCCGTCACCGACGCTGACGCCGTTGGCAGCCTTGCCACCGGTGAGTGAGTCGTCGTAGGCCGAACCCCGTATCCCTTCGATGTTGATCAGGAAATCGCTGCCACCAAAACCGTCGCTGGCCGTCCCCAGGAACAGATTGACGGTCACACCGGCCGGCGAGCGATCATAGGCGACATTGTCCAGGCCACCACCACCGTCGATGGAGTCGTTGCCGGCCAGACCCTCGAAGCGTTCGGTCAGCGTCGTGCTGTCACTTCCTTCCAGGGTGTCGTTGAAGGCTGAGCCACGGATCTGGGTGAAGTTGAGCAAGGAGTCGTTGCCTGCAGCACCGCTGGCCGTTCCAAGCTTGAGGCTCACGGTGACGGCGCCCGTTGCATTCTGGTAGCTGACACGGTTGTTGTTGTTCTGGTTCTGGGTGTCGGTGACGACTCCGCCGTCCAGAGTGTCATTCCCCAGACCGCCTTCGAACTGCTCGAGAACCAGGGCCGTGCTGCCGGTGATGGTATCGGCCGAGTCCGAACCGCGTATGTAGTTGACGTTTCTCAGGATATCGGTGTCGCCGAAACCGTCCGTCGCCGAGCCATCGCCTGCACCAGCACCCTGGCCCAGGTTGACGGTGACCCCGGCTGGACTGGACTGGTAGCTCGCCAGATTGAAGTCGGCACCGCCGATCAGGTCGGTGATGACACCGCCATCCAGCGTGTCGTTGCCGGCGCCGCCGAGCAGCGTGTCGCCACCGGCACCGCCAGCCAGGCTATCTGCGGCGCTGGTCCCGAAAAGCTGGTCGCTGCCGGCGTAGGAAGTCGTACCGTCGCGCAAGCGGACGCTCACCCGGAAGTTGCCGTTCGGATCCGTGTTGTCGCTGAAGAAGCTGTCGTTCGGCGAAAACAGGATACTCGTCGCACCGACGGGAACCTTGACGGTGGTGACCCCGGAACCAAAAACCGCGAAATCCTGCGCAATGTCGGTCGGGAGTTGCGTCGCGGCCTGCGGCAGCGAAATGGCTTCGAGGAACACCTCCGCGGGCAGAATGCCGCCGGGCCCGGAAAACACTGCCAGCAGCCCGGTGATGGTATCACTGAAGCCGACCCCGGCCTGATAGGCGCCGGACCGCGACAGGGTGATCACGTCGCCGGCCTGGATGCCAAGGTCGGACAGCAACAGGGTGGTCGGGGCGCTGGCCGGGTCGTTGGCGGAAGTCGCGAGATAGGTTCCCTTCGGATCCACCGACAAGGAGCCGGCTGGCCGGTTGCCATCGGCAAAGCGAAAATACTCGATCGAGTTCAGTGCATCGCTGCCGTCGCGGCCGCCGACACTGTCGGTGACCGTGAACTGTCCGCTGCTGGCGTTGATCACGCCAATGGTGTAGTCGGCAAAATTGCCAGAAAAAACGGCTGCGTCGCCACCGGTACCGCCGTCCAGCGTGTCGTTGCCCGCACCGCCACGCAGCGTATCGTTGCCATGTCCACCGCCCAGGAAATTGGCGCTGCTGGAACCTACGAGGGAATCGTTGAGGTCCGAGCCGGTGGCATTGTCGATGCTGATCAGCGTGTCGGTACCGTCGTAGCAATCCCTTGCCTGGTTCGCCGCAACGGTCACGCCGGCGCCACGACCGGTGACGCCGGCAACCGTGATGCTCGCTGCCGAGAGATTGACGATTGCTCCGTAGATTCCCCCCTCTTCGGGATCGTCGTTGTAGCCGGCAGTGTCCGCGGCACCCCCTCCTTCAAGGGTGTCGTTGCCGGCGTGACCATCCATCCAGGTGCCGCTGCCGTCCCGCCCCCGGATGTAGTCATTGTGGACGGAACCATTGACGCCGATGCCACCCGCAGCGAGAACAAAGGTGTCGGTGTCCCCGTGGCCGTCGCGCTCGGTCTGACTGGCAACACTGACGCCCATGACCGTGATGCCAGCATTGCTCAGGTTGACGATCACTCCCTGGGGAACGTCCCAGTGATCGACGAAAACCCAGGAACTGGCATTCGTTCCACCGACGATGGTGTCGTTGCCTTGGCCGCCATTGAAGCTTCGATAACCCGCTCCGCCGTAGAAAACGTCGGCAAAGTTCGAGCCGGTGGCGCCCTCGATGCTGGTCAGCGTGTCTTCGGTCACCCCGTCGGCGTGCAAGGCGCGTCCATCGGCCAGCAGGTGCCCAGAGATGTTCTGCGTTGCCCCGCTAAGGTTGATTACTACGCCGGCGGGCTCGAGATGGTACTCGACTTCGTCATTCCCCCCGCCGCCATCGATGATGCTCTGTCCGCCCTGGCCGTCGAAGTTGTCGTCGCCGTCGCCTCCGTAGAGGAAATCGTTGCCGCTGCCACCGGAGATGTCATCATCGCCGTCGCCTCCGTAGAGGGTGTCATTGCCCTCGTTGCCGAAGATCAGGTCATCGCCACCACCACCGTCGATCGACTCGCCAGACACCGTTCCGATCAGGACGTCGTTCCCGGGTGAACCGGCCAGCGAGTTGACAAAGACAAACGGCCCCCAGCCACCATCGGAGCTCAGGTTTTCGACAATCGGCGCCCCGAGATACTGATCGGTGACGGTGACTTGCCCCTGCCCAAAGAAGTCGATGACCAGGTTGTTGCCGCTGCGGTAGGCATTCAAGCCGCGATAGAGACCATTGGGGTCATCCACCCGGAGCGTATCGACACCACCCGTATCGGTAATGACATCGTTACCCGTGCCAAGGGCGTACAGGTAGAGATCGTTGCCGAGGCCACCGGTGAGGACGTCATCGACGTTTCCTCCCAGGCTCCCATCCAGCGTGTCGGTATCAGGCGTGCCGTTACGGATGGCCATGAGGAGTCCCTTCTGCGTTAAAGGCTTGACTGGGCGGCGGGCGCGGTTGAGCGGCTACGAAGGATGATAAACCCACTGCCATCCGAAGTATATGAGTTCCCGTGAGGCGGCGTTCAGTCATTGACCACGGACAGGAGCGCCACGAAGAACATCGCCTGTCACCGGTGTCACTGGCGACCAGATGCCGTGAAAATTCTTTGCAACTCAACGGTCATGACTGTCAAAGCACTCCTGAGCATGGAAGCCACGACCGTTTCCTCATACCCGACCCTCTCCCGCACACAGGAGAAGTGCGCTGTGTGACCCGCAGAGGCGGCTTTCACTGATCCTCAGACCCGACATCGCCAACGGCGACGAGCCGCAGGCAGTCTTCGATCTGAGCCGACATCGTCAGGAAGAGAACCGCAGCACTCCCAGCCCTCCCTGCTCCCAAAGCGTCCCAGCCTTCTTCAGGACGCGTTCCTTCTCAAGGCCTCTCCGTTCGCGGGATGAGCGAGCGCCTCAGCCCTCGGGGAGAGGAAGACGTAACAACCACCGGTGGTCTCTATCAACTGGCCGCGGACCTGCATCGGCTGACCCGCATCCAGAGCAGCGTCGACGAGGCGGGCAGTGGCATGCAGATGGGAACCGAACGGGTCACCCTGGGGGTCGACAAAGCCGTCAAGGCCGGCCAGTCGATCACGGAACTGGGCGATCAGACCGGTTCGGTCGTCAGCGCCATCGCCGACATTTCCAATGCGATTTCCGAGCAGAGTGCTGCCAGTGTCGATCTGGCGAGAAGTGTGGAACACATCGTGCAGGCTTCGGAAGAAAACACCAGCGCGATCGTCGCCCTTGCCGACACCACCGGTCGTCTCGATCAACTGGCCGCGGATCTGCATCGGCTGACCCGGCGCTTCTCGCTGCAGGTGGCCTGACCGGGCAGCGTCGGCAGGCGCTGCGCCGCCCTTGCGCGACCGGTCCCGCGTCCGGCTGACCGAGACCAGCCCGGTCGGCCAGACCGCAGCGCGCTCCGGTGCGTGTCCATTTCGCCATTGGTCACGAGAAGGGCCGATGCCAATCTGCTGCGTTCCTGTACGAGGGCTCCCTGTCGTCGTCTTTCTTCACCGCAGCGTACCGACCACGCGCCACGCCAGGATTGGTCGTAGCCCCCCTCTTCCTGCCGATCAGGCCCGCCGCCTCATGTCGCTGCCGTTGCGCCGGCAGCAAGACAAGGTGATGTCCCGATCAGTGGCGTCGCAGCGAGCGCCCGACAGGCGCCCGCTGCCTGCAGCCGGTCAGAGGACGAAATCGCTGGCGACTACCGATGCTACTCCTGTGAGCACGATCTCGAGATCTGCGGCTCCATCCCCATTTTGATCGAACTGCGCGACGTGACTCCCTGAGTCGAAAACCAGTTGCCCGGCCGCGCCCGTAAAGCTTGCTACCAGGGCAAACGCCTGGTCGCCGGCCAGCACCGGATTGGCATCGATTGCGCTGACGTCGATCTTGTCACCCTCCAGGTGCGAGAAATCAATGATGACATCTCGGCCCGCACCGCGCGGGCTATCACTCAGGGCAAGGTAGAGGAACGTGTCGCCACCTGTCCCGCCGGTCAGGTTGTCGAGCCCCAGTCCACCGTTCAGGATGTCGGCGTCCGCCCCTCCGTTCAGCACGTCGTTGCCGCCAACGCCCCGCAGATCATCATTGCCGGCACCGCCGTTCAGGTTGTCGTTGCCGTCCGTACCGATCATCAGATCGTTCCCGACTGCCGGTACGGTTGTCGAGCCCGCGATGATCTTGATGTCCGACCCGCTGAGGCTGAACGCCGCTGGCGCCAGGGTGACGTCCTTGAGGTCGATGTGCAGATCGGCACCCAGCGTACCGTCGCAGCCGACGTGCACCGTGGTGATCGAGTGCCCGCCGACAACGTTGGTTTCGACCTGGACCTGTCCAGCCCCCAGCGACGCGCCCGTTCCTGTGGTGACGACGCCGCTCAGGGTGATGCCCGAGATGCGCATGAAGTCGCCGGCTGCGGCGTCGTTGATGGTATCGCGGCCATCGGTCCACCACTGCGCAAAACGGAACTGATCGGAACCGGGCCCGCCAAAAAGCTGGTCATCTCCCTGCCAGCCGGTGAGCATGTCGGCTCCCCAGCCGCCAGCGAGCAGGTCCGCGTTGGACCATCCGGACAGCTTGTCACTGAAGTTCGACCCCGTCAGTTTGTAAACTTCGAAGCGCCGATAATCGAGGGTGTAATCCCGGCCCGCATCGGTGAAACGGCTGCTGTACGGTCCTTCTCCGACGAATTGCACGCCTGAGGTCGCCCCTGACATGTTCGCCACCAGGGTGTCAAAGCCATCGCCTCCGTCCGCTACGTCGTGCTTGCCGCCTCCGACATCAACCGTGTCATCGCCGCCGCCGGTGAAGATGTTGTCGTCCTGGGCAAGGTTGGCGGTGCTGATCGTGTCGGCCCCCGCTCCCGTCGTCAGTTCAACTCGCTCGATGTCGGTCAGCGTGGTGCCAACGCCGACCACCGTGCCGCCGCCACCTGCACTCATCGAGAGCGAAATGTTCGCCACGGCGCCGCTGTAATCACCACGGAAGAGATCGATACCGCTGCCGCCGCTGACCGTATCGACCCCGCCACGGCCGTCGATCACGTCGTCACCAGCATTGCCGATCAACCGGTCGTTGCCGTTGGCGCCGCGCAGATCATCGTCGCCGGCACCGCCAGTGAGATCCCAGCGCTCGAAGTTGCGCGCCTCGACGCTGTGCGTCGGGCTGCTGCCATCGCTATCGTCGCCCCCCGCCTGGAAGCTGCGTCGCCACCAGTCTTCGCTGGTGACGATGATGTTGGCAGTGGCATTGCTCCAGTCGATGACGAGTTTGTCGTTACCCGCGGTGACCCCACCGTCGCTGTCGCCGGAGGCGTAGTCGAAACCACGCCCGGGATTGATCACGTCATCGCCCGTTCCGCCCCGAATGGCATCGTTGAGGGCATAACCGGCGGTCGAGAAGAAGTCGTTGTTGGCTCCGCCGACAACGTCCAGCGCTTCCACCTTGGCGATCGACAATCCGCCACCGGTGTTCTGGGCTGCCGTCTGGCTGCCATATGCGCTGACGAGGATGGAGTTCAGGTTGGCGCCGAGATTCGCTCGCCACAGGTCGTTGCCCGCGCCGCCGTCGATCGTGTCGAGGCCGCCGCGGCCGTCGAGGACGTCATTACCCCCATTACCGATCAGGCGGTCGTTGCCGTTGGCGCCGCGCAGGTCATCGTTGCCGGAACCACCGGTGATGTCCCAGCGTTCGAAGTTGCGCGCCTCCAGTGTACGGGTGGCCGGGCTGGTCCCGGTATCGTCCTGCAGCGCTCGCCGCCACCACTCTTCGACGGTAACCTTGATCGCGGCCGTGGCATCGCTCCAGTCGAGAACCAGCAGATCGTCGCCTGCCGTGACGCCACCGTCGCCGTCTCCCGAGGCGTAGTCGAAGCCGCGCCCCGGGTTGATCGTGTCATTGCCGGCGCCGCCGCGGATGGCATCGTTCAACACGTAGCCAGCGGTCGAGAACACGTCATTGCCGCTGCCTCCATAGATGTCCAGCGCCTCGATCTTGCTGATCGAGAGCCCGGCTTCCGTGGCCTGTGCGGCCGTCTGGCTGGCAGTTGCGTTGAAGACGACTGCCGCACTGAGCGCCGACAGATTGGCCTGCCACAGGTCATTACCCGTGCCCCCATCGATGATATCGACGCCGCCACGCCCGGACAGCCGGTCGTCGCCGGCGTTGCCAATGAGACGATCGTCGCTGTCGCCGCCGCGCAGATCGTCGTTGCCGGACCCACCGGTCAGATCCCACTGCTCGAAGTTCCGCGCTTCCACGCTGCGCGTCGCGGGACCAGTGCCGTTCTCGTCTTCCATGGCCCGACGCCACCACTCCTCTGCGGTGACGGTGATCGGAGTCGTCGCGTCGCTCCAGTCGAGAACCAGTTTGTCGGTGCCCGCGGTATTTCCACCATCGCCATCACCGGATACATAGTCGAATCCGCGTCCGGGGTTGATCGTGTCGTTACCGCCGTTGCCGAGGATACGGTCGTTGAGCGCATAACCCGCCGTCGACAGGATGTCGTTCCCGCTCCCCGAACTGAGTTCCATCGCTTCTATGCTGCTGATACTGATGCCGGCGCCCGCGCCCTGGGCAGCAGTCTGGCTGCCGAAAGCCGACACCACGAGCGCACTGGTGTTGCCACTCTGATCGGCTACCCAGACGTCGTTACCGACACCGCCGACGACCGTATCGCTGCCCGAACCCGAGTTCAGGCGATCGTTGCCGTCACGGCCATCCAGATAGTCATTGAGCGTTCCTCCACGGAGATCGTCGTCAAAGGCGCTGCCGGTCAGGAGGAAACGTTCGAAGTAGCGCGCTTCGAGACGATCGGCAGTCGCCGATGCGTAGATGATCCGCCAGGATTCGTGGGCTTCGACCGTGATCGGGCCGCCGACAGCCGACCAGTTCATCGCCAGCGTATCGTTGCCGTCACCAGCGTCGGCATAATCCTTGCCGCGGTAGGTGGCAACCGTGTCATTACCGCCACGGGTTTCGAATACGTCGTTGAAGGCGCCGTTCATGGCCGTGATGTTGTCGATGCCGTTGCCAGTATCGATGTCCAGGCTTTCGACGTTCTTGATCGAAGCGCCGCTGGCCGCACCGGCGAAGGTCACTGTGGCCGCCACGTTGGCGGCCACATTGATGTTGACCGTCACATTCGCGAAGACATTGGTGAAGTCTGCCACCCACTTGTCGCTTCCAAGGCCGCCGTCGATGGTGTCTATGCCTTGCCTGCCATGCAGGGTGTCGTTGCCGGCGTTGCCGATCAGGCGGTCATCGGAATTCCCGCCGCGCAGATCATCACCGCCCGAACCGCCCGTAAGGTCGAACGCTTCAAAATAGCGCGCATCCATCGTCCACTCGGGATTCAGGCGACTGCTCTGGAACACCACGCGCCACCACTGTTCCTCGGTCACCAGAATGCCTTTGGTCGTGCTGCTCCAGTTGACGACCAGCTTGTCGGTACCCGCACCGGCATCGACGTAATCCTTGCCCCCCCCGGTCTTGACCACGTCATCGCCGGCACCCGTGATGATGCTGTCGTTCTGGTTGTAGGCGGAAGTGTCGACGGTGTCGTTGTTGCCGCCGGTGGTGATCGAGAGCGCCTCGATTCCCGTGATCTGAGCGCCGCTGCCGGCAACCACGTTGGTCAGCGCGCCCGTCGGCAGGATGACGGTGAAGGGGACTGCGAAAGCCCCGTAATCGACCACCCAACGGTCGATTCCGGCACCACCGTCGACCAGGTCGGCACCGAGACCGCTATGCAGGACATCGTCACCAGCGTTGCCAAAGAGCTGATCGTTGCCATCGGTCGTTCGCAGATCGTCACTCCCCGCACCGCCCCTGAAGGTGACGCTTTCGAAGTTGACGAAGCCGACCGTGCTCAAGAAATCGTCCGTAAACTCGCGGTTGTACCAGCCACCGACGAAACGGATGTCCTCGGTCAGCGTGGACCAGTCGATCGTCAGTACGTCGTTGCCGAGCAAGCCGTTGACGTAGTCCGCTCCGGGCGGTTGAACCGTAATGTTGTCGTTGCCATTGGTAGGCGTCCCGATCGTACTCATGCCATTTCTCCTGTGTGACGGCTTCTCTATAAAGAGAACTGATTACAACGGCTTCAGTATAGTCCAAGCCGCACGAAGTCAAGCGGAACAATTTCTCAAGTTTGAGATCGGCGGTCGAAGTCGGCTCCGCTGATCCGGCATTATTGGGCAACCACCCCCGGCACCCAACCGCCTGCTCGACGAGAATGCTTTCGTTTTCACTGAACGGGACATTTCTCATGGCAGAGAGCCACGTCGTTGCGGCCCTGATCACCAAGCGCGCGGA
>ERZ761607.5408-NODE-5408-length-10500-cov-3.662709_pt1 | contig 10500 bp, 8 predicted proteins | sample MGYA00511164_ERZ761607 | MGnify/ENA primary metagenome ERZ761607 (study PRJEB28899, sample SAMN02445080) | bioreactor sludge metagenome | biome: EBPR sludge | place: Australia: Brisbane, Thorneside Wastewater Treatment Plant | collected 2011-06-22 ...
CCGTTAGATAGAGGGCGTACAGGCGGCCGTGCTCAAAGTGATAGTCGGTCAGGACCACATCGCCGACGAGGGCGAGCTGGCCGGGCGGCGCGAAGGCGCGCAGACCCGCCACCGTCCAGCGGGCGACGCGCACATTCCCTCCGAACAGGTGGCGGAAGGACTCCGGGCCGCCCAGCGCGAGCGCGAGACGCCAGACGGCCTCGGCCGTCCATTCGAGTTCGGTCAGCGTGCGCCACGCCCCGCCATCGTCGGGGCCGGCCTGCCCGTACCCGGTGACGATGACGTGATAGCGCTCGCGCAGAACCGCGACGAGGTGGGCGGCCCGCGCCGCCTCGGCCGGCGAGAAACGCCCGCGGGTGCTGGCGCCCGGCGCCGCGCCGCCGGTCAACAGGCTGGCGGCCAGGAGGAAGATCAACAAGCGCTGCGACATAGGACGAGGCTCCGGCGCGTCCGGGTCCGCGCGCACAGTGGTCGCGCCCGGCTGGTTCACGCCACGCGCTCAACTTACGGCGCGCTCGTCCGGCCAACGCCCGCCGCACGTCCTGGCGGGTGTCCTTTAGGGTTGGGCAGTGGGAAGACGGTCGCTGCGAGGGTTACCCGAACGGGGGCGCGCTGATCTCCGGCGCGAAGCCGGCCAGCGGTGCGGAGGCCGACCCGGTCAGCGTTTGCAGGAGGCGCTGAGCCTCCGGCCAAAGCTCGCCGGCGTGGTCGGCTGGTGTGGAGGTGCTGGGCGGCGCGGGCAGGAGCAGCGCCGCCTGGGCCCGGGTCTCGTGCCAGGTGCTCGAGTGGCCCACCACCCGGGCCGCCAGGTCGGCGGCGGCGGCGGTCTGGCCGCTCGCGTTCAGCAGCTCGGCGGCGCGGGTCATGGCCAGCAGCAGGATGCCGCCGTCGCCGGTCTTGGCCGCTTTCGGCAAGGCCTCCACGAGGTGCAGGCGCGCCTGCTCGTGGTCGCCCTGAGCCAGCGCCGCGCGGCTCAGGCCGGTGAGAGCATAGGCGGCGCCCCACTCATGCGCCAGACGGCGCGCCCCGTCCAGGCTGGCCTGGAAGCAGCGCCGCGCTTCGGCGTGATCACCCAGGCTGAAAGCCAGGTCGCCCAGGCCGCGCTGATAGAAGAGTCCGCCGCCCTCGTCCTGCGTCTGCTCGAACAAGGTCCGGGCCTGGTCGTACCAGCGGCGCGCGGCCGCCAGGTCGCCCGTCACCCGTTCGATCTCGCCCATCTCCCAGGTGAACCAGGCCAGGCTGTACGTGTCACCGGTCGCCTGGGCCATGGCCAGGGTCTGCTGGCGCACTTGCCGGGCGTGGTCCGGCGTGCTGTAACGCAGAGCCAGGTAGCTCTCGCGCGAGAGCGCGGCGGCGGCGTTGCGGGCGTGGCCGCGCTCGGCAAAGCGCTGCGCCATCCGGCGCAGCCGCTGGAAGGCGCTGTCGAAGTCGCTGCGGCGCAGGTCGATGTCGGCCAGCAGCCAATCGACGGCGGCCGAGTTGGACCAATCACCGATGGCGACGAGCGCGGCCTGAGCGGCCTGCAAGCAGGCGGCGGCCTCCGGGAACTTCTGCCAGACTAGGTGGACGATGCCGAGGACACGCAGGGTGTAGCCGGCTTCGCGCTCGTCGCCGAGTTCCTGGAACAAGGCCAGGGCCGCCTGCAGGTGGTCACGCGCTTCCGCCAGCTGCGACGCCGGCGCCTCGTCCGGCAGGCGCGTGTGCAGCAGGCGCCCCAGGCTTTGCAGCGCGAAAGCCAGTTCCCACCGGCGCTCGGGTTCGTCTGAGTTGCGCAGCAGCGGCAGCAGCCAGCGCAGCTCCTGGACAGCCTCGGCCGGGTCGATCAGCCAGCCGTAGAGCGACGCCAGCATTGGCCCCCAGCAGCTTAAGGAGGCCAGCTGCTCGGCCGAGCCGGCCAGCGACCAGGCTTCCCGCAGAGCGTCCTGATGGGCCGGGGCAGCCGCCTCCAACGCCGAGATCCGGGCGGGCGCACCCGTGCGCAGGAAAGCGGCCTGGGCCGTCAGCAGGATCGTGAGCGCGCGCCGGCGGTCGGCGGCGGCCGTGATCTCGCGCGCCGCGGCCTGGGCTGTGACCAGCAGCGGCTGCAGCACAAAGCCCTGGAAATGGGCCTCGCAGTAGCGGTACAACGCCGGCAGCATCTGATACACCGCCACTTCGACCTGGCCTTGTTCCACGAGCCTCTGCCAAGCCGCGGTGATGTCGCCGAGGTGGGCGTCCACCAACGCGAACACGGCCGGCAGCTGCTGATCCCGCAGGCGCGGGCTGAGGCGGTGGAGGCTGTCGGTGAAGTAAGCGGTGTGCCGGGCCTGGCATTGCCGCCAGGCGGCGGGCTCCACGGCCTGGTGCTCCAGCAGATACTGGCGCAGCAGCGTGTGCACGCGGCATCGGCCGCCGGCCTCCGGCTGCAGCCAGGATTTGTTCACCAGCGCGAGCAGGGTCTTGGGCGCGGCGCCGGCGACGCGCTGCGCGGCCTCGCGGGAAAAGCCGCCTTGAAACACCGCCAGCTGTGACAGGGCGTCCCGCTCCGGCGCCGTCAACAGCCGCCAGGAAGCGTCGAAGACGCCGCGCAGGCTGCGCTGGCGTTCGGGCAGGTCGCTCAGCTCGGCTTCCAGAAAGTCGAGGTTCTGTTCGATCTCGCGCGCGATCTCGTCCGGCGTCAGCACGGCCAGCCAGGCGGCCGCCAGCACCAGGCCGAGCGGCAGGCCCTGCACGAGCTGGCAGATGCGAATGATGGCCGGCCGGTCGGCGGCGGTGAGCGTGAACTCGGGCGCGGCGCGCTGGGCGCTTTGGCGGAACAACTGCACGGCGCTGGAGGCTTCGGCGGCCTCGCCGGCGGCGGCCGTCTCCGGCCAGGCCAGCCCGCTCACGCGCAGGATCTGTTCGCCTTGCAGGTTAAGGCGCACGCGCGAGGTCACCAGCAGCGTCAGGCGCGGCGCCGATGCCAGCAGATCGGCCACCAGACTCGTGTTGGCGGCCTCCAATAGGTGCTCGAAGTTGTCCAGCACCAGCAGCAGCTGGCGCGGCCGCAGGTAATCCAGGAGCTGGGCGCGCGGCGTCTCGCTGGAATAGAAGGAAAAGCCCAGGGCCTGGGCGATGGCAGGGACCAGCTGCTCGGCCGCGGTGAGACCGGCCAGCGGCACGAAGCCGACGCCGTCCGGGAAGAGCGGCGGTTGGGTGTGCTCGGCCGCGGCGCGGGCCGCCTCCAGCGCCAGGCGGGTCTTGCCGGAGCCGCCCGGCCCCACCAGCGTCAGCAGACGCGCGTTGCCCAGCCACTGCGCGATCTCGGCCAGCTCCTGGGCCCGGCCCACGAAGGCCGTCGGCTGGAGCGGCAACGGCGCGGGCTGCACGGCCGCGGCCGGGAGTTGCGCTGGCGCGGCGGAGTGCGCCGGTGCGCTTTGCGACAGTTGTTGGTAGAGCGCCTGCGTCTCGGCCGACGGCGACACCGCCAGCTCCGCCTGGAGCGTCTGGAGGCAGCGCCGATACGCTAACGCCATGCCGGCCAGGTCACCGCGGGCCGCGCTCGCCCGCATGAGGAAACGAAAGGCCGGCTCCGGCACCTGCCCCAGAGCGATCCAATGGTCGGCCCAGGTCTGGACCTCCGCCCAGCGTCCCTGTGCGGCCAGCCTCTCCAGCAGCGTCTGCACGCGCTGCTCGAACAGGCCGCGCAGGCGCTCGCGCTCCAACTGCACCCAGTCGGCGTACACGCCCGGCAGCAGCTCGCCTTGATAAGCGGCGACCGCGGCGATGAGCGCGTCCAGGTCGTCCAGGGCCGCGCGATTGCTCAGCTGGGCCACGTCCAGCGCCAGGGGCGCCTCCGCCCGAAAGGCGAGGGTGTCCTTCTCCGCCTGCAGGAATTCCTCGCCGATGACCTTGCGCAGCTGCCAGACGGCGTTGCGCAGGTTTTTGCGGGCCGTGCTCTCCAATGACTCCGGCCAGAGCAGGCCGGCCAGCCGTTCGCGCCGATGCGCCGTGCCCGGATTCAGCAGCAGATAGGCCAGCAGCAACTGGGCCGGCCGCGACGTCAACGCGTCGGCGGCCTCGCCGCCCACCCGCAGCGCGAAGCGGCCCAGCAGGTGGACCTCGAGCATGGCTGGGCGCGTCGCCCAGAGCTGGTCGGTTGGTTTGAGTTGACGTAAATGCAACAAATCAACCTCGCTTGACACGATATTCATACTCCCTTCGTCCGATTAGGTCATCTGACTAAAGCCTGATTTTGGGGGGCGGCCGGGGTCGGAGGACGGTCTGAGGACGAACCGCAGGCGCAGCGCGCTTACCCTGGCGGCACGTTTGCAGACGGGCCGAAATCGTTCTAACGCGGCCCAAGGAGAGAGCACCATGCATACCTGGCAACGCATCCGTAACAGCCTGGTCGGGCGCCTGGCCGCCGACCGCCGGGACGCCCCGCGGCGCGCCATCGCCAGCGCCTTGGCCGCCTTTGCGCGCGTCCATCCGGATTGGGTGGAAGCCTTGTTCGACGAGCACTTCCTCAGCCACGGCGCGCTGGCGCTGCTGAGCGAGTACCTGGACCGGCGCCAGTCGCTGAAGGCGGCGCCGGGCCTGGTCGTCAATTGGCGCGCGCCCTATGCCTTCTGGCTGGCTGAGGCCTGGGGGCGGCAGGCCGTGGTGCGCGGGCGCGCTCAGCGGCAGGCGCGCATCGCGCAGGCGATGGGTGCGGCCAATGCCTTCCTGCTGGCCCTGGACGAGGCGTTCGCCGCCCAGACCCAGCCAGCGGCCGGCGCGGCGGGCGGCGGGCGAAGCGTCCTCTTCCGGCCGGCGCGGCCCGGCGATGTCCCGGGGCTGTTGGCCATGCACGCGCGCCTGTCCGCGCAGAGCCTGTACTTCCGCTATCTCGGGCCTTATCAGCCCACCGCCCGCGACCTGGAGCGTCTGTGCCGTTTGAGCGAACCGGAAGGCGGGATGTTCGTGGCTGAGACGAGCGGGGCGGCCGCTGAGATCGTGGGCTACGCCTGCTACGTGCGCGACCGCGATCGGCCGGAGTTGGCGGAACCGGCGCTGCTGGTGGAAGACCGCTATCAGCGCCGCGGGCTGGGGCGCGCCCTGCTGGACCGGATCAGCCGGCAGGCCCGCCAGGCCGGGATCACCCGCTTTGTGGCGCTGGTGGACCACGCCAACGCCGCCATGCTGGGCTTGATCCAGGCCAGCGACCTGGCCTACACGCTGGCGCCGGATGTGGACGCAATCGAAGTCCACATTCATCTGACGGCGGCCCCGGCGGCCTGGGTCCCGCTGCCGGCGCGCAACCCGCGCCTGGCCGGCCAGGGCCTGTGAGCGGCCGGGCCCCACGGAGTTGACGATGACGACCTTGCTCAAACTCATGGCCAGCCTGGCCCACCCCGACGACGAGTCGCTGGGCACGGGCGGCCTCCTGGCGAAGTCCGCGGCTGAAGGCGTGTATACGACGTTGGTCACGGCCACGCGCGGCGAGCGCGGCTGGACAGGGCCGGCTGAAACCTATCCGGGACCGGAGGCGCTCGGCCGTCTGCGTGAAGAGGAGCTGCACGCGGCGGCGCGCGTGCTGGGCCTGCGGCGGGTGAGCGTGCTCGGCTACGGTGACGGCGCGCTGGACCAGGCCGCGTCCTCCGAAGTGATCGGGCGCCTGGTGGCCGAGCTGCGCCGCAACCGCCCGCACGTCGTGGTCACTTTCGACCCGCACGGCTACTACGGCCATCCCGACCACATCGCCATCGCACAGTTCACGACGGCGGCAGTGGTGGCGGCCGCCGATCTGGACTACGCGCCGGCTCTAGGGCTGCCCGCGCACCGCGTGTCCAAGCTGTATTACCTGGCGCCGACGGCCGGGCCGCAGGCCGTACATCAGGCCGCCTTCGGCGATCTGGTCATGACCATCGACGGCGTTGAGCGGCGCGCGCAGGCCTGGGCGGACTGGGCCGTGACGACGCGCGTGGACACGGCCGCGTACTGGCAGCAGGTGTGGCAGGCGATCGCCTGTCACCGCTCGCAGCTGCCGGGCTACGAGCGGCTGCGCGCCCTGCCGCCCGAGCAGCATCAACAGCTCTGGGGCGCCCAGACGTTTTACCGCGCCTTCAGCCTGGTTAACGGCGGCCGGGACCTGGAACAAGATGTGTTCGCGGGCCTGCGGACAACCAAGGTGGAGCGCACCCCCGATGAACTCAACGCGACCGCTCATCTATCTGTTTCTATGTAACCTGGCCATCGTCTTCATCGGTCTGGGCCTGTTCCCGATCCTGCCGCTGTACGCGGCGCGCTTCGGCGCCACCCGCGCCCAGGTGGGTCTGTACTTGTCCCTGACCTATATCGCCATCGCGTCCGGCGCCATGCTGGCCGGCCGTCTGGCCGAGGCGCTGGGCGCGCGGCGCGTGTTCGTCGGCGCCGGCCTGCTCGCGCTGCCGGCGCTGGGGCTGCTTGCTCAGGCCACCGCCTTCTGGCAGGTGGTCGTCGGCACGGCCGGCCTGTGGTTCGCGGGCGGCGTCGGCCTGGCGCTGGTCAGCACTTTCACGGCGCTGACGGCGGCCAGCGGCCGCCGCGGCCGCTCCTTTGGCGTGCTGGCGTTGGCGTCACCCGTGGGCGCCTTGCTCGGCGGCGCGCTGGTGGGCGAACTGATCGCGCGCTTCGGCTACCCGGTGATGTTCGCGGGGCTCGGCGTGGTCTGGAGGTGGGCGGCCCGCTGCCGGCGCTGCGCGCGGCGCGGCCGCGGCCGTCTTCAACCTCGGAACCGCAGCGCAGTCCGGCCGGCGGCGGGCGGGCCTTTGGCCGCCTGTGGCTGGGCTCGCTGCTGGTGGCGTTGACCATCAGCGTGGCTCGCCTGGGCACGTCCTGGTCGATGCAGGGCCTGGGCTTCTCGGCCAGCGCCGTCGCCAGCACGACCACGGTCAGCGGCCTGATCACGATCCCGACCACGTTGCTGGTCGGCGCGCTCTCCGACCGGCTCGGCCGGCGGCGTTTCCTGATGCTGGGCTACGGGCTGGCGGCGCTGGCCGCGCTGACGCTGAGCCTGGCCAGCCAGCTCTGGCACTTCTGGCTGGCGGCCACCCTCCTGCTGGTGGCGCACAGCGCCAACGGCACCGTCGCGTCCGCGTTCGCCACCGATCTGCTGGCCGCCGAGGCGCTGGGCCGCCGCCTGCCGTGGCTCAACGCCACCAACTGGCTGGCCGGCGTCCTGGCCTTCGCGGGCCTGGGCGCCGCGGTGGACGTCCTCGGCAGCGGGGTGGTGTATGCGGGTGCGGCGGTGGTGGCCCTGGCGGCCGCGTTGCAGCTGGCCCGGATTGGGCCGCTGCCGAAGCGCCCGGCGCCGGCGGCTTTCGAATCGCCTCATGCCCCGTCCACCTGAAAGAGATGGACAGGGGTTGTCTGGCCACAGCGGCGCCAGGCGACACAGATCCATCCAGTTCAAGGGGACGGGGTACTAGAGCGTGATCGGCCTTAAGCCGGATGGCGTTTAGACAAAGCCCGTCTATCGTAGAGACCTGGGTGCGCCGACCGGTGGCGCGCCGCGTTGATCTGGCAAGGAGCTTGAAGCGATGAGCACTACTGAAGCACACACTGCGGCGGCCCCGTTGGGCGCGGACGCCGTCGTCATCGGCGGCAGTGTCGCCGGCCTGGTGATGGCGCGCAGCCTGTCCGCCTACTTCGAGCGGGTGACGATTCTCGAACGCGATGCGCTGGTGGGGCCGGACGAATTCCGCCCGGGCACGCCGCAGGCCCGGCACGCCCACACCTTACTGCCCGAGGGCCAGGCGGTGTTTGAGCAGCTGTTTCCCGGCCTCACCGACGAGCTGGTGGCCCATGGCGCGGTGCGCGTGGACCCGGTCACCGAGATGGCCGTCTGCATCAACGGCGTCTGGCGCGCGCCCAAGAACCGCGAGGCCGGTCAGCGTGTCAACTTCAGCCGGCCCCTGCTGGAAAGCGTGCTGCGCCGGCGGCTGTCGGCGTACCCGAACGTGGTCTTCCTGGCGAGCCAGGAGGTGATGGGGCTGCGCACCGACGCCGGCTTCGCCCGGGCGACCGGTGTCCGGCTGCGCCGGCGCGGGGCCTTGGGTGACGGCGTGGAGGAGTTTCCGGCTGACCTGGTGGTGGACGCCAGCGGCCGCGGCTCACAGGCGCCGCGCTGGCTGACCGACCTGGGTTACACGCCGCCGGGCGAGACGGTTTTCACCACCCACACCGGTTACGCCACGCGTCTGTACCGCCGGCCGGCTGGCTTCGACGAGAGCTGGAAGATCCTGTATCAGCGTCCGCGGCCCCCGGCCGACACGCGCGGCGGCTTGATCCTGCCGGTGGAGGGCGACCGCTGGCTGGTGACGTTGATCGGCGTGGCGCGCGATTATCCTCCGGCCGATGTCGCCGGCTTTGAGGCCTTTGCCCGTCAGCTCCCGCCGCGCTTCTATGCGGCGCTGCAGGCCGCTGAGCCGCTGGATGAGCCTTTTGGCTATCAGCTGACCGAGAGCCGCCGGCGCCATTTTGAAGTGCTCCCGCGCTGGCCCGAGAACTTTCTGGTCTGCGGCGATGCCGTGATGACGCTCAACCCTGTGTACGCGTTGGGGATGACGGCCGCCGCGCTCGGCAGCCTGACGCTGGACGACAGCCTGCGCCAGCAGCGCCAGGGCCGCCTCAGCGCGCGCGACCTGGCTCGCCATTTCCAGGTGCAACTGGCGGAGGTCACCGCGCCGTTGTGGGAGAAGGTGACGCGCGAGGATCGCAGTTGGCCGATGATGGAAACGCGCACCAGCGGGCCCGCGCCGCGCGCTTCCCAGTCGCTGGCCCTCACTCCGGCCGAGGCGGCCGGCGCCGCGATGTGAGCGCGGCCGTTCAGCGCAGGAAGTAGATCACGGCCACCACCACGCCCACGCCCACGACGATCCAGCGCAGCGTGGCCGGTTTGATCCGGCCGGCCAGCCGCCCGCCGAGGGAGCCGCCGGCCAGCGCGCCCACAGCCATCACCGCCGCCGCCGTCCAGACCACCTGGCCCGAAAACAGGAAGAAGACGGCGGCGGCGACGTTGACGCTGAAGGCGATGGACTGCTTCAGCGCGTTGAGCCGCGTCAGGGTATCGTCCAGCGAGAGGCCGAGCACGGCCAGCACGATGACGCTCAGGCCCGCGCCGAAGTAGCCGCCGTACACGGCCGCCAGGCCCACCGGCGCGGCCGCCCACGCTTCGGAGGGCGGCTTGGCCCCGGACTGCTGCGCGCGCCGGTTGAGCCAGGTCCGCACCGGGTCCTGCACGGCCAGCAGCACCGACGCTAGCAGGATCAGGAATGGCACCAGGTCGTTGAACAGCCGCTCGCCGGTGTTGAGCAGCAGGATCCCGCCGACGATGCCGCCCAGAGCGCCGGCCGGCAGGCACAGCCACAGCCGCTGGCGCTGCCCGCGCAGATCCGGGGCCTGGGCCAGCGTCGCGCCGAGATAGCCGGGCGAGAGCGCCACCGTGTTGGTGACGCTGGCCGCGATCGCCGGGACTCCGACCGCCGTCAGCATCGGGAACGTAATCAGCGTGCCGCCGCCGGCCAGGGCGTTCACGATCCCGGCGGCCACCGCCGCCAATCCCACCAGGACGTATTCAAACGGTTCGAGCATAGACGGGCTGAGGTCCTCTCTGTCTTCCAGGCTGCGCGCCGGCTGGGCCGGTCGCGTAGGCCATTTTAACCGCGATAAAGGCCCGGGCAAAGACGCGCCGGCCGGCCGCCTGTTTAGAAATCTTAAAGAGCGCGGCCTCGGTGTTCATGCGCTTCTCACCCAGCCGCCAAAGTTTCTAAACGGACCTCCGCTAAGGTGTGAGCAACACACCAAACCGGACGAGCTCCGGTCACACTGGAGGTTCCTATGTTTGCACACCCGAAGAAATGGGTCGCCGCTGGGATGGCGGTGGCCGTGGCCCTGGCCGCGCTGCCGTCGGCGGCGCTGGCCGCGGACGATGAGCCTGACCTGCACGACGTGGTGAGCACGCCGGCGGCCCGCGTGGAAGAGCGCGATTACGGCCTGGCGGTCATCCCGATCAAGACGTCGGAAGATGAGCAGCAGCTCTACGTCTGGTCGGCCTACTACGGCAGCTCGTACCTGCTGGTGGGCCTCGCCCGGGATGACCTGTACACGCTGGCCAGCACGCCCGTCAACACCACGATCACGTTCGCGGCCGAGGGCAGCCAGGGCCAGGTGACGCTCACCAACCTGGGCGGCGGCCACTTCAGCGGCACGTACAGCGATCTGGCCTTCGGCTTCTACCGCGACGACCTGTCCGAAGTGGCGGTCGGCGACGGCTGGGCTCAGGCGCTGGCCCAGGCGCGCGGGCCGGCGCTGCAATCGCTGGGGCGCACGCAGGAGGCGACGATCGCGCAGGCGATCCTGGCGAAGTTGGCGCGCTGAGTCCCTGACGGCGCCTTCCCCCTTTCAGCAGACGCGGTCGCGCTTCTTGTCCCGGCGCGGCCGCGCCTGAGTCTGGGGCGGCCGGGGCAAGTTGAGCAGCCCCTGAGCAGCGGCGGCCGTCTTCTCAAACAGCGCTAACCT
>ERZ761607.5413-NODE-5413-length-10493-cov-18.502491_pt1 | contig 10493 bp, 9 predicted proteins | sample MGYA00511164_ERZ761607 | MGnify/ENA primary metagenome ERZ761607 (study PRJEB28899, sample SAMN02445080) | bioreactor sludge metagenome | biome: EBPR sludge | place: Australia: Brisbane, Thorneside Wastewater Treatment Plant | collected 2011-06-22 ...
GGCAGGCAAGCCAGGCGCCGTGTCGCCAGTTGTCGCGGCAGTGCCTGTGACCACCGCCGCCGCGGTAACCACCGCCGCCGCTGCCTGCAGGTCCGCCAGGAGTCCCTGCAGCGCCGCCCGGTCCTGCCCGCCGCACCCCGCCGGGTTGGTGTCCAGGTGGCGCACTCGTTCCTCCAGGCGGTGCGCGGCATCGCCCAGCGCCGCGTGGCCGAAGGTTCCGGCAGCGCCGGCCAGCCGATGCGCGGCGCCGCTCAGCTGGAGCAACGCGGCGGCGTCCCGGCGCCCGCCCAGGGCAGCGAAAGCGTCTTCGACGTCGCGCATCCGGCCGGGTACCGAGCGGCGGAACTCCTCGCCCAGATCGGCCAGCTGAACGGCCAGTTGCGCCGCGGCATCGGGCAGCAGTTCAGCCATCGCGCGCGTCCCAGATGACGCGCAGTTGATCGGCGAGGGTCATCGGATCGAACGGCTTGGTGATCACCGCGATAGCGCCGAGCGCGCGCAGCGCCGCCACCTCGTTCGCTTGCGCCCGCGCGGTCAGAAAGACCGCCGGCACCTCGGCGGTCTGCCACATCGCGCGCAAGGCGCGCAGCGTCGCCGGCCCGTCCATGCCCGGCATCATCACGTCGAGCAACAGCAGGTCGGGCTTGAAGTCGCCCGCCCAGCGCAATGCTTCCTCGCCGGAAACGGCGAGCTCGACCGTAAAGCCGCCGACCGCTTCGAGCGCCAGCTTGGCGACGGTGCGGATATCGGCTTCGTCATCGACAAAAAGGATCCTCTGCAAGCTACCGTTCATCATCGATCTCCCGTCCTGTCTTCGCTGACGCAGGCTGTGTTTCATCCTCGAACGCGTGCTGCGTCAGTTCGCGCACGAGCTGCACCAGGCGCTCGTTGGAGGTCCTCGACTTGACCAGACTGGCGACGACCGCCTGCCGTCTTTCCAGGCTCGCCTCAGGGTCGCTGGCGGAAAATACCACCACCTGCGGTGGATGGACCAGACCCTGGATCACCGGCAGCAAATCCAGCCCGGGGCCGTCCGGCAAGCCGAGGTCGAGAATCACCACATCGAAAACCCCTTGGCTCAACGCGTCCTTGGCCGTAGACAGCGTAGGCGCTTCGACGATTTCCGCCAAGCCCCCGAACTGCGCGGCAACGATCCGGGCAAGATCGGCATCGTCCTCGACGTGCAGGATCCGCGGCCGCTGGGCGGCGCGGCGATGCACCGCCCGCGTGACGGCGGCGACCAGCCGCGGGGCGTCGATCGGCTTGCCCAGCCAGTCGGCGATCGCCAGCGCCCCGCCGAGCGCCGGCGTCGCCGGATCGGCAGACCCCGAGACGATCACCACCGGCAGATCAAAACCGGCTTCGCTGGCGCGCAGGCCACCCAGGAAGTCCATGCCGTTCTCATCGGGGAGGCCGATGTCGAGGGTCATCGCCGCGTACGCATGCGCTGCCAGCATACGTCTGGCGGCAGCGGCGCTGGGCGCACGATCGACGCGGTAGCCCGCCTGCATCAGCAGCGTCGCCAGCAACTGCGCGATGTCGGGGTCGTCCTCACAGACCAGCACTCGCGGCGCCTCCCCCGGCACCACCGCGGCCATCGCCGCACTCGGCACCGTCGCCAATTCCAACACCACCTCGGGCAATTCGAACCAGAAGCAACTGCCTTCACCGGCAACGCTCGAAAAGCCGATTTCCCCGCCCATCCGTTCGACCAGAGCCCGCGAGATCGACAGCCCGAGACCCGAACCGCCCTTGGCGCGCGTGGTCGAGCCATCGGCCTGCGAAAACTTCTCGAAGATGCGCGCGCGGAACTCATCCGGAATTCCCGGACCGTGATCGACGACTTCGATGCGCAGGCGGGGGCCGCTGCGCAGCAGGGAGACGCCGACCGTCTCGCCGGGTGGCGAAAACTTGGCCGCGTTCGAGAGCAGGTTGGCCAGAACCTGCAGGAACCGATCCGGGTCGACGCGCGCAGTCGCGTCCGCCAGCGGCGAAACGATCTCGAGGCGCACCTGGTGCTGCACCGCGAAGCCCCGATTGGCTTCGACGGCCTGCTCGACCAGCGGCAGCAGCGGCCGCGTCTCGAGAGCGAAGCTCATCCGGCCCGACGCGATCTTCTCCATGTCGAGAATGTCGTTGATCAGAGCGACCAGCCGCTCGCAGTTATTGGCGGCAATGTTGATCAGCGATTTCGCCGCCGCCGGCAGCTCGCCGGCGACGCCCCCCTCCAGCAAGCCCAGCGACCCCCGGATCGACGTCAGCGGCGTCCGCAACTCATGGCTGACGGTCGACACGAACTCGGTCTTCAGTTGCTCGATCTTCTTGCGCTCGGAAATGTCGTAGTTGATGCCGATCATTCGTTGCGCCTGCCCCTGAGCATCGCGCAGCACCAGACCGTTGCCCTTGATGTGACGTACCTCGTCGCCGTAGCGCGTGCTGACGCGAACGCGGAACTCGATGTCGAACGGGGTTTCCCCGCGCACGGCCGCCTGCAGCGCGGCGACGGCGCCTCCGCGGTCTTCCGGATGCACGGCACTTTCCCAAACGGCGTAGGCGCCGCTGAAGTCCTCGCGGCGAACGCCATAGAGCGCATACATGCGGTCGTCCCAGACCAGGGTGTTGGCGACGATATCCCAGTCCCAGACGCCGAAGCCCGCCGATTCGGCAGCCAGGTCGAAACGCTGGTTGGCTTCGAGCAAACGTTCTTCGGCGAGCTTGCGCTCGGTGATGTCGCGCACCAGTCCGATGAACCGGCGGCGGTCGTTGACGGCCACCTCGGTGACCGCCAGATCCATCGGAAAGCAGCTGCCGCCGGCACGCTTGCCGACCACTTCGCGGCCGATACCGATGATCTTGCGCACGGCCGTCTGCCGATAGGCGGCGAGATAGCCGTCGTGCTCGGCGGCGTAGGGCTCGGGCATCAGCATCTTGACGTTGCGGCCGAGCACTTCGCCGGCGCCATAACCGAACAGGCGCTCGGCGGCGAGGTTGAAGCTTTCGATCAGCCCCTGTTCGTCGATGGTGATGATCGCATCGAGCGTATGGTCGAGCACGGCCCGGGTGCGTGCCTCCGATTCGCGCAACTCGCGCGTCATGCCGTCGGCCAGCGTCAGCGCGCGCGCGCGCGATCCGGCAAAAGACTGCAACAGCGCGAAGACCAGGAAGCTGATCAGCGCACCGCCGGCCAGCACGGTCACCGCGGTTCGCTTGACCGCCGTCGGAGTTTCCAGCGCCTCGGTCCGCAGCCGCCACTGCCGGCCGCCAAACGCGAGCTGCTTTTCTCTGGCGTAGGCCGGCAGCGAAGGAGAAGTACCCGGCGGCTCGAGATGCAGCAGGGGCCGCGCATCGGCACCCGCACTGCCAGCCTGGCCGAGGTCGACCACGGTCAGGTCAAAACTGTCCGCATCCTGCCCGAAAACGCCGCGAGCCAAATCTTCCATCCGGAACGCCGCGAAGACCACGCCGACGAAGGAATCCCGCCGCTGCTCGATGGTCGTCAGCGCCGCGCCGTTGCGATAGATCGGCAAGATCAGCAGGAAGCTCGCCTGGTGAGCGGTTTCCTGGACCAGCGTCACCGGTGCGGTTGCCGCCGGCGCGCCGGTCGCCCGCGCGCGCTCGGCGGCGCTCCGGCGCGCGCCTTCGCTGAACAGGTCGAAGCCGAAAGCGGCTTCGTTGCCGACAGCCGGTTCGGTATATTCGATGACCAGGTACTCGGGCCGCTCACCTGGCGGCCTGATCGAAAACTCCGGATATCCATCGGCAACGAGTCGACGATCCGAACGAACCGCATCGACATAGGAGTCGCGCCCGGCGAGCGACACCGCACGCGCGAAACCGATGACCTGCACCCCGGGCAGCCGCGTCTCCAGGTCCAGTCGGTGGACGTAGGCACGGAACTCGTCGCGGTCCACCTCGGTGGACCCGGCGAAGAATCCCTGCAGCCCGCGCAGGACGCCTTCGTAGGCATCCAGTCGCTCCTTGAGCTGGAGAAACCGTCCCGTGGCGGCCTTGTCGAACGCCAGGCGGGCCTCGCTTTCGGCAATACCGGCGGCCCATTGGCCCGCCCAGACGGTCAACACCAAACCGCCAAGCAGGGAAAGCAGCGCGCTCCGTTGTATGCCGAACAATGCCATGGCCGACCTCCGCTGCTTCACTTGCCGACCGCCGCGCGATCGCCATACAATCGTCTGCTGCGATGCGCTGATCACCCTGCGGGCGAAGGGTGAAGGGCCATCGGCAATTACTCCATTGGCCCTCCTTCCAGTATAGGTTCGCGGGTCGACTACGGTCAATCGAACTCTGGCCGAAGCCTGGACGGCGCCGGCATGCCGCGGGCGCCTTGTTCGCCTGCGGCGTTTGCCGCACACTGGCCGCCCAAACCGTACGAAAGCCCATCGATGGCGCTGAAAGCCACCATCTTCAAAGCTCAACTCACCGTCTCCGATACCGATCGCGGCTACTACGTCACGCATGCCCTGACCATCGCCCGCCACCCCTCGGAGACCGACGAACGGATGATGGTGCGGCTCCTGGCGTTTGCGCTGCACGCCAGCGACAGCCTGCAATTCACCGCCGGCCTGTCGACCGATGACGAACCCGACCTCTGGGAGAAATCGCCGACGAACGAGATCGATCTCTGGATCGATGTCGGCCTGCCCGATGAAAAGCGTCTCCGCAAAGCCTGCGGTCGAGCGCGGCAAGTAGTGGTGTATGCCTACGGGGGCAACAAGGCCGACATCTGGTGGAGCCGGGTCGGTCCAGCGCTCGACCGCTTCGACAACCTCAGTGTCTTCCAGCTGCCACGCGCGGCCACCAGCGACCTGGCCACGCTGAGCGAACGCGGAATGAGCATTGCCTGCATGATCAGCGATGGCAGCATCTGGCTGAACGATCGCACCAGCAACATCTGTGTCGAACCGGCGGCCTGGATGAATGCTCGCCCGGGCAAGCAATGATCGTCGTCGCGTCGGTGGCGCGATCGCAAGCCACCGCGTGATCCCCGGAACCACTGCAGCAGGCAGGCACCCGATCACAGGCCAAACGCCCGCCGCGCCAATCAGTGCCTGCGGACGTCCTCAGTTGGGCGGAAAGCGACGGGCAAGGTGGGCGTCATAGACCATTTCCGCCGCGTCAATGCAGCGTGCGCTGCCGGTGGCCAGCAGGTCGGCATAAACCAGCGCCGCCGGCACGGTATCTGTCCGTGCGCCTGTCTGCAGCGACTCCCCCCAGAAAGGCTTGCGCAGTTCGACCAGATGTTCGTAGGCCGCGGGACTTGCCGTTTCGAGGTGCTCCTCGGCAATCAGCCGCGCCGGCAACTTGTCACCGTAGATGGTCAAGGTACTCGGACTCGGTTCGCCAGTGAGCAGCACCGCCGCCGCTTCGCCGCCCCAGCGGGCGTGCGCCGGGTTGAGCTGCCAGTCGTGCCAGGAGTCGAAGTGCTGCGCCTGATAGCGGGCGATCAACGTCTTCCCGCGCAGGCCGATCGCATAGGCCTGCGCCCACTCGTCGAGCAGTCGCTTGCTGGCAGCGAGCGAGCGGCGCTGGTCGACAACGACCAGCGAACCGCGTTGCCGCAGGTCGCCGACGACCGCCGGCATGGCGCCCAGGGCGACGTCGGCAGCGGCGGCGATCGCCCGGTACGGCGCGCCAGCCAGATCGGGATCGCAAATCAGGGCAAACAGGACCTTGAGCCTGGTCGCGGTGAAACCGCTGCTGGCGCGCAGTGCGACTTGCTTGGGATGCAGCTTGCGGCCGCTCACGTAGACGAGAAGGCCGCGGCCGTCGAGGTAGGCATTGCCCGCCGCGTCGGCGAACTGCTGCTGGTGTTCGCGCAGTTGGTCGGCCAACGGCGGCGTCACGTGGTCGCAGACCAGTAGCGGCGGCAGCTGGCCAACGTCGACCGGGTCACGCAGCTGACTGAGCACGGCGCCGATCGACCCCGACGACAGCCGGCGCTTGACCACCGCGGCATAGTCGAAGTCGGCCCCGTCCCTGCTGACACGCAGCGACGGGGCAGCCCCCTCGGCTTCATCCTGCACGTTGACCAGCAACCCGTGTCCTCGCAGCGCCTGCGCGACCCTCTCCAGGAGGGTGCTTTGCTCTTCCTCGCCCATCGCCGCAGCCCATCACCGTGGTGAACAAGCGCCAATTATGAACGCAGATCGGCGGCGCTTCCAGATCTTGCTGCGTTCATGACTCGGTCCGTCGCGGCACCGTCTGCACGTGGCAGCGCGCGGCGGTGGACACAACGCGTCGCACGCGGCGCTGGCTCGCGCGACCTACGCAACGACCTGCGGCAAGCACGCGGGCAGCGAGCGTGCCGGACGCCGGTCGAGCAGCGGCAAGTCGCGGCCCCGCTGCCACAGCCGTTGCAATGGCTCCAGCAGGCGAGGCAAAAGCAGGCTGCGCGAGGGACTGGCGGCTTTCTGGAAGCGGACTCGCCCACTCCCGATGGCTTCCAGCAAGGCCAGCCCGCGGCCGCGAACATGGTGGCTGTCACCCGGCGCCAGAAAGATGTCGCCGGCTTCACCTTCGACGGTCAACCAGACCAGCCCGGCCGTACAGATGATGCGCACGCCGCTGGCCGACGTCAGGCGCACCGGCGCATTGTGGGCGAGGCAGAACTCGCTGTTGAACAGGTCGAAGTCCATGGCCGTCTCTCCTTTCGTTGTCTTCCTTGTTTCGATGTAGAGCAGTGTAGGACGGCCGGGCTTGATAATACAGCCACAAACTGACAGAATTGTGACCAGCACAGTTTTAAACACGAACAACTGTGCTTGTCTTAATCAGCGGCAACTGTATTGGTGGACGTCAATGGAAAACGAACTCTTGCGTTACGAGAGGCTGGCCGAGGACTTGAGCGGCATCATCGTTACCGGCAATCTGCGACCGGGCGAGCGACTGCCATCGGTGCGCCGCCTTTCGCGCGAGCGGCGGCTGTCGGTGTCCACCGTGCTGCAGGCGCTTCGCCAGCTCGAGGACCGGGGTCTGGTCGAAGCACGGCCGCAATCCGGGTATTTCGTCCGCCATGCGCCAGCGCGACTGGCGCAACCAAACGTCCGCTCGACACCGGAGGAAGCGGTACCGGTCGATGTCAGCCAACGCCTGATGCGGGTCCTGCAGACCGGCATCAAGCCGGGCGTCGCGCCGCTCGGCGCCGCCCTGCCCTCGTCGACGCTGTTGCCGCTGGCCGCGCTGCAACGGCTCTATGGCGGCGTGGTGCGGCGTCACCCGCAGCTGCTCGAAGGCGGCAGCCACATCAACATCGACGAAGCGGCGCTGGTCCGCCAACTGGTCCTGCGCTCGGTCGGCTGGGCCGGTCCTCTGGCGGCGCGCGAGTTCGTGATCACCAACTCGTGCACCGAAGCTCTCGCGGTCTGTCTGCGCGCGGTCACCAGTCCGGGCGACACGGTGGCGGTCGAGTCGCCGGCGTACTACCTGATGCTCCAGTTGCTCGAGATCCTGGGTCTGAAAGCGCTCGAAATCCCGACCGATCCGCGCACCGGCGTGTCGATCGAGGCGCTCGATCTGGCCACCCGCGAAGGCCAGGTGGCGGCGTGTCTGCTGGTACCCAACGCCAGCAACCCGCTCGGCAGCATCATGCCCGACGAGCACAAGCAGCGACTCGCCAGGCTGACCGCCGAACGCGGCGTGGCGGTAATCGAGGACGACATCTACGGCGACCTCTACTTCGGCGACACCCCGCCGCGAACCATCAAGGCTTTCGACAAGGCTGGCAACGTGATGCTCTGTTCGTCCTTTTCGAAGTGCCTGTCACCGGCTCTGCGCATCGGTTTCGTGGCCGCCGGACGCTACCGCCGGCAGGTCGCCCTGCAGAAGACGGTGACCAGCGGCGGCACCAATCCGGTCACCCAGCAGGTGCTCGCCGAATACCTCGAATCGGGGTCCTACGACCGGCACATGCGCGGCCTGCGGCGGGCCTACGCGCACCAGGTCGAGGCCATGCGGGCAGCGGTGGCGCGACACTTCCCGCCGGCGACGCGGATCACCCAGCCGCAGGGAGGCTTTGTCCTGTGGGTCGAACTGCCGGAGAAGGTCGATACCACCGCGCTCTACGACCGGGCGATCGCCGCCGGCGTCGCCTACGTGCCGGGCGAGCTGTTTTCGGCCAGCGGCATGTATCGAAACTGCCTGCGGCTCAACTGCGGCAACCCGCATACGCCGGAGATCGAAGACGCCGTGCGCCGCCTCGGCGCGCTGATGGCGTCCTGAGCCGCGGTGCGCGGTGCGGTCCACCGGTGGCCGTCACTGGTCGATCGGCACCGCCTGAAAAGCCGCGCTGGCTTCGAGTCTGGCCGCCAGCGCTTCCAGCGCCGGGTATTCGCCGGCCGGCCACTCGTCCGGCTGAACGTAGCGCACGAAACCGATCCCGACAGCGGTGCTGATGTCGGCTTGCGTCAGCCGGTCGCCGACCAGGAAACTGCCGCCGCTGCGGACGATTCCTGCCAGCCGCTGTTCGAGCATCGAAAAAGCCTGCCGCAGCTGGCCGCGCAGACGGCTGCTCCACTCCGGCCACTGCAGTTCGGGCGGACGCTTGCGTTCGTATTCGATGGCCACCGATTTCTCGGTGGCGACGATCGCCAGCGCCGTCGCCTGCAGCACCTGCCGCCGCTGCGGCCCGGAGCGCGGGGTCAGCGGCGCCAGACCGCGGTCGGCGGCGAGTTCGTCGAGGTAGTCGAGCAGATACGCGCTCTCGTAGAGCTTCTCGCCATCGGGCAGCGTCAGCATTGGCACCTTGAACAAGGGATTGATCGGACGCATCGCGTCCATCTGCCGGAACACCGACAGCGACAGATGCTCGAAAGGGACTCCGTACAGCGTCATGGTGATCGCCACGCGCCGGACAAAGGGTGAATCGTAGAGGCCGAGAAGCTGGTGTGGTGTGCTGCTGGTCGCTTCGCTCATCGTTTTCTCCGGTCGTTGAAGGTTTGCGTCGGGCCGGGCATGACGCCCGTGATTTTCAGTTGCAGCCGATCAACGACTGGCGTGGCCATAGTCTAGGCAACTTCCAGCGGCGACGGCAGCGTGCCGTCGGCGGCGCCAGCCGTACCCGTGCCGGCAGATCGGCGGCGGCGTTGGCCGCCGGCCACGATTCGACGACGACCTTGCCGGCGCCGACAACGACATGGCGATCGCCGGGACGCAGCCAGATGTCGCGCCCGCCGCTCTCTTCGGTGAGCCAGAGGCGCGCGCCGACCGCGGTCAGCGTCCAGCCGGCGATCCGCTGCAGCGAAACGGCCTCCGAGGCACTTGTTTCAAACTCGATGTAGGGTAACAGGATGGCCATGACGTTCTCCTTTCCGTGCTTTGATGACTGTTCCGCCGGGAACAGATGTGGGCTATTCTCGACCCCGGACGAATTCCGGACAATCGAATTGTTTGCCCGTGACATGTGAAGAAAATTGACAGGTAATCGAACCACGCCGCCACTCGGCAGCCTGCGCGCCTTTGTTGCGGTGGCACGAAGCGGGAGCGTTACCGCCGCCGCCGAGCAACTGCATCTGACGCACGGCGCGATCAGCCACCAGTTGCGACAGCTGCAGGACTACCTGGGACTGGCGCTATTCGAGCGCAGTGGCCGTGGCCTGAAGTTGACCGTGCAGGGCGCCACTTACGCGGAACAGCTTGCGCGCGCCCTCGACGAGATCGCCAAGGCCACCGAAAGTCTGCTGGCTGCCCGCGACTACCGGCGGCTGCGCGTCAGCTGCATGCCCTCGTTCGCCGCCCGCTGGCTGCTGCCGCGGCTGGGCCGCTTCATCACCGATCAGCCCAACCTCGACGTCGAGGTGCAATCCAGCACCCGGCTGGCCGACCTCAAGGGCGGTGAAGCCGACGTCGGCATTCGCTTCGGCCCCGGTCGATACCCGGGCCTGAGCAGCCGGCTGCTGATGAAGGACTGGTACTACCCGGTTTGCTCGTCCGAGTTCATCGCCCGGCAGCAACTGGCTTCGCCGGCACAATTGATCTCGCTGCCGCTGTTGCGATCCAGCGCCGAACTCTGGCAACCGTGGTTCAAAGCCGCCGGAGTGGTCATCGAGGAACCGCAGCGCGGCACGGTATTCGACGACTCCAGCCTGATGCTGCTGGCCGCTGCGTCCGGCCAGGGCGTGGCGCTGGCGCGCCATACGCTGGCCGCGGACGACGTGGCGAGCGGCCGCCTGGTGCGCCCTTTTGCGACCGCGGTCGAATCGCCGTTCTCGTACTTCGTCGTCTGCCGCCTCGCCGACGAACACCAGAACGACGTTGCCGCGTTTCGGGAATGGCTGCTCCAGGAAGCACTTTCGTACCGCCAGCCGGCGGGCGTGCTGCGGCCAGCAACGAGCGACTAGACCGTACCGCCGCCGGCGCAGCGCACGCCAGGCTGCTGCGGGCCTGGCGAACTCACTCCCGGCGCCTCGGCGAACGTTCCACTTCCAGGACCCGCCCGCGCCCCTGCTCGGCGATCAACAGACGCCCCGGTGCCAGCGAGAGAA
>ERZ761607.5414-NODE-5414-length-10493-cov-3.752251_pt1 | contig 10493 bp, 11 predicted proteins | sample MGYA00511164_ERZ761607 | MGnify/ENA primary metagenome ERZ761607 (study PRJEB28899, sample SAMN02445080) | bioreactor sludge metagenome | biome: EBPR sludge | place: Australia: Brisbane, Thorneside Wastewater Treatment Plant | collected 2011-06-22 ...
GCAGGGTGGCTATGTCGAACGGCAGGTGGCGCGCTGGACAAAGCAATACCGGGCCAGCGAAACGCGACAGATCCCGGCGATGGAGGCGCTGATCGACTGGTTGCTCGCCAACCTGCCGACGGCGCCCGAGGAGGTCCGCATCGCGCATGGCGATTTCCGGCTGGACAACCTGATCCTGCATCCGACCGAGCCGCGCGTGCTGGGCGTGGTCGATTGGGAACTGTCGACCCTGGGCTGCCCCTATGCCGATTTTGCCTATAACGTCATGGTCTGGCGGATTGCGCCGGGCGTGTTCCGGGGGCTGGGCGGGGTCGATCTGGCGGGGACGGGTATCCCGACAGAATCGGACTATATCAACATGTGGTGCCAGAAAACGCGGCGGGACCGTCCGGAAAACTTCGACTTTTACGTCATTCTTAGTCTTTTCCGGATTGCCTCGATCGTGCAGGGCGTGGCGAAGCGGGCGCTGGATGGCACGGCGAATGACCCGCGCGCGGCCGAGATGGCGGCGATTGTCGAGCCACTGGCCGAGATCGCAAGGGGCATGATCAGGCGGTGAGCGGGACCGGACCCGAGGCGCTGGTGCGCGACATCCTGCAAGGGCTGGGCGAGGGTCGCTATGCCCCCGGCCAGCGGCTGGCCGAGCCCGATCTGATGGCGCGCTACGGGGTGGGGCGGTCCACGGTGCGCGAGGCGCTGGGCCGGCTGGCGGCCTCGGGCGTGGTCGAACAGCGGCCGTTCCGGGGGGCGCAGATCCGCCTTTTGACCCGGCGCGCGGCGCGCGACGTGCTGAGGGTGATCGAGCCCCTGCTGGGACTCGCGGCGCGTCAGGCGGCCGAGGCGGTGGCCGAGGGTGCCGATCCCGCCGCCCTGGTCGAGGCCGCCGCCGCCTATGATGGCGCGGCGCAGGCCGAAAGGGCGCGGGCGCGCGGACGCTATTATCGCGCGCTCACCGCGCTGGGCGGGAACGCCGAACTGGACCGCCTCTTGCCGCTGATGCAGGTGCATCTGATCCGCGCGCAACTGCGCGAGGCGCGGCCCCTCGGCACGGCGGCGCGGGCGGCGGTGATCGGTGCGATCGCGGCGGGTGATCCCGACAGGGCCGAGGCGTCCGCGCGCGGCCATGTGCGCGCGCTGCTGGCGGCCCTTCCCGATGTCCCCGACGCGGCCTTTGCACCGGTCCCTGTCACGCCCGGCCACCAGCCCGCCGGGTCCTTTGCCCCCCCTCCCCATGCCTCGACCATCCAGGGGTCCGGGGCAGCGCACCGGGTTCCGGCCCCCCGCGCGCCGGATGAACACCGGGCGCCCTCAGGGGCGGATCATCACCTTTCCGGCGCTCCGGGCATAGGCGGGCAGGATGCCGTCGATCGCCTGATCCAGTGACAGTTCGGCCGCGACGCGGGTTGTCCATTGACCCGATGCAAAGCGTTGCTGCACCTGTGCCACCACGGCGGCGCGCCGGTCCGGCGGGGCGGCGGGCAGCCAGCGGCTAAGCCAGAATCCCTCGATATGCTTGTCCATGAAGATGAACTGGCCCATCTGGGTCAAGGCGGGGGCGGTGTCTGACATCTTGCCATAGCTGACCCAGCGCGCCCCGGTCGGCATGGCAAAGAACAGGTCCGCGGTCGCCTGATCGCCCACCGCATCCAGAAGAACGCGGGGCTTCAGGGCCTTGATCGCCGCGGCACTGGCCGCGCGAAACCCGGGGTCTCCGGTCACCAGCACCTCGGCGGCGCCGAGGGCGCGCAGCGCGTCCGCCTCGTCCGGGCGGCGGATCACGGCAATCGCGTGCAGCCCCTGATCCCGCGCCAGCCCCAGCATCAGCCGCCCCAGTTGCGACCCCGCGGCGTTGATCAGCACCGCCGGGCTTTTCACCTCGCGCACCCGCTCCAGCAGGGCCACCGCCGTCAGCGGGTTGACGATCAGCGCCGCGCCGTCGATGTCACTGACCCCCTCGGCCAGCGGGATGCACAGCGCGGCATCGCTGACCGCGTGACGCGCCCAGGTGCCGGTGACCGTGCCCAGAAAGGCCACGCGCCGACCCACCAGCGCCTCGGCCGCCGGGCCTTTCCCGGCGATCACCCGGCCCGAGCCCTCGAACCCCGCCGCCTGACCCTGCACGCGCGGCTGGCCATAGCCCCCCTGGACAAAGAACAGGTCCGAAGGATTGACCGGGCTTGCGATCACCTCGACCAGAACCTGCCCGGTGGCCAGCGCGGGCAGGACGACCTCGCGCAGGTCCAGATGGTCGGCCATGCGGGCGGGGACCTGCGGGGTGGGGGCTGCGGCATAGCCGCCCTCGCGCAGGGTCAGGGCCAGGGTTGTTCGGGCGAGAGTGGTCTGGGTCATGGGCTCCTCCGTGATCCCCTGAAGGTAACGCGGGCAGGCCACCGTGCAAGGGCGACGTGATCGGACAAGAAGAACGTCGTCGGTGCGCGAATCGTCCAAGTTTCCGCGCGCCCTGTCCCTGTCAAACCTGTATCTGAAAGGTATCATTTCCCCCGAAAAGCGAGGAGGTTCTCATGCGCACACAGGTGGCCATCATCGGCGGCGGTCCTTCGGGGCTGATGCTGTCGCAACTTCTGATGCGGGCCGGAATTTCCACCGTGGTGATCGAACGCCAGACCCGCGACTATGTGCTGGCACGCATCCGCGCCGGGGTGCTCGAACAGGGGGCGGCCAATCTGTTGCGTCAGGCCGGGGTCGGCGCGCGGATGGAGGCCGAGGCCCACATCCACGACGGCACCAACCTGAGCACGCAAAACGGCATGTTCCGGGTGAATTTCAAGGAGCGGGTCGGCCAATCCGTGCTGGTCTACGGCCAGACCGAGGTGACGCAGGACCTCTACGCCGCGCAGGATGCCATGGGGGCGACGATCATCCATCAGGCCGCGAATGTGCAATTGCATGATGTGACGGGGGAAAAACCCCATGTGACATGGGAGTCCGATGGCCGGTCACACCGCCTCGATTGCGACTATATCGCGGGCTGCGACGGCTTCCACGGCGTCAGCCGCCCGACGATCCCGGCCGATATCCGCACCGAGTTTGAACGCGTCTACCCCTTCGGCTGGCTGGGCATCCTCAGCCGGACCCGCCCGGCGGCCGAGGAACTGGTCTATGCCAACCACCCGCGCGGCTTTGCCCTGGCCTCGATGCGCAACGAAACCCTCAGCCGCTATTACATCCAGGTGCCGCTGACCGACACCGTCGCGCAATGGTCGGATCAGCAGTTCTGGGACGAACTGCGCCGCCGCCTGCCCGCCGAAGTGGCCGAGCCGATGCAGATCGGCCCCTCGATCGAGAAATCCATCGCGCCGCTGCGGTCCTTTGTCACCGAACCGATGCGCTGGGGGCGGTTGTTCCTGGTCGGGGACGCGGCGCATATCGTGCCGCCGACCGGCGCCAAGGGGCTGAACCTTGCCGCCTCGGACGTGCATTATCTCTTTGAATCGCTCCGCGCGGCGATCCTCGATGGGGATGCGGCGGCGCTCGATCTTTATGGCCCCCGCGCGCTGAAACGCATCTGGGCTGCCATGCGGTTTTCGTGGTGGATGACGACGCTGATGCACCGCTTTCCCGGCCAGACCGATTTCGACCAGAAGATCCAGGAGGCGGAACTGGCGCAACTGGAGACGATGGAAAGCGCGCAGGTCACCATGGCGCGCAACTATGTCGGTCTGCCCTACTAGGCGCAACACGGCTTGAGCCCGCCCGCGCGCCGGTGCAGGATGCCCCCCTGATTTGGGGGGCCCATGGCACGCATCATCCTGATCCACGGCGCATGGGGCAATGCGCTGAACTGGGCGCTGGTGGCGCCGACCCTGCGGGCAGCCGGGCATCAGGTTCTGGCGCTCGATCTGCCGGGGCATGGCGCCGGGGCCCAGCCCTCGGGCGACATCGGTCAGGCCGAGTATGTCGCGCATGTCGAGGCCGCGCTGCTTGACGGCCCGCCTGCGATGCTGGTCGGTCATTCGATGGGCGGGATCGTTGCGGCGCAGGTGGCGGCGCGCCAGAGCGCGCATGTCACCGCCTGCGTCTTTGTCGCGGCGCTCTTGCCGCGCGACGGGCAAAGCCTGCTGGATCTGATCCGCCAGCAGGAGGTCCCCGGCGTGCAGGCCTGGGTGCGCCCCGGCCCGGTGCCCGGAACCACGATCCTGGACCCGGGTGCCGCAACGGCGCTGTTTCCCGATGCGACCCCTCGCGCCGCCGCCGCCGCCATGGCCGCCATGAGCCCCCAGCCCAACAAGGCCCAGACCGACAAGGCCCGGATCGGGCCGGGGTTCGCCCGCGTGCCGCGCGCCTATGTGTTCTGCACCGAGGACCGGGTGGTCTCGCTGCCGCTGCAACAGGCCATGGTCGCCGCCACCCCCTGCGAGGCAACTTTCACCCTCGCCTGCGGCCATGTCCCGCAACTCACCCAGCCGCGCGCCCTGGCCGAGATCCTGCTCGGCCTCGCCACCGCCTGAAAGCCCTGACATGACGATCCGAATTGCCATGTGGTCCGGCCCGCGCAACCTGTCGACGGCGATGATGTATGCCTTCGCCGCGCGCGGCGATTGTGCGGCCAGCGACGAGCCGTTCTACGCGGCCTATCTTGCGCTGACCGGCCTCGACCACCCGATGCGGGACCAGGTCCTGGCCTCGCAACCCAACGATCCGGCGCGGGTCGACCTGACCGGTCCCGCACCGGGCGGGGCGGCGATCTGGTATCAGAAACACATGGTCCACCACATGCTGCCGCAAATGCCGCGTGACTGGTTCAAGGCCTGCCGCCACGCCTTTCTGATCCGCCACCCGGCGCGGGTGATCGCCTCCTACGCCAGGAAACGTGAATCGCCGACGCTCGACGACCTCGGCTTTGTGCAACAGGCCGAACTCTTTGACGCGATCGCCCAAGCCACGGGCGCGGCACCGCCGGTCGCCGACTCCGCCGCCATCCGTGCCCGGGCCGATGCTGCAGGCCCTGTGCGCGGCGCTGGACCTTCCCTGGACGGAACGCATGCTGCACTGGCCAGCCGGACCCAAACCCTTTGACGGCGCCTGGGCCCCGCATTGGTATCACGCGGTCCATGCCTCGACCGGCTTTGACGCCGCCGAAGGCCCGCTGCCGGACCTGCCCGCCGATTATGCCCGGCTGGCCGAGGCCGCGATGCCCCATTATCGACGCCTCGCCCGCCACGCGCTTTCGCCGTGAACCGCCCCCTCATCTGTCCTCAAATATCTTCAGGGGGGTGAGCGCGTCAGCGCGAGGGGGGCAGAATGCCCCCCTTCTTTACGGAAGATAGGGCCTTACTGCAGATAAGGCATCGGATCGACGCTGTCGAAGCCTTCGCGCACCTCGAAGTGCAGGAAGCTCGGGTCGCCCCGGCGCACCTGCGCGATGGTCTGGCCGCGCGTCACGCGGTCGCCACGCGCCACGCTGATCGCGTCGATATTGGCGTAGACGGTCAGCAGGTTGTTGTCGTGGCGGATGACGAGGATCGGCACCTGCTCGGTGTCGGTGGTGATCGCGGCGACCGTCCCGGCGGCGGCCGCCTGCACCGGGGTCCCGACCGGTGCGCCGATCCCGATGCCGTCATTGCGCCCCTGCGCATAGGCACGGATCACCCGTCCCTGCACGGGCATCGCCAGACGCGGCCCCTGCGTGCGCTGGCTGCTCATGTCCGCGACCGGAGCCGCGGGGGCGGCGGGCGTCGAGGCGGCGGGCGGCGCCGGCAATGGCGCCGCGGCCGAAGGCGGGACCGGCGTGGCCGAACCCTGCCCGGGCAGCGAGGTGGTTGCCGCGGGTGCCGCGGCGGTCGCGGTCGGCATGCCCACCCCTGCCGCGTTCAGCGGCGCGCCCACCGGTTCAGCCGGCCCCGCGCCGATGCTCGCGGTCTGCACAGTCTGCACCACGGGGATCATCAGGATCTGCCCCTCGCGCACGCCCAGATCGGCGGGCAGGCCGTTCCATTCCCCGATCGACCGCGGCGAGACATTGTAAAGCCGCGCGATCGTATAGGCCGTCTCGCCCCGCGCCACGGTGTGGCGCAGGGGCTCGGGCCCCGCGGGCGCCGCCGACACCGGCCCCAGCGGGGTTGCCGTGATCGACGGCGGGGTGACGCTTTCGCTGACCCGCCCGGGCAGCACCAGCAGTTCACCGCCGCGCAGCGCGGTGTCGGGGGGCAGGGCGTTGTGTTCGGCGAGGCTGCGCGCGTCGATCCCGAGGCGGCTGGCCACATCGCTGACCCGATCGCCACGCTGCGCGACCACCACCTGATAGCCGGGATACGAGATGACCCCCCGCGCATCCGCGGCCGGGCGGGCTGCGGTTGACTCGCGGGCCGCGTCGGCCGTCGAAAACCGCCCGGACGGGCGCAGGTCCCAGTCCAGATCTGACATGCCGCCGCCCCCGCATCCGGCCAGCGCCAATGCCGTGCTGCCAAACACCGCGGCCAGCCACAGGCGTTGGCCCGAAAAGGGGGTCGAAAAACTGCTCATGCTCTGTCCGCCTTGCACGCGCCCCGGGTTGCGGCAGATCGCGCCCCGGTGTCTTTTTTCCATGTATAGCCGAAATTTCCCGATATGACAGCCCATCACCACAACGTGTTGCGGGAAACCGCGCAGGGTTTTCGGGCACGGGCGCGTCGCAGGGGGGATCAGTCGCGGCCCATCCCCTCGAGCAGGGGGACAAAACGCACCGGGCGCAGTTCTTCATAGTCAAACCCGGTTTCGGTGCGACGCACCTTGATCAGGGTCTGCACCGCATCCGACTGGCCCACCGGCACGATCATGATGCCGCCGACGCGCAATTGCTCCATCAGCGTGCCCGGCGGGTCCTCGGCGGCGGCGGTCACCAGGATGCGGTCAAAGGGCGCCTGATCGGGCAGGCCGTAAGACCCGTCCGCCGCAATCGCGGTGATGTTGTGCAGGCCCAGCGCCTCGAAAGCGGCGCGTGCGCCGGCGATCAGCGTGCGGTGGCGTTCCACGGTATAGACCCGGCGCGCCAACTGGCTGAGGATTGCCGCCTGATAGCCCGATCCGGTGCCCACCTCCAGCACCTTGTCGCGCGGTGTGACCTCCAGCGCCTCGGTCATCAGGGCGACGACCGAGGGCTGGCTGATCGTCTGGCCGCAGGCGATGGGCAGCGGCGTGTCCTCGTAGGCGCGTTCGGCAAAGGTGCCGCGGACAAAGACGCCCCGGTCGATCCGCTCCATGGCGCGCAGCACCGCCTGATCCGTCACGCCCTTCGAGCGCAGCGCATAGATGAAGCGCATGACCTTCTCGGCGCGCTCGGCGTCGGTCATTCCAGACGCTCCGCCAGGGATTGCAGCGTGTCATGCGCCGTCAGGTCGCAGCGCATCGGCGTGACCGAAATCCACCCGTCCAGATTGGCCGCCGCGTCGGTTCCGGGCAGGGTGGCGATCTGCTGCGGGCCGCCCTTGATCCACAGGAACTTGCGCCCCGAGGGCGAGACATGCGGCTCGACCCCGAAGGCGGCATGGCGGCGAAAGCCCTGCGCGGCCACCTTGATGCCCTTGACCTCTGCGGCGGGAACGGCGGGAAAGTTCACGTTGTAGAACAGCCGATAATCGGTGTCGTCCCACAGCCCCTTGTCCAGGAGGGTCCGCACCACCCCGGTGCCATGAACCACGGCGGGCTCGAACATGCCGCCCGCCATCTCTTCGGTTCGCGGGCCCAGATACTGCGACAGGGCGATGGCGCGCAGGCCCTGAAGCGCGGCTTCCATCGCGCCGCCCACGGTGCCGGAATAGAGCGTGTTCTCGGCCGAATTGTTGCCCCGGTTCACCCCCGACAGCACCAGATCGGGCCGCGCGCCCTGAAGCACCTCGTAAAGCCCTGCCAGCACGCAATCCGCCGGGCTCCCCTCGGCCGCATAACGGCGCGGTCCCAGTTTGGCCAGCATCATCGGATGAGTATAGCTGATCTTGTGCGCGACGCCCGATTGTTCAAAGGCGGGGGCGACGATCCAGACCTCGCCCCTGGGCCCGGCGATCTCGGTGGCGATGGCGGTCAGCACCTCCAACCCCGGAGCGTTGATGCCGTCGTCGTTCGTCACCAGAATGCGCATGGATGACCTTTCCTCGGTTTTCCAATCCCTAATGCAGGCCAGGGCGCCCGGCAAGAAGCCCCTGCAATTCCACTGGCTCGCGGCCGCTTGCCGTGCCAATCTGCGCGGGCATGGTTGCTGGAGGTCTCGATGCGTCTTGTTTCCGGAATTGTCCTGTCCCTCGCCGCGCTTGCCGCGCCGGCCCTCGCCGACGAGGTCTGGGTTTCGCAGCATGGCCCGGTGGTGTGGGAAACCGATATCGGCACGACCGCCGTCCTGCGTCTGGACGACGAGGATTCCGGCGTGTCGATCCGCCTCTTCGTGCCGGGGCTGGCAGCCGATGTGGCGGGTGGACGCGGCACCTACACCGGCGTCTGGGTGGCGCCCGCGGGACCGGACACCTGCGTGACCGACATGGTCGACCCCGTCGAGGAATTCGCCTCGCCGCATTGGGGCACCTTCACCCTGACCTTCATGGCCGATTCCTATCCCTCGGGCTGGGCAGGCGCCTTTGGCCCCTGCCTCGATCTGCGCACGCAGCCGATCAGCGCGACGGCCATCGCGGCGAACTGAGCGCGCAGCGCAAAGGCGACACTGCCACGTCGCCTTTGCGCGGGCGCCGTCCCCCCTGTCCGGGCCACAGTCGTCCCGGGTTGCAGCAGGGGGGACAGGAATGCGCTACGCCTATATCGGCTTGGGGAATTTGGGCGGGCATCTGGCCGCCTCGCTGGCGCGCGCCGGTTTCGCGCTGACGGTGCATGACCGCGATTCCAGCCACAGGGCACGGTTTGACGCGCTGGGCGTGACCTGGGCCGATACCCCTGAGGCCGCGGTGGCCGGGGCCGATGCGGTGATCACCTGTCTGCCGTCCCCCGCGGTCAGCGAGGCGGTGCTGACCCGCATCCTGCCCGCGATGACACCGGGCGCCGACTGGATCGAGATGTCGACCCTCGGCCGGGCCGAGATCACGCGACTGGCCGCGATGGCGCAGGCGGCGGGGATGGGCGTGCTGGAAAGCCCGGTCACGGGCGGGGTGCATCTGGCCGCGCGCGGGGAAATCACCGTGCTGATCGGCGGCGAGGCCGCGGTTTTCGCGCGCCACAAACCCGCCCTTCAGGCGATGGGGAACAGGATCTTCCACATGGGCCCGGTCGGTTCGGCGGCGGTCATCAAGGTGATCACCAACATGCTGGCCTTCATCCATCTCGTGGCCGATGGCGAGGCGCTGATGCTGGCCAAGCGCGGCGGTCTGGACCTGAAAACCGCCTGGGAGGCGATTTCGGCCTCGTCCGGCACCTCCTTCGTGCACGAAACCGAAGGACAACTGATCCTGAACGGCAGCTATGACATCGCCTTCACCATGGACCTCGCGCTGAAGGACCTGGGATTTGCCACGCAGTTCGGGCGGGAATTCGGGGTGCCGCTGGATCTGGCCTCGATGACGGAACAGACCTTCCTCAAGGGTCGGGCGGCTTACGGCGGGTCGGCGCAGTCGACGCAGATCGTCAAACTGCTGGAGGATGTGCTGGGCACCGACCTGCGGGCCGAGGGGTTCCCCGCGCGCCTCGAATGATCACTCGGCCGCCGATCGCAGCCGTGCCAGCGCGGCGATGAGGTCCTCGCGCTGGTTGCGTGCGACGGGGATCACCTGCCCGGTCGAGGTGGTCAGGCTGGCGCCGCCCCCTTCGGTCCGGCTGTAAGACGCGACATGTCCCAGCGCCACCCACCACGAGCGGTGCACCCGCAGCCCGTCGATCACGGAAAGATCCCGTTCGGCATCGCCAAGCCGCATCAGCACCAGCGCCTTGCCCTGCTTGGTCGTCACCTCCAGATAATGGTTCTGCGCCTGCACGCAGACCAGATCGCGGCCCAGTTCCGGCGGGAGGCGCTGCAATAGCAGCGGCAGCGCCCCGTCCACACGGCTCGAGACGAGCCGCGGAGGCTGGACGGGCCCCCCCGCGCCGTGGCGCGCGAGGGCCGGTGCATCCTGCCGAAAGCCGGGCGTCGCGCCTTCCGGCCTGCCCGCCCTGACGCCCGCCTGAAAACGGACCAGGATTGCGTTGACGATCACGGTCACACCCAGCACCGGCCCGGCAACGAGCGGAAAGAGCTGCGAGACACTCTTTGGCGCCGTGGTGCCCGGCGGTCCGGCCAGAACATCTTCCAGCACGATCACGACACCCAGTGCCGGCCCCACCGTGAGGCCCCCTGCAAGCAGGGCGCTGACGATCCACGGAATTCCGACCGCCTCGCTGAACCGGAGTGCGATCAGCGAGAGCGTTGTCGCGACCAGGGCCGGGACCAGAATGGACACCCCCCAATAGACCAGCCGCTCGGCAAGGGTGAGGTATTCGAACGTGCCATAGGGTCCGGCGAGGGCGGTCACCATCACCCCCATCGCGATCAGCACCGACCACATCGACCGCATCGACGTCGCGCG
>ERZ761607.5416-NODE-5416-length-10487-cov-3.746549_pt1 | contig 10487 bp, 9 predicted proteins | sample MGYA00511164_ERZ761607 | MGnify/ENA primary metagenome ERZ761607 (study PRJEB28899, sample SAMN02445080) | bioreactor sludge metagenome | biome: EBPR sludge | place: Australia: Brisbane, Thorneside Wastewater Treatment Plant | collected 2011-06-22 ...
AATAAAATTAAAGAAGTCTATTTGAAAACCGGAATTGGATTTGACGTTTATATATCAAAAGTTTGTGACAATGGTGTTACTAAACTGAAATAATTTCTTTTCGGATAATTAAAATTGTTTAACCTTTTCTTGTAATTTAAATCCCTAAATTTGCCAAAACCAAAATTGGCTACATGTTAAAATATTATTCTGTTTTATTCATAATTATAACTTTTTTGTCAGGATGTAATAGTCAAAAGGAACTAGCATCGACGATTATGTTTTTCGAAAAAAAGAAGATCGAACAAAATATATCAAAGCTTATAATGAAACGTTAAAGCTCTGGAAAATTTCCTTTCAAGAAGAAAATATTACTACAAGTTACGGAACTGCACATGTTATTATTAGTGGACCAAAAAATGCAGAACCGCTCGTTTTATTACACGGTATGGATGCCAGTTCAACCATGTGGTATCCCAACATCAAAGCTTTATCAAAGAATCATCGTGTGTATGCCATCGATTTTTTGATGGAACCAGGCAAATCTGTTTCGTGTGGAGAAACTATTTCAAAAGAAGAAACTATCGCTTGGTACAATGAAATCTTTACACATTATGATTTAAAAAAAATAAAAATTGTAGGTGCTTCTCGTGGAGGTTGGTTGGCAACATTATTGGCTTCTCAGGATAATCATATTATCTCCAAAATGGTTTTGTTGAGTCCGGCACAAACATTGGAAAATTTAGATAAAATGCATAAAGCTTCTTCGGCTTTGATGTTTAAACTTTTTCCGAATAAGAAAAAATTAGAAAAAACGTTGAATGCTTTTGCTTTCTATCCTGAAAAAATTCATCCAATTTATAAGAATCAATTTTTTTTAGCTAACAAATTTGCAAAAACAAATATGAGTTTTATACAAATGCAACCTTTTTCAAAAGAAGAAATTGAAAAGATTACAATTCCTGTATTAATCATGATTGGTGATCATGATATTGTAAATTCTCAAAAGAGTTTAGAAAAAGGGAACGAACTCTTACCTAAAGGTGAAATGGTTACTATTGAAAATGCCGGTCATTTTTTAACCATTGATCAACCTGAAGTAGTTAATCAAAAAATGATTACGTTTTTAGAACCGTAAACTCAAAGCATAAAAAACTCCAAGTTAAAAGCTTGGAGTTTTCTATATTCTATATTACTTAATAAATTCTATTTTCTGAACTTCTTCCATATTTACACTGTCAAAGAAGCCTTGCTCGCTCATCCAATCATCGCTAAACACTTTACTCATGTATCGTGATCCGTGATCCGGAAAAATTGCAATAACGTTGGAATTGACATCAAATTCGCCTTCTTCGGCAAATTGTCTGATAGCTTGCACTACTGCACCGGAAGTATAACCAACAAATAAACCTTCTTTCACAGCAATCTCTCTGGTTGTATGAGCACTTTCTTCGTCAGTAACTTTGATAAATTTATCAATTATATCGAAATCTGTTGCAGTAGGAATTAAGTTTTTACCCAAACCTTCAATTCGGTAAGGATAAATTTCTTCGTTATCAAATTCTTTGGTTTCGTGGTATTTTTTCAACACAGAACCATACGCATCAACACCTAAAATTCTAATATTTGGATTTTTTTCTTTCAAAAATTTTGCAGCACCTGATAAGGTTCCGCCGGTTCCGCTACAAGCAATTAAGTGAGTAATTTGTCCGCCTGTTTGTTCCCAAATTTCCGGACCTGTAGTTTTGTAGTGAGCATCAATATTTAACTGATTAAAATATTGATTGATATAAATTGAACCTTTTGTTTCTTCGTGTAAACGTTTTGCAACATTGTAGTAAGAACGTTCATCATCGGCAGACACATGAGCTGGACAAACATATACTTTTGCTCCCATACTACGCAACATATCAATTTTATCCCGTGATGATTTTGAACTCACTGCTAAAATACAGTTGTATCCTTTGATGATACTCACCATAGCTAAACTAAACCCTGTGTTACCGGAAGTAGTTTCTATGATGGTATCGCCTGGAGAAAGAATTCCTTGCCTTTCAGCTTCTTCAATAATATAAAGAGCAATTCTGTCTTTGGTAGAATGACCGGGGTTGAATGATTCAACCTTTGCATAAAAATTACCTTCTAAATTCTCCGTGATTCTATTGAGTTTAATTAATGGTGTATTCCCAATTAAATCCAATACACTATTATAAGCTTTTATCTGTTCTTTCATAAAAAATATGTTAGTCAAGGCAAACTTCTCTTGTTTTTGGAAACCTTAAAACCTTGCAAATTTATAAAAAAAATTTTTACTTTTCAATTCCTTCTAAGTCTAAAAGGAAACTAAACTCTTTTGCGAGCTCTTTTAAAGCTTCAAATCTTCCTGAAGCCCCACCGTGCCCCGCATCCATGTTTGTATCTAAAAATAATAAATTTTTATCAGTTTTTATTGTCCGTAATTTGGCCACCCACTTCGCTGGTTCCCAATATTGCACCTGAGAATCGTGTAATCCGGTGGTAACCAACATATTCGGATAATCTTGTGCTTTTAAATTGTCATAGGGCGAATACGATTTCATATAATCATAATATTCTTTGTCATTCGGATTTCCCCACTCATCATACTCTCCGGTGGTCAACGGAATCGTTTCATCCAACATCGTCGTTACCACATCTACAAAAGGAACTGCCGCAATCACCCCATTGTATAATTCCGGAGCCATATTCACCACCGCACCCATCAATAATCCTCCTGCAGAACCACCTTGAGCATATAATTTTTTAGGATTGGTATATTTTTGATCAATCAAAAACTTTGAACAATCAATAAAATCGGTAAACGTATTTTTCTTTTTCAATAATTTTCCATCTTCATACCATTGACGCCCCATATCTTCTCCCCCACGAATGTGAGCAATCGCATAAATAAAACCTCTATCTAATAAACTTAAAATCGTAGAATCAAAATTGGGTTCCATCGAATGACCATACGAACCATAAGCATATTGCAATAACGGATTATTTCCGTCTTTTTTCACTTCTTTGCGATAAACCAACGAAATCGGGATTTTTGTACCATCCGTCGCCGTAGCCCAAACGCGTTCTTCTTTATAATTGTTTTTATCAAACTTTCCCCCCAAAACAGCTTGTTCTTTCATCACTTGCTTGGTTTTGGTTCGCATATTAAAATCAATTATAGAAGATGGCGTGGCCAACGATTGATAACCATATCTCAAAATTTCTGTATCAAAATCAACATTCGTTCCCACATAAGCCGAATAAGTTTCAATTTCAAATGGCAAATAATACTCACCACTTCCATCCCAAGGCATAATGCGAATTTTATTCAAACCATTTGAACGCTCTTCCACCACCAAATAATTTCTGAATATCTCAATTCCTTCAATCAAAACAGCATCATTGTGCGGAATCACATCTACCCAATTATCAGATGTTGTCGCCGTATCCGGAGTTTTCATCACCTTAAAATTGGTCGAATTATCTTTATTCGTCACAATATAAAAATGATTGTCAAAATGCGAAATATTGTATTCCAAACCTCTAGTTCGAGGATGAAACACTTTAAATTTTTCCGCCGGTTTATTCGCATCCAAAAACTGAAATTCCGACGTCAACGTACTACTACTGTTGATAACTAAGAATTTTTTAGATTTTGTTTTTGCAATATAAATGTTGAATGTTTCATCTTTTTCAAAATAAACCAACTCAGCCTTTTTTACATCAGCACCCAAAACATGTTTGTGAATTTTATCCGAACGCAACGTAACTTTATCTTTACTCGAATAAAACAACGTCTTGTTATCATTTGCCCAAACTGCAGAACCGGACACATTTTCAATTTTATCAGCCAAAATTTCACCGGTTTCCAAGTTTTTAACTTGAATCGTATAAATTCTTCTTCCGGTTAAATCCGTCGCAAACGAAGCCAATTTGTTGTCCTCACTCACATTCAATCCGCCTAAATTAAAATAAGATTGTCCTTTTGCCATTTCATTACAATCAAACAAAATCTCTTCTTTGGCAGTCAAACTTCCCTTTTTTCTCGAATAAATCGGATATTCTTTACCAGTTTCATACTTCACAATGTAATAGTAACCATTGTACAAATACGGAACCGACTCATCATCTTCCTTAATTCTTGACTTCATTTCCTCAAACAAATCTTTCTGAAAAGCCTGCGTGTGAGCCGTCATTTTTTGATAATACTCATTCTCATCTTTCAGATACTGAATCACTTCCGGATTTTCTCGATCATTCAACCAATAATACGGATCTACTCGTTTATCACCGTGTTTTTCAAGAACAGTATCTTTTTTTGCAGCCATTGGCGGCACTATATTTTCTGACATATTAGCTTCTTTTTTTTGACAAGAAGTTGCAAAAATAACACAAACAAAACTTAACGATAACCATTTATTCATAAAAAATTTATTTACTCAAAACTATGCAATATACTACATTTGCAATTCAATAACCATAAAAATTATTAACATGTTTGGAGACCTAATGGGAATGATGGGAAAACTTAAAGAAACCCAACAAAAAATCGAAGAAACTAAAAAACGTTTAGACCACGTTTTGATAGACGAACAAAGCAATGACGGGCTTTTAAAGGTAACGTTAACCGCAAATCGCACGATAAAATCAATCGCCGTTCACCCCACTTTGCTCGAAGACAAAGAGCAATTAGAAGATTATTTGATTTTGGTTATGAACAAAGCCATCGAAAAAGCAACCAACGTAAACGAAACAGAACTCGCCGCAGTCGCCAAAGACGGCATGCCAAACATCCCGGGAATGGATATGTTCAACAGATAACGGATATCGGATAACAGACAACGGACAACTTTTTTCAGAAGCGAATGGCTCGGGCTTTTTCAGCAATCCATTTTCCCGCTTTCCGTTCCAATATCTTTGGCAAAGTTTTTAACTTTGCCAAAGATGATTTCCACTGCAATCGGGGCTAGAAAGGAAACCATAAAAAAATCGCTTTTCAAAATTGAATTCCGACTAAAAAACCATTTTTTCCAAAGCTTCCAACACATACGTGTGCATTACTTCCTTATAATCCAAATGCGTCACCATTCGTAATTTTCCTTTTCCTAACGAACTGATAGCAATGTTTTTCTGCTTCAATTTTTCAATCACAACCGCATCCTGAATTGTCGGTTTTACTGAAAAAATCACAATATTCGTTTCCACCGGTTCCACCGACTGAATCCAATTCAACCCTTTCAAAACTTTCCCTAATTCCTTCGCACGTCTGTGATCTTCTGTCAGTCGTTCCAAATTATTTTCCAACGCATAAATTGCTGCTCCTGCCAAAAATCCCGCTTGACGCATTCCGCCACCCAACACTTTTCTAATTCGCAACGCCTTCGGATAATCTTTCTCAGACATCACCAAAACCGATCCAACAGGTGCTCCCATTCCTTTGGAAAAACAAACCGAAATCGTATCAAACAACTTCCCGTAATGCAACGGATCTTGGTTTTTAGCAACTAAGGCATTCCAAATTCGAGCACCATCCAAATGATATTTTAATCCGTGTTTGTCACACACTTTTCTAATTCCAAGTAAATCCAGCATTTCATAACACGCTCCCCCTCCTTTATTCGTTGTATTTTCCAACGAAACCAAGGTCGTTAACGGACTGTGATAAAAATCTGGTGGATTAATCGCATCCTCTACTTGTTGAGCGGTAATCATTCCTCGATTTCCATCCAACAAGCGACACGAAACACCGCTATTAAACGAAACTCCTCCACCTTCATAATTAAAAATATGAGCATATTTATCGGCAATCAACTGTTCGCCCGGTTGTGTGTGCAATTTTATTGCCGTCTGATTTGCCATCGTCCCACTCGGAAAAAACAAAGCCGTTTGCATCCCAAAAAAAGCAGCCGTTTTGGCTTCTAATTCATTTACGGTTGGATCTTGTTTAAACACATCATCGCCCACAGGAGCATTAAACATCGCCCGCAACATATCGGGTGTTGGCTTGGTAACTGTATCGCTTACTAAATTTATTTCCATTGAATTTTTAATTTTTTCTGTTCGGACAGGTTGCGACCTGTCTCTACGTAATTATTAATTTTCACCATTAGGACAAATCACAACTTGTTCCTACATTTGCAAAAAACAAAACTACAATAATTATGACAAATACCGAACAAATAAAAGGTATTGTAGAGCGTCTTGGTGCGTTGAGGAGGTATCTTTGACATCGATAAGAAATTAATCGAGATCACCAACGAAGAAGAAAAAACGTTCGATCCAAACTTTTGGAACAATCCCAAAGAAGCAGAAATAGTAGTCCGTGACCTTCGATCCAAGAAAAAATGGGTAGAAGATTACCAAAAAGGATTAGCCTTAGTCGAAGAACTTCAAATGGTTTTTGAATTCTTTAAAGACGGCGATGCTACCGAAGAGGAAGTAGATGCTATTTACGAACAGACCAACACCTTAGTCGAAAACCTGGAATTCAAAAATATGCTTTCAGACGAAGGCGACAATTTGAGTGCTGTGTTGCAAATTACTGCCGGAGCGGGTGGTACAGAAAGTTGCGATTGGGCTTCTATGCTTATGCGTATGTACTTGATGTGGGCTGAAAAAGAAGGTTACAAAATCAAAGAACTCAACTTTCAAGAAGGCGATGTAGCCGGAATAAAAACCGTTACGTTAGAAATTGAAGGCGAATATGCTTTTGGTTACCTAAAAGGCGAAAATGGTGTACACCGTTTAGTGCGAATTTCTCCGTTTGACAGCAATGCCAAACGCCACACTTCCTTTGCTTCTGTGTATGTTTATCCATTGGTGGATGATACGATTGAAATCGAAATCAATCCTGCCGATTTAGAAATTATTACGTCGAGATCAAGTGGTGCCGGTGGGCAAAATGTGAATAAAGTAGAGACAAAAGTGCAGTTATTTCACAAACCAACCGGAATTCAAATTCAATGTTCAGAAACGCGTTCGCAACAAGACAATCGTCAACGAGCGATGCAAATGTTGCGTTCACAATTGTATGAAATTGAACTCAAAAAACAAATGGCTCAACGTGCCGACATTGAAGCCGGAAAAATGAAAATCGAATGGGGTTCACAAATCAGAAATTATGTGATGCATCCCTATAAATTAGTTAAAGATGTTCGTTCCGGACACGAATCCAGCGACGTTGAAGGCGTGATGAATGGCGAAATTGATGCTTTTCTAAAAGCCTATTTAATGATGATGGGACAAAAAGAAGAATAAGCAATTTACATTTTACAATACTAGAATAACCTGTCTTTTTAGATGGGTTATTTTTTTTACAGCTTAATTTATTTTGTGAAATTTACAATCAAACACACTTAAATTTGGTTTTTATTATTTTAAAGCATTATTTTTAGAAAAAATATCAACTAGTATATGAAAACATGCACTTTGCAGGAAATTAATGCCGTTTTGAACGGAACAATAGTAGGAAACACTTCACACTCAATTGAAGCTCCTGAGCAAATTGAAAGAGCAAAAGAAAACCACATTACGTTTATTGGTAATAAAAAATATGAAAAATTTTGGGCTGTTTCTAATGCTTCAATCGCAGTCGTTAACGAAGATATTTCAATTGAACCCGGCGATAATAAAGCGTTCATCAAAGTAAAAAATGCCGAATTAGCGATGTCGCAAGTTTTAGAATTCTTCGCTCCGCCTCCACCCCATTTTGAATTTGACATTCATCCAACAGCTGTTATTCATAGTTCAGCAAAAATCGGTGAAGGAACTCGAATTGGTGCTCATACTTATATTGGTAAAGATGTTGTCATCGGAAAAAACACAACCATTTATGCTAATGTTTCCATCTTAGACGAATCAACCATCGGAAATGAAACGATTATTTGGAACGGAGCTGTTGTTCGCGAACGTTGTCACGTGGGTTCGCATTGCATCCTTCATCCTAATTCTACCATTGGTGCAGATGGATTTGGTTTCCGACCTTGTCCGGAAAGAGGTTTGGTAAAAGTCCCTCAAATCGGAAATGTAATCTTAGGAAATTGGGTCGAAATCGGTGCCAATTCCTGTGTCGATCGTGCCAAATTCAGCTCAACTATTCTAGGAGATGGTTGCAAAATTGATAATTTAGTTCAAATCGGACATAATTCTATTCTCGGTCGTTTTTGCATTATGGCAGGAAACAGCGGTTTAGCAGGCTCTGTAACGTTGGGAGATGGCGTAATCATTGGCGGAAGTGCTTCCATTAAAGACCACGTAACCATCGGTTCAGGTGCCATAGTAGGAGCAGGTTCTGGTGTTGCTGCCGATGTTCCAGCCGGAAAAACGATGCTCGGTTATCCAGCCGTTGAAGCTCGTGATGCCTTAAAACAATGGGCTGTTTTAAAAAGATTGGCTAAAAATTAAACTTTTCAGCTTTTTAAATCTCAAACGTTTTCGTAATTTCGCACACAACAAAATTTACATTTTTTATGGACATTAACTTCAACAAAAACGAAGATCACAATAAACTCATATTAGCCGAATTAAAAAGACGTTTCGCCATTATCAAATTAGGTGGCGGCGAAAAAAGAATTGCCAAATTACACGCCGAAGGCAAAATGACTGCTCGTGAACGCATCGATTATTTGTTGGATGAGAAAGCTAAAAGCATTGAAATTGGTGGTTTTGTTGGCGACGGAATGTACGTCGAACACGGTGGTTGTCCGTCCGGAGGTGTGGTCGTAAAAATCGGTTACATCAAAGGAAAACAATGCATTGTGGTGGCAAATGATGCCACTGTGAAAGCCGGAGCTTGGTTTCCCATCACCGGAAAAAAGAATTTACGTGCTCAAGAAATTGCCATCGAAAACCGTTTACCAATCATTTATTTAGTTGATAGTGCGGGGGTTTATCTTCCGTTGCAAGACGAAATTTTTCCCGATAAAGAACATTTCGGACGTATTTTTAGAAACAATGCCATCATGAGTAGCATGGGAATTACCCAAATTGCTGCCGTAATGGGAAGTTGCGTTGCCGGTGGTGCTTACTTACCGATTATGAGTGACGAAGCAATGATTGTCGATAAAACCGGAAGTATCTTTTTGGCCGGAAGTTATTTAGTGAAAGCCGCCATTGGCGAAAATATTGATAATGAAACCTTAGGCGGAGCCACAACGCACTGCGAAATTTCAGGTGTGACAGATTACAAAGCCAAAGACGACAAAGATGCGTTGGATAGAATCAAAAGCATTGTCAGCAAAATTGGTGATTATGACAAAGCCGGTTTCAATCGCATCAAAGCGGAAAAACCTGCGTTGAAAGAAAGTGATATTTACGGAATTGTTCCGAAATCAAGATCCGATCAATACGATATGATGGAAGTCATCAAACGTTTAGTTGATAATTCAGAAATGGATATGTATAAAGATGGCTATGGCCAATCCATCATCACCTGTTATGCTCGCATTGATGGTTGGGCGGTTGGAATTGTAGCCAATCAGCGAACGGTTTCCAAAACAAAAAAAGGCGAAATTCAGTTTGGTGGTGTGATTTATTCCGATTCGGCAGACAAAGCGACTCGTTTTATTGCAAATTGTAATCAAAAGAAAATTCCATTAGTTTTCCTTCAAGATGTCACCGGATTTATGGTGGGAAGCAAATCAGAACACGGCGGAATCATTAAAGATGGTGCCAAAATGGTGAATGCGGTTTCCAATTCAGTTGTTCCGAAATTCACAGTTGTCATCGGAAATTCCTATGGAGCAGGAAATTATGCTATGTGCGGAAAAGCATACGATCCACGTTTAATTTTTGCTTGGCCAAGTGCCGAATTAGCCGTAATGGGCGGAACGCAAGCCGCAAAAGTATTAGCTCAAATTGAAGCTTCCTCTCTAAAAGCCAAAGGCGAAGTGGTTGACGAAGCCAAAGAAAAAGAATTATTCGATAAAATTAAAGCCCGTTACGACGAGCAAGTTTCTCCTTACTACGCCGCTTCACGTTTATGGACGGATGCCATCATCGACCCGCTCGAAACTCGAACTTGGATTTCAATGGGAATTGAAGCTGCCAACCACGCTCCGATTGAGAAGAAATTTAATTTGGGAGTGATTCAGGTTTAAGTTGGTCTGATTTTTGATTCAAAATTTGAAAATCAATTCAAATGAAAAAAATATTATTTTTGCTTATTGCTTGCATATCATTCAGCTTATCTGCACAAAACGAAGAAAATGCTGGAACTTATTTTCTCTTTAATGAAACTGTAAAAGGGGAAATATTAGACTATAAACTTGATTTGAATAGTGACGGAACATTTCAATTTACCAGTTATAGAAAAGATATAAGTAAAAATGAATATCATCATCACAGCAAAGGGACATGGACTGTTAGCAATAAAGTGATTCACTTTACAACAGAAAACATAGATTTAGAGGATAAAAAAGCATTAGATTTTACAGGTACAACCGCTAGAGTTTTTAAAAAATCACCAAGAAATAAGTCGGATGAAGTAAAAC
>ERZ761607.5425-NODE-5425-length-10468-cov-9.210698_pt1 | contig 10468 bp, 7 predicted proteins | sample MGYA00511164_ERZ761607 | MGnify/ENA primary metagenome ERZ761607 (study PRJEB28899, sample SAMN02445080) | bioreactor sludge metagenome | biome: EBPR sludge | place: Australia: Brisbane, Thorneside Wastewater Treatment Plant | collected 2011-06-22 ...
CGCACCGTCGACGAGCTGAAGGCCCAGTTCGCGGCGCGCGGGATCGAGCTCCTGACCATGTCGGCGGCGACCGGGGAAGGCGTGCAGGAGGTCCTGGAGGCGCTCTGGCGGGTCATTTCCGTGAAGCCCCGTTCACGACCTGCGTGATGCCCGCCACCCGGCCTCATCCGGGCGCCCCCGCTCGTTTGATCGCCCCCGGCCGCAGTGTTACAACTGCCCCATACGATTCGAAGAATCCCACTTCGAGTCGAGCGGCCGGGAGCTCAGGTCATGCCCACTCCATCGATCCCCTCGCGCGCGCGTTCGCGCGTCTCTCACGCGGTCCTCGTCTGCGCGCTGTGCGCAGCTTCGACCAGCTTCGCGCAGCCCGGCGCCACGCCGCCGGGTGGAACCACGCCGCCGCCGACCGGTGAGACGCCGGCGCCGTTGACGCCGCCGCCGGCGCCAGTGCCCGGCGAGACGCCGGCGCCCGCGCCCGACGCTGATCCGACGCTCGCCACCACCGCCGACGGCACGCCCGTCGACCCCGAGTCGATGCCCGTCAACCTGCGCCTCCGCCGCCTCGAGCAGCGGGTGCAGGCGCTCAAGGAGCGCGCGTGGCGCGCCAAGGCCCGCACGACGCAGCTCAAGGAGGCCGTCCTCGGCGGCGGCGTCGGCGCGCAGGCGACGCTCGTGCACGTCAACCGCATGGGCAGCTCCTTCCGCCTCCACCGCCTGGTCTACGCGCTCGACGGCACGCAGATCTTCGCGCGCTCGTCGGAGACCAACCAGAACCTCTACAAGACCAAGTCGTTCGACGTGCTCACCGGCCCGATCTCGCCGGGCAGCCACACGATCAGCGTGCTCGCGATCTACAAGGGCCACGGCTACGGCGTCTTCAAGTACCTGACCAAGTACACGTTCACCGTCCGCTCGAGCCACACGTTCACCGCCGCCGAGGGCAAGTCGACGCGCATCGAGGCGGTCGGCTTCGAGAAGGGCGGCCCGACGACGCCGCTCGACAAGCGCCCGGCGATCGACTTCAAGGTGACCGCCGGCACGGGCGCCAAGGACAACTGACGTGCACCTCCGTCGCGTCCTGCTGGCGGCCGCCGTGGCCGCGCTGGCGACCCCGGCGCCGGGGTCCGCCGTCGCCGACGTCCTCGATGACACCGGCAAGAAGCTGGTCGCCTACGAGGCCGAGGCGCGCGAGCTGGGCTCGGGCATCAAGAAGCCGTCCAAGCAACCCAAGAAGGCCGACGTCATGGCGCGCCGGCTCATCGACGCGCAGGTCGCGTTCGGCGTCGGCAACTTCGACAATGCCGCCTTGCTCCTCTACGACTACGTCGCGCAGGACCAGAAGGGCCGCGACTTCGACACCGCGCTCTACTACCTAGGCGAGTCGCTCTTCCAGAAGACCGACCGCGTGGGCGCGCGCGCCAGCTTCGCGCGCCTGGTGAAGGAAGTCGGCCCGTCGAGCAAGTACTACCAGCAGTCGCTCGAGCGCCTGATCGAGCTCTCGCTCATCATGGGCGAGGACGAGGGCGTGCAGGAGTGGCTGGCCGATCTCGATCGCGTGCCCGGCGACAAGCGCCGCCCGTCGGTGCCGTACGTGCGCGGCAAGTACGCCTTCGCCCAGAACAGCTTCGACGACGCGATCGCCTGGTTCCAGCAGGTGCCGGCGAGCTCCGAGTACGGCTTCCAGGCGCAGTTCTACGTCGGCACCGCGCACGTCGCGAAGAAGGACCTCGGCAAGGCGACCCAGGCGTTCACCGCGCTCCTCGAGCGCGAGACGAAGACGGCGGACGATCGCCGCGTGCAGGAGCTCGCCCAGCTCGCGCTCGGCCGCCTCTACTACGAGCGCGACCAGCCGACCAAGGCGATCGACACGTACCTGCTCATCGACCGCAAGAGCGACCTCTTCCCCGACGCGCTCTACGAGGTCGCGTGGGTCTACGTGAAGGCCAAGCAGTTCGACAAGGCGCTGCGCGCGCTCGAGCTGCTCGCGCTCGCGGACCCCACGTCGCAGAAGCTGCCGACGGTGAAGATCCTCGAGGGCAACCTGCGCATCCGCAAGGCGCAGGACATCCACGAGAAGCTCGTCCAGGGCCTCGACACCGGGGCCGCCAGCGGCGCCGAGGAGTACCTGAAGGCGACCGAGATCTTCGACGAGACCCACGAGACCTACAAGGCGCCGCACGACGAGCTCGGCAAGATCATCGAGGCCAACGAGGATCCCCAGGTCTTCCTCGCCCAGATCACCGGCCGCTCGTCGAAGACGTTCCAGACCAACGCGACGATGCCGGAGATCGCGGCGGCGTGGATCCGCGACGAGCCCAACGTCAACCGCGTGATGACGATCGAGATCGACCTGGGCACGATCCAGGAGGAGATCCTCGAGGCCGAGCGCACGATCGAGCGCCTCGACGCCGCGCTGTCCGCGCCCAACCGCGTGAACGTGTTCCCGAGCCTCGCGACCAAGCGCAGCCGCTCGCAGGAGATCCTCGAGGACGTGATCGCGATCCGCGTCCGCCTCGCCGACGAGGAGCTCGCCCAGGCGCGGCGCAAGAGCTCGGGCGCCCAGCTGGCGGCGACCGACCGCGCCGTGAACGCGCGCAAGGCGCTCACGCAGAAGCTGGCCGAGCTGCCCGACGCCGACGTGGCGTACGGCAAGCGCGTCGAGAAGGCGCGCACCGCGTACGACGAGCTCGAGCGCTCGACCGCCGAGGTCCAGCTCGCGATCGACTCCACGCAGGCGACCGTGGTCGCGATCGACAAGTTCCTGAAGGAATCACCCGAGCCGGTCGACGCGACGCAGAAGGCCGCGTGGCAGAGCCAGAAGCTCGAGGCGACCAAGGTGCTGACCGAGCTCAACCTCGAGATCGACGCGATGCACGCCGAGCTCGCGAGCGTGCGCCGCGAGCTCACGCTGGGCCGCGACCAGGCCGGCACCGGCGACGACGTCACGATCCTGGCCAAGCAGCTGCGCGCCGAGCTGCGCGGGGCGCTCGCCGCCGAGCACCGGGCGGTGGGCCCGCTGGTCAACGAGCGGCGCATCGACGACCTGATGCGCCGCGCCGATGCGGTCATCAACGGCCTCGACGCGACCAACTCGACCATCGACGAGATCGTCGAGGTCGCGCTCACCGAGGTCCGCGACTCGGTCGCGCACGAGAAGGCGGAGCTGGCATCGTACCGGCGCGAGTTCTTGCTCTACGAGGCGGAGTCGCGCGCGCTGGGCGGCACCGTGCTCGGCAACGCGTTCCGCGACGTGAAGTCCAAGTTCTACGAGGTGCTGGTGCGCAGCGACGTCGGCGTCGTCGACGTGAACTGGTCGCAGAAGGAGGAGTCCGACGACAACCTCCAGCGCGTCAACCTCGACAAGTCGCGCGAGATCAAGCAGCTGAAGGACGAGTTCGCGGACCTCATCAACGAGGCCAAGGACGACCAGCGCGCCGAGGAGGAGCGGGCCAAGAAGAAGCAGCAGCCGCCCGCGCCCACGCCGACGCCGCCTCCCGCGGGAGACCTGCCATGAGCTTCCGTCGCGCGCTCGCGCTCACCGTCGCCGCGGCGATCGCCGCGCCGTCCGTCGCGTTCGCCCAGCCCGGCGCGGTGCCGGTGCAGGATCCGCCCAGCGGTCCCGGCCTCGGGCCGCAGGCGCCGCAGGCGCCGACCACGCCGCTCCTCGGTAGCGGCGCGCCGCTCACCGAGGCGGAGCGTGAGGCGCTGCGCGACATCGAGGCCGAGTGGAAGCGCTACACCGGCCAGGCCGACGAGCACCACCGGCGCATGCGCGACCTCCTCTTGCGCTCGTTCGACGACAAGACCAAGGAGCTCGAGCGCCGCTACGCCAAGCGGATCGCCGAGGCCGAGGCCCGGCGCACCAACAAGCACGCCGACACGATCGCGCTGCTCGAGCAGTTCATCAAGGATCACCCCGACCACAAGCAGTTCACGCCCGACGCGCTCTTCCGCCTCGGCGACCTGTACCTCGACGTCGCCGACGCCGCCATCGACTCGGCGGACATGTCGGCCGAGGTCATCGCCGACTACTCGAAGTCGCTCGAGTACTGGGAGCGGATCCTCACCCAGTTCCCCGACTACCGGCAGATGCCGAGCGTCCTCTACCTGGTCGGCCACTACGGCAAGACCACGGACGAGCGGCGCTCGCTCATGCTCTTCCTCGCGCTCTCGTGCGCCAACAAGGTCAAGTGGACCGACCCGCCACCGCCGGTCCCCACCAAGGACCAGGCGCTCGCGCGCACCGACAACAAGACGCTGCTCACGCCCTACGCCGACTGCAAGGCGTGGGACGGCGCCGACCCCGAGCTCGTCCGCCACGCCTGGGTGCGCGGCATCGCCGACTACCACTTCACGGTGCCCGGCGAGCTCGACGAGGCGATCTCCGCGTACAACAAGGTCGTCGAGGGCGCCAAGGACTCGCCGCTCTACGCCGAGGCGCTCTACAAGCTCGCCTGGTCGTTCTACAAGCGCGACTTCCTGCTCGACTCGATCAAGCGCTTCGACGAGTCGGTGCGGCTCTACGACGCGCTCGTCGCCAAGGGCGCGATCCCCGCGCTCGAGCTGCGCGAGGAGTCGCTGCAGTACATCGCGGTCGCGTTCACCGATCCGTGGGAGGGCGAGTCGGACACCGATCCGGCCAAGGCCTTCGATCGCGCCCGCGAGTTCTACAAGGGCCGCGAGAACGAGCCGCACGTGCGCGACGTCTGGGAGGCCATGGGCGCCGCCTTCATGGAGCTGCAGGCGTACGACCAGGCCGTCGACAGCTACCGCATCGCGATCGGGGCGCCGTGGGAGCTGCACCCGCGCAACCCGGTGGTGCACCAGGAGATCGTCAACGCGTTCGAGGCCAAGGGCGACAAGTTCGCCGCCGACCAGGCCGCGGGCGAGCTGGCCACGCGCTACGCGCCGGGCACGCCCTGGTACATCGCCAACGAGAAGGACCGCGAGGCGATGGAGAACCAGCGCCGGATCGCGGAGCGCGCGCTCTACGCCGCCGCGCGCAACACGCACCTCGCCGCGACCAACCTGCGCAAGGAGTGGGAGGCCGGCGGCAAGACCGAGGCCGTCGTGCGCGAGGAGTATCTCAAGCTCTACCAGGCCGCCGTCGACCTCTACAAGACGTTCATCCAGCAGTACCCCGAGAGCGACTACGTCTACGAGTTCACCTACTACCAGGGTGAGGCGCTCTTCTTCAGCGAGCGCTACCTCGAGGCGGTCGAGCAGTACCGCTGGGTGCGCGATCACCGCGACCTCTCGGAGGTCTTCTTCCTCCAGGCCGCCAAGGACATCCTGACGTCCTACGAGATGGAGGTCGCGCGCCAGGTCGCGGCCGGCAACCTTCAGCCGCTGGTGGTGCCGACGTCGGACGAGCTGAAGGCGATGCCGCAGCCGCTCGCGCCCAAGCCCATCCCGGCCCTCTACCTGACGATGCAGAAGGAGTGGGACGAGTACCAGAACGTCGTGAACGACCCCAAGACCGCGCCGATCCAGGGCCTCAACGCCGCGCTGGTCTCGCTCGCCTACCTCCACGTCGACGACGCGATCGTGCGCATGGAGAAGGTGATGCAGAAGTTCTGCGGCGTGCCCGAGTCGGTGAAGGCCAAGGACGCGCTGCTGTCGGTCTACGAGGCGACCGGTCGCCTCGACAAGTTCACCGAGGTCAACGAGAAGTTCATCTCCAGCAAGTGCGGCGACGCCAAGTCGATCGAGCTCGCCAAGTCGCAGAACCGGTCGGTCGAGTTCAAGCGCGCCGAGCAGCTGTCGGCCGACGGCAAGTACATCGAGGCGGCGGAGACGTTCTACCGCTACTACAAGATCGCGCCCCCCGGAGACGCCGACCTGCCGGTGGCGCTCTACAACGCCGCCGCCAACTACAGCCTGGGCGATCGGCCGAAGACGGCGATCTCGCTCTACAAGGAGTTCACGCAGAGCAAGGAGAAGGCGTTCCGCGAGAGCCCCTACTTCCTCGAGGCGATGCGGCTCACGGCGATGAGCCAGGCGAGCGTGTTCGACTACGACGCTGCCATCGCGACCAACCTGGACCTCTACGCGGTGGCCAAGGACGCCAAGAAGCGCGGCATCAAGCCGCCGCCGCCGCTGGGCGGCGAGCGCCCGCGCACCACCGACGAGATCGCGCTCGAGGCGCTGTTCAACGCCGCCGCGCTCGCCGAGCTCGACCGCGACTTCAAGCAAGCGGTCGACCTGTTCAACAAGTACGACCGCGAGGAGACCGACCGGCGCAACAAGGACCGCGCGCTGTTCTCGATCGCGCGGATCTACCGGTCGGCGGGCGACGTCGGGAACATGGTGTCGGCGTACGACCGCTGGCGGAAGCTCTACGGCAAGGACAACGGCAACGCCGACGACTACGTGCAGTCGTATTACGACACGGCGGCCTTGTGGCGGCGCAAGGGCAACACCCGGAACGCCGAGGCCGCGGGGCAACAGGGCATCGACGCGTGGCGCGCGGTCGGCGCGGCCAAGAACACGCGCGGTGCCAGGCTCGCCGGCGAGTGGCAGCTCTACTTCGCCGAGAAGCACTTCGCGACCAAGTTCGAGACCTACAAGATCACGGAGAGCGCCAAGACCGTCGATCGCATGAAGCAGCTCAAGACCAACCTCGAGAAGGTGACGACCGAGACCCAGGACAAGTACCTGGCGCTCGACGAATACGGCGTCGCCGAGTACTCGATGGCGGCCAAGGTCCGGTTCGGCGAGACGCTGGCGCGGTTCGCGGAGAAGTTGTTCCAGGCGCCGACGCCCAAGTTCATCCTCGACCTCGACAAGAAGAATCCGGACGCCGGGGCGGTGGCCGCGTACGAGGACGGATTGACCAAGAATCTCGCCCAGTACGTGGATCAGGCCAAGGCGCAGTGGATCGAGGTTGTCGATCTGGCGAAGCGGAGCGGCGTGTCGAACAAGTGGAGCCAGCTCGCCCTCGAGAACCTGAACCGAGAGTTCCCGGACCAGTTCCCGGTGCTACACCAGGAGCTGTTCACCGGGACGGAGGCGCCATGAGCAGGATCGGTCGGTTCGCGTCGGTAGCGCTCGCCGTGCTCGCGCTCGGCGTGGGCGCGTGTGGCGGCAAGGACAAGGGCAAGTCGACGACGCCGGCGGGGGGTGCGGGTGGTGGAACGGGCGCGGGTGGTGGCGACGCGGTCGGGATGAACGATGGGGATCCGCTCGGAGGGGGCGGAACGGGCACGGGCACGGGCACGGGCACGGGGGGAGACGGATCGGGCACGGGCGGAGACGGCACGGGCACGGGGGACGGCGCGGGGCCGGGCGACGAGCCGGCGCCGCCGCCGATCGTGCCGCCCAACCTCGACATCTCGCCCGAGAAGGCGCGCACCCAGGTCGAGCAGCACCTGCGCGTCGCGCGCGGGATGCTCGGCGCGGCGACCCCGGATCCCGACGGGGCGATGCGCGAGGCGCGCGCCGCGCTCGCCGTCGACGGCACCAGCATCGACGCGATCGTCGTGATCGCGCACGCCAACTACCACAAGCGGCTGTACGACACGGCCGAGGTGCTCCTCGACGGCCTGCTCGAGAAGCGGCCGTCGTCGCGCGACAACGAGTACCTCTACTACGTGTACGGGCTCGTCTACGACAAGCTGAACGAGCCGCAGAAGGCGTTCACCGCCTACAAGAAGGCGGTTTCACTGGCGCCCTCGTTCGCCAGCGCGCTCGTCAACCTGGGCGTCCACCAGCTCACCAACAAGCAGTACCGCGACGCGGTCGCCACCTACGAGCGGCTGACGGGCCAGCTCGGCAAGAACGACGCGCCGACGTGGAACTCGCTGGGCGCGGCCTACCGCGGCATCTCGGGTGACTTCGAGCCCACGAGCCCGGGCCGCGACGAGTGGCTCGCCAAGGCGGAGGCGGCGTTCAAGCGCGCGCAGACCGCCGACCGTAACTATGGGCCGGCGTACTACAATCTCGGACTCCTGTACCTCGACGCCGACCCGTTCCCCACCGCAAATGGACCGATGGACACGCTGGCACGTTTGAACCGTGCGAAGACCTATTTCGACGAGTACAAGAACATGCCTGGTGTCGACATGACACTGTACGACGAGCGGATGAAGGACGTGACCAAGCTCATCAAGCGCGAGGAGAAGAAGCGCGCGAAGAAGAAGTAGGGAGAGTCGATCATGCGCAAGCCATTCGCCCTCGCCACCGCCGCCGCCGCCCTCTCGCTCGCGGTCGTCGCCGCGGCGCCGACCCTCGCCCACGCCGAAGGCTGCGACCAGCAGCAGGAAGGCGAGACCGGCAAGGGTGGGAAGAACTTCCACGTCGAGTACCGCAACGGGCAGAAGGTCCACGTGATCGACACCGTGATCGCCGTGTGCGGCAAGGTCCCACGCCCGAGCGTCGTCTACGTGCTCCAGGCCAAGAACATCAACTACGAGTGGGAGACCTTGAAGCAGGACTTCCTCCCGCTCATCATCGCCACTGTCACCAAGGCACCCTTCTGATGGCGACCGCACGGCAGCATTCGCAATCTGGCCAGCGCCGACGCATCCTGCGCATCGGCGTGCTCCTCGGCGGCAAGATCGTCGAGGAGCGGTTGATCCGCGATCGCGTCGACGTCTCGCTCGGTCAGTCGGCCAAGAACACGTTCTCGATCCCGCTCGAGGGGCTGCCGCGGCAGTTCGTGATCTTCGGCGTGCACGAGGGTCGCTACACCCTCAACTTCACGAAGAACATGGACGGGCGCGTCTCCGACGGCGACCGGGTCATGACCCTCGACGTCGCCCGCAACCAGGGCGGCGCGCGCATGGTGGGCGAGCACTGGGCGATGCCGCTGTCCGAGCACGCGCGCGGCAAGGTGTCGGTCGGTGAGCTGACGCTGCTCTTCCAGTTCGTCACCGAGCCGCCGGTGCAGCCGCGGCCGATGCTGCCGCACTCGGTGCGCGGCACGCTCGCGGATCGGCTCGATCCGCAGCTGATGGTGATCCTCGCCATCTCGATCACGTTCCACTTCGGCTTCATGTTCTGGGCGCTGTTCATCAACGACCCGGCCGTCGGCGGCGGTCTCGCCGAGCGCGCCGCGCGCGCGACGTTCCAGGAGGAGTCGTACGAGGTGCGCGAGGAGCAGTTCGTGCTCCCTCAGGAGCCGACCGAGGACAAGACCACCGGCGAGACCAAGGCCGAGGAGCCCAAGGTCGACAAGCCCAAGGTCGAGGACAAGCCCAAGGGCGGCGACACCAAGCCCAAGGTCGAAGCCGGCGGCGGCCGCAGCGAGTCCGACGCGGTGACGCTGCAGGATCAGTCGAAGGCCTACGCCGACATGCTCTTCTCCGAGGACTCGGCGGGCGCCGGCTTCTCGGGCGACATGGAGAAGCGCAAGCCGGGCGCCGATCTCGGCAAGCAGCTCGACGAGGTGGCGGCGTCCGGGCAGCAGACGGCGATCGGCGGCGGCGCCGCGGGTCGCGGTCCGCGCGGCGGCGGTCCGCGCACCGGCACGGGCACCGGTCCCGTGGTCGACGCGCCCGGCGGCACGACGAGCGCGCAGGACGGCAAGAACCAGGAGAAGGTCCCGCAGGGCCGCATCTCGCCGGTCGACAAGAAGACCTTCGACGACAGCTCGCTCACGCCCGACGCGGTGCTGCGCAAGATCCTGAGCGCGTACATGAGCGGCCTCAAGCGCTGCCACAAGGACCTGCTCAAGACCGATCCGACGGCGCGCGGCAAGGTGCGGCTCAACTTCACCGTCAACGAGAGCGGCCGCACCGTCAGCCCCAAGGCGAGCGGCTTCAACCCCGGCCTCGACAGCTGCATCGAGGGCCTCATGTCGAACTGGCGCTTCGACGTGCCCAAGGACTCCGACGGCGAGCCGACCGAGGCGTCGTTCGAGATCGCGCTCCAGCTCGTCCCGGAGTGACCGTCACATCGACGGTTCGTTCTCGCCCGGGCCGACGTTGCACGCGTCGACCGGGTGACGCTGCTCGTCGGGGCACCGATCCATCGCGACGACCTCGCGGCGCTCCGGCTCCGTCTCCGTCGCGCCCGGCGTGATGCAGCACGTGACCTCCTGAGGGACGTCGTCGGGGCCGGGGCCCGCGGGCGCCTTCTTGGCGGGGCCGCTGCAGGCGAAGAGACCGACGGAGAGCACGGAGGCGAGCAGGATTCGCATGGCGAGATTGCGCCACGACTCGGCGCTCCGTGCAACCATGGGCGTGGAGATGAGCACGGCCGGCGATGTCATCGGGCCGTACCGGCTGCTCGAGCCGATCGGCCGAGGCGCGATGGGCGAGGTGTGGCGCGCGCGGGACGAGCGGCTCGACCGGCTCGTCGCGGTGAAGCTCCTGCCGCCCGACGTCGCCGGTGACCCGGAGCGGCGCGCGCGCATGTTGCGCGAGGCGAAGGCGGCGGCGGCGGTGCCGCACGGCAACGTGGTCACGCTCTTCGACATCGTGCAGTCCGAGGGGCGCGACGTGCTGGTCATGGAGCTGGTCGAGGG
>ERZ761607.5426-NODE-5426-length-10468-cov-5.433977_pt1 | contig 10468 bp, 10 predicted proteins | sample MGYA00511164_ERZ761607 | MGnify/ENA primary metagenome ERZ761607 (study PRJEB28899, sample SAMN02445080) | bioreactor sludge metagenome | biome: EBPR sludge | place: Australia: Brisbane, Thorneside Wastewater Treatment Plant | collected 2011-06-22 ...
GGGGTGGGCGGTGGTTCTGCGCCAGGTAACCGAGCAGAAGCGCATGGAGCAGCAGTTCCAACGGCAGGAGCGGTTGGCCGCCATTGGTCACCTGGCAGCGGGCATTGCCCATGATTTTAACAATCTGATGGCCGTTATTCTGCTGCATGCCCAGCTCATTGAACGCTCGTCGCGTTTGCTGGACAAAGAGCGGCAGCAGGCGGCCGTTATTGGCCAGCAGGCTAAACGGGCCGCCCGGCTCATTGAGCAAATTTTGGATTTCAGCCGCCGGGCCGTTTTTGAGCGCCGCCCGCTAGATTTGCTGGTGATCCTCAAGGAAGAGATCCGCCTGTTGCAGCGCACGCTGCCCGAAAGTGTAGAAATTATGCTCATTGCCGAGGCGGATTCGTACGTGGTTTTGGCCGACATCACCCGCATGCAGCAGACGATCATGAACCTGGCGGTAAATGCGCGCGATGCCATGCCGGAAGGCGGCACGTTGACGTTTGAGCTGGCGCACCTGCTGATTTACAATCCAAATGTGCTGCCGCTGCCTACCATGCAGCCGGGCAGTTGGGTCCGCTTTTCGGTCATCGACAGCGGTACGGGCATCGAGCCGGACCTGCTAGATCATGTTTTTGAGCCGTTTGTCACCACAAAAACGCCAGGGAAGGGCACAGGCCTTGGGCTGTCTCAGGTGCATGGCATTGTGGCCCAACATGAAGGGTTTATCACGGTAAGCAGCGAGATGGGAGCAGGCTCGCGGTTTGACATTTATTTACCGGCGCTGGTGATTGAGGAGGAAACGCAGACAACCAATGTGCTGGAAACGGCCGTACCCGGTCAAGGCCAACGCCTGCTGGTCATCGAAGATGAACCGGCCCTGCGCGAAGCCCTGGTAGAAAGCCTGGAGTTGTGGCATTACGAAGTGCTAACCTCGGCCAACGGGGAGGAAGCGCTGGCGCTGTTGGCCCAAGACAGTTCCATTGATTTGATTGTGAGCGATGTGATTATGCCCAAAATGGGTGGTCTGGCCTTTGTTCAGGCGCTGCGCCAGCGGGGTCTGAACACCCGCGTTATTTTTATCTCCGGTCATCCGGTAGATATGCCTCTGGCCACGCTGCAAGCATTGGGCGTACATGAGGTGCTGCCCAAACCGCTCGATCCGGTGCGGCTGAGCCAGGCAATTGCCGCTGCGCTGCCTTAAGGAGTCGTCAGGAGTTTGCTGAGAGGAGCCACTCTTCTGCTTGCTGCAGCAGGTGGAAAACACGCATTTCATACGGGGAGCGGAAGATTTGCAGCAAGGAGACAAAAAACTGGGCTACCTCGGCCTGCAGCTTGCTGCGTACCACCAGGGCCAGGTGGGTGGCGCCGTGCACCTTCCCCAGATAATACTGCGCTTCAAACGTGAGATCGTTGCGGGTGCCCTGGATGATGAGTAAGCGGGCCTGGCCAGAGCTGTCCAGCTGGCGGACGTCGCTGACGAGCTGTTTGGCGTCCTCCACGTTCACCGAAAGGTCATCGGCCATGTAGACGTAGATGATGCCGTTGGGATGACGAAAGATACGGCCGTAACCGGCATGTATAACTTCGGTGACTGGTTCTTGACTCATCGCTTGTTCCAAAAGTTTATGTTAGGGACGCAGCAACCACGCTTCGGCCTGTTCGATCTCGTAAAACAGTTTAAACTCGTAGTTGGATTTCAGCGTTCGCATCATGGTGACTAAAAATTGGCCAACTTCAGCTTGCAGCCGGTTGCGGGTCATAAATACCACGCGGCTGAAACCAGCGGCAGAGGCAAAAACGCGCTGGGCACCAAAAGATATGTCATTATTCATGCCACAAACGATTAACAGACGAATGGTTCCCGATGGATCAATTTGCTGGGCATTCTGTACCATTTCCTGGGCAGTTGACGCGTCAATTGACAAATTGTCGTGAACGTATAAATAAAGAATGCCGTTTTCATGAAAAACAAAGCGACTATTGGCTGTTTCAACAGTCGTTTTGTTTGTAGTTTGTTGGCTCACATTGTTCCCCATTTGTGAAGAGATTGCTCTCACAATTACATAGCAGTCTACACCGGGTCTAAGCTCCGTCAACATGACTTACGCACTAAAACATTAGGGGGCCTTGAGCCTGGACAAATGGGTGAGGAAGCCGAGGCGAGGCTATGAAAAAGATTCTGGTTTGCGGCCATACCAACCTGGAAACGACGCTGGCGGTGGATGCTTTTCCGCTGGAGTACGCCCCGGTGCGGTATCCGTTTTTTGGTGTTCAAACGGCCGTTGCCGGGGTCGGTTACAACGTTGCTCTGGCGCTTTCCACCCTGGGCAGTCCGGTGAACTTTCTGACCCTGGTGGGGCAAGATGTGGCCGGCCAGCAGGTGCAGCAGCAGGCCCTGGCCAACGGCCTGGGCGGTGATTACATCGCGGCGGCCATGCCGCAAACGGCGCAATCGGTAATTTTGTATGATCAGCAGGGTCGGCGGCAAATTCATAGCGACCTGAAGGATGTGCAGGAACGGCCGTATCCCCTCGACTTGTTCCAGCAGGCGCTGCCAGAAAGCGATCTGGCGATCTTGGCCAACATCAATTACACACGGCCGTTCCTGACCCTGACCCGGCAAGCTGGTATCCCCATCGCCACCGACGTGCACACCATCGCCGATCTAAACGATGCGTACAACCGCGACTACATGGCGGCGGCCACCATCCTGTTTATGAGTGATGAGCGGCTGCCTGTGCCCCCGGAGCAGTGGGCCAGCTGGCTGCAAAATGAGTTTGGCACAGAAATTGTGGTGATTGGTCTGGGGGCGCAAGGGGCGCTGCTGGCCGTCAGGGCGCACAACTTCTGCGAACGGCTGCCCGCGGTGTATACCCGCCCGGTAGTCAACACCGTCGGCGCGGGAGATGCGCTTTTTGCCGCCTTTACCCATTTCTACCGTACCAGCCACGACCCATACCAGGCCCTGTCGAAAGCCATTCTGTTTGCCTCCTACAAAGTTGGCAGCAGCGGCGCGGCCGCAGGCTTTTTGAGCGAGGCCGAATTGGCAGCCCTTGAAACGTGAAACGTGAAACGTGCTCAGATAAATCACGTTTCACGCCTTACTTATGTCAACCGAGCACATTTATTGGCTGGCTTCCGCCACAAACGCATCTACCAGCCGCCGGGCAATGCTCATGCTGGAGGGCAAATTGGGCAGGCTGTTGGCGGTGAACCATTGCGCGTCGGCGATTTCTGCTTCCTCCAGCGTGATGTCGCCGCTGGCGTATTCGGCGGTAAAGCCCACCATGAGCGAGTTGGGGAAGGGCCAGGGCTGGCTGCCAAAATAACGCACGTTTTTCAGGCGAAGGCCAACTTCTTCAAACACCTCTCGATGCACACAATCTTCTAGCGTTTCGCCCGGTTCCACAAAACCGGCCAGCACGCTGTAAAAATTGCTCTGCCAACGGCCGTTCCGCGCCAGCAGCACATGCGGTACGCCATCAATCAGCCGATCCACCCGCACAATAATTGCCGGGGAGAGGCGCGGGTAGGTGATGAGGCCGCAGTTGGGGCACTTTTTGGCCCGCTCATGGCCTAAAATCTCGTTAGGCGTGGCGCAGCGGCTGCAAAATTGGTGCGTGCGGTCCCAGTCGATAATTTGCACGGCGCGCCCGGCCAGCCAGAGATGGTTCATGGGCAGGCGCATAAACAGCTGCCGCAGCCCGACAAAGTGCATCCCGGCAGGTGGTGGCGTTTCAGCGGCCACCTCAGCGGCAAAGCAGTGGATGGGCGTCGCGGTTTCATCCAGATGCCCCAGGTAATGCTGGCGCAGCAGGGGGAGTTTGTGGTGGGTTTGGGGAATAACGGCCGTTTCCCCCATATCCGCCACCAGCACATCACTGCCGCGAAAAATGAACCAGAGGGCGGCAGCGACGGGTTCGGTGGGGGGCGTGATGCGGGGCGTGAAGGGGAGGTTCATAGGTGCTCCTGGAGTCATGCGGTCATTAGGTAATTCGGTAATTGAGCTATTGTCTCAAAATTACCCAATTACTCAATGACCCAATTACTTCTACTACGGGTAAGACGACGGCGTGTTGGTGGGCGCGGGTAAAGTAGGGCCAGGGTAGCCGCCAGGTGTGGCGGTGACCAGCGCCGGATTGGTGGGTGTGGGCACAACGGTGCCGCTGCCAGGCGTGCCGCTGGCGGTCGGGGTGGGCGTGGCGGTGCCGGAAACGGCCGTTGGTGTACCAGGGCCGGGGGGTGGCGTTGCCGTGGCTGTGGTTGTCCTTGTGGCGCTGGGTGTGCCGGAAACGGCCGTGCCGGTGACGGTTGGGGTACCGCCGCTCGGCGTGTTCACCACCACCGTCCCCACAATTGTCACGTCGGGAATAGGCGTACCGGGGGCCGGCGGCTGGCCGCTGCCAGCCAGGGTCGGCGTGACGGTGGGAAAGGGTGGCGGCGTAACGGAGAGAACGGCCGCTGGTGTCATCGGACCAGCCATGAGCGGGTTGGGCTGCACAATTTGCTCCACCTCCAGGTACCACAGACCCCGGGCTGGCTCCTTGCCGCAGCCTGCCGGGCCAGCGTAGCGCCGCCAGATGCCGTCGACCGTCATCGGCGTGTCGGGCGGCAGGATGGGCAGCACAATTGCTTCAAACCCTTTGGCGTTGAGCTGCAAGCCGTCGGCAATCAGGCCCCACTGGATGCGCGGTCCGCTGAACTGGGCACAGTCCACCTGCTCCAGCCGCAAATAATTGCCGCTGACGCGAATGCGCTGATTGACATAATCAGCCGGACTATCGTTCAAAGCATCAAAATCAACAAGAAGGGGCTGGGGATTGAGGGTGGCGTTGGGGGAAACGGCCGTATCCGGCCACATCTTCAACGGCCGTGAACCGCTCAACAGCAGTCCCTGCCAGACCAGCAGCGCCAGCGCCAGACCAGCCAGCAGCCACCACCACCAGCGGGGGCTGTTTGTTGTCTGTTCTGGTTCCAGGCTGGCTTGTTCACTCATAAAAAAAGCGGGACACAGAGTTACACAGAGGAGCCACAGAGCTGCACAGAGATTACTGAGAAAGCACTCTCTCTGTGCAACTCTGTGTTAGCTCTGTGCAACTCTGTGTTCCTGATACATTCCATTAACTATTATTCCGTCGGAAGCGATTGAACGTAACCGTGGCGGGCAGTTTGGGCCAGCGGGTGCCGCGGTGGTGGACCCACCACTCCACAATCAGCACCACCACGGCGATGGCCAGCAGCCAGGGCCACAGTTCGCGCTGGCCGACATCGCCTTCATCCTCGGTTTCCACCTGCGTTTGCCCGATTTGCAGACTTTCCACCGGGCGAATGGCCGACTCAGCCGGGCTGAACAGATTGACAGCAAAGCTGCCTGCGGGCCGGTCGGCCGCCGCGTCGCGCAGCAAGACGGTGTACAGGCCGGGCGCGTTTGTTTCCGTGAAGAACAAATCTGCCTCGCCCACTTCGGCCGTCCAGCGGCTGCCATCTGGTTTTTGGACGAGAACGGCCGTTGAACTCGCCCCCGGCACCACCGCCACCGGATCACCCGGTTGGAGTCCCGTCGGCGCGTCAAACGCCCGGCCGGGGCTGAGCCAGCCCGTAATGTTAGCCATTAAGATGGGAAATGCAATTTGCAGCGGCAGGTCAGAGTCGCGCAGGTCAAAGGCGAGGATGGCAATACGATAGCCGCTGCGCTCGCCGATTTGCAGCAGCGGCCCACCTTCGGCGGCCACCAGCGTTTGCGCCCACGGGGCCGACACCTGCTGCGCCTGGCGCACGTCCACGCCGCTCCACTCCACAAATTGCAGCAGCGGCGACTCTTCCAGCCGCGTCGTCACCGTGTTGGAGAAAGCGCCCGTGACGCTAAACAGCCCGCCTTCGCCGCCCGCCTGCGGATTGATGACCAGCATGTCAGCCGGTGGTGGCGGGTCAGGCAAGGGCACGCCGTCGAAGATGACCAGATCGTAGTCAAAATCTGCCGCATCGAGCAGGTCGCTGTCTGGCGGTACTTTGAAGGCTTCGATACCGGGCAGGACGGTGAATACCTGCTCCAAAAAGAGATTGCCTTCGGTGACCAGCAGGGTGCGGTTGCTCACGCCGCCCTCGTGCACCGCCCAGGCGACGTCGTCCAGCGGCAAAAAGTCGCCGTCGTTGTCGCCCAGGTGGGCGCGAATGGTGGCGGTGCCGGGCGGCAAATCCCAGGTGGCGTTGACGCTGCTGCCTGCGGGCACGGTCAGGCGGCGCGCGTCAAACAGCGTGCCGTCCAGCTCGATGCTGAGCAGCGTTTCGCGGTCAATCAGTCCCTCATTTTGCACGCTGGCAAAAAGCTGGATGCCGCTCTCGGTCTCCTGGGTTGTCTCAACCCTTGTGGCCAGGGCAGTGATGGCCAGATTTTCGCCGCTCTCACCAATCGGCAAATAGATCGATTCGACGGGCAGCGGCGGCAAATCATCGGGCAAACCACCATCGGAAATGATGACGATACGGCCGTCCCTGAACCCCTGCGCCGCCCCGGTTGCCAAAGCAAACGCCGCATTCCAGGCCGCCTCCGCCGGATCGGGCTGCACGGCATCGAGGGCACGCTGGAGCTGGGTGCGGTCGTTGGTGGCGGCGGCCAGCACGGTGGGCGTTTGCCCCACTTTGATGAGCGTCATCTGGCTGTCGCCGCCCAAATCGTTGATGAGTTGGGCCACTTCGGCTTTGGCGGCGTCAAAGCGGGTCGGCGCGACGTCGGTGGCCAGCATGGAGGCAGAGGCATCGAGCAGCACCACGACGCTGCCGCTGATGATGGAGGGGGTGGGCAGAAACGGCCGTGCCAAGGCAAACACCAGCGCGGCCAGAATAATCAATTGCAAAATGAGGAGCAAATTACGCCGCAATTTTTGCCAGGGAGCATTGGCTTCGCGGTCGCGCAGCAGCTTTTGCCAGAGCAGGGTACTGCTCACCATCACCTCGCGCCGCCGCAGCCGCAGCATGTAGAGGATGATGATTGGCCCGGCCAGCAGGCCCAGCAAAAGGAAGAGGGGGGTTAAAAAGGACAAAACTTAGGCCGCCCAATTTTCAACGCGCAGATTGGGCACGCGTTTGAATTCCGCTTCATTATTGGTAACAAGCGCCCGGTCAGCCGCCAGGGCATGGGCTGCGATGAGCAAATCTTCCCGCCCGATGGGCTGTCCTCTTTTCTCCAGGTCAGCCCGAACTATCCCGTACGCTTCGGCGGCGGCTGCGTCGTAGGGCACAATTTGGAACGGCCGTAAAAAAGCGGCTAAAAGCTGGCGATTCCGCTCCGACTGGCTGCTTTTGGCCACGCCATATTGCAATTCCGAAACCACAATGGCCGATATGCCTATCTCTTGCGGCGAAAACTGCATGAGCTTCTCAATGATGGCGGGTGGGCGTTTATTGATGATATAAATGCAAATGTTGGTATCAAGGAAATAGTTCATCTAGCCCCTCACGCTCCTGGGGAGGGCCGCCGCGCTCAATGGTAATTGGCTCATCAAATTGGGTCAGGTTGTCTATCCATTCCTGCCACATGAGCGCAATATGCTTTTCTTTGGGAATGAGCAAGACACCTTCGGCCGTTTTTTTGATAAAAACTTCCTCGCCCTCAAAGCGAAACTCTTTAGGCAGTCGGACCGCTTGACTGCCTCCATTTTTGAACAATGCTGCTGTTTGCATGATCATCACCACCTTTGTATATACTCTGAGTATATATCTTCCTGGCTGTGACTGTCAAGATGGGTTGAAGGATACACAAAAACGGCCGTCCTGCCTACGCGGGTCGGCTTATTCTCAATGGGTCTTAACGGGGCGGGGGTGTGGGGCAAACAAAAACGGCCGTTCCCACGATGTGGCTGGGGAACGGCCGTTTTCAAACTTAGGGTATTACTCGACTTCTTCTTGACCTTCTACGCCTGCGTCCGGTTGTGGCTCGGCTTCGCCCACGGCCGGGGCGTCCATATCTTGAATTTGCTCCTCCTGATGGGCCTGCATCCAACGGATCTCTTCTGCGGCCGTGACGCGGCGAGTGCTCAGGCTCAAGCGTTCTTGTGCTGCGTCAATCTGCACCAGGCGCACCAGGATGACGTCACCTTCGCTCAACGCCATGCTGGGTTCGGCATCACCCGGCAGCGACATTTCGTTTTTGTGCAGCAGCCCTTCGACTCCTTCGGCTACCCGCACAAAGGCACCAAAGTCGACAACGGCCGTTACCTTCCCCTCCAGCAAATCACCAGCGTCCCACTGCTCGGCAAACGTTTGCCACGGGCTGGGCAGCAGCACCTTCCGGTTCAGGCTGACTTTTTCTTTATCGGCCTGCACTTTATCAATGACCACCTCCACTTCATCACCCACGGCAAACAAATCGCGCGGATGCTCGATGTGTTCCCAGGCCATGCGCGAGACGTGCAGCAGCCCCACAACCCCATTGCCAATGTCGATAAAAGCGCCGTACGGCTTCATGTTAACCACTTTGCCCTTCACCCGGTCGCCTACCGCCAGCTCTTCCAGCTGCTCCTGGCGCTGTTCATTTTGGGCGGATTTGGCCGACAGCACAAACCGTTCACGAGCCGGATCAAGCTCAATAATCTTGAGGTTAAGCGAACTCCCCACCAGTTTGCCTTTCGCGCTGGTGCGCTGGTCGTGGTTGTAAACGTTTTGGATTGTTGGAATGTGCGAATTGGGCACAAACCCTTGAATACGGCCGAATTCCACCACCAGGCCACCCTTGTTGTAATTAACCACATCCAGTTCAATGGTTTCGTCGTTCTTTTGCAATTCGGCGGCGCGTTCCCAGTCCCGCTCTTGCAGGCCACGCTCCAGCGACACGACAAGCTGCTCGTTGCCTACCGGCGTGTGCGTCACATAAACTGGCACCGTATCCCCCGTGGACAGCGTTTTTAAAAACGCGGCATCCAGCTGCTGAATTTCCTGGTGTGGCACCATCGCATCGCGCTTGGAACCGATGTCAACAAAAACAACATCCTCATCAATGCGCAAAATTTCGCCCTGAATAATGTCGCCGCGCTTGGGTTGGGGAAAGTCGTATTCTTCAATCAGGTCAAAAAATGACTGGTGGCCATTGTCATTTTCGTTCCCATTATTCATATTTGAATTTGTTTGGTTTTCTTCGGTTATCAAGGTGTAGTGCATAAATCTCCGGTTGTCAGAGGTTGCCCTTGCGACCCGAGACATTAGTTATGTCAAATGTTTTACCTTCGCCAATGTGTGCTGCACCAGCAGCGTGGGCCGTCATTTATTGGCCCGGCTCTCACAAATGCTTGTTTGTCATCCGATCGACAGTGAGCCGCTTGGTCAGACGATGCCAAACAGCATTCACCTTACCGTACTCAATCGAGGCTGGTAAAACCATATACCCAGATATACACCACAGGTACAAAAATCGATTAATCAGAGGAGACGACACCGGCTGTCGCCGACTACCATGAATGAAAATCAGCAGATTTCGCAGATTCAACAGATTTTTTCTCTGCGACTCCGCGTCTCTGCGTTAAATTATTTTCGAAGGAGTTACTTCACAATACCTTTTACGCGCAGGGTTTGCAGTACCAGTTTTTCCCAGGGTAGGTCGGTGGTGAGGGGAATGTAGTGGATGTGGCGGTTGGCGCAGGTGGTGGCGATTTCGGTTTGCCATGCTTGCAGCCGCTCGCGGTAGAGGTCCAGCGTGGTCGGGTCGAGGGTGATTTCGGCATCGGCCCCGGTTTCGATGTCCACCAGCTTGAGATCACCGCTGACGGGTGGTTCCACCTCGTCCGGGCTGAGCAGGTGAATAACGCCGACTTCGAAGCCGCGGGCTTGCAGGGCGTTCAGTCCGTCCTGGTAGCCGTTGGGCGAGAGCAAATCGCTGAGGACAAACAGCAAGCCGGGCCGCCGCCCGCGCAGGGCGTAATTTTTGAGCGACAGGTTCAAATCGGTGATGCCGCTGCCCGCGCCGGTTTCTAAAAATTGCAGCAGGCGCAAACTGTTTTGCTGGCCACGAAACGGCCCCCAGGTGTGGTCGCCGCTGCTGCTGAGGAGGGTAACGGCCGTTAAATCCCCCGCCGTCAGCCCAATGTGCCCCAGTGCGCCAGCCAGCCGCAGTGCATACACGAGTTTGTTTTGGGATTGGTAATCGGTAATTGGTAATTGGTTATTGGTGTCTGGCCAATTCATGGAGGCGCTGGCGTCTACCAGCAGATGTACGGCGAGATCTTCCTCTTCTTCGAGGAGCTTGATAAACGGCCGTTCCAGCCGGGCATACACATTCCAATCCAGCCGCCGCAAATCGTCGCCTTTGGTGTAGTTGCGATAATCAGCAAACTCGATGGAGGTGCCGCGCTTGCTGCTGCGCCGATCGCCCTTCATCACGCCCACGCGCACCCGCTCCGCCACGAGGGTGAGCTGTTCCAGTTTGCGCAGGGTGGTTTCGTCAAAAATCGTCATGGGTTTTTGAGTGAGAAGTGATAAGTGAAAAGTAAAAAGT
>ERZ761607.5429-NODE-5429-length-10464-cov-5.001825_pt1 | contig 10464 bp, 7 predicted proteins | sample MGYA00511164_ERZ761607 | MGnify/ENA primary metagenome ERZ761607 (study PRJEB28899, sample SAMN02445080) | bioreactor sludge metagenome | biome: EBPR sludge | place: Australia: Brisbane, Thorneside Wastewater Treatment Plant | collected 2011-06-22 ...
GTCCTGGCCCAGCGGCTGTTCGCCCCGCGAAGTGATCAATCCTGAGGGGGGACACGTCCCCCGCCGTGAGCGGAGCGCGGAGCGCGCAGCGAACACAAATAGTTGGGGCCGTCACCTCGCTTGCGCGAAGTGACGGCCCCGTGTGGATGCGTGTGTGGTGTGTTTGGGTGTTGTGTACCGAGGTCGTCTTTCGACGCTCTTGCCGACCCGAGGGTCAGGGAGCGACGACGACGGCCCAGGAGCGGAGGGTGCCGACGTCTGCGCCGGCGTGGTCGCTCACGCGGAGCGTCCAGGTGCCCGAGGGGTCGCCCGAGAAGGCGTTGCCGACCGCGTCGAGCGTGAAGGTCTGCACGAGGTCGTCGGCGTTGCCGCCTTCGCGATCGTGGAGCGTCCAGGTGCGGCCGCCGTGCTCGACCGCGACCACGAGGTCGCCGCGATAGGTGTGCGCGAGATCGACCTCGATCGACACGCGACCCGCGGTCACGCCGCTCACGCTCGCGGTCGACGTCACGCCCGCGGGCGTGTTGTCCGGGATGGCGATGTTCGCCTGGCCCGCGAAGCGTTGCGTGGTCGTCGTGGGCTCGGTCGGCGTCGGCTCGGCCGCGCCATCCGTGACCACCGTGATGCTCCAGCCGTTCACGCGGCCCACGTCGGCGCGCGCGGTGTCGGCGGCCACGAGCGTCCACTCGCCGTTCGGATCGAGCCCCTCGAACCCGGTGACGTCCAACGTCTCGCGGATGTCGTCCGCGCTGCCGCCCGTGCGGTTGCGGAAGGTGCGCTCGACGCCGCCGTGGCGGAGCGTGAGGGCGAGGTCGCCCACGTAGGGGTGCGTGACGTCGAGCTGCACGCGAACGCCGACGACCGCGCCGCTCGCGCCGCTCACCGTCGCCACGCTGGTCACGCCCGACGGTTGGTTGTCGGGGATCTCGACGCCCGCGCCCATCGCGACCACCTCCGAGCCGGTCGCGGGCGGCGGCTCCACCGGCATGCGGCTGCGCGCGATGAGCATGCGGACACGATCGAGGTCGAGGTACGGGACGCTGCTGCGCGTGAGGCGGCGCGGGTTCCAGAGGAAGTCCGGGTGCTGCGTGCGGCTGCTGCCGGTGTACTCGCCACCGATGATCTTCCCCGCGGCGTCGACCTCGAGGATGTACGAGTAGCGGTCGGTGCGCGTGTAGCGCGCGCTCTCGTTCGGCTGCGTCGAGGCGTGCGACTCCGTGATCCACTGCACCGCGAGGTTCACCTCGTAGAGCTTCGCGGCATCCGCGTTGAACGTGTAGGTGTCGCCGGTCAGCCCGAGGAGCTGGTTCGCACGCGCGACCGTGATCTCCTCCTGCTTGGTGATCTCGTAGCCGACGACGGGCTGGTTCCAGACCTCGTAGTCGTACGTGCGATCGAACGCGAAGCCCTTGCGCTGCAGTCCGAGGAAGTTCGTCACGATGACGTGGAGCGCGCCCGGGTTGCTGTCGCGGCACTCGACGTTGGTCGCGCGGCCCTGCTCGTCGCGCTCGATCTGCGTCTCGCCCGTGCCGAGGTTGCAGCGGCCTCCGATCATGTCGGCCGGCGCCCGGTTGTACGCCGCGATCAGCAGCGCCTCCATGTCACCCACCTCGAAGCGCACGCCGTTGTGCTCGACCGCGCGCAGCGGTCGGTCTTCGAGGAGCGCAGCCGGAACCCACGCGTGACAGAGGCCCCACCACGTCTCGACCGGCCACTCGTCGGGGCGGTGGTCCACGGTGTCCGCGAGCGCTGCCTCGCGGTCCGCGCGGTTGCCCATGTTCTGCGACGTGTGCCGTGCGAGCGGGCCGAGCTGTTGGTAGTACGCCTGGTCCCACTCGGTCGGCGCGGGCCGGTCGCGGTCGAAAGGACGGAGCGCGTCGAAACCCTCGGGCGGCGTCCAGCCGTTGAAGGCGAGGTCGTACTTCTCGGCCGGAGAGAGGTCGTCGCGGCTCTGCCAACGCGCATTGATCCCGTCGCCGTAGGTCGGCCAATACGTCGAAGGCCAGCTATCCCGCTCGGCGCGTCCTTCGAGCGGAAGATCCGTGACGTGGTAGTTCAGATCGCCGTCGAAGCGCGCCGGATCGTTGGCGTGATTCCAACGGTCTTCCTTGCCTTCGTCGATGGCGCCATCGGGAGCCTTCAGGCTCGGATCTTCGGCTTGTCCGCTGCAACCCGCGAGGGTGAGCAGCGTCGCGAGCAGTCCGCGGGCGAGCTTGGTGCGATGCATGGTGTGTCTCCCAACCGCGCGCACCGTCCGACCCGTGCGCCGCATGTCCTACATGTCGACTAAGCACCGACCGTGCCCGGGCGTTTTCAGGCCAGTCCTCGAGCGCAGAAAGGCGCCGCTCGTCGTGCAAGTGTTCGAACTGCTTGGCTTTTGGCGGAAGGCTTGGACCCGCGCGGCGATCCCTCGGGTGGCGGCGCGAGCCATCGGGCCAACGGACCCCACCGGCTAGTCCACCGACCGGCGGGCGGTGGCGAGCGCGCCTCGTCGATCGCGACCACGCCGAATCGGTGCCAGAAGCCAGGGCGCCGCTTGACGAGGGTGAAGCCCGGTCTCAAAACGCCCGCTTACCTACCGGTCGGTAAGCCGTGCCCGACGCTTCTTCGTCGCCTCCCCCGTCCTCGCCGCCTGCGCCGTTGCGTGAGCGCATCCTCGCGGAAGCCACGCGGCTGTTCGGGGAGCGTGGCTACGCGGCGACCTCGGTGCGCGAGGTGGCCGAGGCGGCCGGCTGCACGAAGCCTGCGCTCTATTACCATTTCGGATCCAAAGAATCGCTCTTCCTCGCCGCACTCCGCGCCGAAACCGACGCGCTCAACCGGCTGGTCGAGGCGCCCATCGCCGAGGAGACGTCGGTACGCGACCACCTCGTTCTCGCGCTCTCGCGGTTCTTCGATCACGTGCGCGCAGACGTGGTGGGCGTTCGCCTCGTGATGCTCGCGGATCTCCGACCCGAGCCCGGTCAACCGGCGTTCGACTTCGCATCCATCCGCGACCGACACCTCGCGCGCACTCGCGAGATCCTCGAGCTCGGGGTCGAGCGCGGCGAGATCCGTCGCGACGTGCGCCTCGACGACGCGCTCTTCGCGCTAACGGGGCTCATCGATCAACGACTTCAGGCGTGGCTCCAAGGGGAGCCCCTCGACGCCGACCTCTCCGAACGCTTGGTCTCTCTCTTCTTTCACGGAGTCGCCTCATGACCCGCCGCCCCATCGGCGTCCTCTTCCTCCTCTTCGCCGTCGCTTGCGGGGACGCGAGCGCGTCCGAAGAGACACCACCGGCCGCGCGCGTGGTACCGGAGACCCCGAGCGCTCGCGCGATCCGGGTCGAGACCGCGAACGTCGAGACGTCGGAGGCGGCGCTTCGGATCCGGTTGCCCGGCGAGGTCGAGGGCTCGCGTGACGCGCTCCTGGGCGCGGCGCTCGGTGGCTTCGTCGAAGCCGTCTCCGTTCAAGAGGGCGACGAGGTCCGCGCGAACGCGACGCTCGTGCGCGTCGACTCCGCGAGCCATGCGGCGCGGGTCGCGCAGGCGCGGGTCGAGGTCGACGCCGCGGAGCGCGAGCTCGCGCGCGCGGAGCGGCTCCAGGGGACCATCGCCGACCAGCAGCTCGACGCCGCGCGGACGCGAGTCGATGCGGCGAAGGCGGCCCTCCAAGCCGCGCAGATCGGCGTCAGCCGCGCCGTGGTGCGCGCGCCCTTCGCGGGCGTGGTCGCGCAGATCGACGTCGAGCGCGGCGAGATCGCGGCACCCGGTGCACCGCTCGTGCGCGTCGTGCAGCTCGATCCCGTGCACGTGACCCTCTCCGTGCCGGATCGTGACGTCGTCGCGCTGCGCGTCGGGATGACCGCGCAGGTTCGCGCGGGCGCGGAGCCCACGCCGCGCGAAGGACGCGTCGTTCGAATCAGTCCGGCGGCGGATCTCCAGACGCGCGCGTTCTCGGTCGACGTGGAGGTCCCGAACGCGGACCGGAAGCTCCTGCCGGGCATGATCGCGCAGGTCGAGGTCACGGCGGAGGGAGCCGGGCGACGGGTGGTGCTCCCGAGCGACGTGCTGGTGACGCGCCTCGGCGGCAACGGGGTCTTCGTCGCGCGCGACGGCGTGGCGGTCTGGCGTCCGCTCGAGATCGAGAGCGTGGTGCGCGACCAAGTGATCGTGAGCGCGGGGCTCGCGGAGGGTGACGAGGTGGTGGTGGTCGGACACCGCGAGCTCCAGGAGGGTGACCCGCTCCTGATTGGACGCCGCGGTCGCTGCTGCACCGGCGGACGCGTGATCTACGAGGACGCGAGCGGCGCGCGGGCGGAGGCGACGACGCCGAGCACGCCGACCCCGTCCGTGCCCGCGGTTGAGCCCACACCGGAGGCCCGCCCGTGATCGCCTGGCTCGTCGAACGCAAATCGTTCGTCTACCTGCTGGTCTTCTGCACCGTCGCGTTCGGTGCGTTCACCTACGCGTTCTTGCCGCGCGAAGCGTCGCCGGACGTCGAGATTCCGCTCATCACGGTCACCACGCCGTACCTCGGAGTGTCGCCGGAGGACATCGAAGCGCTCGTGACGGTTCCGCTGGAGAACGAGCTCGCGGGCGTGAAGGACCTCAAGAAGATGTCGAGCACCTCGTACGAGGGTGTCTCGGTCATCTTCATGGAGTTCGAGCCCGAGGTCGACATCCAAGACGCGCTCCAGCGGGTCCGAGATCGGGCCAATCGCGCGCGCTCCAAGCTGCCGGCGGACGCGGAAGACACCGAGATCAACGAGATCAACTTCAGTGACTTCCCGATCTTGCTCGTGACGCTCGGCGGCCCGGTCGACGAGCTGGTGCTCAAGGATCTCGGTGAACGGCTCGAGGACGACATTCGTCGCATCCCGGGCGTGCTCGACGCGACGCTCTCCGGCGGTCGCGAGCGCGAGATCCAGATCCACGTCGACCCGAATCGGCTCTCCCACTACGGGCTCTCGCTCGGGGACGTGATCGGCGCGATCCGCGACGAGAACGTGAACGTGCCGGGCGGCGACGTGCGCACGGGCGACTCGAACGTGCTCCTCCGGATCCCCGGCGAGATCGTGGATCCCCGTGAAATCGAGGGGATCGCGATCAAGCGCGTCGGCGATCGACCGGTGTTCGTCCGGGACGTCGGCCGAGTCGTCGACGGCTTCGCGCCACGCACGACGTATGCGCGCATGAACGGGCAGCCGGCGGTCAGCCTCGCGGTCAGCAAACGATCGGGCGCGAACATCGTGGAGCTGGTCGACGCCGTGAAGGTCGTCGTGGCCCAGCACGCCGAGCGTTGGCCCGCCGGGGTCGAGCACCGATTCCTCGGCGATCAGTCGAAGATCGTGCACGACATGATCGGCGAGCTCGAGAACGGCATCATCTTGGCGCTCATCCTCGTCGTCGGCGTGCTGCTCTTCTTCATGGGCGTCCGCAACAGCTTCTTCGTCGCGCTCGCGGTGCCTCTGACGATGTTGATGTCGTTCGTCGTCGTCGATTTCTTCGACATGACGCTCAACATGATCGTGCTCTTCAGCTTGATCATGGCGCTCGGCATGTTGGTCGACAACGCGATCGTGCTCGTCGAGAACATCTACCGACACGTCGAAGAAGGCAAAGACCTCAAGACCGCATCCATCGAAGGAACGCGCGAAGTCGCAGAGGCCGTCACCGCCTCGACCGCCACGACCGTCGCGGCATTCCTACCGCTCGTGTTCTGGACCGGCGTGATGGGCCAGTTCATGGGCTTCTTGCCCAAGACGATCGTCATCGTGCTCATCGCGTCGCTGGTGGTCGCGGTGATGATGCTGCCGGTCTTCACCGCGCGCTGGATGCGGCCGTCGAAGAAGACCCGCGAGGTCGACGCGAGCGGCGAGGGCCTCGGCTTCGTGATGCGCGCGTATCGCAACGTGCTCGCGTGGTCGATTCGCCGCCGCTACGTGTCGTTCGCGATCGGCATCGCGACCCTGATCGGCACCTTCGTCGCCTACGGCGAGCTGAACCACGGCACGGAGTTCTTCGCGGAGACGGAGCCGAACCGCGCGTTCGTTTCCGTCCGCGCGCCGCTCGGTACGGACCTCGAGCGCACGGACGCGGTGGTGCGGGAGGTCGAAGCGATCCTCGCGCAGGAGGAGAACGTCGACGTCTTCGTGTCGGAGGTCGGCATCTCGGGTGGCCAGGATCCCGTGCAGGGCTCTCAGAACAGCCCCGCGGCGGCGCGCATCACGGTCGACTTCCTCCCGGACGCGAACGTCGCGCAGCCCCACGAACGCATCCGCGTCGGTCGCACGAGCGAGACCGTCGATCGGCTGCGCGAGCTGGTCGATCTCATCCCCGGCGCGGACATCCGCATCGAGAAGGAGAACATGGGCCCGCCGGTCGGCAAGCCCATCGACGTGCGCGTCACCGGCGACGACTACCACCGCCTCGGCGAGCTCGCGGCGCGTGTGCGACGCGAGATCGAGGAGCGCATCGAGGGCTCCGTCGATCTCGCGGACGACTACCGCGTGGGGCGGCCCGAGATGCGCCTTCGGATCGATCGTGGCGCGGCCAAGCGAGTCGGTGCGAGCACGCAGGCGGTCGCCAACGTGGTCCGCACCGCGGTCAACGGCACCGTGGCGAGCACGCTGCGCGAGGGCGAAGAAGAGCACGACATCGTGGTGCAGCTCGCGCCCGAGCATCGCGACGACCTGCAGGCGATCCTCGGTCTGCGCATCGACGGTCGCGAGGACACGAGCCCCGACACCTTCCCGGTCCCGATCGCGACCGTGGCTCGCTTCGAGCTCGCGGGCGGAACCGGCGCCATCCAGCACATCGATCAGGATCTCGTGGTGAGCATCACCGGCGACGTGGCGGAGGGCTACAACGCCAACGCCGTGCAGGGCGAGGTGCTCGAGTACATCGCGGAGGCCGAGATGCCGCCCGGTTATCACCTCGAGCTCGGCGGCTCGAACGACGAACAGATCGAGACCGGGAAGTTCCTCGCCAAAGCGTTCGCGATCGGCATCGCGCTGATCCTCGTGGTGCTCGTCTACCAGTTCAACCGGTTCGACATCCCGCTCATCATCTTGATGAGCGTCGTGCTCTCGCTCATCGGAGTGCTCTGGGGGCTCGTCATCACCGGCACGCCCTTCGGCATCATGATGACCGGCCTCGGCGTCATCTCGCTCGCGGGCGTCGTCGTGAACAACGCGATCGTGCTCCTCGACTACGTGGAGCAGCTCCGCTCGCGTGGCGTCGAGATGGTGGACGCGCTCATTCAGTCCGGGCTCACGCGGTTTCGCCCGGTGCTCCTGACGGCGATCACGACGGTGCTCGGGCTCGTGCCGATGGCCGTCGGCGTGTCGATCGATTTCCGGGTGTGGCCGATCAAGCTGATCGTGGGGAGCGCGAGCGCCGAGTGGTGGGGACCGATGGCGGTCGCGATCATCTTCGGCTTGGTCGTCTCGACCGTGCTCACGCTCGTGATGGTGCCGACCTTCTACAGCATCTTCGAGGATCTCCGCCGCGCGCGTGCACGCATGGGCGAGCGGATCGGGTCGGCGTGGCGACGGCTGCGCGCGCGGCGGGTCTCCGAGCCGGCGGAGTGAGCGGACCGGCGTGAGAACGTGTTTGGGATCCTCGCGGGCATCGGGGATCTCCGGACGCGACCGCATCGTCCGATCGCGAGCGTCGATCTCGTGCGTGCGTCGGGAGTAGCATCGCGCGGCGTCGACCTTCGAGCGGCATTCGAGCCGCGCTCAACCTTCGGAGTCGACGCGGGGAGGAACGTTCATGTACCCGCTGCGCGACGCGCTCATCCAGGCCTTCATGCAACGCATGCAGGGAGTCGATCACACCGCGGCGAGCTACGCGGCCGACGTGGTGCTGCAGGTGCTCCAGCAGCAGGGCATCCCGCTGCAAGCGCCGCATCAGGGCGCGTCGCCGAGCAGCATGCCCAGCGGCATCGCGGGCAAGTCGGGTCCGGTGGGCGGTGTGCCGCCCGAGAAGGCGGGGGTCGCGAAGACGCCGGGCTACGACAAGCCGGGCTACGGCGGCGAGAAGGCCGCGCCGCCGACGGACAAGGGCGCGTACGGCAAGGCCGCGCCGATGGACCCGGGCAAGGGGGGAGCGCCGATGGACAAGGGCGCCTACGGGAAGGCCGCGCCGGTCGACCCCTACGGCAAGGGCGCGCCTCCGGACAAAGGCGGCGGCTTCAAGAAGTGAGCGACGGCGCGGACGGAGTCGTCGGCGCGCGTGTGATGCGGAGCGGTCAGCGCGCGAGCACGAGTCCGACGTGGGCGAGCAGCTCGCGCAGCGGCTCGTCGTCGACGTTCGAGGCGAGGTAGCTCGCGAGGGCGGGCTGCTTCGCCGCGAATCGCTTGAGCGCGTCGGGACCCGCGGCGGCGTCGAGATCGCGAAAGCTCGCCACGCGCGGTGGCGCGTCGAGGTGTCGCTCCAGCGCCTCGCGGATCAGCTCCGCGTGAAAGGCCGCGTGCACGATGCCCTCGCCGCCGAGCGCCGTTCCCTGCGCGGAGAGGAAACGCGTGATGTGCGGCTGCGCGGCCACGAACGAGCCGACGGCGAGCTGCGCGTAGGCTGGATCGGCGAGCCGCTCCGACACCTCACGCACCACCGCTTCGACCAAGGCTTCGGGCACGGCGCTCATGCGGCAGAGACTGCCTCGCCGATGGGTGTCGCATCAACGCTCGCGTCGGCGATCTCCGCGGCGTGGTCGGGCCGAGCGCGCCACGAACACGTGCATCGCCTCGCAACTCCCCGAATCGCCCCGACATTCTGGCCACTCGCCCGGCGTTTTCGGTGCGTCTTGTCCTTTTCCGGTCCCGTTCGCCGTGTCACGTTCGGCCGTCATGACGAGCACCCAGGCCGACATCGAGGTCTCCTACGACGTGTCCAACGAGTTCTTCGAGCTCTGGCTCGACGAGAACATGCACTACACCTCGGCGAGCTATCTCACCGGGAAGGAGACGCTCGAGCAGGCGCAGATCCAGAAGTGCCGGATCCTCTCGGACTACGCGGAGATCACGCCCGACAGCCTCGTGCTCGACATCGGCTGCGGCTGGGGCGCGATGCTCGAGTACCTAGTGCGCGAGCGTGGGGTGAAGCGCGCGCACGGCATCACGCTCTCGACCGCGCAGTGCGAGTGGATCCACGAGCAGAAGAAGCTGCCGGGCGTCAAAGCGATCGTGCAGGACTACAAGGACTACGTCCCGGAAGAGAAGTACGACGCGCTCGTGTCGATCGAGATGATCGACCACCTCTGCTCCCCCGAGCAGAGCCGCAAGGGCATGGCGATCGAGCTCTACCGCACGTACTTCAACAAGGTCGCGGAGTGGGTGAAGCCGGGCGCGTGCTTCGGCTTCCAGGCGATCCTGCGCAACCGCATCCCGCGCAACCGCAAGGACCTCGCGGACCTCGCCTTCACGGCGGACGTGATCTTCCCCGGCGGCTTGAACCCGCGCCTCGAAGAGCTGGTCGCGGCGGTGAACCCGCGCTGGGAGATCCTCGAGCTGCGCACGCAGCGAGAGTGCTACGGCCGCACCACCGGCGAGTGGCTGCGTCGTCTGCGCCTGCACGAGACCACGATCCGACAGAAGTGGGGCGACCAGGTCTTCGTGGACTACGAGCGTTACCTCGACACCTGCGTGCGCGCGTTCGCCGCGCACTGGTCGAGCGACGTGCAGATGAAGCTCCGCCGCATCGATTGAGCTCGCCTCCCGAGGGGCGCTCGTCGGCTCTCCCCGCAAGGCCCGGCCCCCTCCCGCGAGCCCATCTTCCGCTCGCGCACACGGCTCGTTCCTCACGCACGTCGTTTTCGCTTCGATGCTCGAGCTCCTCCCCATCACCGCCGAGACCCTCGGGCGCGCTTCGCTCTGGGTCTCGGCGTTCGTGATCGTACTCTTCGTGCTCTCGCGCTTCTTGCCGATCCCGTACGTGGAAGGCTTCGAGACGCCCGCCGGCACACGCGAGCGCTATCGCCTCACCGGGCTCCCGCTCTTCTTCCTCACGCTCGGCGGCGTGGTCGCGTGTTTCTTCGGCGGGATCTCGCTGACGCCGCTGCTCACCCACTTCTGGAGCCTGCTGCTCGTCGCGAACGTGCTCGCGTTCGGCTTGCTGGGGTACCTCTTCGTGCGCGGTCGTCGGCGTGTCCCGCACGTCGAGCGCGACTCGCGACTGCCGCCGTTCGTGCACGATCTCTGGTTCGGCATCGAGCTCAACCCGCGGCTCTTCGGGGTCGATCTCAAGATGTTTCTCTACCAGCCGAGCCTGCTCGGGCTGGCGGTACTCAATTCGGCGTTCCTCTTCGCGCAGCACGACGCGTACGGGACGGTGAGCCCGGAGATGTGGCTCTACCAGGCGTTCACCTGGAGCTACCTCTTCACCCACTACGTCAAAGAACATTTCATGCTCTCGACCTGGGACATCCTGGCCGAGAACCTCGGGTTCATGTTGGTGTGGGGGGATCTCGTCTACGTGC
>ERZ761607.5430-NODE-5430-length-10464-cov-4.578346_pt1 | contig 10464 bp, 10 predicted proteins | sample MGYA00511164_ERZ761607 | MGnify/ENA primary metagenome ERZ761607 (study PRJEB28899, sample SAMN02445080) | bioreactor sludge metagenome | biome: EBPR sludge | place: Australia: Brisbane, Thorneside Wastewater Treatment Plant | collected 2011-06-22 ...
CAACCAACAACCAACAACCAACAACCAACAACCAACAACCAACAACCAACAACCAACAACCATGTTCACCGGCCTGATCCAATCCCTGGGGCGCATCGAAGCCCTCGAACCCCGCGGCGGCGACCTGCGCCTGAGCATCGACTGCGGCAGCCTCGATCTGTCCGGCGTCGCCGAGGGCGACAGCATCGCCGTCTCCGGCGTCTGCCTGACCGCGCTCGACCTGCGGCCGCATGCGTTCGCGGCGGACGTTTCGACCGAAACTCTGGCGAAGACCACGCTGGGTGGGCTACGCCCGGGCGATCCGGTCAACCTCGAACGTTCGCTGACGCTGGCGACGCCGCTCGGCGGGCACTTCGTCAGCGGTCACGTCGATGGCATCGGCCGCGTGCGCGCGATCAGCGCAGACGCGCGCTCGCAGCGTTGGGTCTTCGAAGTACCCGACGACCTGCGGCGTTACATCGCCAGCAAGGGCTCGATTGCGATCAACGGCGTCAGCTTGACCGTCAACGAGCTTTACGATGATGGCTTTGGCGTCAACCTGATCCCACACACGCTGGCGCACACCACCTTCGGCACTTTGGGGGTGGGCGCTCCGGTCAATCTCGAGGTCGACTTGATCGCGCGTTACGTCGAGCGACTGATGGCCGCGAAGTAGCCGAGGTTGTTGTGGGAGCGGGTTCACCCCGCGAGCTTTTCCTGTGGCCCGGGGCAGATCTCGCGGGTGGAAACGGCTCCCACACAAGGCGGCTCTTGGGCGGTCGCCTTGAACGGCTGTATTGCGACCCCCATATCCACCCAACCGCGCAACCAGCCGATAGCCCACCCATGCCCATCTACGAATTCGAATGCCTGAGCTGCGGCCAACGTTTCGACCGCCTTCAGAAACTCTCCGATCCCGATCCCACCGACTGCCCCAGTTGTGGTGCGCCGCAGGTCAAGCGCGCGTTGACGGCGGCCGCGTTCCGGCTCAAGGGTGGCGGCTGGTACGAAACCGACTTCAAGGGCGACAAGGACAAGAAGCGCAATCTGGTCGAAAGTGGCGATAGCAAGAGCAGCGACAGCAAGGCTGACGGCGGCTCTTCGTCGACCGAGGCCACGAAGACCGAGCCGAAGCCCGAAGCCAAGCCCGAGCCCAAGGCCGACAAGCCCGCCAGCCCCGCGGCCGGCGCTGCGTCGCCCTAGCGGTCCGGCGGATCCGGGATAACGCAGTGTCCGTTGTTCCTCTGGCATCGGCGCTGGTGGGTCCGGGTTTGTCCCTACGCGGTCGTGGTGGCCGTTGATCCTGCTCTTGTCTTGCCCAAGCCCGCCATTCCAGCAACAGCCGCAGCAAAATCGTTCGGATCAATTCGAAGCCACGACCGTGCCCTCCACGCGACTTTCGCGATCGCTCCGCGCACAATGTCCGCTCTGAGGGGAGACCGGAGCCGCCATGTCCAAGCCGTTTGGAAGCAACACGCCGTCGCCGTTGGCCAAGGCCGATTTCGCGAACGTCGCCAGCGCCGCCATCGATTCCGGGCAGACACTGCCGCAGATGCTGGCCGCGGTCCGCCAACGCCACGGCAAGCGGCCCGCCTTCACCAATCTCGGGCGCACGCTGAACTACACCGAGATCGATCGGATGAGCGCCGATCTGGCCGCGTACCTGCGCGGCGGGCTCAACCTGCGCCCCGGCGAGCGCGTGGCGATCATGTTGCCGAATCTGCTGCAGTACCCGATTGCGGTGCTCGGCGTGCTGCGCGCCGACCTGATCACGGTGCTGGTCAACCCGCTGTACACGCCACGCGAACTGCGCCATCAACTCGCCGATTCCGGCGCTGTCGCGCTGATCGTGCTGGACAACTTCGGCTCGGTCGCGGCCGAGGCGCTTGACGGTACTGCAGTCAAGCACGTGATCACCACGCGCGTCGGCGATCTGCTGCCGTGGCCGAAGTCGCTGCTGATCGATTTCACCCTCAAATACGTCAAGAAGGTGGTCCCGGACTTCAGGATCGCCGGGGCCGTCCGCTGGCCGACAGCCATTGCCAAGGGCGCCGGCTTGCCGCGTGTCCAGGCGATGGCCAAGGCCAGCGATGTCGCCCAACTGCAATACACCGGCGGCACCACCGGCGTATCCAAGGGCGCGGCGCTGTCGCACACGGCGCTGATGGCCAATGTTGCCGCGTGCGAGCAGTGGCTTGGCCGCGCACTCGATCCCGAGCGCGAGATCGGCCTCGTCTGCCTACCGCTTTACCATATCGCTGCTTACACCAACATGCTGTACGCGTGGACCCACGGCCTGCACGCGGTGCTGATCACCAATCCACGCGACATCCCCGGGCTGGTTGCGGCTTTCGTGCAATACAAGCCGTCGATCTTCGCCGGCGTCAATACGCTGTACGACGCGCTGCTCAACTCGCCGGAGTTCGTCAAACTCGATTTCAGTTCGCTCAAGCTCAGCATCCAGGGCGGCACCGCGCTGCGCCGCGCCACCGCCGAGCGCTGGAAGCAGGTCACCGGCCGCGATGTGGTCGAAATGTATGGCTTGTCCGAGACTTGCGCCGGCATCACCGTCAATCGCTGGGACGCGCCGAACCCAGTCGGCTCGATCGGTCTGCCGCTGCCGGATGTCGACATCAGCCTGCGCGACGAGCAGGGCCAGGAAGTGCCGATCGGCGAGCCCGGCGAACTGTGCGTGCGTGGCGTGCAGGTCACCAGCGGCTACTGGCAGCGCGACGACGAAACCGCGCAGTCGTTCTTTGCCGACGGCTGGTTCCGCACCGGCGACATCGCCAAACGCGGCGAGGGCGGTTATCTGTTCCTTCTCGACCGGCGCAAGGACATGATCCTGGTGTCCGGCTTCAACGTGTTCCCGAACGAGATCGAGGACGTGGTCGCCATGCACCCCGGTGTGCTCGAAGCCGCCGCGGTCGGTTTCCCCGACGACAAGACCGGCGAGGCGATCAAGCTGGTGGTGGTGCGCAAGGACCCGGCGCTGACCGAAGAAGACCTGCGCGCACATTGCCGGCAGTTGCTGACTGGCTACAAACAGCCGCGGAAGATCGAATTCCGCGACAGTTTGCCGAAGACGCCGGTCGGCAAGATCCTGCGGCGGGAACTGCGCTGACAATTCCCGGACACCACGATCCAGCAAGCTCGGCTGCTTTGGTAGAGCCGAGCTTGCTCGGCTGCGGTTCGCGACAGGCAGATCAGCGGAGCAAGCTCCGCTCTACAAGAGCGCAAAGCAGCGGAGCAAGCTCCGCTCTACAGGAGCGCGAAGCAGCGGAGCAAGCTCCGCTCTACAGGAGCGCGAAGCAGCGGAGCAAGCTCCGCTCTGCAAGAGCGCAAAGCTCCGCTCTTCGAGTTGATTTTCACGCTCTGGCGCCCCACCTCCGGGGAGAATCACGATCCCGATTCCCCTGGAGTTCGTTCATGTCCGATCTTTTCAGCCCGCTTGCGGCGGGTGCCCTGCAGTTGCCCAACCGCATCGTCATGGCCGCGCTGACCCGCGCACGCGCCGGGCGCACGCACATCCCGAATGCGCTGATGGCCGAGTACTACGCGCAGCGCGCGTCGGCCGGCCTGATCATCACCGAGGCGACGATGGTCGCCGCCGACGGTTGCGCCTTCACCGGCGAGGGCGGTTTGTTCGACGACGCTTGCGTCGCCGGATGGCGCCAGGTGACCGATGCCGTGCATGCGCGCGGCGGACGCATCATCGTGCAGTTGTGGCATCCGGGTCGTGCCGCACATTCGTCGCTGAATGGCGGCGTGCAGCCGATTTCCAGCACCGATCGCGCGATTCAGGGCGACCAGATCAGCACGCCCGAAGGCATGCAGGATTACGAGGTGCCGCGGCGCCTCGCACGCGAGGAAATTCCCGGCATCGTCGAACTTTTCCGAGCTGCCGCCGAGCGCGCACTGGCGGCCGGCTTCGATGGCGCGCAGATCCACGGCGCGCACGGCTACATCATCGACCAGTTCCTGCGCGATGGCGCCAACGATCGCAATGACGACTACGGCGGCAGCCTGGAGAAGCGCGCACGCTTGCTGCTCGAGATCGTCGATGCCACGTCCGGCGTGATGGGCGCCGACCGCGTGTCGGTGCGCATCTCGCCGCTGGTGCCCTACAATCACATGCGTGACTCCAATCCGGAGGCGCTGGTTGAGTACGTCGCGCGCGAACTCGATCGACGCAAGATCGGCTTCTTCGAGCTGCGCCACGCCGATTTCCGCGATCCCGCCGAGCAGCGTCTGGCGCAGATCGCGCGGCGCGAGTTCCGCGGCCCACTTTTCGTCAATGGCGGTTACGACCAGGCCAGCGCGCATGCCGCCGTCAGCAGCGGCGCCGTCGATGCCGTGGTGTTCGGCAAGCCTTTTCTTTCGAACCCGGATCTGGTCGAGCGTTTCCGCGTGAATGCGGCGCTGAATCCGGTCGATTTTGCCAGGCTGTATACGCCCGGTCCGGCTGGATACACCGATTACCCGAGCCTTGCCGCATAAGCCACCGCGGCGGTTCGTCGGTGATTTGTTTTCGTGTCAAGCGTCGGGGGACGCAGTTGCCGCGCGTTCCCCGGCCTACGCCAGCAGTTGTCGATAGATCTCGGCATCGCGCGCGGAGTGGCAGCAGAACAGCACATCGCGAATGCTGCCCGACGCCGCGACTTCGGCACGCACGGTGGCGACGGCAATCGCCGCCGCCGCTGCGATCGGATAGCCGTAGACACCAGTGCTGATGCACGGGAACGCGACGCTCGCCAGCGCGTGTTGCTGCGCTAACTTGAGCGACTGGCGATAACACGAGGCCAGCAGCTCCGGCTCGCCGCGATCGCCGCCGTGCCAGACCGGGCCGACGGTGTGGATCACGAATCGTGCCGGCAGTCGGAAACCCGGCGTCAGCTTCGCGTCGCCGGTTGCGCAACCGCCGAGCGGCTCGCAGGCTTGCAGCAATTCAGGCCCGGCGGCGCGATGGATGGCGCCGTCGACGCCGCCGCCGCCAAGCAGCGAGTTGTTGGCGGCGTTGACGATGGCATCGACCATCAGTGTGGTGATGTCGGCCTGGATGACCGTCAGGGCTGCAGACATTCAGGATTTCTCCGCGCGCAGGCGCCGCGTTCAACTCGACGATCCATGGTGACCTACAATCGGCGTCATTGTCACTGCCAACTCGACTCTGAACCATGCGCAATCCGCTGCAGGAACAACTGCTCAAGGCCGGTCTCGCCAAGAAGCAACAGGTCGACGCCGCGGCGCGGGCACTGGAGCGCAATCGCGACGGCAAGGCGCCACCGCCGGCAGCAAAGGTCGATGCCGACAAACTCAAGGCCGAACGCGCCGAGCGCGACCGCGCGCTTGCCGCCGAGCGCAATGCCAAGGCGCGCGAGCTCGAACTGCGCGCGCAGATTCGCCAGATCGTCGAAAGCCACAAAATCGCGATCGCTGGCGAGACGCCCTATCGTTTCACCCTCGACGGCAAGATCAAGGAAATCCTGATCAACGAGCCCCTGCGCAAGCAACTGGCCAACGGCGCGCTGGTGATCGTGCGTCACGATCCGGGCTACGCGCTGCTGCCGCGCGCAGCCGGGGCGATGATCCGCGAGCGCGGCGGTGCGATTGCGGTCGATCATGGTCAGGACGCTGCGGCATCCAACAGCGGTTCCGACGACGACTACTACAAGCGTTTCGTGGTTCCTGACGATCTGATCTGGTAAGGCGGTAGAAGCAGCGGAGCAAGCTCCGCTCTACAAAAGCCACGGCTGCCTCGGCTCTCGTAGTGCCGAGCTTGCTCGGCACGGGCACGCGCGGAAGCAGCGGAGCAAGCTCCGCTCTACAAAAGCCACGGCTGCCCCGGCACTTGTAGTGCCGAGCTTGCTCGGCACGGGCAGGCCCGAAAGCAGCGGAGCAAGCTCCGCTCTACAGAAGCCACGGCTGCCCCGGCACTTGTAGTGCCGAGCTAGCTCGGCACGGGCACGCGCGGAAGCAGCGGAGCAAGCCCCGCTCTACAGAAGCCACGGCTGCCCCGGCACTTGTAGTGCCGAGCTTGCCCGGCACGGGCAGGGGCAAGCGCTCCGCCGCTTCGGGCAAGGGCTCTGCGCTGCCTCAGGGTTGCAACTGCAGTTTGAAGCGGATTTCCACCGCATTGGCGATGGTTTCCGGATCGGCCCACTCGCCGCTGCCGATGGCGAACTGGTCGCGCGCCAGCGTGGCCTTGCCGTCGATGCTGCGGCCATCGGCGCTCGGCGTGATGACCAGCGCCACCGGGTGCGTCGCGCCCTTCAACGTCAGCGTCCCCGGGCACGAAAGGCTGGCGCCGCTGGCGCTGCAGTCCGCGGTCGATACCCAGCGTGCGCTCGGGTGGGCTTGAACATCGAAAAACTCCGGCCCCCGCAGCGTCTCGTCGCGGTCGGCGTAATCGGTGTCGAGGCTGGCAACGTCGATCTCGGTGGCAAAGCGCGTGGCCAGCGGCTGCGCCAGGTCGAATTCCGCGGTGCCGGAAAAGCGCTTGAACACGCCGGGCACGGCCTCGCCGCCGTAGTCGCCGGTGAACCCGAGTTCGCTGTTGCTCGCATCGAAGCGAAAGGTGGCGGCATCGGCGGTGGAGGCCAGCAACAGCATTGGAAGAAGAATTCGAATCACGGGAAATCCATGGAAATTGGCGAGAACGCGGCATTCTGTGGGAGCGGGTTCATCTCGCGAGTTCTTGCTGTTCATACGGCAGAAGCTCGCGGGTTGAACCCGCTCCCACAGGTGAGGCCATCAGCGACTCCGTCGCGGCAGCATCCGCCTGAGCGTGTCGTCGCGATCAAAAAAGTGGTGCTTTAGCGCCGCCAGCACATGCAATGCAATCAAGGCCATCAGGGCCCACGCCAACCACTCGTGAGTCTGCTGCCAGAAAGCGAACATCTCCTTGTCGCGCGCCACCAGCGGCGGCACCTTGAACAGCCCGAACCAGGTCAGCGGAAATCCAGCGGCCGAGTTCTGCAGCCAGCCGGTCAACGGCATCGCAAACATCATCAGGTACAGCAGCCGATGCGTCAGTGTCGCGATGCGTAATTGCCACGCCGGAATCGACTCCGCGTACATCGGCGGCGGGTGGTAGGCGCGCCAGATCAGCCGCAGGGCGGCCAGCGCCAGGATCGTAAGACCGACCCACTTGTGCCAGGTGTAGACCTCGATCTTGGTCGGCGAGGTTTTCAGTCCGGTCATCCACACGCCGACGCCAAGCATGCCGATGATTGCCAGCGCCATCAGCCAGTGCAGCGCGATGGCGAAACCGCTGTAGCGCGGAACCGGTTCCGGGGCGAAGCCGAAGTTGGGGCGCTGGCGCATGTTGGCTCCTCGTAATACCCCCGGCCAGTCGGCCCGGCCGACTGGCATTTGGACGGATGCGAACCAGTGGTTCGGGGGAGCAAGGAGTCTTCTTGCTGTCTCCCCCGGCCAGTCGGCTCAGCCGACTGGCGTTCGGATGGATGGGAACCAGTGGTTCGCGGGAGCAAGGAGTCTTCTTGCTGTCTCCCCCCGGCCAGTCGGCTCAGCCGACTGGCGTTCGGATGGATGCGAACCAGTGGTTCGCTGGAGCAAGGAGTCCTCTTGCTGTCTCCCCCCGGCCAGTCGGCTTAGCCGACTGGCGTTCGGATGGATGCGAACCAGTGGTTCGCAGGCATCCATCCTCACCCCGCCGACGCCTCGATCTCGATGCGCACCTGCACCTCGTCGCTGATACCGCCAAGGTACTCCGAAATGCCGAAGGCGGAGCGCTTGATAGTGCCGCTGGCGGAGACGCCGAGGGCCGGCTTTTTGCTGAACGGGTGCGGGCCGGCCTGATTCAGCGTCGCCTGCAGGGTCACCGGCAGTGTGACGCCCTTCAATGTCAGGTCGCCACTGATGGTCATGGTCTTGTCGCCGGTCTTCTCGACCTTGCTGGAGACAAAGCGCGCGTCCGGAAACGCGGCGACATTGAACCACTTGTCGGCCGAGACATGTTCCTGCCAGGTGTCATCGCCGAGATCGATGCCGGCGACATTCAGGGTCGCGTCGACCTTGGCCGTGCTCCAGTCGGCGGCGTCGAAGCTGATCGTGCCGTCCTTGACGTGGAAGCGCGCGGTGCTATTCGACAGGCCCATGTGCAGCACGCTGGCGTGGACCTGCGTGTGCACCTTGTCGAACTGGTAAGTCAGGGCTTCGGCGCTGGCGCCGCTGGCGAAGGCGAGGGTGGCAAGGGCGAGCAAGGTGCGCATCTGCAGTTTCTCCAGTGAGATTGCTGTGAGTTCGCGACGCTACCTCGAAGCCGTCGCCGTCAACGTGAAGAGAGCTTGCGCGAAGCCGCGGGGCGCGCCAAGCTGACGCCCTTGCTGACGGGATTCAAATTTCTTGAATGGGTACTCAGGCCGCGCTCGATCTCGAAGCCATCGAACTGCTGGCGGTCATCGCCGAAACCGGCTCGATGGCTGCGGCCGCGCGCCGCCTCGGCAAGGTGCCGTCGGCCTTGACCTATCAGGTGCGCCGGCTGGAGGAGCGTCTCGACCTGCTGCTGGTCGATCGCCGCAGCGGGCGTGCGCAACTGACCGAATCTGCGCAGTTGCTGGTGCGTGAGGGACGCGACGTGCTGGCGGCGCTGGATGGCGCACTCACGCGCGCGCGCCGCGCCGCGCTCGGATTCGAGTCGGAACTGGTGATTGCCGTCGATGCGATCGTGCCGATCGATGTGCTGTGGCCGCTGGTCCGCGGTTTCGACGAACTTGCGGCGCCGACGCAGATCCGCTTCTGGCATGAGGTGCTGTCGGGCAGCTGGGAAGCGTTGCTCAGCGGACGCGCCGATCTGGTGGTCGGTGCGCCCGGCGATGCGCCGGCCGATCACGCGGTGCGCATGCAGCCGCTCGGCCGCATCGAATTCGTTTATTGCGTGTCGCCGCAGCATCCGCTGGCGCGGGCCAGCGAGCCGCTGATGCCCGAGCAGATTGCGGCGCATCGCGCCGTTGCGGTCGCGGATTCGGCGCGGGCGATGCCGCGGCGTACCGCCGGCCTGTTACCCGGTCAGGCCGTCATGACCGTGCCGGATTTTCGTTACAAGATCGCCGCCCAGGTGGCTGCGCTGGGCTGCGGCTATCTGCCGCGGCACATGGCCGAGGCCGAACTGCGCGCGGGTCGCCTGGAGGCGAGGCAAACCGCCCAGGGCCAGGTCAGCCAGACGATCCACCTGGCCTGGCGCGAGCCGGTGCGCGGCCGGGCGCTGGCGTGGTTCATCCAGGCGTTCAGGGATGTGCGGTTTGGGGGGTGACGTCGCGAGTGGCTGCGAGGATTTGTGGGAGCGGGTTTATCCTGCGAGCCTTTCTTCTGCAGGCCGAAAAGCTCGCGGGATGAACCCGCTCCCACAGGTGAAGCGGAGCCGAAAAGCTCGCGGGATGAACCCGCTCCCACAGGTGAAGCGGTGCCGAAAAGCTCGCGGGATGAACCCGCTCCCACAGGTGAAGCGGAGCCGAAAAGCTCGCGGGATGAACCCGCTCCCACAGGTGGAGCGGAGCCGACAAGCTCGCGGGATGAACCCGCTCCCACAGGTGGAGCGGAGCCGAGAAGCTCGCGGGATGAACCCGCTCCCACAGTTAAGGCGAAGCCGAAAAGCTCGCGGGATGAACCCGCTCCCACAGGTGGAGCGGAGCCGACAAGCTCGCGGGATAAACCCGCTCCCACAGAGAGCTTGCTTCCTCAGGCCCGGCCTCAACTCCCGCGCCGCCGCAGGAAGTTCAGCAGGTCCATGCGCGTGATCAGGCCAATGAAGCGATCGCCGTCGACGACGATGGCGACGTGGCCGCGCTCGAACAGCGGCATCAGCTCGTTGACGTCGGTGCGTACATCGACCAGATCGAGCTTGGTGATCATCGCGTCCGCCACCGGGCACTGGAACTGGCACGGATTGTTGTGCACCTTGAGCAGCACATCGGACTCGTCGACGATGCCGACGATTCGGTCGCCGTCCATCACCGGCAACTGCGAAACGTCGTACAGCTTCATGCGCTGGTAAGCCACCGTCAGCGTCTCGTTCGGGCGCACCACGATGGTGTCGCGCTCCGAATACGGGCGGTTGATCAGATCCCGGAGGTCGCCGGTGGACTCGCGCGTGATGTAACCGTTGTCGCGCATCCAGTAGTCGTTGTACATCTTCGACAGGTACTTGTTTCCAGTGTCGCAGACGAATGCGACCACCTTCTTCGGCGTGGTCTGTTCGCGGCAATAGCGCAGCGCCGCGGCGATCACCGTGCCAGTGGAACTGCCGCCAAGAATGCCCTCGCTGCGCAGCAGTTCGCGCGCCACTTCGAAGCTCTCGCGGTCGCTGATGGCGTAGGCTTTCTTCACATGCTCGAAATCGCTGATCGCGGTCAGGTAATCGCCGCCGATGCCCTCGACGGTCCAGCTGCCGCCGCTTTTGTCGAGCACCTTGTCATTGACGTACCTGGTGAGTACCGAACCGACCGGATCGGCCAGGATCAGTTC
>ERZ761607.5431-NODE-5431-length-10462-cov-129.585183_pt1 | contig 10462 bp, 5 predicted proteins | sample MGYA00511164_ERZ761607 | MGnify/ENA primary metagenome ERZ761607 (study PRJEB28899, sample SAMN02445080) | bioreactor sludge metagenome | biome: EBPR sludge | place: Australia: Brisbane, Thorneside Wastewater Treatment Plant | collected 2011-06-22 ...
TCGGGGTTATCATTTGTACTGTCTATTGGGCAGTATAAGTACTGTTCATATTGGAAGAATATAATTACCAAAAGTGGAAAAACAGGGTGCGGAATGAGAGTTATTTCATTGTTATTGTATGAAATAAAACGTAAATATTATTGGGTTTAGGATAGGAGAGTAGATATTGTGATAAGAAATTGTCATTTTGCCTATTCGGAATAGCTATTTAAGATTCTGCATTGCTCCAAAAAAGTGCATAAACCCAATTTTTTTTAAAAAAAATGCATAGTGCACTATTTCCCGAAATTATTTTTCTAACTTGCCCCTCAATTAACCTTTGTGGCAAAAAAAGCCTTTAAAGGCAAAGTTCGTTATTTAAAAATAAATTTTTGGGTTTATGCCATCTACAAATTGTGCAACCGGCAACATCAGCGCTTATGTACCCTCGCCGGCAAAACCATGGAACAAACAACGGGTAGAACACTTATACCGCCGTATGGGGTTTGGCGCTACCCCGCAGCAGGTTACAGCCGCCCTTTCCCTAACGCCCTCTGCCTTAGTTGACCAAATTGTAAACGGCGCAATGGCGTTACCTTTAACCCCGGCGCCGGTATGGGCAACTTATACCGTAGTGCCATTGGTGGGTTATTCAAGCGCTGCCAATTTTGGCACTGAAGCCCAGCAGCACCTTCGCGAGTGGCGGCGCCAGTTTTTAATGGATATGACCAATAACGGATTTCGGGATAAACTTACCCTGTTTTGGCACAACCATTTTGTAACTGAATGGAATACCTACCAGTGTTCTAAATACTTATTTCAGTATTACAACACCTTACAACAACACGCTTTGGGTAATTTTAAAGATTTTACCTATGCCATAGGTAAAACTGCTGCCATGCTCATTTACCTTGACGGAGCGCTAAGTACTAAAAACAGCCCAAACGAAAACTATGCTCGCGAATTGTTTGAACTTTTTACCTTAGGCGAGGGCAACGGCTATACCCAAGCCGATATAGTGGCTGCCTCGCGCGCCTTAACCGGCTGGCGAGCTTCTTCGGGCACTTGTATTGATGTATGGTTTGACCCCACACGATTTGATACCAACGCCAAAACTGTTTTTGGGCAAACAGGCAACTGGAATTATGACGACCTGCACGACATTCTGTTTATACAACGCACTAATCAGGTTGCCCAGCATATTTGCCGAAAAATTTACAAAGCCTTTGTTTACCCCGTTCCCGATGAAACTATTGTATCTGCTTTAGCTACAACCTTTATAAATAGCAACTTTGAGTTATCGCCTGTTTTTAAACAACTCTTTAAAAGCAACCACTTTTTTGACGATGCTTTTATGGGCGCTAACATTAAAAGCCCGGCAGATTACTTTGTAGGATTGTTGCACCAAATGAAAATATCGTATGACAATAGTATGTTGGACTATATTTGGAACGGTTGCACGGCGCTCGGGCAAAACCTTTTTAACCCCGTTGACGTAGCAGGCTGGCCCGGGCATCACGCATGGATTACCGAAGATACCCTTACCCGCCGCTGGGATTTAGTGCTTGATTACCTTGCCGCCGGACCTAATGCCGCTACCAAAGACAATTGGGTGCAACTTGCCAAAGACCTTACCAATGACTCTAACGACCCTGCTGTGGTTGCCGCCGCTATTGCCGATTACCTACTGCCCAATGGCTTATCTGACCCTAATATGTACGACACCGCTACCCAAGTTTTTAAAGCCGATATTCCCGAAAATTATTTTCAGGACTATTCTTGGAATTTAGATTGGACCGAAGCCCCTGACCAAATCAGCGCACTGCTTGCCTACTTAGTAAGACTGCCCGAATTTCAATTAACTTAAATTTGGGGGTAGTGGGTATTCAGTAGTGGGTAGTGGGTACTTAGTAGATGGTAAATAGTAGATAGTACTTGGTAGTTGGTACCAACCACTAATAACTAACCACTAACTTGCGCCTTTGCGTGAAACAAAATCGGGCTGGTAGTCATAACTCATAATTCATAACTCATAATTCGCAATTCACTCTTCACTCTATCTATCATGTGTCAAGATCATTTACCTCAGCATAACCAAACTGCCCTTAAAGACGGCAGCGCCTTAGAACATGGCGAACAGCACGAAAAAGCCCATAAAACTTGGAGCCGCCGTAATTTTCTGCTCACCGGCGGTTTAGCGGCGCTTGGCGCATCGCTTTCCTTAAACGGGTTACCTATTCATGCTTTGGCGCGTTCGCCGTTGTTGGCAGCTCTTAGCAATGCCCAAACCGACAGGGCGCTGGTACTTATAAGACTTAAAGGCGGCAACGATGGGCTCAATACCATTGTGCCGGTTTACGACTATGGCACTTATACCACCCACCGACCCACTATTGCCCTGCCCATGAGTGGCATAACCATGCTGGATAATACAGCCGGTATAGGTATGCATGGCAGTCTTAATAATGTGCATCCGCTTTGGTTAGCCGGAAAAATGAAGGTTATTCACAACGTGGCTTACCCACAGCAAAACCTGTCGCATTTTCGGTCTTCCGATATTTGGGCAACTGCCAGCAATGCCAACACTTACCTTTCATCGGGTTGGATTGGCAGGTATTTAGAGCAAGAGTATCCCGCTTATTTAGAAGCTCCCCCCAGCGTGCCGCCCGCTATCCAAATAGGGTCTGACTCTAACCTTATTGCACGTGGCAACAATACTACCATGTCGTTGGTAATTAACAACCCCAATGAGTTTTACCAAATAGCCCAGGGCGGACAACTGTACGATACCCAAAATGTTCCCGATTGTTACTATGGCGAAGAATTGGCTTTTATGCGCCAAACTGCCAATAGCTCTTTTCGGTTTTCCGATGCTATTAAGCGCGCTTACGATGCCTCAGCCGCCGCCGTAACTTACCCCAGTAACAACAGCCTTGCATCTAATATGGCTATCATTGCCCGATTGATAAAAGGTAATTTGGGCACCAAAGTTTATATGGTAACCATTGACGGGTTTGATACTCATGCCAACCAAATTAACAGCCATGCTACCCTTATGGGCAGAATAGCCGGAGCGGTAAAAGCGTTTTACGATGACCTTGCCGCCACCGGACACAATCAAAAAGTATTGATTGTTACCCACTCTGAGTTTGGAAGACGGGTCTTTGAAAACGGTTCAAACGGTACCGACCACGGCGAGGCTGCCCCCGTATTGCTTTGGGGAGACGGATTAGAGGGCAACGGTTTTGTGGGTACTGCTCCCAATATAGCGCAAAGCAACTGGGTAGGACCGGGTAATATACCAAACGATATAGATTTTCGCCGAATTTATGCTACTCTTTTGCAGGATTGGTTTTGTATGCACCCCGCTATAGTAGATGCCTTGCTGGGGCAAAGTTTTACCCGATTAACCGGATTGGTAAACGCCTGCTCGCCAAGTGTTGGCTCAAGCGATACGGCAGCCCTGCTGGGGCATCAGCCCGATTTTACCAACTATGGCACCACCTTTATAAAATACGCCATTTTGCAAGGTGGCACTGTAAGGCTGCGCATACTCAATAAAGCTGCACAGCCATTGGTTACCTTGTTTAACCAATACCAGCCGCAGGGTAGTTTTACCTTTACCTTTAACTCGTTTGAGTATAACCTGCCCGCAGGCGAGTACATTTACCAGTTAGATGCCGGCGGAAAATCATACAGTCGCCTCATTACGGTAGGAGAGTAGCGCATGAGAACTATTTTAACGTGAGGTTGGAGTTATAAGTACGCCCAAAGGCTTATAGTAAAAGGATTTCAAACAGGTGGGACAGTATATTTCGGTGCGCTGCACCTTGTTAATTGGGCAGTGCTACTGAAACGCAGTTTTTATCGGGAGGAAAAGAATTTACCCCGATATCCGAAATCAAAACTTGAGTCTTTATTTTTCAAAAATCTGTGCAAATCAGTCCCATCCGTGTTATCTGTGTGCTAATTGCTGCGGGTTTTAGGGTAGGATAAGGCAACCCTTATGCAGGATTTACCCCTATTGGGCGTTCATTTTAATTCCAACATCTCGTTGCTTACTCCACCTCAAACAGCACATAATTTACCTTTGTGCGGGGTTCGGTAAAACGGTGGAGTATGCGGTAGGGTTTACCTTCGGCAAAGGGCTGCTCGCTTAGGTAGTATTTGCCTTTTTCAACATTGGGCATGTACTGCACTATGTGGCGCGTTGCTTTGGTTAGGTAATAAGAAATCCTGAACAACAACGGCGGCGGCTGCATCAAATCGGCTTCTACTAAGGGTTTTCCGCCTAAACCAAAGGTTTTAACATGCAGGGTTTGGGCATTGCCGGCAAGGTAAATGGGTTGGCGCCGGGTAATGTCTAAAATGGTATTGAGGTCGTCAATAACTGCATTTGCCTTAAAATCGGGTATTTGAATGGGTATAATGGTGGTGTTAAATTCTAATCGCAACAATACCATACACAGGGCAAGGAGTAAAACATGGTCTATTTTTGCCGAGCGCCACAGGTAACCAACCGCTAAAAATAACCCCAAAAACAACAATGCCCAAAACCAAACATAGGGTGCCATTTGGGTTTGCGGTATAAAACCCGATGCCAGCGATGCCACAGCCAATAGCAGAATAAAACCGCCGGTAAGGTAGTGCAGCAGTTTTTGGTACTTTTGCCAAGCCCTGCCAAAATGTACCCAACCATAAGCTAACAGTAAAAACAGAAAAGGCAGAAACATATACAAGTAGCGGTCTTTAGTGCCGGGCGAGAGCCAATACACCCATATATTAGCCACTATAAACATAAGACTAAGCCGCAGTACTGCCTTTTCTTTTACCGCTTTTACCATAGGCGCTGTAAATAATAGGGGGAGCAGCACCGCATAAGGCATGAGCAGTTTGAGCAGCATAAACGGAAAGGTAAACAAGTGCTGAACCTGTGCTAAAATGCCTTTTTCCATCATGGTGCGCTCGGTAGATTCGCTCAGGAGTTTGGCAAAATAAAGCCCAACATCGTTGTATTGGTTATAAAGCACAAAATAGCTGCCGGTAACCAACACCATGATGCCTACGCCTACAAAATGCCCCCAGTGAAACAGCAGTTTCCACCGGCGCTCTAAACCCAGCAGCGCTAATCCGGTAAATACCTGAAACAGTAATGATGGCAACCCTTTGGTAAGCAACCCTATTGCCACCATTAAGCCCGATACTATGAACATGTGGGCATATTTGCCTGCCAAAAAGTAGTGCAGCATAGCCGCTATTTGGGCATACACTATAAGGGTGTAAAATAGGTCAATTTCGCCCAGCAGCGAGAAATAAAACAATATATCGGCGCTGGTAACATAAAACAATGCCGATAATAATGCCACCTCTGCTCCTACATATCGCCTGAAAATGTAAAAATGCAGTACCCCCGTTAGCAACAATGAAAGTACGCTGGGCAACCGCACCACCCACTCATCATAAGACCCGAAAAGTTTATACAGGGCAACCAAAAACCAGTTGTAAACCGGTGGTTTATTGTAGTAGAAAACGCCATTAATGGTAGGCGCTATATAATTGCCCGATAGCTCCATTTCTAAAGCCACCAGCGCCCGGCGGGGTTCTTCGGCACGCAGCGGCAGGTAGTGAAGGTGGGTAAACAAACTGATGATGAGCAGTACTACAATAACGGTAATAAGCCATACATCGGGATAATGAGCCCTGCTATTGGGGATAAAATTTTCGGAATCCACACATTACTGTTTGTCCGCCTTTTAACAGCGATTGTTAAGAGATTGTTTCCACATTATGCAAGGGGCGATTCTAACCCGAATAACTGCCTTAAATAACCGTTTAAAAACAACCCGTTGGGGTCAAGGCTGCGGCGAACCTTCAAAAAATCGTTCCATTTAGGAAAAATCGGTTGCAGCTCTTTGGCGGTAAGGTTGTGCAGTTTACCCCAGTGCGGTCTGCCTTGGTGGTTGCGGCAAATGCTTTCCATAGCATCAAAATAGGCTTTATAGGGCATACCTTTATACACATGAAAAGAAATATGGGCTGAGTCTCTTCCGTAGGCGGGGCTTAGGTAAATATCGTCTCCTTTTAGGAACCGGTTTTCTAACGGAAAATGCACCTTAAACCGGTAGTGGTTAAAGGCATCTACCACTTCCAGCAGGGTATCTTTAAACTGTTCAATGGGTAAATTGTATTCCATTTCGTTAAATTTTACCATGCGCGGCGTGGCATATACTTTGTGGCTCCAGTTGGTTTTGCTAAACGGGCTTACTAATGTAGAAGCCAATTTGGCTACCTTGGTGGTTAGGTTGGGCGCTAAACGCACGGCTTCGCTAACAGCGCCAAAAATGCCGTTTTCAAGCACCACGCCGTTCAGGTAATCGCTCACCGGATTGTCTTGCACAGGTTCATCTGTGATATTGCTAAATTTAGTTTGGCAAACATCGGAATAAGGAAACCAGTAAAACTCAAAATTGCGGTTATGGGCATTGTAGTTGTCTATATTAGCCAAACAGGAGTGCAGGTTTTCTTTATCGGCTACATACCGGAGTTTATAGGCAGGCACACACTGAAAGGTGATGGTTGAAATGATACCCAGTACGCCCAAAGATACCTGTGCCGCCTTAAATACATCGGGATTTTCTTGTGCCGAACATGTTACCACATCGCCCGATGCAGTTACCAATTTTAAGCCTATTATCTGTGTAGGAATAATGCCAAAGTTTATGCCTGTGCCATGTGTGCCGGTACTGATAGCGCCTGCTATAGACTGACGGTCTATATCGCCTAAGTTTTCAAGCGCTAAACCCTCCTGAAACAGCATTTGGGTTAATTGGTGTATTTTGGTGCCGGCATAAACGGTTGCCTGCATAGCGGCATGGTTTACACTCTCAATGCCTTGGTAGTTATCGAGTGAAATGAGGGCTTGTTCGGTTTCGCAAAGCGGCGTCCATGAATGACCGGAGCCTATGGTACGCATTTTGCGTTTTCGGGCGGCATTGTGTTTTACCACCTCCACAATTTCTTCCTCCGAATATGGCATATATACTTTTTGCGGCTGATAACTTACTATTCCGCTCCAGTTTTTCCATGTTTTTTTAGCCATGAAAGGTTAAATTCTTGTAAATAATCCGGTTCAAAATGATAACTGCCTTTTAGTACGCCCATATTTTGCTGTTTATACAGATAGCTCGGCATTTTTGGGCAGGCAGTTTGGTTGGAGTATGGTGAACGCTGCAAAAATAGGGTAAAATCCTGAAAATGATACTCTGCTTTGTCAATTCTTGTGTTTGAAATATGGCAAGTGAAAAGCTACTTTACCTCCAATTTTACTCTTTCCTCTGCCGAGGCAGTTTTGAGTACTACGGAGTAGGCGCCGGGCAAGAGGTAACATTTACCATTATCGGCTTTTTTGGGGAGCGCCGGTTTTTCATCGGGCTTTTTACCTTCGTTTAGCATGGTTTTATATTGGGGCAACATGGCTTCGTTGTAAGTCAGGTCGTATTCTATGTATTGCAAACCCTGGTTTAGGGGCATGGTAAAAGTGGTAAGGAGCAGGTTATCGGCTTCTTTTTTGGCATCAGTGGTGTAAACAGAAAGGGTAATACTATCGGGTTTATTGGCATAAACAGGCAGCAGCGTTTTGGGCAATCGGGGTTCTGCCCATTTACTCCAACTTTTGCCCCAGCCGGCGCTGTACCTGATGCTTTTGGGTTCAAAAACATGCAGCGTTTTTACCAACAAATCGGGCGTAAGTTGTTGTAAGTGTTCTACATTGGCTATATAAATAGAGCGTCCGTGTGTGCCTACTACCAACTCATTAGCGGTAGGGTGTACCACCAAATCATGCACTGCCACAGCCGGGAGGTCTTTATCCATGCGTATAAAAGTATCGCCTCGGTTTAAGGAAACATACAAACCATGGTCGGTGCCAACGTATAATAAATTGGGATTTTGTGGGTCTTCTTTTACCACATTTATCGGCTCTATTGGCAGGTTTTGCCCTATTTGTTTCCATGTTTTACCCTCATCGTCAGATACATAAAGATAGGGGGTAAAATTATCCCACCGGTAGCCGTTTAAGGAAGCATACACGCGTTCTTGCACATATGCCGAGGCTATTACCCTACTCACCCAAAGGTCTTGGGGCAGTTTATCGCTTAGGCGCGCCCAAGTATTACCGCCGTCTTTGGTTAGGTGAATGTAGCCATCATCTGTGCCAATGTATATGTAGCCAAACTTAAATTTAGATTCGCTGATGGTGGTAATGGTGCCATACGGAACATTGCCCGGTTTACCGCCTTTGGTAAGGTCGGCAGATATGGCTGTCCATGTATCGCCTTTATCCATAGAGCGGTGCAATTTGTGTGAGCCAAAATACACAATATCTTGGTTGTGTACCGAAAGGGCAATGGGGGTTTGCCAGTTAAACCGGAGTGGGCGCTCGCCCAATTCGGGTTTAGGGGTAATAGCTTGGTAATCTTCCGTGCTTAGGTCTATCCTAAAATAGTTGCCAAACTGATAACCTGTGTAAACAAGGTTGCTGTTTCGGTTATCAATGACCACCTGCATGCCATCGCCGCCCATAATAGATTTGTAGGGATATTGCCCGTCTTGATGCCACGCTACACCGGGTTTATAGGCGCTGCTGCCTACCCAAACGCCGTTGTCTTGCAAACCGCCATACACATTGTAGGGGCTTTCGGTGTCTATGTTTACCGTATAAAACTGCCCTACCGGCGGGTTGTTGCACTTAATCCAGTTTTTACCATCGTCGTAACTGATGTTAATACCGCCGTCATTGCCATTTATAAGATGCCCTTCGGAAGTGGGGTTGAGCCATAGGGCGTGGTGGTCGGCATGAACGTTATCGCCGTCAATAGCCTTAAAGGTTTGTCCACCATCGTCAGACCTAAGCAGCGGCACACCCAGCATATACACTTTATCGGGATTTTGGGGGGCAACCCTTATTTGCCCAAAATAGTATCCGTAAGAGTAATACAGGTCGTCTATATAGTCTTTATTGGTTTTTTGCCATGTTTTACCGCCGTCTGTACTGCGGTAAACCTCAGCGCCTATAACCGGCGTATCAAACAAGTTGGTGTTGGCATCTTCTAAGTATTCCACTAAGGCTTGGGGTTTTATTTTATCGGTTTTTACCATTTCCAATACGGTGGCTGCCTTGTATTTTTCGGGAAAACCGTTGCTGCGAAGGTAGTCTTCTAATTTCCACTTTTCCAATTTCAAAAAATCGGGTTTAGACATGGTTCTAAGGTCATCTCGTTCCAATTTTAGGGCGGCATCTTCTTTTGGCGGCTCTTTGGCACGCAGATTTTGATTGTCTAAACAGGCGTAAACCGTGCCCGATGGGTGCAAACTTAACCCGATGCGCCCTATTTTACCCACTGCAAAGCCCGATTGAGCGCCCGTTACCAATGCCCAAGTATTGCCCTCGTCGGTACTCTTGTAAATGCCCGATGAAGGAGCGCCCTCCGTAAAATTCCATGCTCGGCGCTGCCGGTGCCACATGGCGGCATACAGTATGTTTGGGTTGGCGGCATCAGCTACCAAATCAATAGCGCCGGTATTATCATCTATGTATAAAGTTTGTTTCCATGTTTTACCGCCATCGGTGGTTTTGTAAACGCCGCGCTCTTTGTTGGCAGAGTATAAATGCCCCAACACCGCTACCCAAACCACATCGGCATTGGTGGGGTGCAGTACAATTCTGCCTATGTGGTGCGATTCGGGCAATCCTTTGTATTGCCATGTTTTACCGCCATCGGCACTGTGGTACATACCCACACCGGCATAAGAAGACCGGCTCGAATTGTTTTCGCCTGTACCTACCCAAATTTGCGGGGGTGAGGTTGCCCAATTAACCGCTATATCACCAATGGTCATTACGGCTTCTTGGTCAAAAAGCGGCGAAAAAGTAGCCCCGTTGTTTACCGTTTCCCACAAACCGCCCGATGCGTAAGCTGCATAAAAATGCGCCGGATTAACGGGCGAAACCGCTACTGCCGTAACCCGCCCACTCATAACCGAAGGACCAACCGACCGGAAACCTATGCCCGATGTGGCAGCGCCACCGGCTAAGTTTTGGCGTTGCAGGGCGGTTTTAAGCCGCTCATCGGCTGGTGTTGAGGCGGGTGTTTTTTGTGCCCAAACAGAAGTAAAACTCAGCGCTATCAGCGCTAAAAAAGCTGCTAATACGGGTATTTGTTTCATCGGTAGTGGTTAGTGGATAGTGGTTGGTGATTAGTGGTTGGTGGTTAGTGGTTGGTGGTTAGTGGGCATTAAGAAAAAACAACCAATTTGCGCCTTTGCGTCTTTGCGTGAAACAAAATCGGGTTAGGAGTGATTAGTGGTTAGTGATGAATGTTTAGTACACACTACCACTCCTCACTTTTCACTCTTTCCTTCCTCCCTGTCGTTATTGGTTGTTTCGGGGGTAGGTGTTGTTATGGCATCGGGTGGGGGCAGTTCG
>ERZ761607.5435-NODE-5435-length-10460-cov-4.625661_pt1 | contig 10460 bp, 8 predicted proteins | sample MGYA00511164_ERZ761607 | MGnify/ENA primary metagenome ERZ761607 (study PRJEB28899, sample SAMN02445080) | bioreactor sludge metagenome | biome: EBPR sludge | place: Australia: Brisbane, Thorneside Wastewater Treatment Plant | collected 2011-06-22 ...
GGTTCGGGGTTCTACGCCACTGACCACAAATCGCCTTCAGGCGAAACCTCCTCGTCAAAGAAGCCAGCGACGGAGAGCAAATCCGAAACCAAGGCAACTTCTGAAAAAGCCGAAAGTTAAAGTCAACGGCGCGGCGATATCGCCGCGCTTTCTTTTTAATTTAACAAGGAGAGATCGTATGTCGATGGAAGATATCCTCAAGGTACTGGTTGATTCCCGCCAACAGGGAAGCGCACCCAGTCAGGGCGCAGACCCAATGGCTCACCTGATCGGTGGCCTGCTTGGCGGCGCAGGCGGTTCCCAGATGACGGGCGCTTCGAGCCAGCAAGGCGGTTTGGGCAGCATGATGGACATGCTCGAAATGTTCATGGGTGGAAATCAACCCGGGTCGATGGATCAATCCATGGTGGGGGGCGATCCGCTCATAATGTTGCTGCAACCTTACGTGACCCAGCTTGCCAACAAAATGAAAATCCCGCCTGAAATTGCCATGGTCGTCGTCACCCTCGTGGCGCACAAATTACTTGCCCATCACCCCACCTCCGGCAGGGATTCGAACTCCTTCGACCTCGACGACATGCTCAACCAGATGGGCTCGGGCAAGATCGACTCGAACATCCTGCACTCGAGCGGCATGGTCAGGGAAGTCTCGAAGCGTACAGGCATGAACGAAGCCGACGCCGAAAAAACCCTCAACTCGGCTTTGACCATGTTCGGGAACAGCCTCGGCAGTGCTGTAAAGTCCGGCAAGGCGACAAAGTCCAGCGGCGCGGCAAAGGTTGGAAACGCCATGAAATCGACAGGGCTCCAGGGAAAGAAAATCAAGAAATAGCCTGCTAAAACAAAGAGTCCGTGGAAGCGTATCCGCGGACTCTTTTTGATTCCATGCCATGCTCAATTTTCAGCGCGGTTCAGACTCCGCCCAGACAATGTACCGCCCATTGGCATAGACTTCCTCCCAAAGTGGATCAGCAAGTATCTGCTCATTGAGCTTTTTCTCGATCCGATTTGTGATGACAAAGTGGGGCGCTTTATCCATTCCGGCTATGACAGTCTTCACACACTCCCAATCCTTCTCTCTCCGGCAACCCTGAAACAGGGACATCAATCTCGTCTGCTCTTCATACATTCCCAGCCATTCGCTCCCCCACTGTGAGACGAGCGGTTCCCTCGCTACAAGGAAAGGCAGCCACTCCGCTTCATCCTGCGCCAATAAGGCGAGATAGGCTCCATCCTCTTGAAATATCTCCACCCGCTTTGCCTGCAAATCCAGTGCGGACTCGGTGAGGAATGGCGAAAAACGTGCTAGAGACTGATATCCATTCCACCAAAGAATACACAGGGTAAGCGCGACCCAAACATATCGGGGAATATTGATATATTTCCCCGCCCAGTCGCTTAGTTGACCTGAAAAGAACCAAAGCCCATAACCGGCAGCGAAGCACCCGAGCCAGGATACAAAACGGGCATTCTCCGGAAAAAAAAGTGTGATCAATAAAAAGAAGAAGACAAATCGAAATTGACGGTGCCAAAGCAGATAGAACAGGCCTACAAGCGCAAAAATTGCAAAGAGCGGGTTCGAGAGAACGGGCGAAAGGTTGAAATACAAAAGCCGAAACAGATCAACCAAATGGAATGAACCAGAGATGAATTGACTCCCGCCGTGAGAATTCAATGCGCCCCAAAAGACGTCCCATCCATGGGTCAAAACCACAGGGACGACCCATAGGCAAACGACAAGAGCAGTGACCAAGCCGGCGATAGAAGCATCTCGTATGGAACGCACCCATTCGCGGGTGAAGAATGAGGCGGTTATGAACCAGAAGATGCAGAACAAGCCATAAGCGAGGTGGCCCAGGAAGGCAAGCCCCCAAAACATACCGGCGAGGATTAGGCTTTTCAAAGAACGTTGACCGATTCCAGCCGGATAAAAATACATGAACAGGATGGTAAATACAAAAGCAGGCGCACGGACGATTCCCGCCGACCAGACGTGGGCAGTGTGTAGATCCAGCGACATTGCGGTAAGGATCGCTATCGCCATAGCAGCAAAGGGGTGAATGCCATCATTGCGAGGGCGCACTTGTTCTTTGCCCGAAGCATTCCCAGAGGCAAAATGGGAGGTTGTTGGGAAGAGAAATAATTGCTTCGCAAGGAAGAATGTCAGTAGGACGGAAAACAGGCTTAGGAAGGGTGGAAGCCAGCGCAGGAAAATGTAATAACTGCCCGTGGTCTTTACGAAGATTGCCAGAAGATACAACCCGAAAGGCGGATAAGCGAAAGGAATCCCACCGGGACCGTAAAAAGGAGAAGAGGCAGGTAACGCAAAATTTGCATCCGCAATCTGGACAGCCATTTGGGTGAACAAACCCGCATAACCCATCGGAAAATCATGGACGACCGCATTGCGAAAGATCAAAGGCAGCGACGCCGCAAAGGTAATCAGTAAGGCGACCGCATCCGCCGATTTAAGAATGGCATTCAACCGGGCTTTCATTGGAATTCGTAGATCCTCATCTTGCCCCTCTGCCCGATGAAGCGCAACCCGAAGGCTTCGAGATCGACCTCATCGTTATAGATGGGAGGGAAGATCTCGCCGCGATAATGGCTGTTGGGACCCAGCACAAGATAACGAATGCCCTGTTCCTTGCAAGCGGCTGAGAACACTTCCCATGAAGCGTTCGGCAAGAGCGGATATTCCTCCGCCATACCCCAGAACCAGTCGAGGGACCATTTATCGATACTGCGCGCACGATAAGGCATGGTGTTTGGTGTGTAATAATCATAACGGTCTGCAAAGACCTGCCCGGGAGAGGTCATGCCATTCGAGATCAAGGTCTGTTCGATGACGGAGAGCACTTTCCGTTCGGCGACGGCGGCGCGGGTAATGCCAATATCATACAAAGCCCAGCCGGATAAGGTTTGAAACCCAAGCGCCAGGAACAGAACAGTCACGATCCATTCAAGATATGGAACGGAGGGAAGGTATTTCCCGGCGGTCTCGATCAATACCGCCAGCAACACAGCCACCGAAGGTAGAAAGACCGTCATCAAAACCACGGGCGAGCGGGCGCTGTCACTTAGGGAGATGGGAATGGCATAAAGGAAGATGAAGATGAAAAAAAATAATGAAACGCGCGAGAACCGTCCGCGCGGCGAGAGGATGAAAGCCAGTGCCGCCGCCCAGGTATGTTGAACGAAATAAATGAAGAGCGGCTTATACGCCCCCCAGGCGCGGAGTGGGTCTGAGACGATGGTCTGCAACAGCGAGAATTTTTCGATCTCAGAAGGACCAGGCGGATTTGTCCAATCCACCCCGTAGAAGAATTTATACAAATTGAATGCCTGGGCGGTCTCGAAGGGTCCGTGCCCGGAGATGCGATTGACGATAGCCTGCAATCCCGCCACAAGGGCTATCGAAACGATCAATAAGACTGATGACCGAAGCGGGCGAATTCCTCTAAGAAGAAAATATCCAGCGAGGATGGCGAGGATCGAGACGAGGGCATGCGTCCGCCAGAGAAAAGAAAGCCCCAAAGAAATTCCTGCGATGACGAGACGTGAAGCAGCAACTTCATCCCGGGAAGAATCTCGTTGTTCGGAATCGAACCAATCTCTGCAAAGCAAAAAAATAGCAAAGGCGGTAAAACCCGCCGCGCCGATGTCAGGGCTGAGGGTGATGGCGTTCTGATAAATAAAAGGAGCGGCAATCGCCGAGTAGAAGGCGACGATCATGACGGGAACAGAATCAGAGTAGGAAAGGAGCGTCGAAACAGAGGCAATCAAAAGTCCGGCAAGAAGCGCGTTTAAAACATAGGACAGAGGCAGGACGTATGTGAAAGGCATCTGCCCAATGAGGAAGGGATATCCAAAAGGATAGAATCCGTTATAGAGCGACTCGGGCTGGGAAAGAGTCATATGCCGCCCGTAATAAAGTATGTTCCAATAGTCGTTGCCGAGGGCATGGAACTGGGTCAGCCAGCCGATCGCGAAGATCAACCCCGCTCCAAATGCGAAGAAGAGGAGGAATAATTTATAACGAGGTCCGAGAAGACGCATCATGAGACAGTTTGGGGGGTAACGGGTTTTCGCATCATCCAATAAATGACAGCAGCCAGAGGTACCAATGCCACCGCGGCACTGACGTATGCCATCATGTTGTAACCAAGAGAGGCAAAGATAAAACCACTTTCCAAACTTCCAAGCGCAGACGCGAGGCCGACCAGCAGATCATTGAAGCCCTGGGTGCGGGCGCGCTCAGCAGGTGAAAGCTGATCGGCAAGCAAAGCCGAACCGCCAACAAAACAGAAATTCCAGCCCAAGCCAAGCAGGAATAATGCGACACCAAGCGGAAGCACGTCCGGCGAAATAGTGGCGGCAACACAGGCAACGATCAATGTTGAGGAACCGATCAGGATGACCGTCCCACGCCCCCATTTGTCTGAAAGCCTGCCCGAGATGACGGAGAAGGCGTACATGCCAAAGGTGTGAGACGCGATCACCGCGGAAATATCCGAAAGCCCATGATCATGTTCGCGCATGTGCAGGGACGTGATAACCATGACCAGCACCATTACCATTTGTCCGAGCACCATGCTGAGTAAAGCGATCAGCGCTGCTGGTTGACGAAATATCTCGAACATACTTCTGACGTGTGTATGCCGGATCAGCGTTTCCGGGAATTTTTCAGCGACCTGTTTCCCGATCTCGCGCGGATCTGGCTTCAGGCTGGAGAAGACGACGATTGCGCCGATCGCAAAGAGGATCGCCGCCACCATGTAGGCGCCAGCCAGTTCGTCGATACCCCACGAACCGACCAAAGCACCAGCCGGTCCGGCCACGAACGGACCGATGACCGAGCCGACCGTCCCGCCGATGACCACGTTAGAGATTGCGCGCCCGCGATGTTCGGGCTTGTTGACCTCCGCCGCGGCAAAGCGACCAAGCTGCACAGCCGAGTTGGCCACGCCCATGAAGATCATTCCCACCATGAAAATTGGAAACGAGTGGATTGCAATCGAATAAAAAGTAATACCCGAGCCGACCACACCAGAGGTGAGACCAAGGGTCAAGCCTTTGCGCCTGCCGATGGCATCGTAAATATATCCCCACATAAAAGCGGAGAACGCGCCTGCCAATAGATAAACTGCAGTGGGCACACCCGCCCAACTGGGGTTATTGCTGAGTTCCTTGCCGACGATGGAGTTGAGCGTTGCCGCCGCTATGAATCCTGCAGAGGCAAGCGATTGCTGGGCGAACAAGACTGCCGTAATTTTACGAGCGAGGGATTCGAGATCGTTCATGGGTATCCTATATTCGATATAGTGACGAACTCAATTGTCACGGGGAAAGTATAACAAAAATAACCGGCTTCATCTCAAATGTAAAACCCTTCCCTAGCAGGATGTAATGCGGAACGCAAGTCACTACATTATGGATAGTGGAGCATGATCGTATCTGGCTGATTGGAGTAATTGATGACTGCCAAAACAGAAACACCTGATCTCATTGGAAAAGAAACTGCACACCTGAATGTGCTTCAACGCCTCGGACTCTTCATCTTATTCCTATTCAGCGAAGTGGTGATCTTCATCCTCTGCTCTTACTATTTCGAAGCATTTCCAACGAACAAGAACCTGCCCTTCAACCTGATGGTCTCTGCCGCATTTCTGCTTGTCACGCTGTGGTTCAAATTCGACAAGCGTTTGAACAAGCATTGGCAAATCCCACTTGTATTTTTCGCGGCGTCGGTCGCTTATCCATTCACAGCGATCTTCGACACTTGGATCCGCGCAACGCTTGGTTGGTTCGCCGTAACAACAGATACCTCGAAGGGGCAAGCGATCGAAAAAATTTGCGAGATGGTATTGAAGGTGACCCCAATCATTGCACTGATCAAACTCTCAGGCGCAGACATGGGTTCCATATTCATCAAACGCGGAAATTTAAAACTGGGCTTGGGTATCGGCGCGCTGGTGTTCTTCTTCCTCGCAACAGCCGCGTTCATGTTTGCCGTAGAACGCTTCACCAGTGTGGACACGCTCGTTGCAGCCATTGTGTGGGGGCTGGTTTTCTCCTTTGCCAACGGTTTCATGGAAGAACTATGGCTGCGCGGTATCTTCCTCAAACGCTTTATGCCGATGATCGGAACCAATGGTGCGGTTTGGGTCACATCCATAATTTTCGCGCTGCTGCACAGTTTCGCTTTTTACTTCGATCCTTTCGCGTTGATTTTCTTTATGGTAAATACCCTCGCGCTGGGACTGGGCTGTGGTTATCTAATGATGAAGTCGGACAACATCTGGGGCGCAGTATTGATCCACGCTGCATCGGATTTCTTCCTGTTTGTCGCAGTGCTGGCTAAGGTATAGCCCAAAGCCAACATCATACTCACCAGTGGAAAAGCCTCTTGACGTTCAATGCGCCGATGAGAGCAACCAAACACGGATCAGAAAGAAGAAAGCGAAGGATATTATGCAATCGCTCAATATGGTCCTCATTGTCGCCGCCGCACTGCTTTTGGCATTCATGGTGACCTTGTTTGCCGCAACCCGCAGACCCCTTTATACCGAAGATGAACTTAAAGGCGGGAAACGTCCCCAGGGCTATTTCCTGAGTGTTGGAATGGTCGCCGGGATCGCACTTGGAGTCCTTGCAGGCCTGGCATTTGAAAGTATGCCGATTGGTATGGCAATTGGAATCGGCATCGGCTTACTCTTTGGACAATTTTTGGAAAAAAGGTTTAACGATGACGCAGGCCCGTTTACCGAAGAGGAACAACGGGAACGCACGAATCGGAAACGCGTGGGATTAATTGCAATGTCTGTTTTGGTCTTCTGCACACTGGCATCGGCGGTTTTATATTTGAACAGGTAAAACGAGATATCGGGTGCGCATCATTTTGATACTGTACTGATGGAAACCTATAATCATTTCACTCCTACGGATTGCCGACTTTGTTAGCCGGACCTTTTTATAGAAAGACCCCAAAGGCTTTCACCTTCAGGGTCTCAACTTCTTGACTAAGCGACTAATCAACTAACCGACTACCTACCCATCACATCCATCACAGCCACAGAGGCAATCTGCACGATCGCGTTCACATCGTCACCGGTCTGCAGGACATGCACCGGAGCTCCGACGCCGAGCAGGATCGGTCCGATCGCCTTGGCATTGCCGAGTCTCGCCAGCAATTTGTAAGCGATATTCGCCGACTCCAACGACGGGAAGACCAGCACATTGGCATCTTTCACCGCGCTAAACGGGTAACGTTCTTCGGAAATTTCCGGCATGACGGCTGTATCCGCCTGCATTTCGCCATCCACACGCAGGTCGGGACGGCGCGATTTGACCATGCCAACCGCCTTGCGCACCTTGTCTGAGAGTGGGTGCGGTGTGGAGCCGAAGTTTGAGAATGAGAGGAACGCCACATGCGGATCAAGCTCGATCTTCTTGGCGTAGTCCGCGGCAAGGATGGCGATCTCCGCCAGGTCCTCTGCGGTCGGGTCAATGTTGACAGTCGCATCGGTGAAGAGGAAGACCTTCTCCTCTACGATCATAATATACACGCCCGCCGCGCGTGCAACGCCATTTGCCGTGTGATGGATCTGCAAGGCCGGGCGGATGACTTCGGGATAATCAAAGGTCAAGCCAGAGACGAAGGCATCGGCATCGCCCATCTTCACCATCATCGAACCGAGCACGTTCACATCGCGAACCATCTTGCGGGCGTCGTTCACGGTCATGCCCTTGCGCTGTCGCATCTCATAATAGGTTTTGGCATATGCCTCAAGTTTGTCGAATCCATTCGGGTCCACGATCTGAGGCGAGTAATCGAAGCTCAACGACTTAAGTTCATTTTCGATCACGGCCTTGCTGCCGATCAGGATCGGAGTGGCAATGCCCTCCTCCTGGATCTGATATGCGGCGCGGATGATCTTCTGCTCTTCGCCTTCCGCAAAGACCACGCGCTTCTTCCCACCCGAAGCCTGCGCCTGGTTCTGGAAGAAGTAGCGAATCCGCTCACCCTTCCCCTGACGGAACGCCAGCTGTTCCTTGTATTCATCAATATCGATGGTCTTGCGTGCCATGCCGGTCTTCATGCCCATCTCCGCCACGGCCGGGGCCTCCCACAACAATACGCGCGGATCGAGCGGAGTCGGAATGATGTACTCACGTCCAAACTTGATCGGCTTGCCGCCATACGCCCTGATCACAGAGTCCGGCACATCTTCCTTTGCCAACGCTGCCAGCGCTTTCGAGGCTGCGAACTTCATCTCTTCGTTGATCTGCTTGGCGCGCACATCCAACGCCCCGCGGAAGATGAACGGGAAGCCCAACACATTGTTCACCTGGTTGGCATAATCCGATCGCCCGGTTGCAATGATGACATCCTTGCGTGCTTCCTTTGCCAGTTCGGGCTTGATCTCCGGGTCGGGGTTCGCCATCGCAAAAATGATCGGGTCAGACGCCATGCTCTTCACCATCTCCGGCGAGAGCACATTCGCCACCGACAAGCCGTAGAACACATCCGCACCCTTCACAGCGTCTGCCAGTGTGCGGTGACCCTTGTCCTCAACTGCGAGCAGATCTTTGTACTTGTTCATGCCCTCTTTGCGCCCCTTGTACACGACGCCCTTTGTATCCACGAGCATGATGTTTTCGCGTTTCACACCCCACGAGATCGCCAACTCCGCACACGAGATCGCTGAAGCGCCCGCGCCGGAGATCACCAACCGGACCTCGCTGTGTTTCTTGCCCACGATCTCCAGCGCATTCGCCAACCCCGCCGATGAGATGATCGCCGTGCCGTGCTGGTCATCGTGAAAGACTGGAATATCCAGCATCTTCTTCAATTGTTCTTCTATATAAAAGCATTCCGGCGCTTTGATGTCCTCAAGGTTGATACCGCCAAAAGTAGGCGAGATTGCCGCCACCACCTTGATGATCTCATCCGGGTCATGCGAATTTAGTTCAATATCGAAAACATCGATACCAGCGAACTTCTTGAACAGCACGCCCTTGCCTTCCATTACCGGCTTGCTCGCCAGCGCACCACGGTCGCCCAGCCCCAGGATCGCGGTACCGTTCGAGACGACCGCCACCAAATTTCCCTTGGACGTGTATTCATATGCGTCTTCCGGGTTCTTCTCGATCTCCAGAACCGGCTCCGCCACACCGGGCGAATACGCCAGGCTTAAATCGCGCTGGGTATCCATCGGCTTTGTCGGGACGATCGCCACTTTGCCGGGCTTGCCTTTAAGACGATGATATTCAAGTGCATCTTCACGGGTGAACTTAGCCATAATGCCTCCAATATTTGGGTGTTTCCAATTATTGCATATCGCCGGTCAATCTCATAGTTCCGTTTGTCACGATTTCCAACTGCTATTACCCCCCGGCTATGAAAAAGTTATGTTAACATCCTGCAAATTTCATGTATAATTAAGGAAAAGAAGACACCTTCCGCGTAAGCGGTCTCTGTTTGAAACTGACTGGAAAATTCGCGCACGATCCTCCCCCGGTTTTGGGAGTTAATACTTGTGAAGTCCGACATCTTGAAAATTGATATAAGCCAACCGGCTTCACCCTGAAATCCATATGTGCCGAACGTGACGGGATTCCGCCACGGCTTTTATCCCATCTCCGGCATCGCCTCTTTCCGGACCCGGAGCCGGGTAAACCAACCCAGACCTTTTTCACAGCCGAGACCGATTCGTCGGAAGTCTCGGCTGTGCGTATTTGTATGGCAATATTAATCTTGCCGTACCCGGAATTATGAAAAAAATAACCGCCATCGAAGCGCAAAAGAAGAATCCCAATCGGGTGAATGTTCACCTTGACGGGGAATTCGCCTTCGGGCTGGCACGCATTACAGCCGCATGGCTCAAGGTCGGCGACATCCTGACAGACGAGAGGATCGCCGCCCTGCAAGCCGAGGATATGCGCGAACAGGCACTACAACAGGCATTGCTCTTCCTTAGTTATCGCGCCCGTTCCGAAAAAGAGATACGGCAGAACCTGAAAAAGCACGAGTACTCCGAAGACGCCGTCGAATACGCGTTGACGCGTCTACGCGAGAACAGGCTTGCCAACGACAATGAATTTGCCCAGGCGTGGGTCGAAAATCGCAGTACATTCCGCCCACGCAGCCGCCGCGCACTGACGCTGGAACTCCGTCAAAAAGGCATCGACGAGGAAACGGTCAAAGAAGCCGTTGCCAACTTGGACGAAGAAGCCCTGGCGTATGAAACAGCCCAAAAACGGGCACCCAGACTCACCCGTCTGGAGTGGGGCGAGTTTCGCAAGAAACTCTCCAAGCACCTCGCCCGGCGCGGCTTTCCCTACTCTGTCGTTACGTCCGTTGTGACCCGCATCTGGAACGAGACGCACACAGAGAAAACTGAATACGAAGATGAGGACATGACATGAATCCGATCATCATATTGATAGACCTGCTG
>ERZ761607.5441-NODE-5441-length-10452-cov-13.743291_pt1 | contig 10452 bp, 7 predicted proteins | sample MGYA00511164_ERZ761607 | MGnify/ENA primary metagenome ERZ761607 (study PRJEB28899, sample SAMN02445080) | bioreactor sludge metagenome | biome: EBPR sludge | place: Australia: Brisbane, Thorneside Wastewater Treatment Plant | collected 2011-06-22 ...
CGACGACCTCGCGCAGGATGTGGATGCTTTCGGCTTCGAGCCGTTGCAGGTGGGTCAGGCTGCTCGCTGCGGGACTGTGCATGGGCATCGGTCGCTCTGTTCGGTTCTGGACGTTGAGCGCGCACTTCACCCTCAGCCATTCATGCCTGCTCCGGGGCAGGCACAGAGGAAACTGCAACAGGGCCCTGTTCCAGCGTGCGCGAAGACGATGCAATATATCGCCGAAGGCTAGACTATGCCACTCGACATCACCCATGCCCCTTGCCTGGAGTCCGCCCGTGACCTTGCCACCGCTCGCCCCGCTACTCGAACGCCTTGTGCCGATCATCCGTGCTGCCGGCGATGTCGTGATGAAGGTCTACGCCACCGATTTCGCCGTACGTGGCAAGGACGACGCCTCTCCGGTGACCGAAGCCGACGAGCGCGCCGAGGCGCTGATCCTGCCTGCCCTTCAGGACCTGCTGCCCGGCGTGCCGGTGGTGGCGGAGGAGGCTGTCGCTGCAGGACGAGTACCCGAATTCGACCGCCACTTCTGGCTGGTGGACCCGCTCGATGGCACCAAGGAATTCATCGGCCGCAACGGCGAGTTCACCGTCAACGTCGCACTCATCGAGGACGGCAACCCGGTGCTGGGAGCCGTGCTCGCGCCCGCACTCAACCGCCTTTTTCTCGGCGCCCACGGCGTGGGCGCATTCATTGAGGAAGGCGGCGCACGCAGTCCGATCCGCTGCCGGCATAGCCCTGCGGCGGGGCTCACGGTCGTTGCCAGCCGCTCGCACGGCGATGCTGCGGCGCTCGACGCTTTCCTTGCCGGTCGTCCGGTTGCTGCGCTGAAAAGCGCGGGTTCTTCGCTCAAGCTCTGCCTCATCGCCAACGGCGAAGCCGACCTCTATCCGCGCCTGGGCCGTACCATGGAATGGGACATCGCCGCCGGACATGCCGTGCTGGCAGCTGCCGGCGGCAAGGTACGCACGCTCGCCGGCGACGCGCTGCGCTACGGCAAGCCTGGCCTGGACAACCCGCACTTCGTCGCCAGCGGCCTGGACTGAGCGGCCACCGCGACCCACGCATGACAGCTCACCTCGTCCTCGGCTCGATCGGTCTCCTGCTGGCGCTGCTGATTCACGGCCGGATCAGCCCGGCGATCCTGTTCGCGAGTTGGGCCGGCATCTACCACCTGCTCGGTCTGGCCAGCCAGCAGGCCCTGCTGTCGAGCTTCTCCAACCCGGCGCTGGCCACCCTGATCCTGCTGCTGCTGGTATCGCTGGCACTGGAGCGCTCTCCCTTCCTCGACCTGCTCTCCCAGCTCCTGCTCAAGGGGCGCACCCACCTGGCGACCCTCAAACTGGCCACTTTCAGCAGCCTTGCCTCGGCCTTCATGAACAACACGGCGGTGGTCGGCGCCTTGCTCGGCACCATCACCCAGCAGCGCCGGCACCCGGCCTCGAAGCTGCTGATTCCACTCTCCTACGCATCGATCCTTGGCGGCATCACCACCCTGGTGGGCACCTCGACCAACCTGGTGGTCAACTCCTTCGTCGTCGAAGCTGGCCTGCCGGCCTTGCACATGTTCCAGTTCACGCTGGTCGGCCTGCCGGTGGCGCTTGCCTGCATTGCGGTGCTCACGCTCAGCGCCCGCCTGCTGCCTGCGAACGCCTCGACCGGCAACGATGTACGCTCGGCCTACTTCCTCGAGGCCCGCGTCATGCCCGGCTCGCCGATGATCGGCCGCAGCATCGAGCACAACCGCCTGCGCAACCTCGAGGGACTGTTCCTGCTCGAAATCGAGCGTGAGGGTCGGCTGATCTCGCCCGTCGGGCCAGCCGAACTGCTGCACGCCGGCGATGTACTGGTATTCACGGGCGAGGTGGACAAGGTGCAGGCCCTGCAGCGCTTCTCCGGCCTGGCGGTGTTCGGTGCCGGCGCCGACGCGCTGCTCAAGTCCAACCTGGTGGAGGTCGTACTGTCGAGCGAATCGGACCTTGCCAACCGCACGCTGCGCGACGTCGATTTCCGCACCATGTTCGACGCCGGGGTGGTAGGCATCCGCCGCGGCGACAAGCGCCTCACCGGGCAGCTCGGCCGCATTCCGCTGCGCGTGGGCGACAGCCTGCTGCTGGCGGCGGGGCCGGACTTCTTCCAGCATCGCAACCTCGACCGCAACTTCCACGTACTCAACGGCTCGGGCGTACGCCCGAAGATGAGCCCTGCGCAGAGCACGGCCGCGCTGACGGGCTTCGCGCTCGCAATCGTGCTATCGGCGGTGGGCGTGCTGCCGCTGTTCTCGGGGCTGTTGCTGCTGCTCGCCGGCCTGCTCGCCAGCGGCCTGCTGACCCTGGGCGAAATGCGCCGGCGATTTCCTTTCGAGCTGCTGGTGGTGATCGGCTCGGCGCTGACGATCGCCGGAGTCGTCGAACGCTCGGGCGCCGCTGCACTGATGGCGGGCTGGATGCGCGCCCTGTTCGATGGCTACGGCGTGTATGCAGCACTGGTCGGCGTGTATCTGATCACCATGGTGCTCACCGAGCTTGTCACCAACAATGCGGCGGCAGCCCTCGCGTTTCCGATCGCGCTGGGTACGGCGCGTGCGTTCGGCGTCGATCCGACGCCATTCATCATGGTGGTGGCCTATGGCGCCAGCGCCGGTTTTCTGATCCCTTTCGGCTACCAGACTCACCTGATGGTGTATTCGGCCGGCCGCTACCGCATGCGCGACTTCCTGCGCGCAGGCTTGCCGGTGAGCCTGACCTATGCTGCGGTTGTGCTTGCCCTGGTGCCGGTGTTCTTCCCGTTCAGGCCGTCGTAGCCGGCACGCCGAACGATCGCCTCAGCCCTGCTGGCGGGCGGTGAGGCGTTCCACGAAGTCGACCACGGTGGCCACCGACGCAAACGAATTGCCATCGACCTCGTCGTCGGGGACCTCGATACCGAAGCGGGCTTCGATCTCATGGATCACGGCGATCACGGCCATCGAGTCGAGCTCGGGCAGATCGCCAAGCAAGGGCGTGTCGGCGCTGAAGCCCAGGGCGCGACCATCGAGGCTGAGCACCTCGTCCAGCAGCGCCAGCACTTCCTTCAGAATCTGTTCTGACATCTTCTCTCCCTTGCGGACCACGCGCGCGCACGGCAAGCCAGCGCGAAAACGCGCGCATTATACTTCCGCATCCGGTGCGAATTGCGCACTGCGACAATTCAGACTCATTCAAAAAGAGCAGCAATGCACGCCAGGCACCTCCTTCATCATCTCGTTTCCGCCCCAGCCGTACACGCCCCGGAGCGCATTGCACTCGTAAGCGGCTCGCAGCACATCAGCTATGGCGCGCTGCAGACGAGCATCGACGGCTTTGCAAGCGGCTTGGCAGCGCTGGGCCTGGCGCGCGCCGAACGGGTCGCGATCTACCTCGACAAGCGCCCGGAGTTCGCCGCCGCCGCCTTTGGCTGCAGCGCCGCCGGCGGAGTGTTCGTGCCGGTCAACCCCATCCTCAAGGCCGATCAGGTCGGGCACATCCTGCACGACTGCACCGTCCGCGTCCTGGTCACCACGCCGGAACGCTTCGGCGCCCTGCGCGCCACGCTGGCAGCTTGTCACGACCTGCGTCATGTCGTGCTGGTCGGTCGCCCCGCAGAGCGTCCGCAGCTCGATGGCCTGTCGCTGCACCTTTGGGATGAGCTCGTGGCCGCCCCGTCCATGGCCGGGCACCGCGTCATCGACACCGACATGGCGGCCATCCTGTACACCTCGGGCAGCACCGGGCGACCAAAGGGCGTGGTGCTCGCGCATCGCAACATGATGGCGGGCGCGCGCAGCGTTGCCTCTTACCTCGGCAACCACGCCGACGACACCCTGCTCGCCGCGCTGCCGCTGTCCTTCGACGCCGGCCTGTCGCAGCTCACCACTGCCTTCCATGCCGGTGCCCGCGTGGTGCTGCTCAACTACCTGATGCCGCGCGATGTGCTCAAGGCGGTCGAGCGCGAGCGCGTGACCGGACTCACCGCAGTACCACCGCTGTGGATACAACTGGCACAGCTTGAATGGCCCGCCGGTGTCAGCGAGCACCTGCGCTACTTCGCCAACACAGGCGGGCGCATGCCACTCGACACCCTCACCCGCCTGCGCGCGCAGCTACCTGCAAGCAGTCCCTTCCTGATGTACGGGCTCACCGAGGCATTCCGCGCGACCTACCTGCCACCCGAGGAGATCGACCGCCGCCCCGACTCCATCGGCAAGGCCATCCCCGATACCGAGGTGCTGGTATTGCGCGAGGACGGCAGCGAATGCGCCCCCAACGAGCCTGGCGAACTGGTGCAGCGCGGCGCGCTGGTAGCGATGGGGTACTGGAACGACCCCGAGCGCACCGCCGAACGTTTCCGCCCCCTGCCGCCGCGCGCGCCCGGACGCGAGCCCGGCCTGGTGCTACCGGAGATTGCCGTGTTCTCGGGCGATACGGTACGCCGCGACGAGGACGGATTCCTCTACTTCATCGGCCGCCGCGACGAGATGATCAAGACCTCGGGCTACCGCGTGAGCCCCACCGAGATCGAGGAGATCCTCTACGCCACCGGCATGGTCGGCGAGTGCGTCGCCTTCGGCCAGCCGCACCCCACGCTGGGACAGGGCATCGCCGTGATCGCAACCCCCCTGCCCGGTACCACCCTCGATATCGCGGCACTGCTGGCCGAGTGCCGCGCACGCATGCCCGCCTACATGGTGCCGACACGCATCGAGCTGCGCTCCGGTCCGCTGCCGCGCAACCCGAATGGCAAGCTCGACCGCAAGGCGCTCAGCGCTGACTGAGCTGCCACCCTCCTGCCAACCGCATCGCCACTGACACCGCCATGCCCGCCTCCACTCCTGCCGCCAAAGCCTCGCCCGTACACGCCGCCATGGACCAGTTCGCGGTGCGCGACGGCGAACTCCTGGTCGGCGGCATCCCGCTACGCAGGCTCGCCGCCCGCGTCGGCAGCACCCCTTTTTACGCCTACGATCGCACGCTGCTGAGCGCGCGCGTGGCACAACTGCGCAGCGCCCTGCCCACGGGGATCGAGCTGCATTACGCGATGAAGGCCAACCCGATGCCGGCGCTGGTCGGCCACATGGCGCCCCTCGTCGACGGCATCGACGTCGCCTCGGCGGGCGAGCTGAAGATAGCGCTCGACGCCGGCACCGACCCCGGGTGCATCAGTTTTGCCGGGCCGGGCAAGCGCGACGCCGAACTGCGCCAGGCGGTCGCTGCCGGCATCCTGATCAATGTCGAGTCCTTCCGCGAGCTCGCGGTGCTTGCCGAAGCCTCGCAGGCGCTTGGGGTGCCGGCACGCGTGGCCGTACGCGTCAATCCGGACTTCGAGCTCAAGTCATCGGGGATGAAGATGGGCGGCGGCCCCAAGCCCTTCGGCGTCGATGCCGAGCAGGTACCGGCACTGCTGCAGGCGATAGGCAGGGCGGAGCTCGCCTTCGAGGGCTTTCATCTCTTCGCCGGTTCGCAGAACCTGAAGGCGGAGGCCATCGTCGAGGCCCAGCAGAAGAGCTTCGCGCTCGCCCTTCGCCTGGCCGAGCACGCACCGGGGCCGGTGCGCACGCTCAATCTCGGCGGCGGCCTCGGCATCCCCTACTTTCCTGGCGAGCAGCGCCTGGATCTCGCCCCCATCGGGACAGCGCTGGGCGACATCGTGGCCGAGGCAGCGACCGCGCTGCCCGGGGCAGCCATCGTGCTGGAACTCGGCCGCTACCTCGTCGGCGAGGCAGGGATCTACGTGTGCCGCATCACCGACATCAAGGTCTCGCGCGGCCATACCTACCTGGTCACCGACGGCGGGCTGCATCACCACCTTTCGGCCAGCGGCAACTTCGGCCAGGTGCTGCGCAAGAACTACCCCGTGACGATAGGCACCCGCATGGGCGAGCCTGCGGCCGAGGCCGTGTCAGTGGTCGGCCCGCTATGTACGCCGCTCGATCTCATCGCCGAGCGCATGGCTCTGCCGCAGGCCGCGGAAGGCGACCTGGTGGTGGTGTTCCAGTCCGGTGCCTACGGTGCATCGGCCAGCCCACAGGCCTTCCTCGGCCACCCAGGCGTAGCCGAGGTTCTGGTATAGCGGCTCCGGCGTGGGTCAGAAACCGCAGGACTGCTGGCCGGGCCGCACCGTGGCGTCGTGAACCTCATCGCCATTGCAGAAGCTGTAAAGCCCGCCACCGTTGCTGACGACGCGGTAGGTGTAGGTGCCACCGGAGCCGTAGTTGTAGACCATGCGCGCGTTGGCGCCCGTGCCATTCACGCTCCAGGAACCGACCTGCTTGGTCGGGTCGACCGGGTCGGTGGGCCCCTTCTTCCAGTCGACGAGCGCCCCCCCCGCCTGGTGAAACTCCTGCCAGCGATTGCTGCCTCGTGCCGCGCAGACGGTGTTGCCGGAGAAGGTGCTGTTCAATTCCGTATGATTCATCGTGTTGTTGGCCGGGCATGCCGCGAGAGCCTGGCCCGAGCCCACTACGCCAAGGACCGCGAACGCGGCCGCCGCACATTTGAATGCCTTCATGTCTGCTCCCTCGTGAGTTCGGATCGCGCCGGGTCTGGCGTCAATTTTCAAGATAGCAGTTTGCAGCGCGGCGTACGACAATTGAACCTCAACGCCGCAGGAAAAAGATCACACGATGCACGATCCGCGCTCCGCCGCCCCCGCCAGGGCCTGGCAGCACGCCCGAATCGCCCTGCTGTGGGCGGTTTTCGTCGCCTACGGCAGCCTGGTGCCGCTGGAGTACCGCCCACGCGAGGACGCCTGGCAGGCATTCATGAACACCCCCTGGCTGGACCTGGGCGTAGGCTCGCGTGCAGACTGGGTGGCAAACATCCTGCTGTACATCGTGCTCGCCTACTTCGCCACCGGCGCAGTGTGGGCGAGCCGGATGGGACGTGCGGCCCGCGTGCTCGTGCTCATGGTGGTAGTCACGGCAATCCTGGCGATGGCCGTGGGCATCGAGTACCTGCAGTTGTTCTTTCCGCCGCGAACGGTCTCGCGCAACGACCTGCTCGCGGAGGGCCTGGGCACCGGGCTGGGGCTGGCGCTTTGGTTCGTCGCCGGGCAGCGCATCGCCGGGCTGTGGCAGCGCTTCGTCCATGGCGGAGCGCACAGTCTGCTCGCCGTGCTGGGGCTGTACGCCCTCGGCTACCTCGGCTTGAGCTTCTTTCCCTACGACTTCCTCGTCAGCAGCGAAGAGGTTGCGGCCAAGCTCGCCCGCCCCGACAGTCTCAGCCTTGGCCCAGGGCTGTCCTGCGGTGCAGCCTTCACCTGCGGGGTGAAGTTGCTGGTGGAGGCCGTACTGATGGTCCCCGTCGGGCTGCTGCTGGCGCTCGGCCTGAAGGCGCGCTCGCCCGGCCGGCGCAGTCCTGGCCTTGTCACCGGGGTTGTGGCGGGCGCCGCCGTCGGGCTGCTCATCGAGGCAGTGCAGATCGTGCTCGCCTCGGGCACCACCCAGGGCATTTCCATCCTCACCCGCGCGCTCGGCATGGCTTGGGGAGTGGCACTCGCGCGCAGCCACCCGCTGCAGTGGCTGCACTACTCGCCCGCCCGGCTGTTACGCTGGAGCCTGCTCCTGAGCCCCGTCTACCTTGCCTTGGTGCTGGCACTCCACGAAGTGCTGCCGCTGGCGCTCCAGCCTGCCTGGGCAGCCACGGAGAAGCTCGAGACGCTGCGCTTCCTGCCTTTCTATTACCACTACTACACCACCGAGACGGCCGCGGTGCGCAGCCTGCTCTTCGTCCTGGGGAGCTACGCGCCAATCGGCCTGGTCGCCGCACTCGCCTTCCCCCGCCTGCAACGGGGGGCAATGATCCTCGCCGTGCTCGTGGCGCTCGCGCTGTGTTTCGGCGTCGAGGTCTTGAAGCTGTTCACCGTGGGCAAGAAGCCCGATCCGACCAATCTGCTGATCGCCGCGAGCAGCGCCTGGTTCATGCACTGGGTCGCCAGCCGCATCCTCGCGCTGATGCAGGCCCACGCGACCACGTCCCACGCCACCGCACACGCTGAGGGCCTTGGTTACCCCGCACGCACCGCAAGCGCGGACTGGCGCAAGGCCCTACTGGTCGGTGTGCTGCCGGCAGCCCTGATCATTGCCGGTGTGGCGCTGACCGTACCCGATGCGCCGCCTGCCGCCGGCGCGAACACGCCCAGCGTCACGTACCCGCCACCGTCGGCGCTACCAAGGCCGCAGTTGCCCGGCTTTCGCATGGCGCACCCCCGCCTGCCACATCCGTCTCCCGCCGACATCGCCACCCTGCGCGCAAGGAACCCGCGCTTTCTTGAGCAGTTATCCTCTGCCGCACGCAACAATCCCAATGCCATCAACGCCATCATGCAGGCGGGCTTCATCCAGCCGGGGGTGTTCAACCTCGCCCCCCTGCATGCGAGACTGATGGAAACGCGCTTCGTCGACCGCGGACACGGCCAGGTCATGCCACTGGCAATCGCCTACGACTGGCTGCACGACCAATGGACGGCAGCCGAGCGCGACGCCCTGCGCGACAAGCTCGCCGAAGGCTGCGACTATCTCATCGACGTCATCCGCCGCGACCAGCTATCGCCCTACAACGCCTTCCTCTACAACGCACCGCTGCAGGCGTTGATGGCATGCAGCATCGCGCTCTACGGCGACCACCCGCGTGGTGAAGCGCACATGAGCTTCACCCACGAACTCTGGAAGAACCGCGTGCTGCCGGTGTGGCGCCAGGTTTTCGGCAACAGCGGCGGCTGGCACGAGGGCGGCGAATACGTCGCCGTAGGCATCGGCCAGGCCATCCACACCCTGCCCGCGCTATGGCGCGCAGCAACGGGCGAGGACCTCTTCGCCAGCGAGCCAGGCATCCGCGGCTTCCTCGACTTTCTTGTCTACCGCACCCGCCCCGACGGCACCCACATGCGCTGGGGCGACGGCGCCTGGTTCAATCGCCACCCCAGCGATGCGGCAGCGCTGGCGCTGGAGTTCCGCCACGCCGCAGCCTATTCGCTGGTCCCGCCAAAGGGCGGCCCGGTGCCAACGGGCTGGCCCTGGGGGCCGCTGTCGGACGATGGCCTCATCGACCTGCAAGCCGCCGCGCGCCTGCCACTGGCCAAGCTCTTCGACGGCATCGGCATGCTCATCGCCCGCAGCGACTGGAGCGAGCACGCAACCTGGGTGAGCTTCAAGGCGGGTGACAACTTCTGGTCGCACAGCCATCTCGACCAGGGCGCCTTCACAATCTACAGCGGCGGCCCACTTGCCATCGACAGCGGCTGGTACGGCCCGGCCTACGGGTCGGAACACCACATGAACTACGCCTACCAGAGCATCGCCCACAACCTCGTCACCGTCACCGACCCTGCCGACAACCAGCCGGGCCCTGGTTTCGACCACGCCAACCCGCGCCACTACGCCAACGACGGCGGTCAACGCCGCATCGGCTCGGGCTGGGGCGTCGACGGCGCACCGCTCGACGCCAAGCAATGGGCACAGCGGCGCGAGACCTACCACACCGGCCGCATCGTCGCGCGCGTGGCCGAGGACGACCTGGCCGTCGCCGTTGCCGACATCACACCGGCCTACACCAACAGTCAGTCGGGGCGAGGCAGCTTTGCCGACCGCACCCGGCGTGTGGAGCGCATGTGGCGGGTATTCGGCTACGACCGCATCAACAACGCGGTGGTCGTATTCGACGATGTCGCCGCAACCCGGGCCGAGTTCCGCAAGCGCTGGCTGCTTCACTCGATCGAGCCTCCCATTCTCGGCCCCGACCGCTTCGACCTCTTCATCCCGGCCAATCAGAACCCAGGACGCAGTGGCGGTCGACTGCACGGCTACGTGCTGCTACCACGCGAGCCGATGCTCAACAGCATCGGCGGACCCGGCTTCGAGTTCTTCGTTGACGGCCGCAACTACGATCAGGACGGCAGCGCACAAGCGGCCATCGCCCAACTCGGCCACGGCCGCGCCGAGCCTGGGGCCTGGCGGATCGAGCTGATGCCACTGCGCGACGCTCGCGAGGACCAGTTCCTGGTCGTCATGTTCCCAACCGCAGCGGGCGCCAGCCCCGCCGCCAGCGTTCGCCGTATCGAGGCCGATGGCCGCATCGGTGCCGAAATCGCAGGCCCCGAGCGCACCACGCGCTGGTGGTTCACGCCTGGCCAGCTCGGCGCCACCGTCGAGGTCGTCGGCGGTAGCACGCACCACCTCAACGAGTAGCACGCTTGCCACATTGGGCCAGACGTGCGGCGGTTTGCTGCAAGCTCGGCGCCAGCCGCGAGCCTCTCGTCGCCCCGCCCAAGCCGCATCGCCTTCAACCCCTCGCGGCTCGCGCCGCTCCCACTGGGGGAGCGAGCCGCGAGGGGCTTGCTGTAGGAGCGGCGCCAGCCGCGAGCTTCTCATCGCCCCACCCAAGCCCCATCGCCTTCGACCCCTCGCGGCTCGCGCCGCTCCCACTGGGGGAGCGA
>ERZ761607.5443-NODE-5443-length-10450-cov-4.593651_pt1 | contig 10450 bp, 9 predicted proteins | sample MGYA00511164_ERZ761607 | MGnify/ENA primary metagenome ERZ761607 (study PRJEB28899, sample SAMN02445080) | bioreactor sludge metagenome | biome: EBPR sludge | place: Australia: Brisbane, Thorneside Wastewater Treatment Plant | collected 2011-06-22 ...
CTGTAGCCCAGCGCCTTCTGCTCGTCCAGCCACTTCGTGAAGTCGCGGCTGGGGCCGCAGCCGGCGATGACCTTGAAGCCTTCTTTGGCCAGGCGCTGGCAGATGGCGGTGCCGATGCCGCCCATGCCGCCGGTGACGTATGCGACCTTCTGGGACATGTTGCTCTCTCCTTGGATGCCGTGCAGGTGGTGCCGCGAGCGTGTCCTGCGCCCGGCGGCGGGTCAATCAGGGTTAGTTAGCGTTCGACGGTCAGCGCGACACCCATGCCGCCGCCGATGCACAGGCTGGCGATGCCCTTGCTCACGTCGCGCTTGATCATCTCGTGCAGCAGCGTGACCAGGATGCGGCAGCCGGAAGCGCCGATCGGGTGGCCGATCGCGATGGCGCCGCCGTTGACGTTGACCTTGCTGGTATCCCAGCCCATCTCCTGGTGCACCGCGCAGGCCTGCGCGGCGAAGGCCTCGTTGATCTCCAGCAGGTCCAGGTCGGCCGGCTTCCAGCCGGCACGCTCCAGCGCGCGGCGCGCCGCCGGCACCGGGCCCATGCCCATGTAGGCCGGGTCCAGGCCGGCGCTGGCATAGCTGGCGATGCGCGCCAGCGGCTTCAGGCCCAGGCGCTCGGCGGTCTTGGCGCTCATCACCACCACGCCGGCGGCGCCGTCGTTGAGGCCGCTGGCATTGCCCGCGGTCACGCTGCCGGCCTTGTCGAAGGCCGGGCGCAGGCCGGCAAGCGCCTCGGCGCTGGTCTTCCGGTTGATGAACTCGTCGGCCGCGAAGACCACCGGATCACCCTTCTTCTGCGGGATCGTGACCGGCACGATCTCGTCCTTGAAGCGCCCGGCCTCCTGTGCCGCGGCGGCCTTCTGCTGGCTGGCCAGCGCCAGTGCGTCCTGCTGCTCGCGCGTGATGCCGTACTTCTTCGCGACGTTCTCCGCCGTGATGCCCATGTGGTACTGGTTGTAGACGTCCCACAGGCCGTCGACGATCATCGAGTCGACCATCTTCCAGTCGCCCATGCGCTGGCCGTCGCGGCTGCCGTTGAGCACGTGCGGGCTCAGGCTCATGCTCTCCTGACCGCCGGCGATGACGATCTCGCTGTCGCCGTCGCGGATGGCCTGCGCGGCCAGCATCACCGCCTTCAGGCCGGAGCCGCAGACCTTGTTGATGGTCATCGCCGGCACGCCGTGCGGCAGCCCGGCCTTGACGACCGCCTGGCGCGCAGGGTTCTGGCCGGTGCCGGCCTGCAGCACCTGGCCCAGGATGACCTCGCCGATCTGCTCGCCGGCGAGGCCGCTGCGCTCGAGCAGCGCCTTGATGACGGTGGCGCCCAGTTCGGCGGCCGGGGTCCGGGCGAGCGTGCCGCCGAACTTGCCGACGGCGGTGCGGGCGGCGGCGACGATGACGATGTCGGTCATGGGGATCTCCTTGGGCTGAGGATGGCGTGCGGGCTCAGGCTTTCGCCTTGACGTAGCGGCCGGGGGCCGGTTCGATGGGCTTGAATTTCGCGCTGCCCGGCGACTTGGGCGCAGGCACCAGCTTGCCGCCATGGGCCTTCAGCCAGCCGCTCCAGGTCGGCCACCAGCTGCCCGGGTGCTCGGTCGCGCCGGCCAGCCACTGCTCGGGCGTGGCCGGCGTGGCGTCGTTGGTCCAGAAGCTGCGCTTGCCCTTGGCAGGGGGGTTGATGACGCCGGCGATGTGGCCCGAGGCGCCCATCACGAAGCGCTTGTCGCCCTGGATCAGCGGGATCGAGCGGTAGGCCGCCTGCCAGGGCACGATGTGGTCCTCGCGCGAACCGTAGACGAAGAACGGCGCCTTGATCTTGCCGAGGTCGACCTTCTCGCCGCAGACGGTGAGCCGGCCCGGGACCTTGAGGTCATTTTGCAGGTACATGTGACGCAGGTACCAGCAGTACATCGGGCCCGGCAGGTTGGTGCTGTCGCCGTTCCAGTACAGCAGGTCGAAGGGCGGCGGCGACTCGCCCTTCAGGTAGTTGCCGACGACATAGTTCCAGACCAGGTCGTTGGGGCGCAGGAAGCTGAAGGTGGTGGCCAGTTCCTGGCCCTTCAGCAGGCCTGGGCCGGCGGGCGCCTGTTCGCCGATCGTGACCTCGCGCATCTGCACGCTGGCCTCGTCGATGAAGATGTCCAGGATGCCGGTGTCCTGGAAATCCAGCAGCGTGGTCAGCAGCGTCACGCTCTGCGCCGGCTGCTCGCCGCGCGCCGCCAGCACCGCCAGCGCGGTGGCGAGGATGGTGCCGCCGACGCAGAAGCCCAGCGTGTTGATCGTCTGCGCGCCGCCGATGGCCTGCACGGCGCGGATCGCGGCGATGGGACCGTTCTCGATGTAGTCGTCCCAGGTCAGATCCTTGAGCGACTCGTCCGGGTTGCGCCAGCTCACGACGAAGGTGCGGTGGCCCTGCTCCACCGTGTAGCGGATGACCGAGTTGTCCGGCTGCAGGTCCAGGATGTAGTACTTGTTGATGCAGGGCGGCACGAACAGCATCGGCCGCTCGTGCACCTTGGCCGTCAGCGGCTTGTATTCGATGAGCTGGATCAGCTCGTTCTCGAAGACCACGCTGCCTTCGGTGGTCGCGACGTTGCGGCCGACCTCGAAGACGCTCTCGTCGGTCTGCGACAGGTGGCCCTTGCGCAGGTCCTCCAGCAGGTGCTGCATGCCGCTGGCGATGCTCTCGCCCTGGGTCTCCAGCGCCTTCTTCAGCGCCTCGGGGTTGAGCGCCAGGTAGTTGCTGGGGCTCGCGGCGTCGATCCACTGCTGCACCGCGAAGCGGATGCGCGCCTTGGTCTTGGGGTCGGCCTCGACGCTCTCGGCCATCTGCATCATCGCGCGCGCGTTCAGCAGGTACAGCTGCGCGGTCAGCGCGGCGGCCGGGTTGGCGGCCCATTCGCTGCCGGCGAAGCGGCGGTCGGGCAGCGGCGCCGGGGCGGCGGCACTGTCGGCCTGCAGCCGCTGCAGCGACTGGTTCCACAGCTCGGTCGCGTTCTTGACGTAGTCGCTCTGGATCTGCGACAGCTGCGGCAGCGGCAGCGTGGCGCCGCTGAAGGCCTTCCAGATGTCCCCGACGGCGGCCCCGAATGCCTGCGCGGCGTCGGCGGTCTCGGTCGGGGTCGCGGTAGGCTTGCGCTTCAAGGTCTCGTCTCCTCGCAGGGCGGCGTGCGGCGCCGTGCTTTCGTGGGGCGGTTCGTGAACCGGTTCACGTTGTACGCCAGACCGCTGACGCCGTCATGACGTGAAATTCCGTAAAGCGAAATCATACACCACATAACGACATGTACCTCGTCGCCATCGCCTGGATGTATGTCGTGCTGATGATGGCGGTGGCCGAGGCGCTGTCCAGCCAAGGCACCGTCCTGGGCGCGGTCTTCACCGTCCTGCTCTACGGGCTGCTGCCGCTGGGGATCGTGCTCTACATCCTGGGCACGCCGGGGCGGCGCCGGGCGCGCCGCGCGGCGGAGGCCGAGGAACTGGCGCAGCTGCGCGCGGCCGCTGCGGCCGCTGCCCCCTCAGCGCCGCCAGACGGCGGCGGCGTGGCGCCCGGTGACGCCGTCGCGCCGGTACGAGAAGAACGCTGACGCGTCCTCGACCGTGCAGCGGCCGTCGGCCGCGACCTGCTGCACACCGGCCGCGGCCAGACGCTGGCGCGCCAGCCGCACGAGATCGGCCCGCCAGCGCGGCGCACCGTCGGGCCGCGGGCGGAAGGTGAACGCATCGTGATCCTGCGCCGCCGTGTCGCGGCCGAAGGCCTGCAGCACGTCGGCACCGACCTCGAAGGCGCGTGCCCCGATGCAGGGGCCCAGCCAGGCCAGGACCTCGCCCGGCGCGACACCCGCGCCGTCGTGCAAGGCCCGCAGCGTGGCCTCCAGCACGCCCCCGGCCAGACCGCGCCAGCCGGCATGCGCCGCGGCGACGACGCGGCCGTCGCGGCTGCACATCAGCACCGGCAGGCAGTCGGCGACCAGCACCGTGCAGGCCACGCCGGGCCGGTCGGTCCAGGCCGCGTCGGCGGGTTCGTCGTGCTCGCGACCGTCGGTCAGGTGCAGCACCTTCGCGCCGTGCACCTGGCGCAGCCAGACCGGCACGGCACCGATCGCGCCGGCGAAGCGCTCGCGGTTGGCGGCCACCGCCACCGGATCGTCGCCGACCGCACGGCCGAGATTCAGCGTCGCCCAGGGCGCCGCGCTGACGCCGCCGGCGCGCAGGCTCATCGCGGCGCCGACGCCCGCCGGCGCCGCCCAGTCCGGCCGCAGCAGGGGCAGCGTCATCGCGGGCCGCGCCGGGAGCGTGTCACTCCGCGTCCGGGCACTTCTCCGGCCGCGTGGCCTCGAAGGCGTCGAGCTTCATGCAGGCCTCGAAGACGCGCACGACGTTCGGGACATGGTCCAGCCGGCACTCGAAGCGCTTCGCGTTGAAGATCTGCGGCACCAGCGTGATGTCGGCCAGCGTCGGCGTGTCGCCGTGGCAGAAGGTCGAAGGCCGCGCGGCCAGCTGGCGCTCGACGACCTCGAGCCCGGTCTCCACCCAGTGCCGGTACCAGCGGTTCTTGTCGTCCTCCGACACCTTCAGGTCGCGCACCAGGTAGCGCAGCACGCGCAGGTTGTTCAGCGGGTGGATCTCGCAGGCGATGTCCAGCGCCAGCGCACGCACGCGCGCGCGGCCGGCCGCGTCGGCCGGCAGCAGCGGCGGCTGCGGGTGCGTCTCGTCCAGGTATTCGACGATGGCCAGCGACTGCGTCAGCGAATGTTCGCCGTCGCGCAGCAGCGGCACCAGACGCGAGGCGGAGACCGCGGCATAGCTCTCGTTGAACTGCTCGTTCTTCGCCAGGTGCACCGAGCGGTAGCTGTAGTCCAGCCCCTTGAGCGCGAGCGCGATGCGCACGCGGTACGAGGCCGAGGAGCGGAAATAGTTGAAGAGTTCCATCGCGCTCACCTCACCTGCACCGTCAGCGCGCCGAGCCCGGCGATGGCGCCGACCATCGTGTCGCCGCGCTGCACCGCGGCCACGCCGGCCGGCGTGCCGGTGAAGATCAGGTCGCCGGGCTGCAGCGTCCAGGCGCGGCTGAGCTGCTCGATGGTCTCGGCCACGCTCCAGATCAGCTCCGCGAGGTCACCGCGCTGGCGCAGCGTGCCGCCCACGTGCAGCGTGATCGCGCCCTTCGTCAGTTCGCCGCAGCGCGCGAGCGGCGTGATCGGGCCGATCGGCGCCGACTGCTCGAAGGCCTTGCCGATCTCCCACGGCCGGCCGGCCTTCTTCATCGCGCCCTGCAGGTCGCGCCGTGTCATGTCCAGCCCGACCGCGTAGCCCCAGATGTGGCGCGGCGCATCGGCCGCCGCGATGTCGCGCCCACCGGTGCCGAGCGCGACGACGAGCTCGATCTCGTGGTGCAGGTCGGCGGTCAGCGGCGGGTAGGCGATGACGCCGATCTCGCCGTCGCGCACCGGCACCAGCGCATCGGCCGGCTTCATGAAGAAGAACGGCGGCTCGCGGTCGCTGTGGCCCATCTCGCGCGCATGCTCGGCATAGTTGCGGCCGACGCAGTAGACGCGGTGGACCGGAAACTCGCCGCCACCGGCCACGGGCACGGTGACGGGAGCAGGCGCGGGCAGGACGAGGCTCATGGTGCGGGCGCTTCGGTGGGCGTGGCGGCGATGCGGTCGATGATGCCACGCCGAATCACCCGGGACGGGCGCCGCTACACTGCCGCGCATGCTCGTGCCGCGCCGCATCCAGCACTGCCGGGTCTGCGGCAGCCCGGCCGCCTACCGCGTGCCCGCCGACGACAACCGCGAGCGCGCGGTCTGCACGAGCTGCGGCGAGATCCACTACGAGAACCCGCTCAACGTGGTCGGCACCGTGCCGGTGTGGGGCGACCAGGTGCTGCTGTGCCGGCGCGCGATCGAGCCGCGCCACGGGCTCTGGACACTGCCGGCGGGCTTCATGGAGCTCGGCGAGACCACCGCCGAAGGCGCGCTGCGCGAGACCGACGAGGAAGCCGGCGCGCGCATCGAGCTGCAGGGCCTGTTCACCGTGCTCAACGTCGTGCGCGTCGGCCAGGTGCACCTGTTCTACCGCGCGCGCATGCTGGACACCCATCTCGCGCCCGGCCCCGAGACGCTGGAGGCGCGCCTGTTCCGCGAGCACGAGCTGCCCTGGGACGAACTGGCCTTCCGCACCGTGCGGCGCACGCTGGAGCACTTCTTCGAGGACCGCCGGCGCGGCAGCTTCGGCGTGCACGCCGGCGACATCGCCTGAGCCGCCCCGCAGCCTGCCCCTGCAGGGGGCCGAGGTGGCCGGCTGCGCCGGGCCGCCCCGACGGCGCAGCGCCTATGCGGTCGCCGTGACCGCCGGCCCGGTCGCGCCGTCGAAGCCCAGCGTCCACAAGGCCTCGAGCGTGCGCGCGTCGGCCACGCCTTCGGCCAGCGCCTGCAGTCCCAGGCCGTGGATCAGCGTGACCAGGCCCTGCGCGTAGTTGCGCACCGCGGCGTCGTCGGCGGCGCCGCGCAGGTGGCGCGGGTCCACCTTCACGTAGCGCACGCCGGCGGCGCGCAGCGCCGGCAGTTGCTGCGGCGCCGCGCCGGCATGTTCGATGCCCAGCGTCGCGCCCAGCGGGGCCCAGCGGGCGGCGGCGGCCTGCCAGGCGGCGATCGCGCCGCGGTCCGGTCCGGCGCTGCCGCCGCGTGCGCCCTCCACCCACTCCAGCGACAGCCGGGCCGCCTCGCGCGGGCGCGCCGCCAGCCGGACGGCGACCTGGTCGATGAAGCCGGGCAGCTGCAGCGACGCGCTGGCGACGTGCACGGCGCGCGGGCGGGCGTCGGCGGCGACCGCGGCCAGCGCGAGGTCCAGCGCCGCCAGGTCCACCTGCGGCAGCAGCCGCGTGCGACGGGCCAGCGCCAGCCAGCGCGCCGCGGGCAGCCAGCAGCCGTCGGACTCCAGGCGCACGCGCAGCGGCGACTCCAGGTGGATCAGCGCCCCCTGGCGGTCGTGCACCGGATAGGCCGCGATCTCGGCGCGGCCGGCTTCCAGCGCCTCGGCGATCTGGGTGCGCCAGGCCCGTGCACCGACCGGGCGGCCGCTGGCGTCTGCCGGCTGCTCGACGGCGACGCCGCCGTCGGCCTCGGCCTCGGCGCGTGCCAGCGCGGCATCGGCGGCGGCCAGCGCCTCGCCGGCGCCGACCCCGGCCAGGCCCTCGGCGGCGCCGAGCACGACCTCCACGCCCGCGGCGGCCAGCACCGGCGCGCTGGCCAGCGCGTCGTGCAGCGAACGCGCGGTCTCCTCGGCGACACCGGCCACCGGCAGGCACAGCGCGAAGTCGCTGCCGCCCAGGCGGCCGGCGAAGGTGCCCGGCACGCGCTCGACATAGGCCTGCAGCAGGTCGGCCATCGCGCCCAGCAGCCGGTCGGTGGCCTCGAAGCCGTTGCGCGCATTCAGCGCGTCGAGCTGCAGCACGCGCAGCAGCAACAGCGCGACCGGCGGCGCGCCGACATCGGCCAGGCGGTCGTGCAGGCGGCCGACGAAATGGGCGCGCACCGGCAGGCCGGTCACGGCGTCGGTCTGCGCCTGGCGCTGCAGCATCGCGACCTGCTGCGCCTGCGCCTCGGCCAGCGCCTGCAGGCGCTGGCCCATCGTGTCCAGGTGATCCAGCAGCGCACGCAGCTCCGCAGGCGCGGCGTCGGTGTCGGGCGCCCGGCCCTGGGCCAGGGCCTGGGCCTGCGCGACCGCCCGCTCCAGCGCCTGCTGCCAGCGCCGCAGCACCAGCGCCGCGGCGGCGGCGGCGACGGCCGCGAACAGCGCCATCGCGGCCGCCAGCGCCGCGACGGCGCCGCGCACGTCGGTCGCCGCCGCGGTCTGCAGCGCCTGCGGCGCCGCGAGCACCAGCCAGGCGAGCACGCCGGCCGCGGCCGCCAGCAGCGCAGCGGCGAGCCCGAGTGCCAGGCGAGCGGGGATGGTCATCGCGGCGGCCATCGCCGGCATGGTACGAGAGCACCGGCCACGAAGGGCACGACACATCGCACGAAGCAGGCGCCGCTGCGCTCCAAAGCACGAAGCCCGCACGGGGCGGGCTTCGGCGACCGGGCGCGGGCTCGGATCGGGCCGTTCAGGCCGTCGCGGCGCGCAGCTTGAAGGAGAACTCCTGCAGCGCGGCGATGCCGCTGTCCTCGGCCTTGCGGCACCAGGCCTGCAGGTCGGCGACCAGCTGCTCGGCCGACACGTTGGTGCGCGTCCACAGCTGGCGCAGTTCCTCGCGCATCGCCACCAGCTTGGCCAGGCTGGGGCTGGCACCCAGCGCCTGCTGCAGGCTGGGCTTGACGGTCTGCGGAATCTTGTCCTCGTCGCGGTGCAGCCAGGCCTTGGCCAGGCGCAGGTCCTTCAGCCGCGCGGTATTCGCGGCACCGGACTGCTTCAGGCGCTCCATCTCGGCGGCCACGGCACGCTTCATCTCGGCGCCGTACTTGGCCATCACCTCGTAGCGGTTGGCGATCAGCGCCTGCAGCGTCTGCCCGTCGGCCACCGGCTTCACGGCGCCCAGCGCCAGCCTGGGCGGCGTCTTGCGCACCTTGGCCAGGCCGGCCATCTCGAGCAGGCGGATGTACATCCAGCCGATGTCGAACTCGTACCACTTGACCGACAGCTTGGCGCTCGTCGGGTAGGTGTGGTGGTTGTTGTGCAGTTCCTCGCCGCCGATCAGGATGCCCCAGGGCGAGACGTTGGTCGAGGCGTCCGGGGCCTCGAAGTTGCGGTAGCCCCACCAGTGGCCCAGGCCGTTGATGATGCCGGCCGCGGTGACCGGGATCCAGGCCATCTGCACCGCCCACACCGCCGCGCCGGCAGCGCCGAACAGCAGCAGGTCCAGGATCAGCAGCAGGCCCACGCCCTGCCAGCTGTAGCGGCTGTAGACATGGCGCTCGACCCAGTCGTCCGGCGTGCCGTGGCCGTACTTGTCCATCGTCGGCCGCACGCGGCTCTCGGCGCGGTACAGCTCCACGCCCTCGAGCAGCACCTTCTTGATGCCATGCGTCTGCGGGCTGTGCGGGTCCTCGACCGTCTCGCACTTGGCGTGGTGCTTGCGGTGGATGGCGACCCATTCCTTGGTCACCATGCCGGTGCCGATCCACAGCCAGAAGCGGAAGAAGTGCGCCACCAGCGGATGCAGGTCCAGCGCCCGGTGCGCCTGCGAGCGGTGCAGGAAGATCGTCACCGACGCGATCGTGATGTGCGTCGTGACCAGCACGAACAGCAGCATCTGCCACCAGGCGGCCTCCAGCAGCCCGTGCGCGAGCCATTGCACGAGCGCATCGTGCGCCAGCCACAGTTGATCCATCGGGGGAACCCTCTTTCTGCCTTGCGAAATTTACAGACGCATTGTAGAGGCGCGCCTGACGCCGAAGTTGCGGGTATTGCTTAGGGATAGCCCCCCAATCGCGCCGGTTCGGTGGCGGGTCTGATGCAGATCAAGGACGTTGGCTGCGCGAAGGGAACCGTTGGCCTCCGATCACCGCCGCTGCCAGACCCCCGCGAAGAAGCCGTCGGTCCCGTGCCGATGCGGCCACAGGCGCAGGAATGGGCCTGCGACCAGCGGGGCCGGGTCGGCCACGCGCGCGGCGGCCAGCACCTCCGCGGCCGGCAGCGGCTGGAAGTCCGCGCCCTGGGCGGCGTCGAAGGCGGCGACGACCTGCTCGTTCTCGGCCGCCAGCAGGCTGCAGGTGGCGTAGACCAGTCGCCCGCCGGGCTTCACCAGCCGCGCCGCGCTGGCCAGGATGGCCTGCTGCTTGATCTGCAGCTCGGCCACCGAGGCCGGCGACTGCCGCCACTTCAGGTCCGGGTTGCGGCGCAGCGTGCCCAGGCCCGAACAGGGTGCGTCGACCAGCACGCGGTCGATCTTGCCGGCCAGACGCTTGATGCGCTCGTCGCGCTCGTGCGCGATCTGCGCCGGGTGCACGTTGGCCAGCCCGCTGCGCGCCAGCCGCGGCTTCAGCGCCGCCAGGCGGTGGCCGGAGACGTCGAAGGCATACAGGCGCCCGGTATTGCGCATCGCCGCGCCCAGCGCCAGCGTCTTGCCGCCGGCGCCGGCGCAGAAGTCGACGACCATCTCGCCGCGCTTGGGGTCGGTCAGCAGCGCCAGCAGCTGGCTGCCTTCGTCTTGCACCTCGACCAGGCCCTGTGTGAAGACCTCCAGCTTCTGCAGCGCCGGCTTGCCCGGCACGCGCAGGCCCCAGGGCGAGAACGGCGTCGGCGCCGATTCGATGCCGGCCTCGGCCAGCGCGCGCTGCACGTCCTCGCGCCGCACCTTCAGCAGGTTGACGCGCAGGTCCAGCGGCGCCGGCTCGGCCAGCGCCTGCACCAGCGGCCAGAACTCGTCGCCGAGCTGCTCGCGCAGGGCGCCGGCCAGCCAGTCGGGCAGGTTGTGGCGCAGCTTCTCGGGCAGCGTGGCGCGGTCG
>ERZ761607.5444-NODE-5444-length-10449-cov-12.767173_pt1 | contig 10449 bp, 10 predicted proteins | sample MGYA00511164_ERZ761607 | MGnify/ENA primary metagenome ERZ761607 (study PRJEB28899, sample SAMN02445080) | bioreactor sludge metagenome | biome: EBPR sludge | place: Australia: Brisbane, Thorneside Wastewater Treatment Plant | collected 2011-06-22 ...
TCCTCGCCGCCTGCCGCGTGCGCGCGGTGCCGGCCAACATCAACTACCGCTACGTCGCCGACGAGCTGCGCTACATCTACGACAACGCCGGCATCAAGGCCTTGTTCTACAGCGCCGAGCTCGAACCCGCCGTGACCGAGGTGCTCGACGCCGCACCGGGCCTGACCGTGAAGGTGCGCACCGGCGGCGGCACGCCGGCGCTCGCCGGCGCCGTCGCCTACGAGAACGCGCTGCTCGATGACACCCGCGCCTTGCAGGGCATCCGCTGCAGCGACGACGACCTCTCGCTGCTCTACACCGGCGGCACCACCGGCAAGCCCAAGGGCGTGATGTGGCCGCACAAGGACCTCTTCTTCGGCAGCCTGGGTGGCGGCGGCTTCTACGCCCCCGCCGACGGCCCGGTCAAGACCCCCGAAGAGCTCGCCGACCGCATCCGCAAGGCGCATCCGATGCGCTTCATGCCGGTCGCCCCGCTGATGCACGGCGCTGCGCACTGGGCAACCATGGTGTCACTGTTCGCCGGCCATACCGTGGTGCTCAACGACCAGCACCACTTCAATGCAGAGCACGTGCTCGACATCGCCGCGACACAGAAGCTCAACGGCATCACCCTCGTCGGCGACGCCATGGCGCTGCCCATCCTCGACGCCCTCAAGGCCCACCCCGGGCGCTGGGACCTGTCCACCCTGTTCCTGTTCGGCAACGGCGGCGCCGTAATGTCGGCCCACATCAAGGAGGCGCTCAAGCCCTTCCTGCCCGCCAACGTGTACTTCAGCGACGGCATCGGCTCGTCCGAGGGCGGCCAGCTCGGCATGGGCGCCAAGCCGATCGAGGGCGGCATGATCAAGATCGCCGCCCGCCCCGACCTCAAGGTCGTCGTCGACGGCAAGCGCATCGCCGCTGCCGGCGAGTCCGGCATCCTCGCCCGCAGCGGCTACCTGCCCCTGGGCTACTACCGCGACCCGGTCAAGACTGCCGAGACCTTCGTCACCATCGACGGCACCCGCTACGCGATCACCGGCGACGCCGCCAAGCTCGCCGACGACGGTGCGATCATCGTCTTCGGGCGCGGCAACAACTGCATCAACACCGGCGGCGAGAAAGTCTTTCCGGAGGAGGTGGAGGAGACGCTGCGCATGAGCCCGCAGATCCTCGACGCCGTCGTCGTCGGCCTGCCCGACCCGCGCTGGGGCCAGAAGGTGACCGCGGTGGTGTCGGTGCGGCCCGGAATGTCGCTCGACCTGGATGCGCTGAAGGCGCTGTGCCATGCCCACCTGGCCGGCTACAAGGTGCCCAAGGAGATCGTGACCGTGCCCGAGGTGATGCGCTCGGCCGCAGGCAAGGCGAACTACGTCTGGGCCAAGGAGGTCGCCCAGCGCGCGCTCGGCACCCCCGCCACCGCCTGACGTCGTACTCCCGGCAGGCACCGCGCGCGCCTGCCGGGAGATTGCTTCAGCGAAAGCGTCAGGGCCCTACATCCAGCGGGAATGTCGCGCTGGCCCTGCGGTACGCGCCAGACCTCTGCCAGACACCGGGGTGCCATCGGAGCTTTCCTCTACATGGCATTTCAATCCCGTAGGCGACTGAACACGTAGTCGTGGTCCTTCTGCGGCTCGTGGCAAGCGAAACAGGCGCTGGCTGCATTGCCCCCCACGACCCGATTTGCTCGGTCGCCACCGCCAAAGCCCTCGAACCCCCAGCCGCCTGTCGCCGCATATTCCCTCGCGTCCCGGTGCATCACACCGACGACCTTTCGCGTCCCCTCCGTGACGGCATTGTCGGCTGGTATCGCTTCCAGAAGATCGAACACGATGACGGCACCATCCGGGAACGTCCCGGACTGGTAGCCGGCCAAGGCTTTCGCATTCGCGTAAATGTGATGGATGCCGCCGAAGGCCTCATAGAGCGGATGGCCTTCGTCGATGACCATGGTCTTGACGTGATGCCAGCCGCGATACTCCTCCGGGTATGGCACGAGCGGTTCGGCCGAGATAGCCGGCAGAACGAGCGCCATCGAAGATAGAAAGCTCAGGATGCGTTTCATCTTGGATACCTCCTATTTCAGATCGGCCAGCGCAGCGCCAAAGTTGATGTGGAACGGCTGCCCGTCGATGACCAGCGCGGGCACCGATACCACGCCGTAGCGCTCGGCCTGAGCAATACGATTCTTCTGCTTGCCCAGATCGACGACCTCTACCGCGTATCGCGCCGGATCGAGCGCCTGAATGAAGTGCTGCTCGGCGGATACACACACTGGACAACCAGCATGGAAGAACACGGCTTCGCTCATGATTGACTCCTCAGGGCTATCGGTCACATGCATCGAGGCGATGCATAATGCAGATTAGAGTGACCACATCCTGCTTGTCAAGAAATGCATCGAGGCGATACATTACAAGCATGAATCAGACCTCTCTCCTGCTCGAGCGCCTGGGGGCACTCGTGCAGCAGTCCGTCCGCGACGAAGCAACGCGCCACGGCCTGCTGCCGATCCACATTCAGGTCTTGCACTACCTCAAGCTGGCCAACCGCTACAGCGACCTGCCCATCGCCATTGCGGAGTATTTCGGCATCACCCGCGGGACGGTCTCGCAGACGCTCGCGGTGCTTGAACGCAAGGGATTGCTGACCAAGGAGCCGGACGCGCGACACGGCAAGCGCGTGCACCTGAAATTGACCCCCGCAGGCGAGTCTGTCTTGAGGGATAGTTGGGTAGAGCGTGTGGAGCAGTTGCTCTGCGAACGAACGGGTGAGGCCGATGCACTCGAGAGCACGCTGCGCAAACTGCTTTCAGCCATGCAGCGCGTGAATGGACAGCGTGCCTTCGGCCTATGCCATCAATGCGCTCACTTTCTGAAAGAGGAAGTCGGCGCACGCTGCGGACTCACTCGCGAGCCGCTCGCCACCGAGCAAACCATTCGCATCTGTCGTGAATGGACAGCAGCAACACCGAAGTGCGTTTGATTACATGGCTGCCCCAGATTAACAGCCACCCTAAGATCTCGCGCAGCAGGTTTCCAATTGCTCAGCCGCCAAGGGTGATGAACGGGTCATCTGTCCCTTGTGGGTCGGCTTGCGACCGACACCTCACCCGACTCGTCGGAGGAAAGCCGCCGTTTGAGGTTCGCTTCCCGCAAACGGCCGCTCGCCAACGAGTCCTGCGGACCCAGGCTGTCATTGCCTTCCGGCTAGATTGCTATGGATCTTGTGAGCAATTTCTACCCTTTCGGCATTGGGGTAGTTCTTATTGGCCAGCAAGACAACCCCAAAGCGCTCTTCAGGTACAAACGCAACGTAAGCACCGAAGCCGTTTGTGGCACCAGTCTTGTTAACCCACACATTGCTGTCAGGTGTGGCTGCAGGAACCTTAGCGCTTACTGGGGTCGGATTCAGGATAAGCTTGGGAGCATTGCCTTCTTGCAGCGTAGGCAAGTCAACAGGCATTGCGTATTCCTCCCAGATGAGGCCTTGAGTCATCTGGCCTACGCTGAAATAGCGCTTGCGAGTATTGTTTAAAGCCGCTTGCAGCATGCTATCCAAGGGCAACATGCCCATGTTGGCCTTCAAAAAGGTGCTCAGGTCAGAAGCCGTGGTCTTGATGCCGTAGGCTTCACTGTCCAACATACCTGGATTGACACGCACAGGCTTCTTATCCTTGTTGTAGCCCCAAGCGTAGCTGGACATCTTCTGTGCAGGGACGCTCAGATAAGTGCTCGTGAGACCAAGGGGCTGGAAAATGGCTTGAGTCATGGCGGTGCTGAAATTTTGACCCAGACTTTTCGCCGTGATCCACCCTAAAGCGCCGATGCTCGGGTTTGCATAAGTACGCATCGTGCCGGCTCTGAATGCAGGCTTCCAGGTGCGGAAGTATTCCAGAAGCTGCTCCCGAGTTTGGACCTCATCAGGCACCTGCAGAGGAATGCCGCCAAGGGTGTGCGTTCCAAGATGGAAAAGCTGCAAGTTGCCGAAGTCCGTGCCAGCCAACTCCGGTAAGTAACTTGCTGCGGTATCGGTCAGCTTCAGCTTCCCAGTGGCTTCTGCGTGCGTCGCCAGAGTGACTGTGAAGGTCTTGCTGATAGAGCCAATCTCAAAAATCGTCTCGTCAGTTACTGGTGTTTGTTTCTCAACATCCGACACGCCATAGTTAAAGACATACGTCTTTTCCCCCAAGACCAATGCCACGGCCATACCAGGAATCTGGTTCTTTTCCATGGCAGGCAGCACGACTGCAGAGATGGCTTTCATTGCTTCAGCATCGGAAATCTCAGCAGCATTGACAGCCGAGCCCAGACCAAAGACAGCGGCTGTCAGAAGGACAGTAAACAGACGGTTTTTCAATTTTTACCTTACGGGTGAAGGAAGGAAGCCAACGCTGGCAGGTGCGATGCAATTGAGTGCTGTAGCGCTACGAGTTAGGGATTCTAAAGAATCTGATAGCAAATTGGCTCGGCATCGCGGAGCGATGACTGACTGCCTCTGGCCGGGCTGAGACCTTCACCAGTGATGCGACCCGGCCCACCATCCCCGAGCGTCTCGACCCGCCCCAAAGCCGCTAGAGAGCTTTTCTTAGAGCTGTCGTTTAACGTGAAGCTCCAGCCGACGGCGAAAAGCGCAGCTTTTTTACGGTCGGCTGCAAGCGCTTGTTAGGCATGTCTTGTTTCATCGTTTGTTTGGTGAAGGAAAATAGAACTCAGCGTAACTCGTTCAATCGCGTTAAGTTTCATGAATTCCGCCGAGTCAAGCAAGCCGCGGGCAGCATACTCCTCGAACACAATCTTCAATAACTTTCCGAGCACGATGCGTGGAATGGGCTCGACTTTTGTTCCGAGGTACCACTGATATGGATCACGTGCACCCTTGGTGATATTACACTGGACGCAGGCGCGAACCATGTTGTCAATACACTCTGGCCCGCCACGAGACACCGGGATAATGTGTTCCCAATGTAGTGGACCTCTGCTGCCGCAATAGGCGCAGATGTCTCCCTGCACGAACAGTTGCTTGTTCTCCGTGAGGATAGACGAGGGCGTTGCCTTTCCTTCGATCAGCTTTCGGTACGTGAAATTAGCGAACTTGTAATTCAGGCGGTCTCCGACCGCCTCTCCTGTAATCAGCTTCGCGTACTCCCAGTAGATGAGTTCGCGAACGGTGGCAAAGTGGCGAGGCATGGTGGCGCCTAACGTGGAGGTCACCGGCGCTGCGCGGCTTTATCGCGCAGCGTCCGGTGGACCGTAGTGTTAGAACTATTTGAGAAGGTCAAAGAACTCACCCTCACGTGCCTCATCACAAAGCGCTTCTAGGAATTTCTTTTCCGAGAAACCCTGAGAGGCTTTTTCCATAACAATATTGCCGAGAGCACGCAGTCGGCGCATCTTTGCTGGAGATTGAATTCTCCTCTTGAGCAAATCGCTAGTTTTTATTCCATCGACAAACGCATGAGCAGCGGCATCATCAAAGCTCTTAAACATGTCGGGAATGTGTAAAGCAGCCCCGTCTGCATAAAAATCCGTCCGAGCCCAACGACCGCTAGAACCAATACGCCCAACGTAGGTCTTGGTCAAACCTGATACATAGGGTGCAAGCAAGTCTTCAGGAATTAGACTCGCATATGAGACAAGCGCTCTGACTGCGGTGTTTTCTCTCGGGAAATCATCAAGCGCGCTGGTCAACTCTGTGACCATCGGTTCGGTCTTGTAGCGACGAGCCACAGTAGATAAATAGGAAAGGCCCTCTACAACCTCCACAAAGGCAAATGCCGCGTTAGTAATATCGACATTCCCCTTCTGTATCTCCTGATCTACGCGGCGCACGACTTGGACCTTCACCGTTTTCGGTAAAACCTTCCACAGAATGGGAGACACGAACTCGATGTTTGACCGGAGAACACTAGTCGACTGGGGGTGTATGTATGACGAATAGAGCCGATTAGCCAGCTCATTTTTGTATACATCGGGCAGATCGCCCAAGGCGCTCTCTATTGCGATTCGATTTCTATCAAATGACTGCTCATTAAGCGTGGCAACGTAGTCGTTGACGTCGATGATCTGAGCTGGATATTCAGCATTAAGCACGTACTTAATGCAATCATCCATCATTGAAAGTACCTTAATGATGGACGGGGGGCTGCTCTTGGGGTGCCCCGAGAAAATATGCCTTGTTTCTTTTGCGTGCTTTAGCACCTTAGATGCTTCCCAACTGATAACGCCAATCTTGTATGCGCCATCAATCAGCTGATCATCATTGACGAAATTCTGAAAATCCTCATATGTCTTTACTTCGCGTCCGATCTCCACAGACTGATTAAAGAGCTTCAAGCTGCGGAACATGATCTTATTTCTTAGATCGTCGACAACAGCATTCCAGAAGGAACCAATCGCACTTCGGTAGCCCGCTACTTGTAGAACGCTAACCGCTTCGATGATGTAAGGATCATCTCTCAGCTCATCTCGGACAGACAATAGCGAGCGCTTGATTAGCGGCACAATTTCTTGCTGGTCCGCAGGGAGTGCTATCGGAAATTCAGTGTCGCTCATGGATGTTCCTGAATAGCTCTAACGATAAAGCTGTGCGGCGCAAACGAAGCGCAGCGTAGTTTGCGTCCGAACGAGCGCCTTGTTATGCCTATATGCCATTGACCTGAACAAGTTGAAGCAAATGCGATATGACAAGCAAGCCAAAGCCTATAGCGTATAACGGCCCCTTCGGCGCATTGTAAAGCGCCAGTGCCAACGGAAAGCTAACTGTTAAATGCAACATCCTATCCAGATGATGGAATCCTGACATGGCAATTGAAAACAAATATATAAAACCAAGAGCCCACAAAACCAATAACACTAAACCTATATAGGAAACTCCAAAATAGTGCTCAATCCAATTGGAGGCAGACGCGATCAGCTGACCGGCTTGGCCGAATACAAGAAAGGCAATCCAGGCAATAACAATTGCAAGCAGAAGTGACAAATCCCTTTTTAGGTATTTTTCTTTGTACGTTTTACTATACTCGCCAACTGATGACTTTAACTTCTCATCGAGAAGCGCTCTTACGTTTTCTGATAAGTACGCATCAGAAAGAAGAACCAAAGCCGAAATCAGTTGCAGCCATATAATGAACTCACTCACTTACAGATGTCTCCATTTAGGCATAACGTGGAGGTCACCGGCGCTTCGCGGCTTTATCGCGCAGCGTTCGGTGGACCGCAAGGTTAGACCTCACTAGTAGCGCTGAAGCCATGCCTTGATGTCCGAAAAGTCTTTCAGGTCCAACTGGTTCTCCATTCTTTCGGCCTCTTTGAGGGCGTCATGTGAGAAGAAGCTCGTGGTAACGATGATGCTCTTCGTGGCTTTTCGTATGTGATGGACGCCTATCACCTCTCTGATGATGCCGACGCCCACCTTATTGTCGGCGGCATAGCGCTTGCATTCAATGTGGGTGAGGTAACTACAAACAGCATTTCTTACATGAGCGATGATGTCTCTTCCACCATCGCGAGTCGCCTGCGTAAGCTCGACGTCAAACCCCATGTCCTTGAGGATGCTTGCCACAAGCTCTTCAAACTTCCTCGGTGATAGCTCGTAGAGTTTCTCGGGATGCTTCTTCAAGTACTTCTTAACTTCATCGTCAATCGAGGTAATGATGAGCCTGGTTTCATCGTTCGCAGCGGACTCTGGTTCGGTGTAAAGCTCCTCCTGAAACGCTCCGGCCAACTCTATACGGGTCGCCGACTTAAGGAGTTCTTCTTCTGCGGCCTGATGAGATGGCAGGCTTACCTCACCTCCGATATATCGGTACCTTCCGTCTTCATCCTTCGCTACCAGCACATAAGACCAGTCCTTATCGAAGGGGTCGAGGATGACTGCTCCCGCTAGATCTAGGTCGGTACTCTTAAACCACGCACGCTCTGGAAAGAAGCCATAGCGCTCGACGCCAAGGGAGTCGAATTCATCGCGCGAGATTTCGTTCATGCTCATTGGTAGAGAGTGGCGGTAGTAGGTGAGATCTAACGACGGTGTAGAAAAACCCGATTCCCGGGCAAGCAGTTCCTGTCGGCGATTGCCGACGATTCCTTGATCATCATTTTCCGGTCCGAATCAGCCTGAGTCGGTCATTTGTTCGTCTTCCGTCGTTAAAGTCCTTCCATTGCAGGCATAGAGAGGCGTATCGCCGGGGTCTGTCCCGCTCATTGTGCATACCCGTGGTGAGCCAACTTCTCGATGTTGTGCACCAGGCAGTAGAGCTTCCACTGCCCATCGACCTTGGCGCGCCCGCGCAATGTGAAGCGATGGAGCCGCTTGTTGTTTCTCGGGTTGCCAAAGACCGGCTCGACGGTGGCAAAGCGCGCGGTGATCATGCGCTTGCCGGTGTCGGAGTCGATCCGTCGTTTCATCCGCTCGGTGTAGCGCTCTTCACTGTCGCGCTTGCCCTGAAAGAAGGCGACTTGGCGCGTCTTGGTCGTGTCGGGGGTGCGCAAGCACTGGTCGCGCAGCGGACACGGCATGCAGTCGCGCTCGGCGCCTCGAAACTTCATCGCCGCATAGCCGTTGAAGGTGCAGTTCGAGCCGTTCGAGTACAGCTTGTTGCCGGCCGGGCAGACGCAGTGCGTGCGATCCTCGGCCAGCGTGAAATCCGCGGGTCGGAAGCAGCGCGCCTTCTTGACCACCTTCCGTTTGTCCCACAGCGGATCGGGTTTGTCCTTGTGGCTCGCCTGTCCGGCATAGCGGGCGTCTCGGTTGCGGTAGTCGTTGTCGCAGATGTAGGCGTCGACGCCGCCTTCGGCGAGCGCCTTCAGGTTCGCCTCCGAGTGGTAGCCGGCGTCGGCGCAGAGCGTGGTGTTGGGAGTACGAAACGGTTCGACCGCCTCGACCACCCGCAGGAGCAGTTCCTGTTCAGAGCCGGTGCCGTGGGCCTGGGCGTCGACGACGATCTGGGTCTTCGCATCGACCGCGGCCACCCCGGTGTAGCCCTGGATCACGCCTTTGCCGGTGGCCATCTTGGCCGAATCGTTGTCAGTGCGATTGCTCAGCCGCGGTTTGCCTTTGGCGCTGCGTCGCTCGTCAGGATGCGCGTCCAGCCAGGCGCGGATCTTCGCCGCTTCGGCCTTGAGTCGTTCTACGGTGCGCGCCGCCTTGGCGGCCTCGGCCTCTTCGCCTTTGATGTCGGCCGTTGCGTGGCTGGCCATGATGCGTGTAACTGCCACCTCCATCTTGTCGGCCTCGCGCATGAAGTCGGCCCGGTTACCGCTCCGGGCCTTGCTCGCGTTGGCGGGCAGCTTCACCCCATCGATGGCAAAGAGCTCGCGTCCGATCAAACCTTGCCGGTCGCAGATCATCAGCACCCGGGCAAATATCCGGGCGGCTTCGTCCCCGAGTTCGGCGACAAAGCCGGCGATGGTCGTGAAGTGCGGTGCGCTGTCGCCCGAAACAGCCATGAACAGCACGTTGTCGCGACAGGCCGCGGCAATCGCGCGCGAACTCACCAAGCCGCGCGAGTAGCCAAGCAGCACGATCTTGAGCAACACGTTCGGGGCAAAGGCGGGGGCGCCGGTGCTGTCGTTGCGGTAGCGCGCCTCAAGCCCCGCCAGGTCGATTTCATGATCGACAAGGTGACACAGTGCGTGCTCGAAGCTGCCCGGAATCACCTGCCGATCAAAATCTACCGGGATCATCTTCAGGCCATAGTCGGGCGTCTTGAAGCGGGGCATCGCGGAACTCCGGGAGGGGTTGCCGAATTATACCGAAGGCATCGTGGATGCGCGCCATGGCCGGGCTTTTTCTACAGCCTCAACGTAAAGCTTCAGCCGACGGCCGCGAGCGCAGCGAGTGGCCGGTCGGCTGTAAGCGCTTGTTGGGCAGTTTCATTCTTCGTAGCCATCAGGCGGGTGGGTTGAGCGGGCGTAGATTATGTCTCTTGAGCGACAGTTGAAGCGCTTGCGGGGCTCGGCTCGGTCGCTTCTGCCAGTCTTAGTGCCTTGCGAACAGAGTTGATGTCAAAAGAGGTATTTTGATTTTCAATGAGTTCCATCAATCTCTGATTTACGTTGTTCAATTCAGGGCGTAGTTCCTTATTGACCCGTGCCGCGTGACCTGTCCAATCCTTCTTTGCCGCCTTCATGTCTTCAATCATTTTCTCATGATAGGTAATCCTGTCCTTCAACATCGAAGCCATGTGTATTAGCGACGATATCTGCCCATTGCGGCGGATTTCATTTCGTTGAAGGTTTAGTTGCCAAATGGCGACAATCAATGCAATGACTGGGATTATGATTTCCATAAAGTTCACTTCGTACGCAAAGTAAGAAAACTAGGCAAAAGTAGAGATGCGGACAACGGCATGTCGCTCGACAATGATAGTCATGTCGCCCAACGAATAGGGTTTATCCCTCGCGCCGCAAGCGCCGTTCAGTGTGCGGGCGCCTGCCGCGAGGGATAAGCCTTGTTGAACTGAACCGCCGC
>ERZ761607.5446-NODE-5446-length-10449-cov-5.454974_pt1 | contig 10449 bp, 7 predicted proteins | sample MGYA00511164_ERZ761607 | MGnify/ENA primary metagenome ERZ761607 (study PRJEB28899, sample SAMN02445080) | bioreactor sludge metagenome | biome: EBPR sludge | place: Australia: Brisbane, Thorneside Wastewater Treatment Plant | collected 2011-06-22 ...
CTTCTACGCGCGCGGCCAGACCGGCCAGCAGCTCCTCATCGGCGCTTACCAATCGATGATGCGCATGGTGGGCGAGCAACGCATCGAGTACTTCCCCCGCCGCGACATGCTCGACGTCGTGTTGGTGGACGGCAAGGCGCGTGGGATCATCACGCGCAACCTCGTCACGGGCGAGCTCGAGTCGCACGCCGGCGACGCCGTGCTGCTTTGCACGGGCGGCTACGGCAACGTCTTCTACCTCTCGACGAACGCGAAGGGCTGCAACGCGACGGCGATCTGGCGTGCGCACAAGAAGGGCGCCTACTTCGGCAACCCTTGCTACACGCAGATCCACCCGACCTGCATCCCGGTCTCGGGCGATCACCAGTCCAAACTCACGCTCATGTCCGAGTCGCTCCGGAACGACGGTCGCGTCTGGGTCTCCAAGAAAAAAGGCGACAAGCGTCCGCCGAACGAGATTCCCGAGGAAGATCGGGACTACTACTTGGAGCGCAAATACCCCAGCTACGGTAACCTCGCGCCGCGCGACATCTCTTCGCGCGCCGCCAAGGAAGCCTGCGACGACGGTCGCGGGGTAGGGGCCTCGGGACTCGCCGTGTACCTCGACTTCCGCGACGCCATCAAGCGTGACGGCCGCGACAAGATCGAGGAGCGCTACGGCAACCTCTTCCAGATGTACGACAAGATCACGGCCGAGAACCCCTACGAAGTGCCGATGCGGATCTACCCCGCCGTGCACTACACGATGGGCGGCCTTTGGGTGGACTACAACCTCCAGAGCACGATCCCCGGCCTGCACGTGCTGGGCGAGGCGAACTTCTCGGACCACGGCGCGAACCGTCTGGGCGCCTCGGCACTCATGCAGGGCCTCGCCGACGGTTACTTCGTGATTCCCGCGACGCTCCCGCATTACATCGCCTCGAACAAGCTCGAGAAGGTCACGACGGAGCACCCGGCCTTCAAGGAAGCCCGCGCCGACGTGGAAGCCCGCATCGGCAAGTTCTTCTCGATCAAGGGCACGCAAACCGTGGACGAACTCCACAAGAAGCTCGGCCACGTCATGTGGGAAGACTGCGGCATGGCGCGCTCCAAAGAGTCGCTCACGCGGGCGCTCAAGGAAATCCCCAAGATTCGCGAGGAGTTCTGGAACGACGTTCGCGTACCGGGTGACGCGAAGGGATTCAACCAGGAACTCGAGAAGGCCGCGCGCCTGGCCGACTTCATGGAACTCGGCGAGCTCATGTGCCGCGACGCCCTCGAGCGCGAAGAGTCCTGCGGCGGCCACTTCCGCACGGAGTACCAAACGGAAGACGGCGAAGCCAAACGCGACGACGAAAAGTTCTGTCACGTGGCGGCCTGGGAACACAAAGGCGACGGCGTGGCGCCCACGCGGCACGTCGAAGAACTCAAATTCGAAGAAATCAAACTCGCGACGCGGAGTTACAAATAATGAGCGCACATCACGACAGCCACGCTTCCCACGCTTCGGGCGAAATGCGCCTCAAGCTCAAAGTCTGGCGCCAAAACGGGTCGAAGGTCGAAGGTCGTTTCGAGGACTACGACTTGCCGGGCGTCTCGCCCGACATGTCCTTCCTCGAGATGCTCGACATCCTGAACCAGAAACTCATCCGCGAAGGCAAAGATCCCGTGGCTTTCGACCACGACTGTCGCGAAGGGATCTGCGGAACCTGCGGCGTCGTGATCGACGGCGAGTCGCACGGCCCCGAGCGCGGCACGACGGTCTGCCAACTCCACATGCGCCACTACAAGGACGGCGACGAGCTCGTCATCGAGCCCTTCCGCGCCCGCGCGTTCCCCATCATCAAGGACCTCAGCGTCGATCGCTCGGCCTTCGACCGGATCATCGCCACGGGCGGCTTCGTGTCGGTGAACGCGGGTAACGCCCCCGACGGTAACTCGATCCCGATCTCGAAAGAAAACGCCGACCGTTCCATGGACGCCGCCCAATGCATCGGTTGCGGCGCTTGCGTGGCGGCCTGCAAGAACGCCTCGGCGATGCTCTTCGTTTCGGCGAAAATCGACCACTTGGCCGCGCTTCCGCAGGGTCAACCCGAGCGCGCGGATCGTGCCCGTAAGATGGTCCTCAAGATGGACGAAGAAGGCTTCGGCAACTGCACGAACACGCAGGCTTGCTCGGCGGCTTGCCCCAAAGAGATCAAGTTCGAGAACATCGCGCGCATGAACCGCGACTTTTCGCTCTCGATGCTCCTCGGTAGCAAGTAGTTCGGAACGCCTCGCTCGTTCCGACGAGCGAGTTAGGCCTTCGCTTCGGTCGGAGATCTAACTCGCTCCGCTCTCTTTGAGTTGCTTGAACTTTCGGGGTTTGGGCGTGGATCTGCACATCTTTTGTACGAGCTTGTCGGCTTTTGTCATCGTGTTTTGCGGGCGCGATTGGCACATTTCTTCTGCAGGGCCGACGCGTTGTCGGACCTCTACACGAGGAGTGGCTATGTCGATGCAAATCAAGTTTGGCGCGATACTGGGATTGGGCTTGATCGCAATGAACGTCCCGGCGGCGACTTGCTCGGGCCTTCCGGGTCAGTACCGGTTGGTGAAGAACGAGGGCCTCGGCTGCGCCGCTACCATGACCTTGGGCAAGCGAGGGGCTTCGATCGTCGAAACGGTCTTCCTTCCGTCGGGCGCGAAGGCCGAAATCCTCCATACCCCCGGCTTCTCGGTGACTCCGCACCAGAACCTCATCGATCTCGGTGGCGACAGGGGGCTTTCCCTCATCTCGGAGTCCGTGCGTATCGACGATTGCTCCATTGTCGCGCGGACCAAGAGCGTCGGGTTCCTGATCGACGTTCTCGGGAGCGAATTGACCACGGAATCCTATCAACTCGCTCCGAACGCCAAGGGACAGGAGATCCTCCGAGTCCTCCACCAACGAAAGTCCACCGTTAGCGACTCCGTCCGGACGACAAGGGATTGCGTCTACGTGAAGGTGGATCGCTAAGGCGCCAAACGGGCCTATCTCCCCCGGGGGGCGAACGCGCTTCGCACCCCAGGGGCGGTCGACGCCGAATCGACCGCAGGCAGAGTTGAGGGGCCACATTTTGCGACCCCGTCTTTTTCGGTGTCGCTAGCGAGGGGAAGCCGCTAAAGTCGGCCCATGCTTTCCTTTGAAGTTTCGCGGGCTAAGCGCCCCTTCCAAAACCAAGAAATTCGTTTGCTCTTCGCCCGCACGTCGGACCTCGCCAAGCTCAAAAAGCTTCCGGGCGTTCCCGAGGTCTTCCGCGAGCGTCTCGCGAAGAAGCTCGACGAAGCCGAAAAGACCCTCGCCAAGCCGCTCCACGACAAAGCGCGCGCGGGCGTCATGGGCTTCGACTTTGCGACGACGGAAGGCGGCCGCTTCGGCGTGCGTCTCGTCGACGAGGCCTTCCCGCTCCAAGAAATCCACGGCGCGCTCCGCAAGAGCTGCGCGAGCTTCGTGGCGCAAAGCGCGGACTTCGCACGGGTCCTTGACCTGGAAACGCTCCCCGCGGGACTCGCCGACGGCGTGCTGCGCGCCCTCGTCATGCTTTCGCACTACGAGGCCTACAAGGCGCCTCGCTTCGGCAAGGGCGCCGTGAAGACCGACGCCACCAAGCCGGCCCCACCGTCGACGATCGCCGTGCTCTCGCGTCTGTCGCCTTCGCAAGTGAAGGACGCCTACTACGAAGCGCGGCTGCTCGGCGAAGCCTCCACGCTCGTGCGGGAGCTCGCGGACCTTCCGGGGAACGAGCTTACGCCCACGATCTACCGCAAGAAGCTCGAGGCTTACGCGAAGAACGAGAAGTTCGAGTTCAAGTTCCTCGACACGAAGAAGCTCGCGCAAATGGGCGCGAACGCTTTTCTCGCGGTCGCGCGCGCCGACCTCGACGGCGGTGCGGGACTCGCGCATTTGTCGCATGTCCCGAAGAAAAAGCCCAAGAAGAAGCTCGTGCTGGTGGGCAAGGGCCTTTGCTTCGATACGGGCGGCTACAACATCAAGGTGGGCAGCGGCATGTTCGGCATGCAGCGGGACATGACGGGGTCCGCCGTCGCCCTGGCGAGCTTCCGTTTGTTGCGCGAGCTGCACCCCGACTTCGAGATCCACGCGCTGCTCGGGATCGCGGAAAATCTCATCTCGCCGACGGCCTTCCGCGCCAACGACGTCGTGACGGCGATGAACGGCACCTCGATCGAGGTCGTCGACACGGACGCCGAAGGGCGCATGGTCCTGGCCGACGTGCTGGCCTACGCGGCCGAGCTGAAGGCGGACCTTTGCCTCGACTACGCGACGCTCACGGGCGCCGCCGTCCGCGCGCTCGGCACGCGACGGGGCGCGATCTTCACGAACCGCGAGAAACTGCAGAACGTGGCGATGCAGGCCGGCGAAGCCGTGGGTCAGCCCGTTTGGGGCTTCCCCCTCAGCGTGAGTTACCGCAAGGATCTCGCGTCGGACTACGCCGATATCCTGCAGTGCTCGCACGGGTCGCATTGCGACCACATCTACGCGGCGCACTTCCTGGCCGAGTTCATGGGCACGGAGACGCCGTGGATCCACCTCGACCTGACGGCCTCGAACCATAAGGGCGGCTTGGGGCTCGCGGGCACGGACACGACGGGCTACGGCGTCCATTGGACGCTCGAAGTCGTGCGTCGGATTTTGGGCTAAGCGCGCCTAGCGGCGAAGCGACGACGGCGAGCGGGGCAGCTTCCCCGAGCGGCGTTGTCGCTGAACGCGCCGCTTTTCCTTTTTCCGGATCCGTTTCTTGTCGGCCCGCGCGGGTTCCCGCTGGTCTTCGTGGTTGGACGCGAGCGAGGTGTCGTCGGAAAGATCGATCGGCGCCTCGAAGTCGTTCGTCTCGCTCGATTGGAGGCCACCGGTGCTCGAGGGCGACACGAATTCACGGGCTCGCGGCGACTCCATCCCGAGGCAGGCGAGGGCCATGGCGGCCACCATCAGATCGCGTCGTAGCCGGCCACCGAACCCCATCCCCTTCAGGTTCGCCGAGGCGTCCGGTCGCCGCCAGAGCAGAAATTTGTCTTCGCGAGATTTATCCGCGGCTTCAGGACTCGAGCAGATCGGCTTTGATTCGCTTCGTGGGCGCCGCGCCGAGCTCGCGGAGACGCTCCACCTTTCGGAAGACGTTCCCCGGCCCTTCGCGCAGTTTTCCGAGCGCGGACGCGTAAGTGGCCTGGCCGGACTCGAAGACCTTGCCGAGACGTTCGAAGTCTTCGAGGAAGCCCACGAACTTGTCGTAGAGCCGCGCGCCTTCGTTCGCGATCTCCTGTGCGTTGCGGTTCTGGTTCTCGAGACGCCAAATGCCTTCGACCGTCCGCAGGCTCGTGAGCAAAGTCGTCGCCGTCACGATCGCGACGCCCTTCTTCCAAGCGCGCACGGCGAGCTCGCCGTCGTTCTGCATTGCGAGCAGGTAGGCCGGCTCGATCGGCACGAAGAGGAACACGAACTCGGGCGAGCGCAGGCCCTTCAGTCGCGAGTAGTGCTTGTCGCCGAGCTCGTCGACGTGCTTCTGCAGCGAGCGCAGGTGAGCCGCGAGGGCCTGAGCCCGGGCCGCCTCGTCGTCGCTGCGCACGCAGCTTTCGTAGGCCGTGAGCGAGACCTTCGAGTCGATGACGATGTGCTTGTCTTCGGGCAGACGGATGATGACGTCGGGGCGGTAGCGCTCGCCGTCCTCGCTCACGTGACCGGTCTGCGTCGTGTACTCGTGGCCTTCGCGTAGCCCCGAAGCCTCGAGGATACGCTCGAGCACGAGCTCGCCCCAATCCCCCTGGACCTTGGAATCGCCCTTGAGCGCCTGGGTCAGGGATTGCGTCTCGCGCGTCATCCGGTCGTTCAACCCGACGAGACGCTCGATTTCGGCCTTGAGCGCGAAGCGTTCCTTCGCTTCGTTCGAATAACTCGCTTCGACCCGCTGCTCGAAACTGCCGATCTTTTCGCGCAGCGGCTTGAGCAGGGTTTCCAGATTCTTTTCGGCCTGTTCGTTGAAGACCTTGGATTTGGACTCGAGGATGTTGGCCGCGAGCAGTTCGAACTCCGACTTCGTTTGGCGGCGCAGCTCTTCCATGTTCTCGCGCTGCAGGCGCAGCTGCCCTTCGAGGGCACGCTTCTCCGTCTCGAAGGACGCGACTTTGGCCGCGAGCTCGGCGTTGCGGCGCAGTTCGGCCTCGGCCTGCGCGTGGGCCCGCGCCTTTTCGGACTGGGCGCTCTCCGCGACTTCCTCGAGCGAAGCGCGACGGGCTTCACCGGCCGCGTTCTGGCGATTCAATTCGACGTTTTCCTCGCGAAGGCTCGCGAGTTCGGCGGCGCCCGATCCGTCACGACGACGGGCAAGGGCGAGCGTGAGCGCGCTTCCCAAGCCAAGACCCGCGAGACCGCCCAACGCAAGCGAAAGGATATCCATGCTTCGGGTCTAAGCTCTCCCGGGGCTCCGGTCGAGCCCCCAAATTCCGGGATTTAGCCGCGGTTTTTAACGGGCTTGCGCAAGCTTCGCGTTGCTCGCCACGGGGGCCGGGCCCCGGTGCGTCGAGTTCCCCAGCTCGAGGGCGAGGGCCAAGGCGATCTTCGCGAAGATCGCCGAATGGGCGAAGTCCGAACGGCTGTCGATCACGTCGCGCGTCGTGTGGATGTTGCGGTTCATGTCGCGGAAAGTCGCCTCGAACGGCATGAGCGTCGAGAAGCCTTTGCGGTACCACGAAGCGTGGTCGCTGCAGCCGTACCCGCACTTGTCCTCGATGATCTTGGCCTTCAGGTAGTTATCGTTGATCTGCACGAGGACCTCGCGCAGCCAGGGGCTCGTGAAATCCGTCATGCTCGCGAGCGTGTTCGCGCCGCTGCCCGGAAAAAGGGTCATGTCGAGCTGGAGCACGGCGACGACGTCGACGTTGCGGTTCTTGTAGTCGGTCGCGATCTCGGCCGACCCGAGCAATCCCGACTCCTCGCCGGCGTAGAAGAAGAACTCGACGCTACGTTCCGGGCGCGGCTGGGTCACGAGAACCCGCAGCGCTTCGGTCAGGCTCGCGACGCCCGAGGCGTTGTCGTCCGCGCCGGGGGCCTTGCCGCCGCCACCGCCGAAGCCGCCCACGATCGAGTCGAGGTGACCACCGAGCACGAGGACTTCATTCGGACGGGTGCGGCCGGGAAGCCGAACGCGAACGGACTTTTGCGGGGTCGACGTGTGCGAGACGAGCTCGACCGTCACGCCGTTCTGGCCGCGCACGATCTCTTGGAGCTTCGCCTTGAGGGCCTCGACCGGCACGTTCGCGTCGGGCGAGCGGTTGAAGCGGGTCGGGAACGACGAATACCATTGCAAGGTTTCGCCGAGCCGCGACGCCGAAATGCGGTCCAGCGCGGAATCGACGTTCGCGCGGCGAAGCAACGGACGGTTGCGCACGCGCTCGGCGGCCCGAAAGTGGGCCTGCGTCACGGTCTGAAGATCCTTCAGCAAAGCGCGGGCTTGGGCGGGTTTGCTCGTCGACGACTCGAGCACGGAGATTTCCTTCGGGGAAATCATCTCGTAGCCGCCGCAGCGCCCTTTCTCGTGGGCGAGGCGTCCGATCTCCTTCTCGAGGGCGGGCGTCATGTCGACGACCGCCACGCCGAGTTTCGCATCCCGCGCCAAAACCGCGGGGCCGGCCCGGGGCGGCAGGAAGTCCGTGCCGACGAGCGCGAGACCCAGGAGCCAAGTGGTGCCGGAAGCCGAAGATCCAAGCTTTTTCATGAAGAGGAGTTTAGAGGCTCCCACGGGGGTCGCTATCACGGTAAGACTTCTTAAGAGATTTTGGTGGCGCCGCGGCAAATCGCCGAATTTCCGTCATCCTAGCCTTTGGAAAAACTCTTAGACTGGTCGGGCGTGAAAGCTTCCTTCTCCTGGAAAAACCGCTTCTTCCCTCGATCGACCGCGCTAGCTTGGCTTCTCTTGCTAGCCGCCTGCGCTTCGGGACCTCGCGATCCTTCGTCGACGGTGCCACCGGACTTCGACTCCACGAAGGCTTCGCTCGTGGGGGCCGACCTCCAGGCGATCGGCGAGATCCCGCTCTCCGAGAAAGCGCGAGAAACGCTCGCGCTCCTGCTCGAAGGCGCCTTCACCGACGAACAGCGTCGCGTCGAGGCCGTCGACGCGGCCCTCACGAGCCTCTCCGAGAGCACGCCGGGGGAGATCGTCGATCTCTTCGCCTCGCTCCGAAGCTCGGGCGCGTGGACGCAGAAACTCTCTTCGGACAATCCCTTCGCGGACGCCCAGAGCTTCATCGTCGCGGCCGGCGCCCTCAAGGGCGCGCTCGAGAAGCAAGCGGGGCCGCTTAGCCCATCCGCCGATTCGAGCGCCCTGCTCGCGTGGGCCGGCAAGGTCAAGCCCAAGGAACTGCTCAAGGGGCTCAGTCGCCAGGACAAGCTGAAGCTCTACGCCGAGCTCGAACCCCGCTTCCAGCAGGAGCTCCGCATCATCGACGAACTCGTGAAGGCCTTCGCCGAGTCGACGAACTTCAAGATCGAGCCCGAAGCCCAAGGCAAGGTCGTCCGCATCCTCCTGAAGGAATACTTCTCGCGCATCTCGCTCCGGCAGAAGCGCGACATCGTGGTGGACTTCCTGCGGCTTCCCGCGAAGGCGACCTTCGAGGATCGCCTGGGCGCAGTCTTCGGCAACGCTGGCCCGCAGATCCAGAAGATGTTTCAGCTCTTCGCGCGCGATCCCAAGACGGATCCGCGCTTCGCCGCGATCCTCGAGCGACTCGAGAGCGGGGTGAAGGCCGTCCCCTTCGAGGGCCGTGGCGGTATCCACGAACACCTCTTGAAGACCGTTCCGGGGCTCTATCCCTCGCGCATCCTCCGTATCTCGCGCAAACCCGTGGGCACGGGCACCATGTCGCAGGCCCACCGCGCGCTCTACCGTGACGGCGCCAAAGGGGAGCAGGTCATCGTGCTCCGCACCTTAAAGCCCGGCATCCGCGAAGCGATCGCGAGCGAGCAGGCGATCCTGCTCGAAATCGCTCCGATCGTCGAAGCGCTGCCCGAAGTCAAAGGGACGGAGTTCGAGAGCTTCGGCGCGTTCCTCGAAGGCCTCGAGAAAAACGTCGCTTCCGAGCTCGACGTCGACTTGACCGTGCGGAACCAGCAGAAGGCGATCGCGCTCTACCAGAATCGCCTTCAGAAGGAACTCGGCGACGTGAGCCTGGCCGTGCCCGAGGTTTTCAACGCGGGCAATACCCGCGGCGAAGTCATCCTGATGGCCTTCGCCAAGGACTCCGCGCCGATGGCCGAGTTCTTCAAGCACGATCCCGCCAAACGGCTCCAGGTTTCGGAAGCGATCGCGCGCGTCTGGCTCGACGAGGCGCTCTTCGGCTCGGGCTTCTACCACTCCGACTTGCACCAGGGGAACATGCTCGTCTCCCGCCGCGCGGACGGCGGCGTGCTCGTAACCTTGCTCGACTACGGGATGGCCAATTCCATTTCGGCCGAGCAACGGGGAAGCTTCATCCGGCTGGCGGCGCAGATCGCCGCCAAGAACGAAGACGGCGTCGTCGAGACCCTCGAAGAACTGCTCGTAAAAAATCCCGGCCCCGAAAAGCTCCGCCAGGCGGTGCGCGCGGGACTGGCCTCCAATGCCGTGGGTCCCTTGCCCGTTCTGCTCGAAGTCTCCGTCGTGGGCGGCGCGGTCCCCCACGAGTTCTTCGGTTTTGCCCGCGGCTTCGCGCTCGTCGATCAACTCGTGAAGTCGAACGGCGGCCAAGGCGCGGAAGCCCTCGTGTCGGAACTGGCCCTCAAGCGCCTCGGGCGCGAAACGCCTCGACGGATGCTTTCCGCCCTCATCGGGCGGAGCGGGATGAGCGAGAAGGGCGGCATTCCCCTCTCGAACCTGGACATGCTGCGGCTCGCGCGCGAGCAAGTCTCGATGAGTTGCCGTCAGATCCTGGGCCGGCTCAAAAAAACCCGCTAATCGGGAGCCCGCGCCCGGGGTCCCAACGCTTTCGTTTTTGGGGGACCCTCCGGGGCCCAGCGTGTATGTCTAAGGGGACATGAGCGAGGAGTTGGCGCGCGCCCGAAGCTACGTCTTGGCCCTGTTGGCGCGGCGCGATTACCCGCGATCGACGCTCGAAAGAAAACTCAAACTTCGAAAACTGGACTCCGCTTCGATCAAAGTTCTTTTGGACGATCTGACCGAACGCGGGATCTTTCGCGAAGAGCTTTACGTTCGGGCCCGCACTCGTCAACTTCTGCGAAAAGGCGAGGGGCCTCGTCTCGTGAAGGCCCGTCTGAAGCGACAAAAATGCGAAATCGGCGACGCCGACATCGAGGCCGCCCGCGAGATCTTGGGCGAAAATGCCGAGGAACCGCTGCGCCGTTTGGTCGTTAAAACCCTTCTTCGGTGGCGAAGAAAAGGGGAGCTCGAAGCGCGAGAAGTCGAAAGAAAATGCTTTCAGAGTCTCGCGCCCAAAGGGCACGAA
>ERZ761607.5447-NODE-5447-length-10446-cov-7.826388_pt1 | contig 10446 bp, 1 predicted proteins | sample MGYA00511164_ERZ761607 | MGnify/ENA primary metagenome ERZ761607 (study PRJEB28899, sample SAMN02445080) | bioreactor sludge metagenome | biome: EBPR sludge | place: Australia: Brisbane, Thorneside Wastewater Treatment Plant | collected 2011-06-22 ...
ACGGGGTGGAAATCACCGACCCGGCCATCGTCGCCGCCGCCACGCTCTCGCACCGTTATATCACCGACCGCAATCTGCCCGACAAGGCCATCGACCTGGTGGACGAGGCGGCTTCGCGCATCCGCATGGAGATCGACTCCAAGCCGGAAGCGATGGATCGGCTCGAGCGGCGGCTGATCCAATTGAAGATCGAGCGAGAGGCGCTGAAGAAGGAAAGCGACGAGGCGTCGAAGAAGCGGCTGGACCTGCTGGAGCAGGAAATCGCCAAGCTGGAGCGCGAGTTTGCCGACCTAGAAGAAGTTTGGAAGGCGGAGAAGCTGGCCCTGCACGGTTCGGCCCAGGTCAAGGAAGAACTGGAGCGGGCGCGGCTGGAACTGGATACCGCTCGTCGCGCCGGCGATCTGGCGCGGATGTCCGAGTTGAGCTATGGCCGCATCCCGGAACTGGAACGGAAGCTGGCGCAGGCCAGCGCCGCCGAGCACACCGAGTTCAAGCTCTTGCGCAACAAGGTGACCGACGAGGAAATCGCCGAGGTGGTCTCCAAGTGGACCGGCATTCCGGTATCGAAGATGCTCGAAGGCGAGCGCGACAAGCTATTGCGGATGGAGGAAGCGATTCGCCGGCGGGTGGTGGGGCAGGACGAAGCGGTCAAGGCGGTGAGCGACGCCATTCGCCGGTCGCGCGCCGGGCTGTCCGATCCCAACCGGCCCAACGGCTCGTTCCTGTTCCTCGGTCCGACTGGCGTGGGCAAGACCGAGCTGTGCAAGGCGCTGGCCGGCTTCCTGTTCGATACCGATGAAGCGATGGTGCGGATCGACATGTCGGAGTTCATGGAGAAGCACTCGGTGGCCCGGATGATCGGCGCGCCCCCAGGCTATGTGGGCCATGAGGAAGGCGGTTATCTGACCGAAGCAGTGCGGCGACGGCCCTACAGCGTGATCCTGCTGGACGAGATTGAGAAAGCCCATCAGGACGTATTCAACGTGCTGTTGCAAGTGCTGGACGATGGGCGGTTGACCGACGGGCAGGGGCGGACGGTGGATTTCCGCAACACCGTGGTGGTGATGACCTCCAATCTTGGCTCCCAGATGATTCAGGAATTGGCGGCGCAGAACAATTACCCCTTGATGAAGAGCATGGTGATGGCGCAGGTGGCGGATCAGTTCCGGCCCGAGTTCGTCAACCGCATCGACGAGGTGGTGGTGTTCCATCCGCTGGACCGGGAGCAGATTCGGGCGATTGCCGACATTCAGATCGGTTATCTGCGCCGACGGTTGGTCGACCGGCAGATGGGGTTGGAGGTCGCCACGGCGGCGCTGGACAAGCTCGGTGAAGCTGGCTTCGATCCGGTCTATGGCGCGCGGCCGCTCAAGCGGGCGATCCAGCAGGAACTGGAAAATCCGCTGGCGCGGCGGATTCTGGCCGGCGAGTTCGGGCCGGGTGATACGGTGGGGGTCGAGGCTGGGAAAGAGGGATTGACGTTCCGCAAGAGCGGCGGAGTCCATTTGGAGAAGTAGGCGCGTTTCGGGCAGGTAGGTCAGCGCGGCGGCATTCAAAAAGGTTGGAAATGGAAAAGCTGGTTTGGGGTATGAACGAAGCGTCGGGCTTCCGTTTCTCCCGTGGATAGCAAAGCGATGAAAACCGACAGTCTGTTTTACCGCTTGTTCCAACGCGCGCCGGCGCTGGTGTTCGAGTTGGCCGGCTTGGAAACGCCGATCATCGAGGGGTATCAATTCCGTGCCGAGGAGATCAAGCAAACCGCCTTCCGACTGGACGGCGTGCTGGTTCCACCCCCGGAACAGACCGAGGCGCCGGTGGTGTTCGTGGAAGTGCAGGCGCAGCCGGATGCGGAATTTTACGGACGATTCTTCGCCGAACTGTTGCTGTATCTGTACCGCAACCGGCCGCCGCATCCATGGCGGGCGGTGGTGATCTACCCGACCCGCGCCGAGGAGCGATTGAACGTCCGACACTACGGTTCGCTGGTGGGTTTGCCGGAAGTCCGGCGGGTGTATCTGGAGGACTGCCGGGGCCAACCAGTGACAGGCGCTGGCATCGGGCTGATTCAATTGATCGTCAGCGAACCGGAGGACAGCACGGCGCAAGCCATGCGATTGTTACAACAAGCACGCACGGCATCCTGGACGGACTGGCCCCCCGCGCAACTGGCGGATTTCGTGGAAACCATTTTGGTCTACAAATTACCGAAGCTCGGTCGAGAGGAGATTCAGGCCATGCTGGGACTGATTAATACCGATGTGAAACAAACCCGCTTTTATCAGGAAGTCTTCGCCGAGGGTCGCCAGGAAGGTCGCCAGGAAGGTCGCCAGGAGGGCCGCCAGGAGGGCCGCCAAGAGGGCCGCCAGGAGGGCCGCCAAGAGGGCCGCCAGGAAGAAGGCGTGCAACTGGCGCTGAGGCTGTTGCGGCGACGGTTCGGCGCGCCGTTGGCGCCCGCGCGCGAGCAACGGATTCGCCGCCTGTCCCTGGAACAGACCGAGGCGTTGATTGAGGCGTTGCTGGATTTTCGAACAACCGACGATCTCGGGGCTTGGCTGGCGGCCCAGGAAGCCCCACCGGTTTGAAGGCGGGTTGAGCGTTCCGGCGAAAAACACGGGCAATGGGTTGGTCTTGTACGGTGGTGGTGGCGGGTAAGGAGGGTTTGGATTTTTGCAAGCGATTGCCGGCCAATCTGGCCAACTAAAGGCAGTACCTGAGGCGCCGTCAAGGCGCCTCGGTCGTTTGGGTGTCCTTGCCCTCGACTCTTCGCCTGGCGGTCCCGGTAATTTTTCCGTGTCCGTAAAGCGCATTCGGTTTTGTAAAAATTTGTAAGAATTTGTAAATAGCAAGTCTTGTATGGTTGACAAATCTAGTCTACCTTCAGTTGAGAAAAGCCGACGGCCCGGTTCATGGGCTCTGTTGGCGCGGCGTGAAGTGAAGTTTTCCATGTAGGGGTATCGTCATGAACCTGGTTGCCCGCTGGTTGGTGGCTATCGCGTTGGTGCTTGGGTCTGCCTCGAGCTGGGCGCAAATCAGCTACTTCACGCTGATCGATACCGACAACAATACGGCGACGGGTTGCGCCGTCACCCTGCCGACGGCGGGCACGGTCACGGGCATCGAGCGGCGGCTGACGGCCACCGTCTCCGAAACCGCCTCGCCGCAGGTGACTCAGCTCAGTCTGGAAAGCTGCGTCGGAAGCAGTTTCGGCGCTCCGGTCGCACTGCCCGGCACTCCCTATCCCGTGGGTTTGAACAACGGCGTCGGGGGAGCCGATGTCGTCGAACAAGCCGCCCCCGCCGACGCCGTTGCTCCCCCCGGTCCTCCGGTGCGTCTTTACTTCGCCGCGCAAGGGCAGACCAGCGATGACCTACTGGGGTCGGCGGGGGGTGGAGCGCCCATCCTGTTCGACTTATGGCCCACCGGAGAGTCGGTGGGTATTCCGACGCTGTCGGAATGGGGTGTGCTGGGCCTGATCCTGCTCCTGCTGGTTGCGCTGATCCGGCAACGCTCTCGTCTGCCGGGAAGCATGGTGGCCGTATTGCTGGTGGGGATGTTCACGGGCATTGTCTGGGCGGCGGGCTTTCTGCTGGACGGCCAGGTCAACGACTGGCAAGGAGTGCCGACGGCCGGCACTGACGCGACGGGCGACAGCACTTCGAACACCACCGACATTCTTGCGGCCTTCGCCGCGCGGGAGGGCGGGAATGCGTTTTTCCGCATCGATGCCGCCAATGCCCAAACGCCCAACCAGGCGCCCAGCTTCACCAAGGGCGCGGATCCAACGGTGCTGGAAGACGCCGGCGCGCAAACGGTCAACGGCTGGGCCACGGCCATCGACGACGGCGACCCCGGCTCGGTGCAGAACTTGACCTTCCAGGTCACCAACAACACCAATCCCGGCCTGTTCAGCGCCGGGCCGGCGGTCGACGCCGCCACGGGTAATCTCACCTACACCCCGGCGGCCAATGCCAACGGCAGCGCTACGATCACGCTGGTGCTGAAAGACGACGGCGGCACCGCCATTGGCGGCGTGGATACGTCCGCCCCGCAAACCTTCGACATCAATGTGACGGCGGTTAACGACGCGCCCAGCTTCACCAAGGGGCCGGATCAGACGGTGCTGGAAGACGCCGGGGCGCAAACGGTCAACGGCTGGGCCACGGATATTTCGGCGGGACCGGCCGACGAGTCGGCCCAGACCCTCATCTTCAACATCACCAACAACACCAATCCCGGCCTGTTCAGCGCCGGGCCGGCGGTCGACACCACCACGGGCAATCTCACCTACACCCCGACGGCCGGCGCCAGCGGCAGCGCCACGATCACCGTGACGCTCTCGGACAACGGTTCCGGGGTCGCCCCTGACGTCAATACCAGCGCACCGCAGACCTTCACCATCACCGTCACGGCGGTGGACGACCCGCCGGTCGCGGCCAACGACCTCGCCACGGTGGCCGAGGACGCTCCGGCCACCGCCATCGACGTCCTGACCAACGACACCGATCCCGACGGCGGTCCCAAGAGCATCGCCTCCGTCACCCAACCGTCCAACGGGACCGTGGTCATCACTGGCGGCGGCACGGGCCTCACCTATCAACCCAACGCCAACTACTGCAACGATCCGCCCGGCACAACGCTCGACACCTTCACCTATACCCTGACGCCGGGCGGTTCCACGGCCAATGTCACCGTCACCGTCACCTGCGTGGATGACGCACCGGCGGTCGATCTGAACGGCCCCGCCGCCGGCATCGACTTTGCCGCGACCTTCACCGAAGGCGGCGGCCCGGTAGCCATCGTCGACGCCGCCGCCCTGACGACGAGCGACCTCGACAGCCCGAACCTGGCCTCCGCCACGGTGACCCTGACCAACCTGCTCGACGCTGGGCAGGAAACCCTGGCGGTCGCGCCCATCACGGTCGCCCCCAATACCCCCATTGCCGTCGCCTACAACCCCGTGACCGGCGTGCTTGATCTGACCGGAACCGCCACCCTGGCCCAGTACCAGGCCGCATTGCGCAGCCTCACCTACGATAACGGCTCGGCCAACCCCAACACCACGAATCGCAGTATCACCGTCGTGGTCAACGACGGCGCCAGCAACAGCCCCGTGGCAACCTCGACCGTCACCGTCAACGCCATCAACTCCGCCCCCAACTTCACCGCCGGGTCGAGTCCGACCGTCAACGAAGACGCCGGGGCGCAGACCGTGCCCGGCTGGGCCACGGCCATCGACGACGGCGACGGCGGCGGCCAAACCCTCACCTTCAACATCACCGGCAATACCAATGCGGCCCTGTTCAGCGCCGGGCCAGCGATTTCCCCGGCCGGCGTGCTCACCTACACCCCAGCGGCCAACGCCAACGGCACGGCCACAATCACCGTGACGCTCTCGGACGACGGCTCCAACACCCCGCCCAACGTCAACACCAGCGCGCCACAGAGCTTCACCATCACGGTAGACCCGATCAACGACGCCCCCAGCTTCACCAAGGGGCCGGATCAGACGGTGCTGGAAGACGCCGGGGCGCAAACGGTCAACGGCTGGGCCACGGATATTTCGGCGGGACCGGCCGACGAGTCGGCCCAGACCCTCATCTTCAACATCACCAACAACACCAATCCCGGCCTGTTCAGCGCCGGGCCGGCGGTCGACACCACCACGGGCAATCTCACCTACACCCCGACGGCCGGCGCCAGCGGCAGCGCCACGATCACCGTGACGCTCTCGGACAACGGTTCCGGGGTCGCCCCTGACGTCAATACCAGCGCACCGCAGACCTTCACCATCACCGTCACGGCGGTGGACGACCCGCCGGTCGCGGCCAACGACCTCGCCACGGTGGCCGAGGACGCTCCGGCCACCGCCATCGACGTCCTGACCAACGACACTGATCCCGACGGCGGTCCCAAGAGCATCGCCTCCGTCACCCAGCCGACCAACGGCACGGTCGTCAATAACACCACCAACGTTACTTACCAGCCGAATGCTGATTACTGCAACGCCCCGCCGGGCACGACGCTCGACACCTTCACGTATACCCTGACGCCGGGCGGTTCCAGCGCCACGGTCAGCGTCACCGTCACCTGCGTGGACGACCCACCTGCGGCGGTGGACGACCCCGCCACGGTGGACGAAGACTCCGGAGTCAATACGATCAACGTGTTGGCCAACGATACCGATCCCGACGCCGGTCCCAAGCTCATCAACTCGGTGACGCAACCGACCAACGGCACGGTGGTGATCACCAACGGCGGGGCGGATTTGACCTACCAGCCCAACGCTAATTACTGCAACAATCCGCCCGGCACGACGCTCGACACATTCACCTATACCCTGACGCCGGGTAGCTCCACGGCGACGGTATCGGTCACCGTCAACTGCTTGAACGACGCTCCCGTCATCGCGCTGCCCGGCCCGACCGTGGCCTACGACACCGTTACTCCGGTCATCCTGGACGCCACCGCCACCGTTATCGACATCGACTCGCCCAACTTCGACACCGGTGTGCTCGCCGCCAATGTCACCACCGATTGCGAGAACGACGACCGCATCGGCGTCCGCGATCAGGGAGCGGGCGTCGGCAATATCAGTGTCAGCGGCTTGACCGTTCGTTACGATTTCGGTAGTGGTCCGGTCGCGATCGGCACCATTGCCACCGAATTCAACTGCGCCACCCCGGCGGTACCGACGCTGGCGATCACCCTGAACGCCACCGCCGACCTCACCGCGACCCAGGCGCTGCTGCGCAACCTCACCTATTTCAGCGCCAGCACCCCGACCGGCACGTCCCGAGTGGTTGAGGTGGTCCTCACCGACGGCGACGGTGGCACCAGCAATACCGCGACGAAAACCGTTACCTTAGACGCCGCGCCCACGGTCTTCACCATCGTCCCGGCCAACAACGCGACCGCAATAGCGGTCAACAACAACGTGGTCGTGACCTTCAGCGAGGCGATCAACGCCACGGCGAGCGCCTTCAGCCTGGAGTGCCCGCTGGGGACGCCGGTCACCTTTACCGCCACGCCCGCCTTGCCGGCCAGCAATACCACTAACGTCATACTCGACCCCAGCAGCAACCTCCCCAACGGCGTGACCTGCACGGTGCGGGTGGACAAGGACGAGATCACCGACGCTGACAGCAACGATCCGCCCGACAACATGGCGGCGGATTTCACTTCGACCTTCACCACGGTCGACGCCGCGCCGCGCGTGACCTCGACCACCCCGACGGCGAGTGCCACGGTCGGCACCGGCCAGACCGTCACGTTGAACTTTAGTGAGAGTGTCGACATCGCCGCTGGCGGCATCACCTGGAACTGCGGCGGCGCGGTCGCCTTTACCCCGGCCTTGCCACAAACCGGCGTGACCACCCTGACCCTGACGCCAGGTAGTGCGTTGCCCGAAGGCGCAACCTGCACCGTGGTTTTGGAATCGACCCTGATCACCGACGTCGACAGTGTCGATCCGCCCAACCAACTAGACGGTAACGGTGACAGCGACACCACCGACGGCGACGCTGACGACTTCACGCTCGGCTTCACCGTCGATACCGCCCCAACCTTCGTCAGCAGCACCCCAGCTAACGGCAACGTCAACGTCAACGTCAGCAGCAACATCGGCGTTGGCTTCAGCGAAGCGGTAACGGTGAGCAGCCCCGCCAGCTTCACCCTCGACTGCGGCGGCGGCAGCCTCGGCTACACCATCAGCAGCGGCAACGGCACCAACCTCATTGTCCTGGACCCCAGCGCCAATCTGCCCGGCGGCACGATCTGCACGGTCACGATCAACGGCGGCAGCGTCAGTGACATCGACACCGCTGACCCGCCGAACGTCATGGCGACCAACGAGAGCTTCAGCTTCATCACGCAATCGCTTGCCGAGGACGACGCATATACCGTCACTCCGCATCTGACGCTTGCCGTGGATACCGGCATCCAGAGCGGCCGGGTCACGGCCAACGACCAACTCGGCGTCGGCAGCATCACCAGCTTCGGCTTCGCGCCAAGCTGCACCGGCACCGCCCCCGGCGCTCAACTCGACGCCGGCGCGGCGAACGGTCGCCTGACCCTGAACCTCAACGGCAGCTTCAGCTACGAACCGCCCGCCGGGTTGAACGCCCTGACTCGCACCTTCTGCTACACGGTCACCGGCGGCGATACCGCCAATGTCACTTTCAGCATCCTCAATCAGCCGCGCACCTGGTTCATTAACGCGACCGCCGCAGCCGGTGGCAACGGCACCCAAGCCAGGCCGTTCAACACACTCACCGGTGCCGGCAGTTTCAATGCGGTCGCTGTCGATGGTGATGGCGACACTCTTTATCTCGAAGGCAATCACACCTGCGGGCTTACCCTGAGACCCAGCCAAGGCGTCATCGGTGGTGGTTCGAGCCAAAACCTCGCAACCTTTACCGGCATCACGCCCGTCACCGGCTCGGCCTTCCCGACACTTTCCGGTACGAGGCCACTGCTGACCGCTGCGGCGGATTGCCTAACGCTCGGCAGCAACAACACCCTGCGCGGATTCAATTTCGGCAACGTCGGGTCGTCGAATAACGCCCTCGTCGGCAGCGGCTTCGGCACCTTGACGGTCAACGACGCTGCGATAGCAACCGACGGGCAGGCGCTCAATCTGAGCAGCGGCACGTTCAACGCCACCTTTGGCAGCGTCTCGTCGAGTGGGGGCACGATAAGTAACGTGCGCCTGAACAACATCGCGGGGACGGTTGACCTGGGTAGCGGTGCGCTCACCGGAGCCCTCTCGGGTGTGGGCTTCATAGTGAGCAGCCCCAGCGCCGCGACCAACACCGCGGCCATCACCTATGGAGGCAGCATCACGGCAACCCGATCCGTCGACATCCAAACTCACAGCGGGGGGAACATCACTCTAAGCGGCGCTCTTTCGTCCATCACCGGTAATACAGGGATCAACATCGCCAACAACACCGGCGGTACAATTACCTTGAGCGGCGCCAGCAAAGCCGTAACCTCGGCGGCCAATCCCGCCGTGACGTTGAGCAGCAACACCGGCGCCACGATCAACTTCACCGGCGGCGGGCTCGCCATCAGCACCACTGGCGGCACCGGCTTCAGCGCCACCGGCGGCGGCACGGTCAACGTGACCGGCGGTGGCAATACGATCACCACCACCACCGGCACGGCGCTGAACGTCGCCAATACCACCATCGGCGCGAGCGGGTTGACATTCCAAAGCATTTCCGCCAATGGCGCGGCCAACGGCATCGTGCTTAACAACACCGGCGCGAGCGGGGGGTTGACCGTCACGGGCAACTCTGCGGGACTATGCGGTGGCGGGGTGAGTTCCGCGACGCCGCCGGCAACGGCGGTCGCACCAGTCATCGCGGACTGCACGGGCGGCACGATCCAAAACTCGACCGGTCCGGGCATTGTTCTAACCAACGCCAGCAACGTGTCGCTGACGCGGATGCGGATCAACAATGGCAGCGACGACGGCATTCGCGGTGATCGGGTGAACGGGTTTACGCTGGCGTCGAGTCTCGTCGAGTCCAACGGCCCGGTTGTCTCCCCCACTTTTTTCAATAACCTTGATTTTGGTGACGACCGAAGTGGCGGGTACGCGAGCGGATTCGTCGGCCTCACTGGCTCGGCGAGCATTACCAACTCCACGATTCGTAATGGCTCGAATAACAACATCTTGATTCGCAGCAGAGACCTTGGCGGTGGCACTCTGAATCTCACGATGACCGGCAGCGTGATCAGTGGCAACCCGGCGAATGCCTTTATGAATGACGGCGTACTGATGGAGTCTGGCGAATTCGCCAATATGAACGCGACCATCACCGGCAACATCTTCACCGCCAGCAAGGGCGACCACTTCCAGGTGGCTGCGTTGAACAGTGGTGACGCCAACGTCACATTGAACAACAACACTCTGACCGGAGGCCACACCACCGCACTCGGCCAGGGCGTCACGATCAACGCGGCCACCGGCGTGGCTTTCGGCGGGTACACTGGAAGGGTTGATTACGATATCGACAATAACACGATCAATGGCGCGATCTTGAGTGCAATCACCGTGAATCTTGGTACTTCCGGTGTTGCTGGTACGTTCAACGGTTTTGTGCGTAACAACGACATCGGCACGACAGGCCAAGCCCTGTCATGTTCGAGCCAGGCCCATGGCATAGCAGTAGATGCGCATGGCAATGGAACGCACACCGTTGCGGTCACGGGCAACACCATCCGCCGCTGTGCGGATTACGGTATGTTCGTGCTGGCCAACGATGGCAACGGCGCCTTGAATTTAACCGTGACAGGCAACACGGTCACGGAGATGCTGGATAACAATGCCACCAACGGCACGCCGCGTGAGGCGATCCACCTTAACCTCGGCGCTACGAGCACAAACGTCTTTGGTCAAATTGACAGCCATGCCGTTTGCCTCGCGCTTGGTGGCGCAGG
>ERZ761607.5450-NODE-5450-length-10441-cov-4.779703_pt1 | contig 10441 bp, 8 predicted proteins | sample MGYA00511164_ERZ761607 | MGnify/ENA primary metagenome ERZ761607 (study PRJEB28899, sample SAMN02445080) | bioreactor sludge metagenome | biome: EBPR sludge | place: Australia: Brisbane, Thorneside Wastewater Treatment Plant | collected 2011-06-22 ...
AGTTTTCCATCATTGGCGTACGGCCGACTCAGCTGGAGCAAATGGTTGAGGAAGGTGTCAGCCGCGCCGCCCCCGTGTTGGCTACGATTGAATCGCGCCAAAAGCAAGACCAATACATCGCCACGGCCCAGCTGGGGATCACCGTTGCTTCGTTGGGTCTGGCCATGTACGGCGAACCGCAAATTGCCCACTTTATTGAACCTTACCTGGAACGTCTCTGGTTTGAACCGTCAATTGAACTGGTTGAAAGCATTGGTTACGTAGTGGCGCTGGGGCTGCTCACCTATTTGCACGTGGTCGTGGGGGAAATGGTGCCCAAATCGCTGGCTCTGTCCGACGCGCCACGAATGGTGCTGCTTTTGACAACCCCTATGACGGTGGCGCGCTGGATTTTGAGCTACCCGGTGAAAATCCTCAACCGCATTGGTGTTTCGATGCTCAAGCTGTTTCGTATTCCGCCAGCCGAAGGGCACGAGCGGGTGCTTTCGGCCGAAGAGCTGGAGCTTATTGTGACAGAAAGTACCGAAGGTGGTTTGCTGAACGTGGAAGAGCAGGAAATGATCCTGAATATTTTCGATTTTAGTGATCGGACCGTTTCGCAAGTGATGACGCCGCGCACCAAGGTTCAGGCCATTCCAGTTGATGTTTCCCGGCAAGAAATCCTAAAAATCGTTTCGGAAAGCCGCCACAGCCGCTTCCCGGTCTATGATGGCGATCGGGATCATATCGTCGGTATTTTGCACCTCAAGGATTTGATCAAACAGACGTTACGCAGCGAGAGCCGCTTTGATTTACGGCTGATTTTGCGCTCGGCTCCGGCGGTGCCAGAGGATTTGCCCGTGGAGACGCTGCTGGCGGCGTTTAAGCGGCAGAAGCTGCACATGGCCATTGTGCTGGATGAGTTTGGCGGTATGGATGGCATTGTGACGCTGGAAGATCTGGTGGAAGAGGTGGTTGGTGAAGTGCGCGATGAGTTTGACCTGGAAAAAGAGCCGTTTGTGGAGCTGGGTCCTGGCCTGATTGAGGCCGAGGGTGAGTATTTGGTGGATGATTTTGACGACGGCTTTTGGGGCAATGAGGATGATTTGCCAGACGTCGAGACGGTGGGAGGGCTGGTGATTTCTAAGCTGGGTCGTCCGCCGGTTGTGGGTGATGAAGTTGTTTATAATGATAAAATACATATTCGGGTTTTAGCGGTTGAGGGGCGGGCGGTGGCGCGGGTTTTGGTGGAATTTCCAGACCCAAACCGAACGACGGATGGAGATACGGCCGTTCCCCCTCAAGACAACACATAGTAAAAGGAGAGTTTTGTGGATATTGTTCGCACGATTCATGGGGAGTTTCGCTGGTTGGTGGCCATTGTGGCCGTCGTGGTGATTGTGAAGTTTGCCTGGGGGCTGATCCAAAAAGCAGAGTACAAGTCGGCGGATCGCGGCTTGATGTCGGCCCTGGTGGGCCTCATTGACATCAACTTCTTGATGGGGCTGATTTTGCTCTTTAACCGGGGCTTCGACCGGCAGGCGCTGGAACATGCCGGCACGATGTTTTTCGCCGTGCTGCTGGCGCACAGCAACGCCGCCTGGCGTAAATCAACCGACAGCGCCAAAAAGTTTCGTAACAATCTGATTTTGGTGGTTGTGGTGTTGGCGTTGGTGTTTGTGGGCGTTCAGGCCATTCGCGGCGGCTTCTTCTAGAAAAGTGAAACGTGGAGCGTGAAACGTGATGGGCAAATTCTCACGTTTCACGTTTCACGTTTCAAACAGCTTCCCCCAAGCTCTCCGATACAGTCAATTCTTACTCTTCCTTACAGTTCGTAAATTTCGCTGAATTTTTGGGTGACGTAGCGCATAAATGGTTGGTGCGTCAGCGGTCCGCCGGTAATGTGCTGCACCAGTTCGGCCGGGGTGAATTTACGGCCGTGTTGGTGAATGTTCTGGCGCAGCCACGCCACCAGGGCACCGGTCTGGCCCTGGGCCATTTCCTCAGCGATGGTGGGGTTTTGGGTTACGGCCGTTTCATAAAACTGCGCCGCATACAAATTGCCCAGCGCATACGTCGGGAAGTAGCCAAAACCAGGCCGCGTCCAGTGCACATCTTGCAAACAGCCGTCGCTGTCGGTGGGCGGTACCACGCCGAGCAGCTCGTTCATTTTGTCGTTCCAGGCAGTGGGCAGGTCGGCCACGGCCAGATCGCCGGTGAGCATCGCCTGCTCCAGCTCAAAGCGCAAAATGATGTGGAAGTTGTAGGTCAGCTCGTCCGCCTCCACGCGAATAAATGACGGCTGCACCTTGTTGATCGCCCGGTAAAATGCCTGGACGCCATGACTGCCCAACTGGTCGGGGAAAATGGCTTGCAGTCTGGGGTAGTGGGCCTGCCAGAAACCCAGGCTGCGCCCGACGATGTTTTCAATCATGCGCGATTGGGATTCGTGGATGCCGCTGGAGGTGCCGCGCGCCAGCGGCGTGCGGGCCAGGTCGGGGTGGGTGCCCTGCTCGTACATGGCGTGGCCCGATTCATGCAGCGTGCCAAACAGCGACGGGTTTAAGAAATTGGGATACCAGCGCGTGGTGATGCGTGCGTCGTCGCGGCTGAAGCTGGTGGCAAAAGGATGCACCACCGTGCCCAGGTGGCCCCGGCTGAAGTCATAACCGGCGGCGTCGGCGATGTAGTAGGCAAACTCTTTCTGCTTGTCGATGGGGAAGGGTTGGTGTACCAGGCTGTCATCAATGGCCGTCCCTCGTTCGGCAATTGCCTGGCGCAAGGGAATCAGCTCTGCCTTGACGGCGTTGAAGATGGCACGAACTTCGGCCGTTTTCATGCCATGCTCAAATTTATCCAGCAGCGGATCGTATTTTTCATCCTCATAACCGTACAGCTCGGCCATTTCCTGCACCAGCTTTACCACCTCTTCCAGGTGCGGTTGGAAGTGGGCAAAGTTGTTGCTGGCGCGGGCCTCCACCCAGGCGGGCTGCGCCTTACCGCTCACCTCACTGACGCGGCGCACAAACGCGGGCGGCAGCTGGCGCGATTCGGCGTAGCTGCGGCGCAGGTAGCGGATCAGGCTGGCTTCGTTGCTCTCATAGGCGGCGTCGGCGATTTCGGCAGCGGCCGTTTCAATCAGCTCACCCATCTCATCGGCCGTAAACAGCTCATGGCTGATGCGGCGCAGGGTGGTCATCTGTTGGATGCGGGCCAGGTTGCCCGCCTGGGGCATATTGGTCTCCTTGTCCCAGCCTAAAACGCCCATCGCCTTTTCAATGTCGTGAATTTCGTACACTTTTTCAAGCAGTTGTTGGAATTTTGTGCTCATCATACCGTCCTTTTATGGGAATGTGTGGGGAGTTTAACGAAAAACGGCCGTCGTTTCAAAGTTGATTCCCAGTGGTCAAAATCTGAACAAAACCACCGCCACGCGCTGATTTTTGTGCAAAACATTGACAAAAACTAACTTTTTTCTTATACTTGGCCTTGTAATCAGGCACCTGACCAGCCCGGCACGCGAGAAGATCGATTGGTGCGGGCTTTGCTTGTTTACCAATTACAAAAACAGACACAACAACATCCGGAAAATCTTCAAGGTAGAGCAAAAACACATGGCTTCACTTAGTGAATCCCCAACCTATAACCTGAAAGTAGTTGTTAACGAGACGGGCATCAAGCCAGACACACTACGCGCCTGGGAGCGTCGTTATGGGCTGCCCAGCCCAAACCGCACTGGCGGCGGCCACCGGCTGTATTCCGAAAAAGATATTGCCATTATCAAGTGGTTGATGGCCCGGCAAGACGAAGGGCTCAGCATCAGTCGCGCGGTGAAGCTGTGGCAAAGCCTGGAAGCCGAGGGTGAATCCCCTCTGTTTGTGCCGGAGTACCAGGAAATGACGCTGCCGGTGGTAGATACGGCCGTATTCAGCACCACCCAAGTTGACGATATCCGTTCCGCCTGGATAAACGCCTGCCTGCGCTTTGATGAAGCCTCGGCGGAGCGCATTTTGACCCAGGCGTTTGCCCTCTACCAGCCCGAAACCGTGCTCACCCGGCTGCTCCAGCGTGCCCTCTCTGAAATTGGCGATATGTGGTTCCAGGATAAAGTCACGGTGCAGCAGGAGCATTTTGCTTCAGCCCTGGCCATGCGCCGCCTGAACACGCTCCTGGCCGCCTCACCCGCGCCCACACGCTCCGGCCGGGTTCTCATTGGCTGCCCGCCGCACGAGGACCACACCTTTGCCCCGCTCACACTCACCATCATGCTGCGCTATCGCGGCTGGGATCTTGTTTACCTGGGGGCCAACGTGCCCCTGGGTCGTTTTGTCTCCACGGTGGAATCGGTGAAACCCAACCTGATCATTTTAACCGCCCAGCAGCTGTATACCGCCGCCAAGCTGTTTGAGGTGGCCAAAAATGTGGCCGCAGAAAAGAACGTGATGCTGGCTTTCGGCGGCCGTATTTTTAACACGGTGCCTCGCCTGCGCCAGCGTATCCCCGGCTACTTCTTGGGCGAATCGATGGAGGAAGCTACCCAAACGGTGGATCGCCTGCTTTCATTTGGCATGGCCCCGCCCACCATCAAGCGTGTCCCCGATTTTTATTTGAAGGCGCTGGAAATTTTCCGTGACCAACAGTCCTTTATTGAAGGCCACGCCTGGAGCCTGCTCCGCGCCGATGGCATGTCTTACGAACATTACACCAACGCCAATTTGCACCTCTCGCGTGACATTTATGCCGCACTCACCTTTGGCGACATCGAGTTTTTGAGCGCCGAAATTGCCTGGGCCGAAAAGCTGCTGCTGAATTACAGCATGCCGGTGGAAGTTATGCGCCAATATTTGCTGGCGTACCATACGGCCGCTCAAGAACATCTGCATGGCCCGGCTGAGCTGGTGGTGGATTGGCTGTCTGAGGTGGCTAAAAATCCGGTACTGGCCGAAACTGCCTAAGGTGCGCTGTGGAAACGGCCGTTTGGTGGATTCGTCGGGATTTGCGCTTAACTGATAACCAGGCGCTTGCGGCCGCGCAGCACGCCGCCCCCCAGGTAATTCCTCTTTTTATTGTCGATCCCCATTTCGAAAGTTCGCCTTTTGTGGGTGACAAGCGCCGCGTCTTTTTGTGGGCCGGTTTACGCCAGCTGGATGCAGATTTGCGCCAGCGGGGCAGCCGGTTGGTGGTGCGATACGGCCGTCCCCAAGCCATGCTCGCGGCGGTGCTGGCTGAAAGTGGCGCTGAAGCCATCTTTGCCGAAGAAGATTTCACCGGCTACGCCCGCCGTCGGGACGGGCAGATTGGCCAGACGCTGCCGCTAACGCTCACCCCGGGCGTGGTGGTGCACCCGCCCGGCACGGTGCTCAAGCCGGATGGCGCTCCTTACACCGTGTTTACCCCGTTTAAGAGAAATGGCTGGCTACAGCGACCGCTTCCCAGGGTCACGGATATTCTGCCTGCGCCCAAAAAGCTAAACACGCCTCAAGACCTTAACTCTGAGGCCCTGCCTGAAGAACCCAAGTTGCCCGAAGTGGTGCCTTTTATACCAGGTGAGTTGGAGGCACAGCGCCGCCTGACTGTTTTTGCCGCTGCTGCCATCGACCGGTATGGACAAGAGCGGGACATGATGGCGGTGGACGGCACCTCGCAGCTGTCGCCTTACCTGCGCTTTGGCATGATTTCGGCGCGGCAGGTGGTGGTAACGGCCGTAAGCGCCATGCACCTGGCCCAGACGGAGGCCGCCCGCAAGGGAGCGGAAACCTGGCTGAGCGAACTCATCTGGCGCGAGTTTTATGTGCATATTTTGGCCCATTTTCCCCATGTGCTGCGTGGCAGCTTTCGTCCGGCATATGACCAGATAAAGTGGCACAATCGGGAAGAGGAGTTTGTGGCGTGGTGTAACGGCCGTACCGGCTACCCCATCGTTGATGCCGCCATGCGCCAGCTGAACCGCACTGGCTGGATGCACAACCGCGCCCGCATGATCGTCGCTTCTTTCCTGGTGAAAGATTTGCTCATCGACTGGCGCTGGGGCGAGCGGTACTTCATGCAGCAGCTGGTGGATGGCGATCCGGCGGCCAACAATGGCGGCTGGCAGTGGACGGCAGGCACCGGCACCGACGCCGCGCCGTACTTCCGCATCTTCAACCCCACTGCACAAGCGCAAAAGTTTGACCCCGATGGCACCTTCATCCGCCGCTGGCTGCCCGAACTGGCCGAGGTGCCCCAAGATTACATTCACGAGCCGTGGCAAATGCCGCCCATGATGCAAAAATCAGCTAACTGCCAGATTGGCCGTGACTATCCACACCCCATCGTCGACCACCACGAAGCCCGCGACCGCACTCTGGCCGCTTACAAATACGCACGCGAAGCGGAATAAACCCAAGTAGCCGCGGTTTCTTACCGCGTTTTGGAAGCGCGGTAAGAAACCGCGACTACAGTAAAGACGCCAGGAACACAATTTGGGGCAAGATGTTGCCCGCCTCTGGGACACGGTACTGCCAGCCCAGCACTTCCAGCATAATGTAATCGGCAATGGCCCACAGGCCAAAGCAGCCAATCGAAAAGAAGATGATGGCGATGGCAATGGCTATCAGCAGACAGCCCTGCCCGCAGCCAAAACGGTTGGCGGTATGTTGGATACGGCCGTTTGCACTCGTGGTTGGTGGCTGGCGGTCAGGAATTGGTGGCGGCTGTGCCGGGGCTGGCTCGGGCGGGGCGGAGTCGGGTACGGCAATTTCGCCCCGGCCCCGGCAGCCGTAGGCGGCGCATTTGTTGCCGTTGGCTCGCCAGCAGTGGGCGTGGTGGCGCGTGCTGTCTTCCGGGCAAATGACTATCTCGTCCCCCGGTGCCAGCGGATTTTTGCAAAGGGCGCATTCCTCGCCCAAAAATGGGGACTGCTTGGTGATGGTCAGGGGAGAGAGCATGGGGGAGTAGCGCGTGGAGATTAAAGGCCAATCTCCAATTTAGCCAATTTTAATCTGGTCTAGCAGCCACTTAAAGAGGCGTTGCAGCAGCGACGGCCGTCGCAGTTCCTCGATCTCGCGGCGCTGTTCTTCTTTGAGGCGCTTGGTTTGCTGGCTGGAACGGCCGTTTGCCGACGGCCGTGGCAGATCGGTGTATTTGATGCTTAACACCGGGCTGGCGGGTGTGCCGTATATTTTGAATTTGTCGTGGCCGCAGCCTAGCACCGCACATTTGCCGCCGCCCTGTTCCCAGCAGACCTTGTGGTACAGCGTGCCGCACTTGGCGCACACCACCGGCAGCAGTTCGCGTTCTTCCACAAACTTTTCTACCGGATTGGCGCAAATGGGGCAGTGCAGGCTCAGCTGGTTGGCCGCCTGAATGTCGCTATTCGTAATGGTGAGGGGGGGCATTTCCTTTTCGTCCATTTTGAGCATTATAGCAGTAATCGGTTCCCCGTAAACCGTAATCGGTTAGCCGTTATCCGTAATTGGTCAGGCAATCTTTCTCTACTGATCACCGGTTACTGATCACCGACCAACGGTCACCAGCTCCCGGCGGCCCAGTCTGGCCACTGAAAATTGTGCCGCGAGACCTGCGTTTTCTGCCGATCCCAGCTGAAAAAGCCGCTGGTTTGGGCACGCGGGTCCAGCACAAAAGCGACGTGCCAGATTTGCGTGAAAAAGTTCTGGTGAATAAATAGATCCATCCCCGACAAAAAGATGCCAAAGCCGGGATGGGTATGATACCAGCCAACGATAACGGCCGTTTCATCCGGGTACCGTTCGCGCAGTTTGTCGGTCATGTAGCGCCAGCTTTCCGGCGTGTAGGTCACACTCGCGCCGTGCATCACCGTGTATTTGGCGATGATGGTGTCCAGGATGTGGACGCGGTAACGGCCGTCTGGCTGCTTCTCTGGTCTGGGGCCAACCAGCACCCCGGCCACCTCGCGATTCAAACTGCTCAGCGCATGCGCCTGAGAAGCGCGCAAAGCTGGCTCTTCAATGGTAATGTCCACCGCCGCCGGCGTCGGATCGCCGATGGGCAGGTGCCGCCCGGCGATGCGCACCCGCGCCCGGCTGGGAGCAATGATCGTGCCGCTGGTGGCGTCTGGCTGCGCTTCCCGCTCCTCATGCACTGGCTCCGGCTCCGACACGACAATTTGGTCCACGTCGTTGGCGGGCACAGATTTGGCGGCGACGGGTTCTGGCGTGGGTTCCGGCTCTGGCGCAGCGGCCGTCTCGCTAACTTCTTCTTCAATCGGTTCAGCTGCGGCTGCCTCGGCTGTCGCGTCGATTGGGGCAGGCACGGCCGTTGTTGGTTCATCTGCTGGTTCGGCAGGGGCTTCTTCGGCGGTGGTGGCCGCAACGGCCGTTTCTACGACCATCCTGGCCAGCCACTCCCGCGAGGGGGCCACTGGCTCACCTGCGGCGTCTACCACATCCATCGCCATTTTAACCGTGCTGTCCTTGGCCAGGTCGGCCAGCTTGATTTCGCCGTAGGTCTGCCAGATATCGGCTTCCATCTGGTCGGCAAAGGTTTGCAGCTCGGCCAGGGTGCATTCGTGCAGCGTTTTGTAGCTGCCTGCCACGGGCACCAGTTCGGTCGGGGTCAGGCGAATGTTGGCGGAAACGGCCGTTGCCTGCCCCGGCAGCGTAATTTGAATAATCGCCACGTAATGGGTCGTTGTTGATTCAGTCATAAATAGGTCCAGTCAATAGTGGCTGGTGGCAAGTTGCTAGGAGGCCTGTTCGAGCCGCTAACAACCAGCCGCTAAGGTATTAACTGCACGGCAATCTGGCAGCTGGCCATGCCGGGCAGGGGGATGTTTTGCCGATCAACGGCCGTTAGCCGTAGTTCATACCAGCCCGAGGGCAGTTCGCCAGTATCCCAGTTGGTGAGCAGCCCCAGGTCGGTTTGGCGGCGCTGCACGCCAGCCAGCTCCCACAATTCACTCTCCGCCGGTCGATATTCGATCTGGTAGCGGGCGGCTTCTGGCTGAACGGCCGTGCCAAAAATGGCCACTTCCTGCCCAGCGGTTAGCTGGCTTTGCGCCGTGGGGGCCAGGATGCGCAGCCGGGCATCAGCACAAGCTACCGCGTTCAGCGACGTTTCACCCGCCAGGCTGGCCACCACGCTTTCCAGGTGATTGACCTGCCGGTTGAGCGCCACGACCCAGCCAATAAGCAAAAAAAACCCCATAACAAAGCCGAGAACGCCCAGGGTTACGGTGTTCGGCAGATTTATGCCGTAAGACAGCCTACCCGGGCCAGCCGCCTCGCTGCGCCCTTCGTAGGAAGCGTAAAACTCCTCGGTTTCGCGGCTGTGCCACACCTCGGTTTTGGTCACGCGCCACGGAGCCACCGGCGTCGGCTGGCTGTCCAGCTGCTCGTAATAGCCCACGATGGGGGCCAAAACGCCGTCTTGCCAGCCAAAGTAGCTGGCGTGGTTGCCCAATGGGTCCACTACCAGCCCTACATGCCACGGCAGAGTGAAAGCGGCCGTATGCACCACCACATCATCGCTGGAGTAAAAAACACCCAGGCCCGGATGGGTATGGAACCAGCCGACAATCTCCAGATTAGGATATTTTTCGGCGCGGTCATGGTGAATCTGGCTCCAGGCATCGGCGGTGAAGGTAAAGTGGATTGGCCCGTGGTCGTCGTTGCGGGCGGGCAGGGCAGCGATCACTTCCACCAACAGCCGGTCGCCGTCGCGGTAGGCGTGGCCCAGCAGCACCCCGCCCAATTCCGCACGCAAATTGCTGATGCTGTGCGCCCGAATCTGGCTCAGCGCCTGCTGACGATGGCTGACAACTACCTGGTTGGCACCTGGCTGCTGGCCGTGCAGGTGGGCCGTGGCGGTCAGGTCGGTTAACGGCCGTTCCGGCAAGCTGTCGATTTCAGGCTGGCCAATCATGGGTTCACTGTCGCTGGTCGTGGAACGGCCGTTAGAGAATGTTGATGCCGAGCTCATCCGATTCCTCCTGTCCCAGCACAATCATATCTTCCAGCGACTGTCCCTTCAGACTGCGCCGGTCGATGGGGAAGATGTGCTTGTGTCGCAGCGCCCAGGCAGCTGCCTTCGAGTTCATCGGGTCCTTGGGATCGTAATTCTTGTACTGGATCATCTCGCCCAGCGTTAGCAGCAGTTCGTCCAGGGTTTTGGCAGGCCACCATGCCCCAATGCACACCGCCCCGGTCACGTGAATGTTGGGGTGGAAGATAGGCGTGTGCCATTTGAGCTGCGGCTGCTTTAGCGGGTACTCGGCATGGAGGTAAATGGTTACCTCATGCACTTCGCGCAGCTGCGGCGTCCCGGCCGAGTTAATATTTTCAACGCCTTTACAGGTGAATCGGATCAAATACTTCTCAACCGGATCACCTTCCGTAGTTAAAATGTGGATGAACTCACTGCGATTCACCAGCGCCCGAATCCGTTCATGGTCGTTGCGCAATCTGGTTTCACGAATATCAAAGGACATGGTTTCCTCAAAAAA
>ERZ761607.5451-NODE-5451-length-10439-cov-3.642623_pt1 | contig 10439 bp, 9 predicted proteins | sample MGYA00511164_ERZ761607 | MGnify/ENA primary metagenome ERZ761607 (study PRJEB28899, sample SAMN02445080) | bioreactor sludge metagenome | biome: EBPR sludge | place: Australia: Brisbane, Thorneside Wastewater Treatment Plant | collected 2011-06-22 ...
CCCCGCTGGGCGAGCTCGTGATCGTGACGGGCACGCTCGCCTGGATCGGCGGCGCGTTGTGGGCGATCCCGCCGGTGCGGCTGGGGGCCCGCTGGCTGCGGCTCTATCGCGCTGAAATCGTCGCGCTGCATGGCAACGGCGGTCGGCAACGCCAGGCTGAGCTGTTCGGCCGCGCTCATGGCGCCTTGCGGTCGCCGAGATCGTGCGACGTTGAACTGGCGCCGGTGTAAAGATCGCTCATCAGATAGGCCCCGGCGCTGTGGCGTGCCAGCACACCGATCACGGCCGCGACCGGAACCGCCACCAGCATGCCGACGAAACCGAAGAGCGAGCCAAAGACTGCCAGGGCAAGGATCAGCCAGACCGGGTGCAACCCGATCGACTTGCCCACCAGCTTGGGCGTCAGCACATTGCCTTCAATGGCTTGCCCGGCGACGAAGACCGCCGCGACCAGTCCCAGCGAGACCCAGTCTCCCCAGAACTGCACCAGCGCCAGCGCCAGCGCAAGCCCGCCGCCAACCAGAGCGCCGACATAGGGAATGAAGGTGACAAGCCCGGCAAAGGCCCCGATCAGCAGGCCGAACTGTAGCCCCACCGCCATCAACCCGACAGCGTAAAACAGGCCCATCAGCAGGCAGACGGTACCCATGCCGCGCACGAAGGAGGACACCGTGCGGTCAATCTCGCGCGCAAGTTGGCGTATCAGCGGCGCATGATCACGAGGCAAAAGGGTATCGATACGGGTCAGCATCCGATCCCAGTCCAGCAACAGGTAGAACGTCACCACCGGGACCACGACGACCAGCAGCGCAAGGCTGACCACATTGCGCGCCGAGCCCAGGATCAGGTTCGCCAACTCGCCGCTGCGGGCCCGTACTGCCTCACCGAGCGAGCGCAACGATTGGCGCAGGGTCGATTCTGCGTCGGCCAGAGTGGGGAAATATTCGAGAACCGCGTTGCTGAGAGACTCGGTCAGGCCGGGAAGGGCGGCGATCAGTGCTCGGGTCTGGCCGACCAGCACCGGCACAACCAGCAGGGCCCCCAGCACCACCACCAGCACCATCGCCAGCGAAATGGTGACAGTGGCAGTCGCCCGACCGAGGCCCAGCGCCTGAAGCCGGTCGACCAGCGGATCGAGGAAATAGGCCAGCGCCGCACCAGCCACGAAGGGCAGAAGGACGTCGCCCAGGCTCCAGAGCAGGAGCACGAAGGCCGCCGCAAGCGCCCCCCAGATCTGGATCTGGCGTCCGAGCGGCATTGCCTCGGCCCTCAGATCTGGCGTTCGGGAAGGCGGACAACCAGCCCATCGAGAGCGGGTGTCACCTTGATCTGGCAAGTCAGCCGCGAGCGTTTCGCATCGGGCTCATAGGCGAAATCCAGCATGTCCTCTTCCATCGCATCGCGGGGCGGAAGCCGGTCCACCCAGGCATCGTCGACATAGACATGGCAGGTCGAGCAGGCGCAAGCGCCACCGCAATCAGCCTCGATCCCCTTGATCCCGTTGTCACGCGCGCCCTCCATCACCGTCAGCCCGGGGGCGACATCGATGCTGTGCTCGGTCCCGTTGAACTCGATGTAGGTGATCTTGACCATGAATGCCTCGGTTGGGGTCTTTCGTGCCCAACCGACATAAGCCAGCGCCAGCGGTTTGACCAGAGGATCGCGCCGGTGCGCGGAAGGCCCGAATGATGGCATCAAATGGCCCGGTCTCCGCCCCGAGGCTGCCGAGATTGGTGGCGAAAACGGGGGCAGGTTTTCCTGCCGCCGATTCGACTTCGAGGTCTTGCCATGGTGCGCCCCTTTCTTGTGACCGTCCTTTGCCTGATGCTGGCGGCTTGCCAGTCCTCGCCCGAAGTGACCCGTGCCGAGCCCGTGCAATCCGCGCTCTCCGACGCGCAAGCAGGAGGGACCGGGTGCTGGGCCCGCGACCGGATCACGGCTCAGACCGAAACGCGGTTCGAAATCGGTGCCGACGGGGTGCGCGTGGCACGAGAGGTCGAAATCCGACCGGCCGAAGATCGGCTTTTTGCCGTGCCGTGCGATGAACAACTGGACCGTGACACGATCGCCTCGCTCCAGCGGGCGCTGGCCGTGCGGGGCCTGCATGCCGGGGCGGCTACAGGGATCTATGACGCGGAAACCGCCGAGGCCGTGCGGCGCTATCAGGCGCCGCTGGGGCTGGACAGTGCGATCCTGTCGCTGGACGCGGCGCGGATGCTGGGGATCATCGCGGTGGGTCGCGCGGGGCTGTAACGGTCGGAACAATCCCGAAGACCTCGTCTATTCAGCAGATTGAAGAGCTTGGTCAGCGCCAGAGATGGGCCTGGCTGGCCAAAAGCCCCTGCAGTTTCGCCAGCAGGCGCAGACGACGCGGGGTGCGCAGGGCGGCCGGTTCGGCGAGCAGGTCCAGCGCGCGCTCGGGCGGGCACGGCAAGCCCCTCGTGGGGTCGAGGTAACGCGGATAGCCGATCAGCACTGCATGGGTCAGATGGTCCAGATCCGGCCGGGCGCGGCGCCGGTCCGGGACAGGACCAAGGTCCTCGGTCAGGCCCCAGCCTGCATAAAAGGGAGCGCCCAGCGTGGTGACCCTGATCCCGCGCAACAGGGCCTCGAAGCCGAGACCAGAGGTCATCGTCCAGACCTGATCGGCAAGGGCCAGCGCGCTGTGGGCATCGGCGCCGGTCCACACGAGGTCGGCGAGGATTTCGGCATCCGGCACGCTTCCCGGGCGCAGCCCGGCCTCGACATCGGGATGGGGTTTGTAGACCAGGATCGCGCCAGGGCTGTGCTGACGCGCGGTTTCGATCAGCGCGCGGTTGGTGCGCACCTTTCCAGCGCCGAGACGGATGGAAGCGTCGTCCTCGACCTGCCCCGGGATCAGGATGACGGGTTGACCGGGTTTGTCGGCCCTGAGGGCAGCGATCCGGCTGGCGAGTTCAGGGGTATCGCGGACAAGGTTATACTTGGTCACGCCGCTTTCAAGGATGCGCGCCCGCAGCCGCGCCGCACGGGCACCGCCCCCGGGAGGAAGCGGACTCGCGATAAGGCGTTCCAAACGGCTTTCGCGGCCGGGATCGTAATAGATGCCAAGATCGTCCACCACCAGCGACAGAGGCGGAACCAGTTCGGCGCCAAGCCCGCGCGAACGCAGGAACCCGTCCTCGACCCTGAGACCGGTGAACCCCGTCGGCGTAGCCGAGGCCCAGGCCAGCGTTGCGCCCTGATCGGCAAAGCGCAGGGTTTTTTCTGTTCCGAAGAACGCCTGCAAGTGACCGCGTTTCCAAAGCCGCATGCCCGAGGCGACATGGCCATTGCGATCCTGACGAAAGGCCCTGAGTCGGGCTTCGAAAAAGTCGATCACTTCGGGCAGGTCGCAAAGCCGGTCGCGCAGCGGATCGTACCAGATCGGCGCCAGAAGCATCGCCCCGGCGAAAAGCTGAGGGACGGTCAAGGATCGGGTGCGTCGAGGGGTGGGGCTTTCATCGGCACTGAGCCCCCAGCCCGCGTAAAACGGATGGCCAAAGACCCGCGGTCGGTGACCCGAGAGTATCGCCTCGAACCCCAGTTGCGACGAGACCGTGTAGACTGCGCGCGCGCCCTCGAGCAGGGTCCAGGGCGAATGCGGGCCGTCGACGAAGCGGATGCGCCTACGCGCGTCGGAAAGGGTGAAATGCCCGGGGCGGGCGCCAAGACTGGTTTCGGGATGGGCACGGATCAAGATCGGTGCGTCGGGATGTTCGGCTTCGGCCACCTGCAGCATGCGGGTGAAGAGGTCGGCTGGCAACGGACCCTGCAGGCCCCCATGGGACAGGGAGGCATCGCCGCGCACCTGGTCGATGACTAGGACATAGCCGGGCGACGGGGGCGGCAGCGCGGGGTCATGGCCGTTGTATTTCGACAGATGCAGGTGGCGCAGGCGCGCGATGCAAAGCGCGGCAAGGTCGAGAAGCGCTGGATCGCACAGCGGATGGGTGGCCAGAAGCGTTTCCAGATCCGAAGGCCCCGAAGGGTCGCTGTGCAGTCCGGATCGGTCGAAAAGCAGCCCTACCGGCGGCTCACCCCCGGTGCGGGCGGGATGGATCGAGCGCAGAAAGGCGTCCTCGACGCGCCAGACCGGGGCACCGGTGCGCCGCGAGAGGGCTTCGGCGCGCCAGGCGCGCGGGCCATGGCCCCAGGCAAGGACTGCGTCACCGGCGCGGGGCCAACCGATCTGCGGCGGATGGCCTGCAAGGGAAAGGATGCGGCGGATACGTCGCGCCTGCGCCGAGGGCCCAAGAAACCCGAGACTGGCCGCGATCAGCCTTGTCGGGGCGCCGCCGGGCCGGTCCAGGTCCATCGGCGGCGCCCGGAATCAGAAGGCGCGAAGGTCGGTGGCCGCCGAAACAGCCGCACCCGTCGCCCCCAGCGTGCCGGTGATGGTGGCGATCTGCCTGTTCCAGGTCACGGCCGAGGCCTCGGTCACATAGATCGTGTCACCGTCGCGGATATGGAAATCGCGGGCAAAGAACATGCCGTTGGGCGCCGTCAGGTCCAGCACATAAACGACGCGTGTGTCACCGGTGACGGGCTGGCCCAGCACATTGCGGGCCACCTCGGCGGGTTCATTGCGAAACACGAAGACTCCGGTCGGGTCAGCGCGGGTCGCGTCGAGACCGCCAACACGGGCCAGTGCCTCGATCGCGGTAAGGGTCTGGCGGTCGAAGACCACGCGCGCCTGCGCGCCGGTTGCACCCAGCACGGTAAAGCTGCGCTGGTCCTCCTCGATAAAGATGCGATCCCCGCCGCGCATGGCGATGTCGAGTTCCGGGTGCTCGAAAAGGTCGGTCAGCCAGACCCGGTCAGTGATCGCGCCCCGGGTGACGGTAACGGTCGCGGTCTGGGTTTCGATACTGACGCCGCCAGCGGTGGCGATCATCGCGGTCAGGCGCCGGTTCGGCCGGTTGATCGGGTAGACGCCCTGCGCGTTCACGCGGCCGACAATCGACACGGTCGCGCCGTCACCGCCGGTGCGGGTGACATAAAGCTGCGGATCGGGGGTCTGCTGGTCGAGCTGACGCGCGATCGTGTCGCGCAGTGCGTCTGGGGACTGTCCTGCGGCGCGCACCCGCCCGGCAAACGGGACATAAATGAAGCCCTGGTCATCCACCTGCAGTTCGGTCAGTCGCGCGCCGCGGGTTTCGCCGGAACTGAGCAACCCCTCGGGCACGTTCTCGAACACGGTGACCGTGACGGTGTCTCCGGTGCGGATGGTGTCCCCGCCAAGCAACCCCGCAGTGCGCAGGCTGTCCGAAAATCCCATCGCGGCAGGCACATTGGCGGCACGGTTGACCCGGTCACCGACCGCAACGATATAGGCATCGCCCTCGCGCAGGACCGAGCCTGCAAAGATCTCGTTCATGCTGGGGCCGGGACGCGGAACGTCACAGCCGCCCAGCGCTGCTACGAACACGCCAAGCGCCAGCGCGCAAGCGCGGCGGGAAGGTCTGACGAACACTGCTCGGGCTCCTTTGATGGAACTGCCTGTTATTTTTTGAGGAAGTATAGGCAGAACGCGGGAAATTTCCAAGTAGCTTCCTGCATTTGCGCCTTTTGCAGCGATATCGTCGGCCGCAGGGCACAAGGCGCGACCGGGCAGACGTTCAAACACTCCAAGATGAAGGGGAAGCGAGCGGGTCTCTGTGCCGGATGTTGTGGCAGCGCCCCGGAAGCCCCCGGGAACCCCGGGGTCAGGGCACCAGTCTCAGGTGTTGCCGAGGTGCCGCACGTCCACCGATAAGGGCACTGTAGGGGTCTTCGGGAGACAGGATCAGATCAACCACCTGACGCAACAACTGGCGCCGCCCGGCAGCGGAATAGAACCCGCCGGGAAGCTGCGAGGTCTCGAGCAGGAAGCGACGATAATCCCGATAGGCGCGCAGGTCGGGCCTGGTGGGGGCGGCGAAGAAGTCAGGCAGCGGCTGGGTCGAGACGAACTCAGGCTTGTCATAGACCGCCGCGCCGAAAACCTTCAGCGGCATGCCGCGCCAGAGGACCTGCTGACCGGCGGTCGAATTCACCGTGACCGCCGAGCGGGCGTGGTTCAGCAACGCCGCCAGCTTGCCTCCGCGGATGAAGTGGACTCGGTCGGACACACCGTTTTCGCGCGCGAGTCGGGTCAGGTCCGCCTTGAGCCGGGTGCGCCCGTCCTCCAGCGGATGGGCCTTGAACACCAGATGATGATGACGCGGAGCCCCTGCGGCAAAACCGCGGATCGCCACTTCAAGAAACTCGGTCATAGTGCGAAAGGGCGAATGGCGCTGGAAACTGGCGTCATGTTCAAGCTGCAACAGCGCGAGGTGATACGGAAAGCCCCCGGTGCGCACCCGCCAGGTGGCCAGAGCCCGTTCCACCGCCTGCACCGGCAACGCCAGCAAACGGTTCAGGTGCAGCCGGAACTCTTGCCCCACATTCAGCGCGCGATGCGGGCGGAAATTGCGATAGGCGCGGTTCGCCACCAGCAGACGCGCGTGATAGGCGGCGCCGTAGAACACATGGTGCCGCATGTCGCCCCAATGCGCCGGGGCATCGATCAGATCTGTTTCCAGCGCGGCCAGCGCGTGCCGCATTTCCGGGACGCTCAAACTCATCAGGCGGGAATGGCCGTTCGAACCACCACGTTCGTAGGTGACCCACCAGGGACGCAGATAGCCTTCCTCGAACACATGCACGGTGATGCCGCGCGCCTTGGACCGGCTCACGGCTTCGGCATGGATGAACCGCGTGTCACCATAAAGCACAAGGTCCGTGATGCCGTGCTGCTCGCAGAGCGCCTCGAAAGCCGCGGGCCAGTCGTCCTGTGTGCCGGTATAGGGGATATATCCCCGCCGCCCCCAATACGCCTGATCGCCCCGATTGAAGCCGACACGCCAGACCTCGGCCCCGGCCCGACGCAGCATCTGGCCGAGTTCATGAAAGAACGGCCCGTGGGGGCCCTGAAGGAACAGGAAACGGCGCTCGTCGCCGGTCGCGCGGATCATGGGGGCCTGCCTGTCTGCCCGGGGGTGTTCCCCTTTTGGAAAAAGGATGCCAGAGATTGCATCCGGCATAAACCCCGAAGATGGACAAAGTGTGACCGCGTCCGGGGATCAGACAGCGAGGCGACCATGTTCACCGGCATCATTACGGATATCGGCCATATCCTGCACACCGAGACGCGCGGCGACCTGCGCGCGCGCATTGCGACCCGCTATGACATAGACGGGATCGACATCGGCGCCTCGATCGCCTGCGACGGAGTCTGCCTGACGGTGATCGCCACCGGGCGAGAGCCCAAAGGTTGGTTCGACGTCGACATTTCGGCCGAAACCCAGTCGAAGACAGCGATTGGACGCGCGGGCTGGGCCCCGGGCAAACGGGTCAATCTGGAACGCGCACTCAGGCTTGGGGATGAACTGGGCGGCCATATCGTCTCGGGCCATGTCGATGGCGTGGCCGAGGTTATCGCGCTCACCCCTGAAGGCGACAGCCTGCGCGTGACCTTTCGCGCCCCCAGGGACCTCGCGCGCTTCATCGCGCCAAAGGGGTCGGTCGCGCTGAACGGCACCTCGCTCACGGTAAACGAGGTGGCAGGCGACACCTTCGGGGTCAACCTGATCCCCCATACTCGCGCAGTTACCACCTGGGGTGATATTGCCCTCGGCGATGCGATCAACCTCGAAATCGACACGCTGGCGCGCTATGTCGCCCGCATGCGTGACTGGGACGCCGGGCAGTAACCCCCATATTTGAGCCATATTATCCTCAGGGGGGGGGAGCGCGCCAGCGCGTGGGGGGCGGAATGCCCCCTGCCCGACCAACCTTGGGCATTGACCCCGCGGGTCCGCGCGCGTATGGCCCGTATCGCGCGGAGGGCCGGGCGGTCGCGGGGGAATCCTCGAGGAAAGTCCGGACTCCATGAGACGACGGTGCCGGGTAACGCCCGGCGGGGGCAACCCCAGGGAAAGCGCCACAGAGATGAGACCGCCTGCGCCTTCGGGCGTCGGCAAGGGTGAAACGGTGGGGTAAGAGCCCACCGCGGGACGGGCAACCGGACCGGCACGGCAAGCCCCACCGGGAGCAATGCCGAATAGGGGCCTCGCGCGGGAATGATCGGACGGATTCATGGATCCGGGCGATATCGCCGCAGGGACATCTCAGCCCAGAGGCCCGGGTAGGCAGCTTGACCCCTCCGGCAACGGACGGGGCAGAGGAATGGTCGCCACCGGGCCCCGGCCCGGGACAGAATCCGGCTTACAGGCCCTCCGCGCACTCCACGGACATGCCACAATTGCGCCCCATCCGCGCGGCAAGCTGATCGAACCCTGGTCGTCGACGATTCGTCGGCGGTCCGGTTCCGGCGTTCGCCAAGAATGGTTAAGATCATGTCAGAGAGTATCGCGCGCAAACGGCTGTTCACCGAAGCCCATCGTCGACGGCCACATACCGGTGGACCGCGGCCGCGCCTTCTGGGTGGACAGGCGATGGCTCAGGCCCAGCGGTTGAACGAGCGTTCAATGCGGCCCGCCGTCCTTGGCTACACGCTGTTCGCACTGGACGGTTTGGTGATCGGCGCGACCGGGCTATTGTCCGAGAGAATGTCGTCCCAGGTCGAACTGTCACTGGCCGCCGGTATCTGGACAGTCTGGCTGGGCGTGGTGCTTGTCGCGCTCGTTGTGCGGGCGCTCGGTGGCTACGGATTTCGGCGCATGCGAACCCCCTTGGGCGGATCGCTGGTGGCAGTGGCCGCGGTGACACTGGGGCTTGGCGCGCTGCTGGGACTGCTTGTCCTGTCTGGCGCAAGTCTTGAATCACAGGAATACTGGATAGCCGCATGGGCGCTCGGCGCGACCCCGCTCCTGGTGCTGATGCGCTGGAGCATTGCCGCGCGAATCCGCCAACTGGTGCGCACCGGACAACTGGAGCACCGGATCGTGCTGTTGGGCGGCGGCGAAGGGATCGAACCCCTGGTGCGTGAAATCGACCGCGAGCGCAGGAACGGTCGGCGCCTGTGCGGCTTTTTTGACGAGCGGATGGACGACCGGTCCCCCGACATGGTCGCGGGCCACCATAAGACTGGCGACGCCGACGATCTGGTGGAGTTTGCCCGCCTCGCCCGCATCGACACGGTTATCATCGCCATCCCGAATGCCTCGCGGGAACGCATCCGGGAACTGCTGGGGCGGCTTTTCGTGTTGCCAGTCGACATTCGCGTGCTGGACGGTGCCGAGATCCCCGAATACTCGCGGCAGAAACGCTCGAACATCGGCCCGTTCCGGCTGGTCGAGATTCACAAGACTCCGATTGACGGCTTTGCCGCCTTGCGCAAGCGGATCTTCGATCTGGTCTTCGCCAGCATCGCGCTGGTTGTTTTTGCCCCTCTGATGGCGGTAGTCGCCGCGCTGATCAAGCTGGAATCTCCCGGGCCCGTGCTGTTCGTGCAAAAGCGGCATGGCTTCAACAACAAGCCGATCAACGTCCTGAAGTTCCGCTCGATGTATGCCGACAAATGCGACCCAACGGCCATCAAGGCCGTGCGGCAGGGCGATAGCCGCGTCACCCGGATCGGGCGCTTCATCCGCCGCACCTCGATTGATGAACTGCCGCAATTCGTCAACGTGCTCAAGGGCGACCTGTCGCTGGTCGGGCCGCGCCCGCACGCCACCTCGGCGCGCACCGGCGACATCATCTATGACCAGATCGCCGAGGCCTATTCTGCGCGCCACAAGGTCAAGCCCGGCGTGACCGGCTGGGCACAGATCAAGGGCTGGCGCGGCGAGTTGAATTCGCCCGAGAAAATCCGCCAGCGCATCGAGCACGACCTCTACTACATTGAGCATTGGTCACTGTGGCTGGACTTCAAGATCATGATGATGACGCCTTGGTCACTGGTCACGACGAAAAACGCCTACTAGGCTGCCGGGGCCCGTTGACTCTGGCCGGGCTTTGCGTAAAAGGCGGGGCTCAAAGGAATTCACCGGTGGCGACGGCGCTGCCGTTCGCAGGAGACAATCATGGCGAAGCCCACCACGATCAAGATCCGCCTGAACTCGACGGCGGGCACCGGCCACTTCTATGTGACCAAGAAGAACGCTCGCACGATGACCGAAAAGATGGTCATCAAGAAGTTCGACCCTGTTGTGCGCCAGCACGTGGAATACAAGGAAGGCAAGATCAAGTAAGATCGCGCTTCCGCTGTTGACTGAGGCCGCCCTTTACCAGGCGGCCTTTTTCATTGCGCGACAAGGTCTTGGCGCAGGGCTTCAGCCGATGCGTCCGCGTGGCCCCTCGCCCACTTGCGCGCGGTGCAACAAGACCTGGTCCAAGAGCACACAGGCCATCATCGCCTCACCCACCGGCACGGCACGGATACCCACGCAGGGGTCGTGGCGACCCTTGGTGACCACATCGACCTCTTCGCCCGC
>ERZ761607.5452-NODE-5452-length-10438-cov-5.770683_pt1 | contig 10438 bp, 4 predicted proteins | sample MGYA00511164_ERZ761607 | MGnify/ENA primary metagenome ERZ761607 (study PRJEB28899, sample SAMN02445080) | bioreactor sludge metagenome | biome: EBPR sludge | place: Australia: Brisbane, Thorneside Wastewater Treatment Plant | collected 2011-06-22 ...
CAGCATGAAAAGCCGCTGTGCCGTTATGCCTACAGCCTGACCCGGTCGGTCAGCTCGGCCCAGGACGCGGTGCAGGAGACCTTCCTGCGCTTGTGCAAGGCCGATCGATCGAAGATCGAAGGGCACGAGGCCGCATGGTTGTTCCAGGTATGCCGCTCCCGCGTGATCGACATGCAACGCAAGGAGAAACCGATGAACCACCTGACCCCCGCCCAGGAGGCGGTCCTCGCCGCACCGGGGAAAAACCCCGCCGAAACGGCGATGCACCGCGATGCCGAGAACCTGGTCCCGCGCCTGATGGACGGACTGCCCGACCGCCAGCGCGAGGCCATCCGCCTGAAATTTCAGCAGAACCTCAGCTACCGCGACATCGCCCGCGTGCTCGATACCTCCGAAGGCAATGTCGGATTCCTCATCCACACCGGAATCAAAACCCTGCGCGACCAGATGAAAACCCTTTCCGGAGCCGTATCATGAACTTCGACCCGAACGATCCCCGCCTGACCGCCTACGTCCTGAACGAACTCCCCGACGCCGACCGCACCGAGGTCGAGGCCCTGCTCGCCTCCAACCCCGAGGCCGCCGCCTTCGTCGAGGAACTCCGCGCGACCACCGGACTGCTCGCCGCCAGCCTCGCCAACGAGCCGGACCTCACCCTCGATCCCGCCCGCCGCGCCACCATCCGCACCGCCGCGGAAACGCACCCCGCCGGTCGGATCGTTGCGTTCCCCTGGTGGCGAACCCTCGCCGGCTTCGGCGCGGCCGCCGCTGCGCTCGTACTCGCCGTCGTCGGATTGCACCTGCAGCGGGTAAAGGAGTCCCGGTCGTCGGCCAGCGAACTGCAGATCGTAACCGGTATCGTACACGAACAGCCCACGGATGCTGCTCGCGGAGCGGTTCCTGCATCGGTGGCGATCAAGGACGACCGCCTCGTCGCCACTCCGCCCGAAGCCACGTTTGATGTCGCCGCGTTGGAGAAGATGGCGGAACCGCCCAAGGAGGAGCTGGCACGGGACAACGCCTTCACGATGTCCGCCCCTGCGCCCGCCGCCGCGCCAGCCTCGCCGGTGCTGGCGTCGACGCGCGCGGTTGGCTTGGCCGCCAAGGGCATCATCGGTTCCGGCTTCGCCGAACGCCGTCGCCAGGAGCGCGAATCCGCCATCATCAGCCCGAGCCAGGACGACTTCGACGTGATCCGCGAGAACGGGTTCCAGCGGGTGGGGGACCATCCGTTGTCGACCTTCTCGATCGATGTCGATACCGCGTCGTACGCCGTAGTGCGCAAGTTGCTGAACGACGGATTCCGTCCCCCGCGCGATGCGGTGCGCATCGAGGAACTGATCAATTATTTCACCTACGACTACCCGCCGCCGGTGGATGGACGTCCCTTCGCCGCGCACCTCGAGGCCATGCCCGCACCGTGGAATCCGCAGCATTCCCTCGTGCGCATCGGCATCAAGGGCAAGGTCATCGACCGCGCCGAACGTCCGCCGCTGAACCTCGTGTACCTGCTCGACGTGTCGGGTTCGATGAACGACGTGAACAAGCTGCCGCTGGTGAAGCGTTCGCTGCAGGCGCTGGTGAACCAGCTCGACGCCCGCGACCGCGTGGCCATCGTGGTCTATGCCGGCGCGGCCGGCCTGGTGCTACCGCCGACCCCGGGGGATCAGGGCCCGGCGATCCTCGAGGCCCTCGAACGGCTCGAGGCCGGGGGTAGCACCGCGGGCGGTGCCGGCATCGAGCTGGCCTACCGCACCGCGCGGGAACATTTCCGGAGCAACGCGGTCAACCGCGTGATCCTCTGCACCGACGGCGACTTCAATGTCGGCACGGTCCAGCGCGGCGACCTCGAGGCGCAGATCGAACGCGAGGCGAAATCGGGCGTGTTCCTCACCGTGCTCGGTTTCGGCATGGGCAACTACAAGGATTCCACGCTGGAGCTCCTGTCCAACAAGGGCAATGGCAACTACGCCTACATCGACGACTTCAACGAGGCGCGCAAGGTGCTGGTCGACCAGATGCTCGGCACGATGGTCACCATCGCCAAGGACGTGAAAATCCAGGTCGAGTTCAATCCCGCCGTGGTCGCCGCCTACCGGCTGATCGGCTACGAGAACCGGATGCTCAAGAAGGAGGACTTCAACAACGACAAGGTCGATGCCGGGGAGATCGGGGCGGGCCACACCGTGACCGCGCTCTACGAGCTGATCCCGGTCGGCCAGCCGCTTCCGGATGTCCCGGAGGTCGATGCGCTGAAGTACCAGGTGCCGTCCTCGCCGGCCGCGCCGGACACGGAGGCGCTCACCGTCAAGATGCGCTACAAGGACCCGGCCGGCGATACCTCGACCAAGCTCGAATTCCCGTTGCCGGCCGGGGCGCTGGGCAATCCCGCGCCGTCGGACGATGTCCGCTTCGCCGCTTCGGTGGCCGGCTTCGGCATGCTGCTGCGCGACTCCGAACACCGCGGCACGCTCACCTACGCCGACGTCCTCCGCCTCGCCGAGTCCGCGCTCGGCGACGACCGGCTCGGTTACCGCGCCGAGTTCCTCAAGCTCGTACGCAACGCCGAGGCGATTACCGGGAAGCCATAAGAACCCGACTTCCAAGGATAGAACCGCGGATTGCGCGGATGCTCGTGGATGGCTTTGCCTTGCCCGCCCACTGCTTCAAACCGAAGATGGTGCCGAATACCAGTGGTTTTGGAGCGAAAACGGCGTTCCTTATCCGCGATCTCTGCGTAATCAGCGGTTCGTTATCATCCGTCATCGTGATAATGGATGGAGCCGCGGTGCTTGCCTGCCGCAGGCATGGCCCTCACCGCGCCTCGTTCATTTGGAAGTTGAAAGTTGGGTGTTGAATGTTGAAAGTTGCGCCTCGCATGAAGATCGCCACCTACAACATCAACTCCATCCGTTCACGCCTCGAATCGCTCACCGCCTGGCTGGCCGCGCACCAACCCGACATCCTCTGCCTGCAGGAGACGAAGGTGCAGGACAGCGAGTTCCCGCTCGAGGCGGTCGCGGCCACCGGTTACCACGTCGCGTTCAAGGGGATGAAGGCCTACAACGGCGTGGCCATCCTGTCGCGGGCCAAACCGGACCAGGTGTGGACGGGCCTTGACGACGGTGGCCCGGCCGACGAACCGCGTCTGATCCGCGCGCGCTTCGGCGACCTGCACATCGTCAACACCTACGTGCCGCAGGGGCGCGACATCGAGCACGAGATGTTCCAATACAAGGTCGAATGGCTCAAGCGGCTGCGCGCCTATTTCGACCGGCACTTCACGCCGAAGGACAACGTGCTGTGGCTCGGCGACCTCAACGTCGCGATCCAGCCGATCGACGTGTACAACCCGGAGCAACGCGCCAAGCACGTCTGCTACCACGCCGACGTCCGCACCGGGCTCGCGCACTGCCTCGCCTGGGGCTTCGGCGACGTGTTCCGGAAGTTCCACCCCGAGGGCGGACACTACACCTTCTTCGACTACCGCACCATCGACTCGCTCGGCAAGGGGCAGGGCTGGCGCATCGACTACATCCTCGCCAGCCCACCGATGCTTGCCCGGGCCAGGGCCTGCACCATCGACCTCGAACCGCGCCGCCAACCCAAAGCCTCCGACCACACCTACATGGTCGCGCAGTTCGGGGCGGGATAATCCGGTTCATGCGCAGCCGGGATAAACCCGGCTCTGCTTACCGCCCGTAGAGCAGGGTTTACCCCGGCTAACACAGGGCCTTGATCTGTCATGCTGTGTTGTTGTGCAATAACTTATGTGACGCTCCCTGATTATGCAGAAATATGCATCCATGCCTTTTGCAGAACGTGACGCACACAACGTTCGGCAGGCGGGATCGCGTTCGGCTACGCGTCGATGGAAGGGGTTGGGCAAGCGGGTATTCGATCAAGGGTTTGCATCAGATGGTCGGTCTGGGTGCGTGGATCCGGAATGCCGGTATGCCTTGACATCGCGGGCGCGACCTCCTATACCACGCACCCATTCATTGGCGCGACCATCTCCGCGCCGCATCCTCTTTCCCTCCACGTCCGGCAGGTTGAGTGTGTGATCACGTACCACTACCGGACGAAACAGAGAGACAAGACATGAGCGATACCAGCGTATTCGCGGGGTTGATCGAACCGATCCGCCGCGCCGTAGCCGAGGAAGGCTACACCCGACCGACCCCGATCCAGCAACAGGCGATCCCGCACCTCCTGCAGGGCCGTGACCTGCTGGGGTGTGCGCAAACCGGCACCGGCAAGACCGCGGCCTTTACCCTGCCGCTGCTGCACGAGATGACCACGCGGCACCGGCCGACCCAGCCGGGGCACCCGCGTGCGTTGATCCTGACCCCGACCCGCGAGCTGGCCGCGCAGATCGGTGAAAGCATCCGCAACTACGGTCGCCATGTGAAGGTCTCGCATACCGTCATCTTCGGCGGGGTGGGCCAGCATCCGCAGATCCAGGCGGCGCGCCGCGGGGTCGATGTGGTCGTGGCCACCCCCGGTCGGTTGCTCGACCTGATGAACCAGGGCCACCTGCGGCTCGACAAGATCGAGTTCTTCGTGCTCGACGAGGCCGACCGCATGCTCGACATGGGCTTCATCCCCGATGTGCGCCGGGTCATCGCCAAATTGCCGCGGCAGCGGCACTCGCTCTTCTTCTCGGCGACGATGCCGCCGGTGGTCGCGCAGCTCGCCAAGGACCTGCTGAACAATCCGGTCGAGATCACCATCGAGCCGGAGAAGCCGACCGTTGACCGCATCGCCCAGAAGGTGATGTTCGTGGACAAGCAGGACAAGGATACCTTGCTGGCCGAGCTCATCCGCCAGCACGACATGGACCGGGTCATCGTGTTCGCCCGCACCAAGCACGGCGCGGACAAGGTGGTCAAGAAACTCGCCTCGTCCGGCATCACCTGCGCCGCCATCCACGGCAACAAATCGCAGAATGCGCGCACCAACGCGCTGGCCGGTTTCAAGACGGGCAAGATCCGCGCCCTCGTCGCGACCGACATCGCCGCCCGCGGCATCGATGTCGATGGCGTGACCCACGTCATCAACTACGAGTTGCCCGAGGAGCCGGAAACCTACGTGCACCGCATCGGCCGTACCGCCCGGGCCGGGGCCGAGGGCGACGCCATCGCCTTCTGCGCCGCGCGTGAACGCGACCAGTTGCGCGACATCGAACGGTTGATCCGCAAGTCCATCCCGGTTGATATCCACCACCCGTACCACTCCGATGCCGCCCGCAACGCCACCGGCGCCGATGCCCGGCCCGAGCCGAAAGGACAACGCGGGGGCCAACGCCCCGGCCGTCCGCGCGGCCCGGCCCACAGCAAGGGCGGAGGCAGCGGCAAGTACCGCCCGCCGCGCCCGCCCGGGTTCGGCCGTCCACAGCGGTAACCGGCCCGCCGTTTTGCCCACCTCCGGCGGATGTCGTCCCGGTGTGTAAACGCATTGTGGCTTGAGGGTTGCGCGGGATGGAGGCGAACCGTGCAAAACCCTCTTTGCCGTGGCCAATTCCTTGGTCGTGTGGTACTGTCTGCCCTTTCGTGGGTGAACGGATTATGTCGAAGGATTGGATCATCATTCAGGGGGCGCGCGAGCACAACCTGAAGAATATTTCGGTGCGGATTCCCCGCAACCAGCTCACCGTGGTCACCGGCCTGAGCGGGTCGGGAAAATCGTCGCTGGCCTTCGACACCCTGTATGCCGAGGGGCAGCGCAAATACGTGGAGAGCCTGTCCGCCTACGCCCGCCAGTTCCTCGAGCAGATGCAGAAGCCGGATGTGGACACGATCGAGGGATTGTCGCCGGCCATCTCGATCGAACAACGCACCGCCGGTGCGAACCCGCGCTCGATCGTGGCCACCACCACCGAGATCCACGACTATTTCCGCCTGCTCTACGCCAACATCGGCAAACCGCACTGTCCGTCGTGCGGCAAGCCGATCACCAAACAGAGTGCCGAACAGATCGTTGACCAGATCCTCGGCCGGCCCGCCGGGACGAAGTTCATGTTGCTCGCCCCGAAGGTCACCGGCCGCAAGGGCGAGCACGGGGAGGTATTCGAGGCGCTCCGCAAGCAGGGGTTCATCCGCGCCCGCGTGGACGGCGCGTTCTGCGAGCTGGAGAAGCCGCCCAAGCTCGACAAGAAGCGCCAGCACACCATCGAGCTGGTGGTGGACCGCCTGGTCATCTCCGACAAGATCCGCACCCGCCTGACCGATTCGGTGGAGACCGCATTGCGCCAGGGCGAGGGCGTGTTGCGGCTGCTCGTCGAGAAGGACAAGGACCAGTGGGACGAGTTGCTGTTCTCCGAGAAGAACGCCTGCGTGCCCTGCGGGTTGAGTTTCGATGCCCTGACCGCGCGGCATTTTTCGTTCAACAGTCCCTACGGGGCCTGTCCGACCTGCCACGGGCTCGGCACGATGATGGTCTTCGACGAGGACCTCGTTGTCCCCGACAAGTCGCTCTCGCTCGACACCGGCGCGATCCACCCGTGGCGGCGCGGCGGCCGCCGCCTGATCATCTACTTCAAGCACCTGCTCAAGGCGGTGGCGAAGCACTACGCCATCGACCCGGAGACGCCCTACGAGGACCTTCCCGCCTCGTTCCGCAAGGTCCTGATGCACGGTTCGGGCGACGAGGAGCTCGATCTCGGGTTCTGGCGTGGCGGCTCGTTCCACAAGTACCGCAAGCCGTTCGAGGGCGTGCTGCCCAACCTGCAGCGCCGCCTCGACGAGAGCGACAGCGAGTACATGAAGGAGAAGCTGCGCTCCTACATGAGCCGCATGCACTGCACCACCTGCGACGGCGCGCGGCTGAAACCCGAATCGCTCGCGTGCACCGTGCACGGCAAGTCCATCCTTGACGTCACCCGCATGTCGGTGCGTGGCGCGCTCGACTTCTTCAACGGGATCCAGCTGACCGCGATGGAGCGGCACATCGCCGAGGAGATCATCAAGGAAATCGCCCAGCGCCTGAAGTTCCTCGTCGATGTCGGCCTCGACTACCTCACCCTCGACCGCGAGAGCGGCACGCTCTCCGGCGGCGAGGCCCAGCGCATCCGCCTCGCCACCCAGGTCGGGGCCGGGCTGGTCGGGGTGCTCTATGTGCTCGACGAGCCGAGCATCGGCCTGCACCAGCGCGACAACGAGAAGCTGATCGACACCCTGCGCGGCCTGCGCGACCTCGGCAACACCGTGGTCGTGGTCGAGCACGACGAACAGACCATCCGCACCGCCGACTACGTGCTCGACCTCGGGCCGGGGGCCGGCCGCCACGGCGGCGAACTCATCCACCAGGGACCCGTGCCCGAACTGCTGCGGAACCCGCGTTCGCTTACCGCCCAGTACATGAACGGCGGCGTCCGGATCGCCGTGCCGGCCAAGCGGCATGCCCCGGGCGGGAAATTCCTGCGCGTGCAGGGCGCGACGGAGAACAACCTCAAGGGCGTGGACCTGAGCATCCCGGTCGGCCTGATGGTCTGCGTGACCGGGGTGTCCGGCAGCGGCAAGAGCACGCTGGTGGACGATGTGTTGCGCAAGGCGCTGTTCCGCCACTTCTACGCGTCGAAGGAACGCCCCGGCAAACACAAGAAGATCTCCGGGCTCGAGCATTTCGACAAGGTCATCGTGATCGACCAGTCGCCGATCGGCCGCACCCCGCGCAGCAATCCCGCGACCTACACCGGCGCGTTCGACCAGATCCGCGCCCTGTTCGCGCAGGTGCCGTCCTCGAAGATCCGCGGCTACAAGATCGGCCGCTACAGCTTCAACGTGAAGGGTGGCCGGTGCGAATCGTGCAAGGGCGACGGCATCATCCGCATCGAGATGAATTTCCTGCCCGACGTGTACGTGACCTGCGAGCAATGCGCCGGCCTGCGCTACAACCGCGAGACCCTCGAGGTGAAGTACCAGGGCAAGAGCATCGCCGACGTGTTGCACATGACCATCGACGACGCGCTGGAGTTCTTCCAGAACATCCCGGCCATCGCCCGCAAGCTCAAGACCCTGTCGGAAGTCGGCCTCGGCTACCTGCAACTCGGCCAGCCCGCGACCACCCTGTCGGGCGGCGAGGCCCAGCGCGTGAAGTTGTCGGCCGAGTTGAGCCGCCGCGACACCGGTCGCACCCTGTACATCCTCGACGAGCCGACCACCGGCCTGCATTTCGCCGACGTGCACAAGCTGCTCGATGTCCTCGGCACGCTGCGCGACGCCGGCAACACGCTGGTGATCATCGAGCACAACCTCGACGTCATCAAGACCGCGGACCACGTCATCGATCTCGGTCCGGAGGGTGGCGAGGGTGGGGGACGCATCATCGCCGAAGGCACCCCCGAGGAAGTCGCGGCTTCGCCGCATTCCCACACCGGCCGCTACCTGCGCGAGGTGCTGGCCGCCGTTCCGGGGGCGGTGGTCGCTCCCGCCGCCACCCCGCGCCGCCGTGCCGCCCGGAAAGGGGTGGCCGCATGAGCCGCCTCCGCGTTTTCTGGCTGGGCGTTTTCCTGCTCGCCGCGCCGTGCGTCGCCCCGGCGCAGGAGGCCGAGCGCGATGCCGACTTCATCGCCGGCCGCGCCGCACTCGACGACGGATTCTACGAGGTGGCCGCCGGCCGTTTCGAGGCCTACATCGAGAGCACGATCGTTCGGCGCAAGAAGGCCAATGCCTCGGTCTTCCTTTTCATGGCCTGGCACAAGATGGGGCAGGACCAGAAGATCATCGACTGGCTCAACGAAAACGCCAAGGTCGCAGCGAACACACGGTATGAGGGCAGTTATTTCTACTGGTATGCCCAGGCTCATTATGCGCTGGGTCATTATAGCACCGCGTTGGATTTCCTCGACACGTTCCGTTCGCGGTATCCCGATGATGAACTCGCGCCGTATGCCATGCGGTTGAGGGCGCTCGCACTCCGCGGCAGCGGAAAGCTGGCGGAATCCGAGCGCTGGTTCCGCACCTTTTATGAAACCTATCCGACCTGGCCGGATCTGCCCGATCACCTGATGGATTGGGCCGATGTGCTGATCGCCTTGAAGGACCGCACGGAAGCCATGGTCCGCATGAAGGAGTTGGTGGACCGGTATCCCGCACACCCCGCCGCCGCGCGTGCGCGGTTGTGGCTCGGGCAGGCGGCGCTGGAGAATCGGCAGTACGACACGGCGGATGCCTGGCTGCGGCCGCTCGCCGCGGACCGCGAGGCCGACCCGGCCCTGCGTGCCGATGCCTGGTTTGCCCTCGCCGCCCTGGCGGTCAGGCAGGAGGCGCCGACCAATGCGCTTGCCGCGCTCGCCGCCGCCGAATTGCTCACCACCAACACCGAACGCAAGGTGGAGGCCCGCATCGACCAGGCCAGGCTCATGATGCAGTTCGGACGGCTCGACGACGCGGTGCACATGATGAACCAGACGGTCTTCACCCTCGCCTCGCTTCCCCAGGCCGCGCGGGCCCAAATCGAACTCTCCGATCTGTTGCGCGCCCAGGGCCGCTTCGAACAGGCGGCGGAAGCCTACCAGCGTTACCTCGAGTCGTTCACCGATCCGGTCGGCCTTCGCCATGCCCAGTACAGCAAGGCCTGGTGCTTGTGGGAACTCAGCCGGTATGCCGAAGCCGCTTTGGCCTTCGAGAAGGCCTACGATCTGCTGCGGAACCAGGCCCTGCGTGAGCTGGCGCTGGTCAAGTCGGCCGATGCCTACTTCATGAACGGCCAGTACCGGCTGGCCGGCGCGGCCTATGAGCGGGCGATGGCGGAGTTTCCGCGAAGTCCTGATCGGCCCGCCATGCTGGCCCAGGCTGCGGAAAGTTTCGCCCGCGCGGCCGATGCCACCAACACCGTCCGTCTGCTCGGCGCATTGATCGCCGAGAGACCGCAGTCCGAGGAGGCCATGGCGGCCCAGTTGCGGCTTGCCCGCTTCCACGAGGATCAACGTGCCTGGGACGATGCCCTGGCGGCCTACGACACCTTCCTGGCCACCTATTCGGCCAGCGAGCGCTATGCCGATGCCCTGCTTGCGCGCGGTCTGCTGCGCTACCGGATGCACGCGTATCCGGAAGCGCTGGCCGACTTCGAGCGGTTGATGGCGGAAATGCCCGGAACCACCTGGGCCGAGCGCGCGTATTTCATGCGCGGTTGGTGTCACTACCAGAGCGGCGATGCACGGCAGGCCGTCGATATCGGACGCTCGTTCCTGGCCAAGTATCCGGATTCAACCTGGGCCGCCGATGTATCCTTCTGGCTGGCTGAACATGAATTCAATGTGCAGCGGTTCGGGGTTGCCGAGACCAACTTTGCCGCGCTGGCCTCGTTCTACCCGACCCATGCGCTTGCTGACCGTGCCCTCTACTGGGCCGGGCGTTCCGCCTATGAACAAAAGGCCTTCGCCCGCGCCATCGACCACTACGGCCAACTGATCCGGCTATACACCAACAGCCCGATG
>ERZ761607.5453-NODE-5453-length-10437-cov-4.714602_pt1 | contig 10437 bp, 7 predicted proteins | sample MGYA00511164_ERZ761607 | MGnify/ENA primary metagenome ERZ761607 (study PRJEB28899, sample SAMN02445080) | bioreactor sludge metagenome | biome: EBPR sludge | place: Australia: Brisbane, Thorneside Wastewater Treatment Plant | collected 2011-06-22 ...
GGCTAGGAAGGCGGGGTTGTTCTCTGCGCGCAAACGCAACTCTAGCAAATGCAGGAGCACGTTCCAGCGCGGGTCGGTGCGGAGTGCTTTCAAACGAGCCTGTGCTACATCCTGCTCGTTGTACATGGCAAGGAGCAGCAGCGCGTAGTACATCTCCGTGGGCGTTGCAGCGTCGCTTGCCATAGTGGACCGCGCACGAGCCAGCGCGGCCGGTGCCACGGCGCTATGGTCTTCGATGATCTGCGCAGCCGTTAGGGCGTAGTAGTAGTCCTGCATGGCGCTGGGCTCAACCTCACGCGTCATCAACACTTCATCGATACCTATATAACAACTGCCCGGCTGACCGAGGTATGATTCTACGATGAGATGCGCCAGATCCGAGCCGTGATCGACAGTGGTTTTGACCAAACGAGCATGCGACACGAACGGTAGAACATTGCGCAGCAGGTCTCCCTCTGTTGGATCCATCCCCGAACCGAGTCGCGGGAATTGCTCAACCAAGTTAAAGTATCCGATGTCCCGACCATGCTCACGAAGCAGTTCCATTAATCGCTTCGGGGGCACCGCACCAAGAGGTTTTCCGACAAGCAAGTACACCATCCGGTCCAGGAACATCACCGCCGTGGGGTCGTCCTGTGCGTACAACTCAGCGGGCAATACGGCGAGGTTCATGCAAATGACTGGATCATCGGGGTAGGCGTTGAACAGGAGGAAGAACCGCTCTTTCGCATCTTGGACCTCTCCCAAGCTTACTTGTACACGGGCCTTGTCAATGAGCAGGGCTTTGTCGCTGGGAAGCACGGAAAGTCCTTGGTCCAAATGTTCTCGCGCCTCTTGGTATCGACCGTCCTTCATCAGAAATCGTGCACGCATCAGGTGGACCGTGGGAGTCGTGCCAGAAAACCCTTCCAGCTCTTGCATTATTTCTTCGAACATGCCCCATTCCCTGATCCGGTATGCAGCATCTGCGGCGATGACCAGTACTTCAGCAAAATTCTCCTTTGCGAAGAGATTGGCCTTTACGAATAGCAACAGATCCTCATGTAGGCCGCTCGTTTGGAGCGCTAATACGGCGAGCAGGTTGACCGATAGTGGTCGTTCATTTTTGGGGAGGTCTTTGTATTCGGACCAAAGGGCTTGGGCAGGTCCTACATCATTCAACCCAAGATGGATGTAGGCCAACGTAACACGGATCTGCAAGTCCTCCTTCAATGCTGGGTCCAGAGAATTGAGGAAGTCCAATGCCTCCAATGGACGGCCGAGACGAACCAAGGACACTTGCACCATGTCGACCACCTGGAGGTCGTGCGGGTACATGGAATGAGCCTCGATCGATAGTTCATATAACTGGTCATAACGTGATGCTTCAAGAGCCTTCTCCATGCCCTGTAGCAGTGCCTCCGGCGTTGTGGTATTCGATCTCATCGGGTGCTTATGGTTGTTTCACGGTTCCGCCGCCAACCTCACCTCATCGTTTATCTCCTTGTATGCCTTCGGCGCATCCGTGCGCACCACTGCCTCCAACACCTGGCCCCGCAGCGCCTCACCCGCCTCCAGCGCCGCCTCCAAGCCATCGCACAGCGCCATCAGCTCCTCCACCTTCGCCACGATCCGGCGTTGCTCGGCGAGGGGGGGGAGTGGGAAAACGAACGATGCCAAGCCGCGCCCTGTGAAGTGCTTGATACCTACACCTGTTAAGTAGTCTGCAAGCCTTCCTTCGTCCGCGCTCTGCTTGATCGTATGGGTGAAGTACATCGGGTCAACTCCATCCGGGAAGCGAACTCGGTGCAATGCCTTTTGGAAATACATCTCCTCAACACGGCCATCCCACACAGCAGCACGGCCCGGTTCGCCACCCTCGCAGATCAGCACATCACCGGGCTGGAGCAGCAGGTCTGCCAACTCCTCGTCCCTCATGGGCGTCTGATGAACATCGCTTAGGTCAAAATCATACCACCGCACATTGATGTTCCGCAAGTAGCGACGCATCGTTCCAGTGTTCTTGGCCCGGTCAAGCATCTTGCCTAACCTGGAGTCACTGATAGCGCCGGTTTCTACCCAGATCCAAGTGCTTGGTATTGCGAAGGGCTGCTCATCGGCTTGGGCCACCCCAATCCGCTCCAACAACACCTCCGCCGGCTCATCCCCCTCTTCCTGCTCCACCAACCTCCCCCTAACCGCAAGGTCCAGGATGGTCTGGCGCAGGGCCTTCACTTGGGCGGGGCGGGGGGGGAGGGCGGGCAGCTGCTCCAGGGCGAAGGACACTTCCGCAGGCGCCTCGGCCTGTACCACGGCCTGCCAGGCCGCCGCCGTAAGCCGCGTGCGCTCCGCCTCGCGCTGCTGTTGCGCCGCCTCCAAGCGATCGCACAGCGCCATCAGCTCCTCCACCTTCGCCACGATGCGGTGTTGCTCGGGGAGAGCGGGCAGAGGCATGTAGACACCATTCATCTGCTTTGCAGAGAGGTGCTTCACCGTGGTTAGCGATGTGGAGCCGTGCAGATGGTCCAGGATCATCTGCAATGGCAACATGATGAAGGCGGAATTGATGCCATGGCGCCATGCTCTGATCCTGCATACTCGCTGGTTCAGCAACGCGTCCTTGCCCTTCCATATGCGGGCATTGAAGTCGCCGTCCATACCGATCAGCATGTCACCCTGCTTGACGATGTAGAACCGGTCGTAGGCTTCTTCCGTGTAGGCTTCCGTATCGGTCTTTGAGATATCCCGAATGCGGATCAGGGGCATTCCTCGCCGCACATTGTTGAACTTGTTCGAGTCGAATGCAAAGCCGTACGAGACTTCAGAGAACTCGATGAGCCTTGCCCACTTCCAATGCTCAGGAACAGTGAAGGGCAGCTCATTCCAAGGGAACTCAATGGCACTCTTTGGTTCTCGAAACTGTCCAGAGGCTACGCGGGATTTCGTGTCGCGCTGTATGCGCTTAACCAGTTCCTCCGCTGATTCTTCATGCGGGTCCTGTTCCACCAACTTCCCCCGCACCGCCAGGTCCAGAATGAAACGCCGCAAGCGCGGCACAGCGTCCGGCGCATCGCCCAAGCGGTGGAAGTGCTCCAGCAACAGCTCAGCGCCTGCATGTCCGTTAGGCATGTTCATCGCAGCAGCGCGTCTTGCAGGATGGCCTTCAGTTGCTCGCGGATGCGCGCGGCCTCGGCCTCGGCGGCATCCAGGCGCGTGAGCAGTTCGGCGGGGTCGCCGTGGTCGTCGGCCACGGTGTGCGGGTTCTTCCAGTCCAGGTTGTAGCCGCGGGCCTTCACCTCGGCGGCCGTCACCTTCCAGGCCACCTCGGTCTCCACGCGGCCTTTGCGCGTGGCGCCGCCCCACCAATCGGCGCAGCCCTGCAGGTGCTCCAGGCGGATGGGCTTGGTCATGCTGTAGGCCTTCTGGTCGGCGGGCACGCGGTGCTCGTAGTACCAGATCTCCTGCGTGGGCCGCCCCTTCTCGAAGAAGAGCAAATTGGTGCCGATGCTGGCGTAGGGCTTGAACACGCTGTTGGGCAGCCGCACGATGGTGTGCAGGTCGCATTCCTCCAGCAGGTGCTCCTTCAGGCGCGTCTTCACGCCCTCGCCGAAGAGGGTGCCATCGGGCAGCACCACGGCCGCGCGGCCGCCGGGCTTGAGGAGGCGGATGATGAGGGCCAGGAAGAGGTCGGCCGTTTCGCGCGTGCGGTACTGCTGGGGGAAGTTGCTCTCGATGCCGTCCTCCTCCTTGCCGCCGAAGGGCGGGTTGCTCAGCACCACGTCCACGCGGTCGCTGGCGCCCCAGCTGATGTAGGGCCGCGCCAGGGTGTTGTCGTGCCGCACGAAGCTGGGGTCCTCCACGCCATGCAGCAGCATGTTGGTGGTGCACAACATGTGGGGCAGCTGCTTCTTCTCCACGGCGCGCAGGCCGGTTTCCATCAGCTTCTTGTCCGCCGGGCTCTTCACGTAGCGCTCCATCATGTGGCGGATGCTGCACGTAAGGAAGCCGCCCGTGCCGCAGGCGGGGTCGAAGAGCACCTCGCCCGGCTTGGGGTCCACCTGCTGCACCATGAAGCTGGTGACCGCGCGCGGCGTGTAGTACTCGCCCGCGTTGCCGGCGCTCTGCAGGTCGTTCAGGAGCTGCTCGTAGATATCGCCGAAGTGCTGGCGGTCGCTCAGGCTGTTGAAGTCGACGCCCTGGATCTTGTTGATCACCTGCCGCATCAACTGGCCGCTCTTCATGTAGTTGTAGGCGTCCTCGAACACGGCGCGCACCACGCGGGCGCGGTTGGCACTGTCGCCGGTGGCGGTCAGGCTCTTGAGCTTGGGGAAGAGCGTGTCGTTGATGAAGTCGATGAGCGCATCGCCGGTATCGCCTTCGGGGTCGGCGGCCCAGTTGCGCCATTGCAGGTGGCTGGGGATGGGGCTCTTGTAGCCCTTGCGGGTGGCCTCCAGCTCCTGGTCCTGGTCGTCGATGATCTTCAGGAAGAACATCCAGCACAGCTGGCTGATGCGCTGGGCATCGCCATCCACGCCGACATCCTTGCGCATGATGTCCTGGATGGACTTGACAGTGTTGCGGACGGACATGGGTCAGGACTTGCGCTTAGGAGTACCCTTCTTAGGGGCCTTCTTCTTGGGCTTCTGAGCGGGTTTCACTTCCGCTCTCTTTGTCAACAATGGATGTAAGGCTTCTCTCACAGTCCATGGGCGGCGCATCCGCTCATAGGCCTGCTTCACATCCTTCAGCTTGATTCCGAGCGCTTTGATTTCCTGATCAGAGTATCGTTCAGGGTTGATCCAGTACTCCGATTTGCGTGCACAGCGATCCGCTAGTTCCAGATTGAAGTGGCGCATGGGTATCGCAACTGCAGCCCAATAGTGTGCTAGCATTCCTTCTGTATCGCGATTCCTCGCATTACCACGGTCAAGACCATCGTAATACAGGTAAGTCGCGGTCAATGCGTTTGAGATCGATGACAACGCTTGGTCCTTGAGTTCACGCCGCTCTGTGGTGAGCGTTACGATAGGCCCAAAGCTGTTGATCAGACCTTCGAGAATTTCAGCGAGCATGATGGTGCCGGTTAGGGTGTCTTTGGCTTGTCGCGATCAGCGATGCCTTTAAGTTTCTCTGCAGGAAGGCCACTGAACAGGCCACTGACCTGTTTCGGCATGGCGATCATGTACTCTACGATGATGTTCACCAACTTGAACAAGCTCTGGGCAGTTTCAGGATCATCAGTGTCTATCTGACCGGGGTGGACAGCCTCATTTCCCGTCACTCGCACCACATCAAGTGACTCTTGAACGATCTTCGGCAGTCCTTTGCTCACCAAACTTCCAATGTCCTTATTGATATCCTTGCCTTCCTCACCAAGCTCTTTGCACAGCACTTGAATTGAAAGCCGAAGCAGGGCTGCGGCGCCCCTGGGTGATTGCTCAACAATGTCCGAGGCCTCGATGTACAGCTTCTTGACCGCCTCTGGCATTTCCAAATTAGGTGGCGGCGCGTTTGAAGCAATTGGATAGTACATGTACTCCCCAACCCATACTGAAGATTCGTCGCATTGCTGACATCGCGCAATATGAAGTTCTCCATTGCCAGGACCATAGTCGCGCTGATCCCATCCACGTGACCACCAGTCTTGCTTGGCGATAGCGGTGCAGTGTGGACAGGAGTATGGTGAGCCGAATAGGGTTGGAGCGACGTAGGTCATCTCTATGCGACGGTTGAATAAAGTTCAATCTGCATCTCTTGCACCGCCTGCTCAAACCGCTCTCGTCCCCCGAACTCCTTGATGAGCTGATAGGGCGTGCCCAAGGTGTTCAGCGGCGGGATGCTCAGGATCGCGGGATCCTCCAGGTCCAGCACGCCTTCGTTCTGGTACTTGGCCAACAGGGCATCCAGCACGGCGCGGGCCTGCGGGCCATACTTCGTGAAGAGGTCGCGCTTGCGCACGTTGTTGGCGCGTTCATTCCGAGTGAGCGGCTTGCGGTCGAAGGCGATGTGGCAGATCAGGTCGAAGGGGTCGAGGTCCTTGCCCAGCTCGGCGGCGATGGTGTCCAGCGGCAGGCCCTCTTCCTCCAACTCGTGCAGGATGGCCTCCTTGCGCTCGGCGCTGTTCCAACTGGTAAGGAAGGCATCCAAACTGCTGTAGTGCTTGCGCAGTTCGCGGCGCGTGAAGTCGCGCAGGCTCTCGGTGATCAACTTGCCTTCGCCGTCCAGGTATTCCACCCGTTCGGCCACGATGCTCACGGGCACATTGTCCACGTACACCTTGCGGCGCTTGGGGCCGCTGCCCGGTGGTAGGCTGATGTCCGGCGGATCGCCGCCGTCCACGATCACTTCCTCCTCGCCGGGTTCGGGCGGTAGCGGGTCGTCCTCGCCTTCCTCGGTGGGCGGCACCTCAGGCGGGGTCATCGGGTCATCGTCCTCCGGCTCGTAGATCTGCACCGGCTCGCCATCGAAGTCCGGATCGGCGAAGAGCTTGGTGGCACCCCGGAAGTCGATGAGCGTGAAGTAGTACTTCTTGGTGTCCTCGTGTACCCGCGTGCCGCGCCCCACGATCTGCTTGAACTCCGTCATGCTGCCGATCTCGCGGTCCAGCGCGATCACGCGACAGGTCTGCGCATCCACGCCGGTGCTCAGCAGGCGGCTGGTGGTGACGAGCACGGGATAAGGGCTCTCCGGGTCGATGAAGTTGCCCAGCTGGTTCTGGCCTTCGGTGTCGCTGCCCGTGATGCGCATCACGTATTTGCGGTTGGCGGCCACCAGGTCCGCGTTCTCGTTGATCAGCGCCTGCCGCATGCGCGCGGCGTGCTCCTCGTCCACGCAGAACACGATGGTCTTTTGCATGCGGTCGCCGCTCTCTTTGAGGAAATCGCTGATGCGCTTGGCCACGAGCTTGGTGCGGTCGTCCAGCACCAGCGTGCGGTCGAAGTCCACCTGGTTGTAGATGCGGTCCTCGATCTCCTCGCCGTGGCGGTCGGTATCGCCCTTGGCGGGCCGGTAGCCCATCACATCCTTGTCGATGTGCACCTTGATCACCTTGTAGGGTGCCAGGAAGCCATCGCGGATGCCCTGCTTCAGCGTGTAGCTGTACACCGGCTGGCCGAAGTAGTGGATGTTGCTGGCGTACTTGGTCTCCTTCGGCGTGGCCGTCATACCGATCTGGGTGGCGCTGTTGAAGTGCTCCAGGATCTCGCGCCAGGCGCTGTCCGCATCGGCACTTCCGCGGTGACACTCATCGATCACGATCAGGTCGAAGAAGTCGCGGCTGAACTCCTTGTACAGCTTGTCGCTCTCCAACGGACCGGTGATGGCCTGGTAGAGCCCGAGGTACACTTCGTAGCTGGTGTCGATCCTCCGCTTCTTGTCGTAGCCCTTGGTCACGGCAAGCGGTAGGTCCACTTCCGCACCGTCAGCCCGCTCGATGGTCTTGCTCTTGGTGCTCAGCTTCGCCATGGCGGCACCGAAGGGCCGGAAGTCGTTCACCATGGTCTGGTCCACCAGCACGTTGCGGTCGGCCAGGAAGAGGATGCGCTTCTTGCGGCCGCTCTTCCACAGGCGCCAGATGATCTGGAAGGCGGTGTAGGTCTTGCCGGTGCCCGTGGCCATCACCAGCAGCACGCGGTCCTGCCCCTTGGCGATGGCCTCCAGCGCAGCGTTGATGGCATTGGCCTGGTAGTAGCGCGGTTCCTTGCCGCTGCCATCGTCGTGGTAGGGTTGCTCCACGATGGCCTCAGCCGCATCGTCCAGCCCCTTCCACACCCTGTAGCGGTTCCACAGTTCAGCCGGGCTGGGGAACTCTTCCAGCTTCAGCTCGGTCTCCACCTGCGCGGCGTTCCCAGTGCGGTCGTGGAACACGAAGCCGTCCCCATTGCTGCTGAACACGAACGGGATGTTGAGCACCTCTGCGTATTCCAGAGCCTGCTGCATACCCGCGCCCACCGGCAGGTTGTTCTCCTTCGCCTCGATGATGGCGATGGGCAGGTTGGGCTTGTAGTACAGCACGTAGTCGGCCCGCTTCTGCTTGCCGCGCGTCACCAGCTTGCCCCGCACGATGATGCGGCCCTTGGTGAAGGACACTTCCTCCCGCACCTGCGTGGCCATGTCCCACCCAGCGCCCACCACGGCGGGCGTGATGAACTGCGAGCAGATGTCGCGTTCGGAGAGGGAGGACTTGTTCACGGAGGGGAAAATAGCGCAAGTCAAGTTCCCCTTCACCTTTCAATCTCCGCAGGGTCTCCTGAGGAACGAAGGGACCCTGCGGCCTTATACAGCGCCGTAGGGTCCCGAAGACGGAGACCCTGCGGGGGGTAGGTGCCGCTCCGTTGAGCCGCTCGGAGCTGTGGTCGGTGGGGGCCGTTCACCTAGCCCACGCGCGGTACCGCACGGGTGCCATTACGCACGCCTGCTCCATGGATCCCTTGAGCGTGTACATGCGCGGCTTCTTACCGAAGTCGAACAGTCTGTACAGCTTGTACTGGTCGGGGTTCTCCCTGGAGAAAGCGACCTCATTCTCGGTGATGAGGAAGGGCGTATCGCGATCGAAGTTGGTGGTCTTCACCTCGATGAAGCGCTCCTCGTACTCCACGGTGAAGGAGCGTATATCGTAACCCAGCCCATCGCCCTGTGTCTGGGAGGCCCACTCCACCTCCTCAGCCAGGTCGGCGCGTCCGTGTGCTGCGAGCAGTGCTTTCTCGTAGGAGACGATGAGGTCTTCGCCGCTGCGGCCCAGGTTGCGGCAAGCATGCTCACGGGAGGCGAAATCGACCTTCACGCCACGGAAGCTGCGGTCCCGCTCGGGTGCGGCTTGGTAGTGCGGGGCGGGCTCTTCGGCCAGCGCGGCCGCATCGAACAATTGGTGCAGGCTCTGCTGCGCATGGCGGTGCTGCCCATAGGCCAGCAGCTCGACCCGCCGTGCGGGGTGTTCGGCCAGATAGGCCAGTACCAAGGGCTCCAGCGCCCGCTGGAAGTTCCGGGCGGGTGGCAGGCCCTTCAGGAAGGGCAGGTCGTTCAGCGCGAGCACCGCGCTGATGTTCTGCATCTTGTACTCATAGGACTTCGCCGTGCGACTGCCCTCCTCCTCCAGGCTGCGGTAGACGGCGGTTTTCACCACCTTTTGCTCGGCCAATTCCTGGGCCACCATGGCGAAGTAGGCTTCGATGGCGGGGATGATCTCCTCCGGTTTCCAAGAGTCATCTTCCTCCTTGCCGTCGTCCGCATCGCTACGCTTGGGGAAGTAGCGGTTTAGGATGTGGCTGCGCGCTAGTTCGCGCTGAACCGGATCCATCCAGCGCAGGAAGACGTCCTGTCGGAGCGTTGCATAGGCCACATAGCGGCGCAACGCCGAGAGGCTTTTGATGGAGTGCGAATCGGTGAGTGCGTGCTCGTCGAAGCCCGGTAGCTTCACAATGGACCAGATGCCCGAATCCTCGTTGCTGAGGTGGTAGAAGGGCAAGTGGAAGCGCTCCTGGTGATTCGTGCGCACCAGGGTACGCCAAAACTCCCGGAACAGTCGGATCAGTTCATCCGTGACGTGGATCCTGTTCTCCGTGATGAGCCCCAGTTCCATAGCCCGAATCACCGTGAGCAGGAGCACGGGCTTGTGGGGTGCCTGGTCAGCTCCTGCCCGTAGGTTGAGGTAAGCCGGATCGAACGCGCTCATGCTCTCTGCGCAAGGTAATAGCGGCGGCCCCTATGGAGCGTGCGGTGCCTGCGCTGCTGCGGTACTGCCAATGCCGTGCGCCGGCCGTTTCGCCTTGCGGCCGGTATGCGGCAGCTATGCATTTCCCGTGGCAGGCGGGGCGCAGCGGCCTTTCCCACCGCTGCCTTTCCACACCGCGCCGTTGGTGAAGCCGGTGCCAGCGGCGCTTGCAGGGGCCGCATCCGGTGCAAAGCTTTAGGGGAGGGCCGCCGGTAATCGGCCTTGTTGACCCATGAGTTCCATGATGACCCTCGGAGACCGGATACGGTACTACCGCGAGCGGAAGGGGTGGAGCCAGTCGCAGCTGGGGCGTGCGACGGGCATGGGGCAGACGCGCCTGAGCAAGATCGAGAACGGGCGGAGCAAGCCCTACTTCTGGGAGGTGGAGCGCATAGCGCTGTACCTGGAAGTGCCGTTGGGCTGGTTCGATACGCTGCGGGTGGTGCAGGCGGAGGAGCCGGTGAGGCAGCCCATGCACGGCTGGGGCAAGGGCCGTGCGGCCATGGGCCCGCAGGCCTGAGGCCGGTGCGCTGCGCGGCGGCGCATCCGCCGGTGGTGCTGCGGTGTGCGCTTGGGCAGGGCGCAGCGCCCGGCCTGCCTGCCGTGGTGCCGGGGTACTCACCCCGTAGTGATCGGGGACTCATCCCGTAGTGATCGGGTACTCATCCCGTGGTGATCGGGTACTCACCCCGTAGTGATCGGGTACTCACCCCGTAGTGATCGGGTACTCACCCCGTAGTGATCGGGTA
>ERZ761607.5454-NODE-5454-length-10437-cov-3.318725_pt1 | contig 10437 bp, 10 predicted proteins | sample MGYA00511164_ERZ761607 | MGnify/ENA primary metagenome ERZ761607 (study PRJEB28899, sample SAMN02445080) | bioreactor sludge metagenome | biome: EBPR sludge | place: Australia: Brisbane, Thorneside Wastewater Treatment Plant | collected 2011-06-22 ...
GCCGCATGCCGCGCGCATGCCGTTCGAACAGCGGCAATTCCAGCAACCGCTCGAGTTCGCCGATCGCCTGCGTTGCAGCCGGCTGGCTCATGCCGATGTGCTCGGCAGCGCCCTTGAGGGTGCCATGGTCGGCAATCGCCACGAGCAACTGCAAGTGCCGCAGGCGGGCACGTCCGAGCAGTCGGGCTTTGAGAACGGCGGCGGAGGGCGGCAAGCGCGGATCCGGTGCGAGATATTTGAAACGCTTATGGTATGCGCCAAGACCGATTTGACTTTGCTGCGGGATCCATCGATCGTCATTTATTACGCCCGCCACGTCCGGGCTGCTTTTTCCAGTTTCTGCAGTCTTCGACAGGCACCGCAGGTCATGAGTCCGGTCATCAGCCGCCCGTTCGCGGGGGCACCAGCGCTCGGGGTGAGGCGCCCGCCGGCCATGCGCTCGCGCTGCCGCCCGGCGGCCCATCCGTGCCGGCAGGGGGGTGCCGTTCTGACCCGCTTCTTCGGCAACCTTCTGTCGGCGCTGGCCTGCATGACCCTCGTCGCAGCGGCCTCGGACGGCACCTTGCAGGGCCGCGCCACTTACCGCGAGCGGTTGATGCTGCCGCCCGACGCCGTGTTCGAGGCAAGGCTGCAGGACATCGCGCGCGCCGACGCCCCGGCGACCGTGCTGGGTCGTGCGCGTCTCGATCCGGCCGGGCAACCGCCGTTCAATTTCGAGATCGCCTACGACGACGCGGCACTGTCGCCGCGCGGGCGCTACACCGTGAGCGCCACCATCACCCACCGTGGGCAACTCCTTTTCACGACCGACCGCCTCCACCCGGTGCTCGACGGCCGCAACGGGCCGCTCGAATTGCGACTGGTATCGGCGCGACGGCAAGCGGCACCGGCTGCCGGGGCCGGCATTCCCGGAGCGTTGCCGGCCTCCTTCGAGGGCGATCTGCCGGGGGCCGGCAACCCGATCCGCTGGCACGTCGACCTCTTTCCGGAAGGCCGCTTCCAGTTGCGCACGGTGCACCTCGGGCGACCCGAACCCAACCAGTTCGACGACATCGGCCGCTGGTCGCGCGAAGCCGACAGCGGCCGCCTCGTGCTGCGCGGCGGCCGCGAAGCGCCGGTGTTCATGTTGCCGGTGGACGGCGGCGCTGCGCTGCGCAAGCTCGACCTGCAGGGCAGGCCGGTCTCCTCCGCCCACCCGGACCAACTGCAGCGGCAGCCGCGCTTCGTGCCCATCGAGCCACGGCTGTTCCTCAACGGCATGTTCGCCACCACGGCCGGTGCCCCAAGCATCGTGCTTTGCGCCGACCGCCGCGCCGTGCCGGTGGCGATCGAGGCTGACTACCAGGCGCTCGCAGCAGCCTATGCGAGGGCGCACACGAAGCCCGGCGAGCGCACATTGGTCAGCCTCGAGGGGCTGCTGGCGCCGCGGCCCTCGATGGAGACAGGCCAGCCGCCCCGCACCACGCTCGTGGTCGAGCGGTTCGTCGGCGTCTTCCCGGGCCAGCGCTGCGGCGGTCCCCCCGCTCCGGCCCCGCGCACGCCGAACCAGCGCATGGCGTCGACAGATCGATTCCCGCTCCATCCTTCAACCCACGCTCACGAGGAAATGATGACCTACACGCTCGCAAAGTCAGCCGCCGTGCTCGCCATGGCGGGGCTGGTCGGTGCCTGTTCCAGCCTCAATCCATTCACCAGGATCGACGGCACCAACGCCTCCTTGCTGTCGAAGATGGAAGGCAGCTGGACGGTGCTCAACACCGGCGGCACCAAGGTGGAGGGCGTGAATCCTCCCCCGACCATCGTCTTCAACACCGCTGACCGGTCGGTATCCGGCTTCGACGGCTGCAACGATTTCAAGGGCAGCTACTCGTTCGAGGCCGGGCTGCTGAAGGCGAATGTCGCCGGCACGCGTCGCGCCTGCACCAGCGAGATGGCGAACACGGTGAGCAAGCGCATCAACGACCTCTTCCGGCAGGGCGCCGAGGTCATCGACACCACCTTCATGGCCGCCAACGTCCTGATGCTCAGGAACGCCAGCGGCGACGTGCGCATGGGTCCGACCAGCGCATTGCAGAAGACGTAGTCATCGTCGATGCGGCCGTTGCCCTGCCGACGGCCGGCGCATCGGTGCCACGCCACGCAGTCGCCACGCGAGACCAACCATGACCCAGCCGATCCCGGGCGCCTGTGCCTGTCCTGCGACTCCACCGTTGGCGCGCCCAGGCGCACGCCGCGCCGGCGGCTCGCTGGCTGCCGTGTGGCTGGCGTTTTCGCTGGCGCTGTCGCCGGCCGCGCCGGCACAGACGGTGCAGGAGGTGGCCGCGGCCCAAGCGCCGGCGCTCGGCGCGGCCGACCTCGATCCGCTGCTTGCGCCGGTGGCCCTTTACCCGGACACGCTGCTGATGCAGGTGCTCGTCGCGGCCACCTACCCGCTCGAGGTGGTCGAAGCCGAGCGATTCGTGCGCGCCAGTCCTCGACTCAAGGGCGAGGCGCTGACGCGTGCGGCCGGCAACCGCGACTGGGACCCGAGCGTCGTGGCGCTGCTTCAGTTCCCGTCGGTGCTGGCCATGATGAGCGAGAAGCTCGCCTGGACGCAGCAACTCGGCGACGCCTTCCTGGCCCAACAGGCCGACGTGATGCAGACCGTGCAGGCGCTGCGCCTGCGGGCGATCGCCGCCGGCAACCTGACCGACACGCCGCAGCAGCGCGTGGTGACGCAGGAGCGGATCGTCGTCATCGAACCGTCGCAGCCTCAGGTCGTCTACGTGCCCTACTACAACCCGACCATCGTCTACGGCAGCTGGTGGCATCCGCGGCCACCCTGGGTCTGGGTTCCGCCGCCGTACTACCGCCCGCCGAACATGGGCGACGTCATCGCCGCCGGTCTCTTCTGGGGACTCGCCGTGGCCATCACCAACAGCATCTGGAACGACTACCGACCGGACTGGCGGACACAAGAGGTTCACGTTCACCATCACATCCACGTCCACCCTTCGCGCCCGCGCCCGCAGCCGCGTCCGGGGGCGGTCTGGAGCCACGATCCGCTGCATCGCAAGGGCGTGGCCTATCGCGATCCCGGGCTGCGTGACAAGTTCGCCGGCGTGGCGCGGCCCGCTCCACGGCCGACCGGCCCCGACACCCGCCCCGGCCGCGGCGACGACCCGACCCTGCAGCCGCGCCCGGCCGTTCTGCCGCCGGCGCGTCCCGCGGTCGCGCGGCCCACGCCCGCGCCACGGCCCAGCGTCACCCGCCCGGCCCCGCGACCGGAAACCACCCGACCGACGCCACCGCCCGAGACCGCTCGGCCTGCGCCGCGACCTTCGATCACTCGCCCCGAGCCGCAGCGACCGGCGGCCCGGCCCGCGCCACGGCCCAGCCCGCTGCAGCCCGGCCCTGGCCGCGAGCAGGTCCAAGCGCATGCCGAGCGAGGACGGCAAAGCCGTCAGGCCACGCCGCCGCCGAGTCGCCCGACGACCGCCAGGCCCGCACCGACGCGTCCGGCGCCGGCCGCCCCGCCGCGCTTGCCCGCCGCCGCCCCGACCCGCTGAACCGCGAGGCCACCTGCATGCGAATCGATCGACTCTTGCCCTGCGCCACCTTGGCGATGATCGCCCTGGTCGGCGTGCTCGTCGCCGGATGGCCGCCGCCCGTCCACGCGCAGGCCGCGGCGCCCGCCACTCGCCAGCCGGCCTCCGCCGGCGACGTCGGAAGGTCCGGCCCGCCTGCACAGCTGCGCTTCGATTCGGCGCAAGCCGCGGTGTCGGCGCTGGTGGAGGCCGCGCGCGCCGACGACCGAAAGCGTGTTCTCGCCGTGCTCGGCGCCGGTGGCCGTCGGGTCGTGGAATCGGGCGACTCGCAGATCGATGCCCAGACGCGCGCCCGGTTCCTGGCCGCCTACGAGCGGCGACACGAGATCGAAGCCGAGGGACCGCGGCGCGCGACGCTGCTGCTGGGCGAGGAGCAGTGGCCGCTGCCGTTTCCCCTGGTGAAGGACAAGCACAGCCGCTGGCGTTTCGACACCGCCGCAGGCGTGCAGGAGTATCTCGACCGCCAGGTGGGAGAGAACGAGCTGGACGTGCTCAAGGTGATGGACGCCTACGTGCAGGCGCAACGCGAATATGCGCAGCGCGATTACACCCACAACGGCCTGCTCGAATATGCGCAGCGCATCGTCAGCAGCGAAGGCCAGCGCGACGGCCTTTACTGGCCGGTGGCCGCTGGCGAGAAACCGTCGCCGATGGGCGCGCGCTTCGCGCTGGCGGCGCTCGGACACTGGCGAGGCAGCGACGACGCGCCGCAGCCCTTTCACGGCTACTACTTCCGCCCGTTGACGGCGCAAGGCCCGCACGCCCGGGGCGGGGCCTACGACTACCTCGTCAACGGCCACCAGATCGGCGGATTCGCCCTGCTGGCCTGGCCCGCGCAATGGGGCGTCTCAGGCATCATGAGCTTCGTCGTCAACCACGACGGCGTCGTCTATCAACGCAACTTCGGCCCGCAGACACAGCACCGCGTCGAACGCATCGAGCGATTCGACCCGGGGGCGGGGTGGGTGCGAGAGTCCGCGTTGCCCTGATGCCCTCGCGGGCACGCGACGGGCGTCGGCGGCACGGGGCCAGCTCGGCCGTATTCCAGGGTGACCCGCAGAGACTGTTCAGGCTCCCATCCAGCGGAGCACAGATTCCGCCGGACTGTCGGTATCGCGGTTTCGCCTGTCTGTCCGCACCGAAGGCGCCAGGCGCAGGTCAGTGGTCGTCGTCTTCACGCTGGTGGCGCACGGCCAGCACCGCAACGTTCGCGTCGTCCTCGATCTCGAACAACGCGACACAGCCCGATCGTCCAAACGGGACGATCAATTCGCGCAAGAACGGGCTCTGCCCGGCCTTGCGGCACGTGAATGGCGATGTCTTCGGCATCGCGAGTCCCGACCGCAACGCGGCGATGGCCTGTGTCGGCAAGCCGAGGTCACCGCCATCGGGTGACAACTCACGCTCCAGCAGGAAATCGAAGAGCCGGACAAGGTCCGCCTCGGCGTCCCGTGTCAGGCGAACCTTGAACGTCACTTGCCCTTCTTCGCCAGGCGCGTGCGCGCGGCATCGAGCTTGCGCTGCAGGCCGTCGATCACCGAGTCGGCATCGACGTAGTCGTCCGCGTGCCGAGCCTCATCGCGCGAACGAAGTCCGCGCGCGATGAACTCCGCCTGCATGCTTCGGCGTTCGACACTGGCACGCACCGACGCTTCGACGAACTGGGAGAGTGTCTCGCCCTCGGCCAGCACCGCCTCGACCTCGGCACGGAAGTCGGGCTCGACGCGGATCGACGGGATGGTGGTCGTCTTCACGCCTTCGGTGTATCGCAATTGCGCCACATTCGAGACTGCAGTCAACGCTCGTCCGAAGCGAAGATCAGCTGAATGCGCAAAGTGTGCATACCCGGACACTCCGATCCCACTGCCTGTCGCAGGCCCGGGATTCCGTCATGAAGGCTGACGGTATCGCCGCAGGCCTGCCGGCGTAGGTGCCCGGATACCGTCCAATCAACCGTCAGGACGCCTGGGACGGCGCTGGATCGGGTGGCACGCCCTTGGACGCCAAGTTCCTCCCGCCAAGCCGGGACCTGCAGAGCGGCAGTGGTCGTCTGGGACTGAACGGGACGACGCTGACGGTATCGACGTGGATGATCAGCGCCTGGGTGACGGTAGTTTCGCTCACCTTGACGGTATCGCAGGCTGGCCTGCGCTCAACCCTTGCACCTGCCTTACAATTCGCACCTTTGTAAGGAGCGAGGGCATGGCTGAATCCACCATCACCGCGAAAGGCCAGACCACCGTGCCCGCCGACATCAGGGCGCTCGTGGACGCCAAGCCTGGCACGCGTCTGGTCTGGTCAGCGATGCCCGACGGCACCATCATCGTCAGGGCCAAGACCAAGTCGATCCTGGACATGGCCGGCCTGCTGAAGGCGCCGAAAGCCAAGAATGGCAAGCCTGTCAGCGTCGACGACATGAATCCCTGGCGCTGACTACGGCACCGGCATGCCGGCACTCGACACCAACGTCCTGGTGCGCTACCTCGTCCAGGACGATTCCTCGCAGCTGGCCACTGCCAAGCGCCTCATCGGTCGCTGCGTCGCCGAAGGCTCGGCACTGTTTGTCCCCGTGACCGTCGTGCTCGAGTTGGAATGGGTGCTGCGATCCAGCTTCGCATTCGGCAAAGACGTCGTGCTGATGACCCTGTCCTGTCTCTTCTCGACGGCCGAATTGACCTTTGAATCCGAGCGCGCGCTCGAGGTCGCGCTGCAGTTGTACCGCAAGGGATCGGCCGACTTCGCGGACTGCCTGCACGTTGCGTTGGCCACGCAGGCCGGCGAGCAGCCGCTGTGGACCTTCGACAAGGGGGCAGCCAAGGTCAGCGGGGCTCGACTGTTGGCCAAGGCCTGATTGGGGATTGAAGCCAGCCGCGCGTTTCGTCCGCGCCGCGTAGCTGGCCGACGAGCAGATCCACTTGGATCTGCGACTGGCCAGCGCTCCGCATTGCGTTTGGCGGTCCGCTAGCGAGTTGATGCCGGAGTGGAGGCTCGTGTTTAGGGTTGTCGGACACCTGCCCGCGTGTGCCGCGAAGTGTCAATCCGCACCGGTCTGAGGGCAGGTGTCCGGCTACCCCAAAAGAACAGTTCCGCCCGAAGGCGCGTGCAAGAGCAGTCGTTTGATGCGGTGCCAAGCCAGGCTCCCTCAACTGCAGCATCATGCGGTGCGCGGCGCGACGGCTGCGGACTGACACGACGCGGAGGTCGGTCGAGTGGCCGGCAAAGTCCTCGCGCCGCCTACTCGCGACGCCCGCTGCGCCGTGAGGTTGCCGACGCTGATCGATGATCCAGCCACGGCATCAACGCGAACCGCAACTCACGGGTCCATAGGGCCTGTTTGCCCGACCCGTCACTCCCACTCGATCGTCAACAGGCCGGCGCTATGCATAGGTAATTCCTGCTCCTCCGAAGCCCCCAGCAGGCACGATACCGACAAGAGTACCGTCGTCGCTCTTGCCCACTGTGCACCCACTCCGTCCGGACTCGGCTCGCCAACCCTGGACTGGCGGAGCGACAGTGATCGCCTGGGGCGGAATGGGACGACGTTGACGGTATCGACATCCCCGACGAACGGCCCCATGACGGTAGATTCGACCGGGCTGTCGGTATCGCGATTTCGCCTGCCTGTCCACACCGAAGGTGCCAGGCGCAGGTCAGTGGTAATCGTCTTCGAGTTGATGGCGCACAGCCAGCACCGCGACATTCGCGTTGTCCTCAATCTCTAACAACACGACATAGCCCGACCGTCCAAACGGGACGATGAGTTCCCGCAGGAACGGGCTCGCCCCGGCCTTGCGGCACGTGAACGGCGACGTCTTCAACGTCGCAATACCCGATCGCAACCCGGCGATGGCCTGTGTCGGCAAGCTGAGATCACCGCCATCGCGGGACAACTCACGGTCCAGAAGGAAATCGAAGAGCCGATCCAGGTCCGCCTCGGCGTCCCGTGTCAGGCGAACCTTGAACGTCACTTGCCCTTCTTCGCCAGGCGCGTGCGCGCGGCATCGAGCTTGCGCTGCAGGCCGTCGATCACCGAGTCGGCATCGACGTAGTCGCCCGTGCGCCGAGCCTCATCGCGCGAACGGAGTCCGCGCGCGATGAACTCCCCCTGCATGCGACGGCGTTCGACACTGGCGCGCACCGAGGCTTCGACGAACTGGGAGAGCGTCTCGCCCTCGGCCAGCACCGCCTCGACCTCGGCACGGAATTCGGACTCGACGCGGATGGACGGGATGGTGGTCGTCTTCATCCCTTCAATGTATCGCAATTGCGCCACATTCGATGGTGATCTGGACATCGAGTCGATTACCCCGCCAGCCAACGTCAGCTGCTCGTTCGAGGCGCGAGTACCCGGACTCGGCCATCAAGCGACAGTCGAGGCGGGTGTCAGCAAGCAGTCATGCGGGGGGCTGATGCAGACACCCAGCCTCGGGGCTCCGCGAACAAGGGGTCGCCACGCAAAGGTGTTCACCAGGGCAACCACAGCTCACACCAATCGCGCGCAGCCTCGTAGCATGCCGGTGCCAAGGATGGGGACCTCCGCGTCGGGACTCGCTGGCCGATGCCCGCGCGCTCCGGCGACGAACTTCGGCTACCTTTCGCGAATGCCGTTTGCTCCCAATGACATCGTTTACTTGCTCGAAGCGGCCCGTCAGCAGCACTTTGGACGTGCAGCGCGTCAGGCGGGAATCACCCAGTCGGCCATGACCAAGGCCGTTCGTCGCCTGGAAGAGGCGGTAGGGGTGCCGTTGTTCGAGCGTGGCGCGGGTGGAGCGCGCCTCACGGCGGAAGGTCAGCTGTTTGTGGAAGCTGCGCGCCGCTTCGCGGCGCAGCATCACGGGCTGGAGCGCCTCGCCGACGATCTGCGCGCGCAGAACACCGGCCTGCTCCGCGTGGGCATGACCAATCCCGAGGCGCCTTCGCTGGTCGTGTCCGCGCTCGCTGACCTGGTGCAGCTGCGTCCCGGCATGCGAGTGTCGCTGCGCATCGACACCTCCGATCTCCTGAACGACGCGGTGGAGCGGGGCGACCTTGACGTCGCACTCGCGCCTTCGTACCCGGGCCACAGCTTCACCTGCAGTCAACTCGTAGTAGGCGAAGACGTGGTGCGCGTCGCAGCGCGCGCCGACCATCCTTTGACGACCGGGCGCGCGCATGCGCTCCGGGACCTGGTGCCGTACGGTTGGGTGATGCCACCGCCCCGAAGCGCGTCGCGTCGCCTGCTGACCCAGACGTTCGAGACCGCGGGCCTGCCGGCACCGCAGGCGGTGATCGAGGCCGAGTACATCTCGGCAGCCGTGCTGGACATCATGGGCTGCACCGACCTGTTGGCAGCCGTACCGACCTCCGTGCTGCAGGCATGGGCGGGCAAGGTGCAGGCATTGCCTCTGGCCGCTCTGGAGTTCCGTCGCACGCTCGTGCTGCTCACCCGCCCCGAAGCGCGTTGGACTCCGCTGATGGAGGCCTTCCGCGACGGGTTGCTGGCGCACCGGCCATCGCGCCGCCCGGCGCGTCGGTAGGCTGCCGCGCGGCTCGGAGCATCGCGGTAGGCATGCCGGATAGGCATGGATATGTTCCTGTCGGGAAAGCGATCCACGCTGCATACAGCCTAAAGTGAAAGTCGGATCAGCTGCGCCGGCCACCGACATGCCTTTGCCTCACATCGTCCTCATCGTCGCCGACAACCTGGGCTGGGGTGAGCTGGGCTGTTATGGTGGAGGCGCGCTGCGCGGTGCCCCTACTCCCCGCATCGACCAGCTGGCGCGCGAGGGCTTGCTGCTGCACAACTTCAATGTCGAGAGCGACTGCGTACCTACTCGGTCGGCGCTGATGAGCGGTCGCCACCCCATCCGCACCGGCTGCCTGCAGTCGGTGCCACCGGGCCTGCCGCAGGGCCTGGCACGGCGCGAGGTGACACTGCCCCAGCTGCTGTCTGCGCAGGGTTATGCCACCGCGCACTATGGCAAATGGCATCTGGGAGACGTGCCTGGCCGCTATCCGTCGGACCGCGGCTTCGACGAGTGGTACGGCATTCCGCGCACCACCGACGAGAGCCAGTTCACCTCCACCGTGGGGTACGACCCGACAGTGGCCGACATCCCGCAGATCATGCAGGGCCGGCGCGGCGAGGTTTCGTCGCCGGTCAAGGTCTACGACCTCGAGTCGCGCCGCGGCATCGATGCCGAACTGGTGGACCTGGCCCTCGCATTCATGCAGCGGGAGCACGCGGCCGGTCGCCCCTTCTTCCTGTACCTGCCGCTCGTGCACCTGCACTTCCCCACTTTGCCGCATCGCGACTTTGCGGGTCGCACGGGACACGGCGACTTCGCAGACGCCATGGTCGAACTGGACCACCGCGTGGGCCAGGTGGTCGACGCCGTGGATGCGCTTGGCATCGCCGATCGGACCGCATTCATCTTCTGCAGCGACAACGGGCCGGAGTTCCGAGCGCCCTACCGCGGGACCGCTGGCCCCTGGCGCGGCACCTACCACACGGCGATGGAAGGCAGCCTGCGCGTGCCCTGCATCGTGCGTTGGCCGGGCCGGGTACAGCCGGGCCGCGTCAGCAACGAGATGGTCCACGTGACCGACCTGTTCTCCACGCTGGCGCGCCTGGGTGGCGCCACGCTTCCCGCCGACCGCCCGATCGATGGCCTGGACCAGCGCGACTTCCTGTTCGGCAATGCGGCCCAGTCGGTGCGCGAAGGCTTCCTCTTCCACATCAAGAACGAGCTGCGCGCACTGAAGTGGCGCGACTGGAAGCTGCACTACCACTGGGAGCCCGAGGTCAACGAAGGCAAAGGCAAGCTCGAGTCGCCGTATCTCTTCAACCTCACACGCGACCCGAAGGAAA
>ERZ761607.5455-NODE-5455-length-10435-cov-5.861753_pt1 | contig 10435 bp, 14 predicted proteins | sample MGYA00511164_ERZ761607 | MGnify/ENA primary metagenome ERZ761607 (study PRJEB28899, sample SAMN02445080) | bioreactor sludge metagenome | biome: EBPR sludge | place: Australia: Brisbane, Thorneside Wastewater Treatment Plant | collected 2011-06-22 ...
GTCAACTCGCCGCTCAAAATCCCCACCCCCCCCACCAGCGTGCGCTACCCGCCACCCACCCTCGGCCAGCACACGGCCGAAATCTTGCAATCGTTGTTGGGATATGATTCAGAAACAATCGATTCTCTAAAAACTGAAGGCGTCATCTAATTCGTAGCCGCGGATTCTTTCCGCGCAAAACAAAGAAGCGCAGTAAGAAACCGCGGCTACAGAAGGAAAATCAAATGCAACAATGGGAATATCTCACGCTGTTTTTGGAAGCCGATAAACGAGGTGCTGACTCACTGACCTATTCAATCGAATCAAAAGAGTTGGCCAGCTACAGCCCGGAGCTGATGATGCCTGAACTGAACCGTTTGGGGGCCAAAGGGTGGGAACTGGTTCACATGCAGCCCGCTTTTGTCGGCAGCAATGAAGATGTGTTAATGCACGAAGGCGGCGGTATGCGCCGCTGGACGAACAAATATTTTTGCGTCTTCAAGCGGCCAGCATAATCAAATCGTAGCCGCGGATTCTTTCCGCGCTTTTTCTCGTGTAAAGAATCCGCGGCTACAAGTTGGTGATTCATGAGACAGGTCAGCATTGTCGGCATCGGGTAGGTGCCGGTGCAGTCCGAAAGGAACTCGATGAAACCTCGACTCAATTTATGGCTGGAAAATGACGGTGAGGTGGTCTTCTCCATCTGGCGCATGAGGCTGCTGCAGGCGGTAGCCGACACCGGCTCCATCAGCGGCGCGGCGGCGGTGATGGACGTGCATTACCGCACCGCCTGGCAAAAGATCAATGAGATGGAAACGCGCCTGGGGCAAAAACTGGTGCAAACCCAGGTGGGCGGTCAGCGCGGCGGCGGGGCAACGCTCACCGCGCTGGCGCACAATCTCATCGCGGCCTTTGCCCAGGTCAGCCAGGAATTGGAGCAGCAGATGATGGAACGGGTAACGGCCGTTCTCACCCCCCTCCTCGAAAGTCCCCCTGAACAATAAATGTCATGCCCGCGCAGGCGGGCATCCAGGAACGCCAACTTTGATTGACACCCGTCTGAATTTTCATATACTCGCACCGCGTTATGATCATTCATCATAGCGGAACCCGATTTGCACAAGTCATGGAGGTAAAAGATGTTGAAATACTGGCGAATGTTTGTTTGGGGAACGGCCGTCCTGTTCCTAACCGCCTGTGGATCCAGTGAACCCGAAGTGCTGCGGCTGGCCACCACCACCAGCACCGAGGATTCCGGCCTGCTGGAAGTGATCTTGCCCGATTTTGAAGAGGAATTTAATGCTCAGGTGGACGTGGTGGCGGTGGGTACCGGCCAGGCGATTGAGCTGGGCGAAGCGGGCGATGCCGACGTCATTTTGGTACACGCCCGCAGCCGCGAAGATGCCTTTGTGGCCGACGGGCACGGCACGGCGCGGTTTGATGTGATGTACAACGACTTCATCCTCGTCGGCCCGGCAGATGATCCGGCCGGGATTCAGGGCATGGAGCTGGCCTCGGACGCGCTGAACGCCATCGCCGAAACCGAAGCCACCTTTGCCTCGCGCGGCGACGACAGCGGCACGCATTCCAAAGAGCGTTCGCTATGGGAAGCGGCCGGTCTGCCCAGCGATATCGAAGCCGATTGGTACAAATCGTTGGGCCAGGGCATGGGCGACACGCTGCGTTTTGCCAATGAAAGCGGCGCATACACCATCACCGATCGCGGCACCTTTTTGAGCCAATGGGACAATCTGCCCAACCTGGTCATCATGGTCGGCGGTGAAAGCATTGAGGAGAATGCTGATCTGACGCTGTACAATCCGTATGGGGTCATCCCGGTGAATCCAGACAAGGGCAACATCAACAGCGACCTGGCCAACGAGTTTGTCGAATGGATCACCAGTGTGGAGACGCAGGCGGTGATCGCTGAATTTGGCAGCGACACTTATGGCCAGCCGCTCTTCTACGCCGATTCCCAGGCCTGGCGCGACCAGTAAAATCTTAACCGCGGAGGGCGCGGAGAACGCGGAGTTTTTAGTTTTGGCTCTTTGGGAATTTATTGGGTTGACAGCCCGTGAAACGTGAAACGTGATGCGTGACCAGAGGTGAATCACGTTTTACGTTTCACGTTTCACGCAAAGCCCCACGAAATCCGAAAGACCTTTATTTTTCTCTGCGTCCTCTGCGTTCTCTGCGGTGAAATTATCTATGCAGACGCTGTTAGACGCTTTCCTCAACGCTTTTCAACTGCTCACCTCGGGCGATGCGGAGCTGTTGGCCATTGTCGGGCTGACGCTGCGGGTGACGGGCATTGCCCTGCTGCTGGCGCTGCTGCTGGGGCTGCCGGTGGGGGCGCTGCTGGGGTTAGCCGGGCGCTTTCCTGGCGGTGGCTGCCTCATTCCACTCATTTACACAGGCATGGGCCTGCCACCGGTGGTGGTGGGCCTTTTTGTCTACCTGCTGCTGAGCAACCAGGGTCCGCTGGGCGAACTGCGCTGGCTGTTCACCCCCTCGGCGATGATCATGGCGCAAACGGTAATTGCCTGGCCGCTGGTGGTGGGGTTGACGTTAACGGCCGTTCAATCCCACGATCCCCTCTTGCCCTTGCAGCTGCGTGCCCTGGGCGCCACCCGCTGGCAGCTGGCCCGCACCATGCTGCGGGAATCCAAGCTGGGCGTGTTTGCCGCGATTGTGGCCGCGTTTGGCAGCATCATCTCGGAGGTGGGCGCGGTCATTTTGGTGGGCGGCAACATTCGCGGCGAGACGCGGGTGCTGACGACAGCCATCGTGCTGGAGACGCGGCGGGGCGAGTTTGCCCTGGCGATTGCGTTAGGCATCATCTTGCTGCTGCTCTCCTTGCTGGCCAACGTGGCGCTGTACCGCTTGCAGCAGCGGGGAGTGCAGCGATGAGCGCAGCGCCGATGAACCAGCCAGTTTACGAACTATCGCAGGTGCAGAAGGTGTACGACGGCCGTACCGTCCTCAACCTGGCGCAGCTCACCGTTTACCGGGGCGAGATTTTGGCGCTGGTGGGGCCGAGCGGAGCGGGCAAAAGCACGCTGCTGCGGCTGCTCAACTTTTTGGAGCCAGCCAGCCAGGGCAGCGTCCGGTTTGATGGCCAACCCGCCACGCCGGAATTGGACTTGGCGCAGCGGCGGCGGGTGACGACTGTGTTTCAACGGCCGTTGCTCCTCCAGCGTTCGGTGCGGGCCAATTTGCGCTATGGGCCGGGGCTGCGCGGGCAAAAATTGGCGGAAGCGGTCGAGGCGGAGTGGCTGGCCCGGCTGGGGCTGACACCGCTAGCCGACCAGGCCGCGCCGAAGCTGTCGGCGGGGGAGGCGCAGCGGGTGGCCCTGGCCCGCGCCCTGGTGACCGAGCCGGACGTGCTGCTGCTGGACGAACCGACGGCCAACCTGGACCCCCACAACGTGGGCATCATCGAGTCGATCATCCAGGCGGAAAACCAGCGCAGCGGCATGACGGTGGTGCTGGTGACGCACAACATCTTTCAGGCGCGGCGCATTGCCCACCGCACTGCCCTGCTCTGGGCCGGGGAGCTGATTGAGGTGGCGCAGACGGAGCAGTTTTTTAACAGACCGGGGCGGGAGGAAACGGCCGCTTTTGTCCGTGGTGATACGGTTTATTAATCCAGCAATTCGAAGTTTGGCCATAAGTTAACAGCCGCAGCCTCACTTCTCGGCCTCGTCGCCTCGGCGCTGCGCGCCTGGCGACGTTTTTTCAAAGGGGTTTTCCCCGACCTGCGGGGTTGTTGGGTTTAGCCAAAGAGGCGGTCGATCCAGGACTGAATCTGGTTGTGGCGGCCGAGAACAATGATGGCGGTGGCGGTACAGTTGCGGGCAGTTTTGGCCGAAATGCTGTTGAGCGGCACTTTGCCGCGCCAACTGCGGGGAGAGTCGCCAATCAGCAGCAGGTCAAAACCAGACGCTTCCTGGACAATCGCCTGCACCGGCTCGCTGCTGACGACGACGCGCGTACGGAAACGGACGTTGTCGGCGATCAGGACATCGTGCAACGTTTCGGCGATGCGAGCCTGGCCGTCGGCGCGGGCGTCCGGGTTGTTGGGCGAGGCGACATTGAGGAACTCTATTTCGGCGTTGAAGGCACTGGCCAGGTTCACAGCCAGCTGGGCAGCGATTTTGGCGTTGGGGCCACCGGCCGTTGCCAGCAAAATCCGCTTTACCTCCGGCCCCAGGCCCCGGTTGTGAACAATGGCAACATCGCACAGGGATTTGTTCAGCACCGGTTTGATGATGTCAATAACGGCCGTCTGAGAATCACCCCCGGTCTGGTCCAGGCCATGCGCGGTAATCAGCAGCAGATCGCACCGCTCCCGTTCGGCGACTTTGGCCAGAGCTTCGGCTGGACTGATGACATGATTCCGGGCCATATAAATGGGCGCCGGGGCACCGGCTTGGGGTTGGTATTGTTCTAACTTGTGGCGTAGGTGCAGGTCATCGCCTTCGTTGTGCGTCGCATTAAAGACAACGGCACGGCCGTTCTGCGCTTCAGCGACGGCCGTTGCCAGGTCGAGCAAGGTGTTGTTTTCCTCTTTGCCTGTCAGGGGAATGAGAACAGTAAAGTCGCGCACCGTTAATTCCTGAACGCGCTGCGGCGGTGCGCCCTGCAATTGGGCCAGGAAAGCGGGATTGAAGAGGTCGGCGTCAAATTCGGCCGTGTAGCCACAATGGCTGCAAACAAAGCTGATGGGCAGCACATCCATTTCGTTGATGACCCCTGGTTCGCCTTCGGCAAATTCGTAGAGGTGGTCGTAATACACGCCCTGAAACTGCAGTTCACCTTTGCAGAGGGGGCAGGGCAGCTCAAAGTCGTCCAGCCGCTTGCCCCACTTTTCGCTGATGCGCTGGGCACGGCGCAGCATAAACTGGTCGGTGTCGCCCCGCCGCTGCCGCGATTCTGGTTGTTCGTGCTCTTCTACCTGCTCTGGATCAGCCATTGTATTTCCTTTAAGGATATCTCATGGATATTCTTGGGCTCTTAAAAAATTTAGCGGGTTTACAGCCCGTGAAACGTGAAACGTGTTTCACGCCAAACCCCACGAAATCCTGAAGGTCCTTTTTCATAACCAGCCCAAGCGACCGGCCACCAAGGCCGCCATCATCAGGACGGCCGTTCCAAATGAATTCCACAGCACATAATCACTCACCAGCCCCGAATGCCAGCGACGGCCGTAATAAGCCACCACCTGTAACGGACGCAGCCAGCGAATGGTCGGACGAGCCGCAGACGGCCGTATCAGCCAATAAGTGAGCGCCCCGCCGCCGATGAGGACGACGGCTGGCAGCAGCCAGTGATGCCAATCAAACGGGTCGGGAGCCGCTTCGATGTGGATCTCTGCTTCGGTTAAGGAAGCCAGAGACGACGGCTCAATCACCTGGGCGATGTAATGGTCGCGCTGGTAGAGGGCCAGGGCAGCTGGCCAGGCAACCCGCTGCACCACGTCCTGAGGAAAAATGCCCAGCAGCAAAGCGACGGCCGTCAGGGCCAACCCTGGCAGCACGCCAAAGGGCGGAGCTTCCTGAACACCCCGCCGGCTGGCGGCTGCAGGGGCCAGGAAAACATGCCAGATCAGGCGGGCTATACCGGCAAAGGTAAGCGCACTGGACAGGACGGCCACCCAGGCGAGCCAGCCAAACGAGCCTGCCAGGGCGGCCTCCTCCAGCATCGTTTTGCTGATGTAGCCGCTGAAAAAGGGCATCCCGCTTAAGGCCAGACCAGCCAACAACATGGTTAGAAAGGTAAAAGGCATCCGGCGATACAGGTCGCCCCCCTCGCGCAAATCATGGATGCCGGTGCGCCAGCCGACCATGCCCGCGCTCATGAACAGGGCCGACTTGACCAGCGCGTGATGGATGAGGTGCATGGCGGCGGCGGCCACGCCCAAGGGGGTGCCTAAGGCCAGCCCCAACAACACATAACCCATTTGGGAGACGGAGGAGAAAGCGAGAATACGCTTAATGGAAGATTGCTGCACCATTTGCAGGCCGCCCAGGAGCATGGTGGCGGCAGCAAGCAGCAGCAGGGCTGCTTGCAGCACACCACCAGAGGGGAACGGGATGAGGGTGAAAATGGAACGGCCGATCGCGTAAACGCCAACTTTGATCAGCGCCCCGGAAAAGAGGGCGCTGGTAGGCGACGGTGCCACGGCGTGGGCGTCGGGCAGCCAGAAATGCCAGGGAACGAGAGCAGCTTTGGTGGCGTAACCGCCGATAAGCAGGCCAATGGCGACCAGACCGGCCGGGGTAAACTGAAACTTAGCCGCAATATCGGCCAGGTTCAGCGCACCCGTCTGCATGTAAAGCAGAATCAGACCGATGACTACAAAAAAGGCGGCCACCGAGTTGGTGACTAAATACTTAAATGCCGCTTCGATGGCGCGGCTGTCATCTACGTGGAAGCCGGTCAGGGCAAAGGCCGCTATCGAGAGGACTTCCAGCCAGACAAATTGGTTAAAGAGGTCGCCGCTGAGAGCGAAGCCAATCAGCCCGGCAATAAGCAGCATGGTCAGGAGGTAATAAGACCCCCGGCCGCTCTGGTCGCGCATGTAGACGGTGGAGTAGACCAGAGAGAACAGGCCAACAACCGCCACCACCACGGCGATCAGCAGTCCCCAGGCGTCCACGCTCAGGCTGATGCCCACCGCCAACCCCTGGCGCGGCTGCCAGCCGCCCATCCAGTAGACCAGCGTTTGCCCGTCGAGGATCGGTCCGGCCATACTGAGTAAAAAAGCCAGCGTCAGGAGCATGGCCGCGATGCAAATAGTGGCCCGCACGGAGTGGGAAATGCGCCGCACCACCGGCACAAAAAAAGCGGTGCCGAGGGGAATAAGGACAGGGGCAATCAGGCGAAAATCATCCATCAGCCGTGCAGTTCGCGCATCCGGTGCGGATCGAGCGTCCGGTAATGGCGGGCTAACTGGATCACCAGGGCCAGGGCCATTGCCAGGGTGACGACGCCAATGACAATTGAGGTCAGGGCTAACGCCTGCACGATGGGGTCAACGGCCGTAATTTCTCCGGCCAAATCAGGTGCTTCATAAAAAATTGGGGCCGTTCCCCCTGTCCGGTAGCCGAGGGCAATGAGCAGCAGGTACGTCGCACTTTCCATCAGCCCCAGGTTCAGGAGCATCCGCACCACGTTGCGCGCCCGTACCAGACCATACAGTCCAATTAAAAAGAGCAGAATCGCGGCGATGTAGTTAATGATAAACATAAACATACCTTGGAACCTTGCGAAAGTTCAGAACACAAGACTGAGCAACCATGTACAAACAAGTAGCGGTTTTCAGATTGGGCCAATCTTAAAGATTGGCCCAATCTCAGCAAGTAAATTTCACAAGGTTAAGAGGATTCTCGCTTCCAGGGTTCACCTTTCTGTAAGGCGGCTAACAAAATCAACAACACCAGCAGCGTCCCGGCCGCTACCTTGACGCCGACAATCAGGTTCAGCAGAAAGACAAAACCGCCAGAAAAGAGAGAGCCTGGTGTTCCCCCGTTGAAGAGATTGGTTAAAAAAACCGTCCCGGCAAAAAGCCCTACCAGGCCAATGACCAGATAAGCCAACGCCCCGATATGCTCGGCCAGGTCCAATTCCTCGTGCGGGAAGCGGCGCAGGATTTCATAGCCGTAGGCCAGGTAAAAACTCATCACGGCGCCCACCAGCGCCATACCTCCCTGAAAGCCACCGCCCGGCGTCAGATGGCCGTAGCTAATGAGATAAACCCCAAAAACCAGGATAACCGGCAGCAGGGCACGAATAATCGTGCGGACAATCAACGTCATTTCGGCTCTAGACTCGGTGTGCCGCTGGCGCACCCGTCGCTGTGTTGTTTCAATCATTCCTGACCTCCTACGAAACCCCTGTCTCGCGCCGACGGTGCAAATAATGGCGCAAAATAGCCGTCACGCCGGTTACGGCCGTCAGCAAAATCGTCGCCTCGCCCAATGTATCATAAGCCCGCCAATCAAAGTTAATGGCGCTGATCACGTTTGTCGCCCCCACTTCTTGCACCGTTTGCTGGTTATATATCTCGGCCACGCCTCCCAACGGCGTGTCTAGAGGTGGCGCTTCATAAAAAGCCCATACCAGAGCAACCAGCAGCAGCAGCACGGTGAGCAGTAAAACGGCCGTTCTCATCATCAGTTAGTCCGCCTCCGACGGATCGTCCAGCAAGCTGCGAATCTTGACCAGGGCGATCAGCAGCACCAGGGGAACAGCAACAGTGCCAACGGCCGCTTCCGATAGAGCCACATCGGGGGCATGAAAGAGAAAAAAGAGCACGGTTAAAAATGTGCCCAAACAGGAAAAAGCCATGATAGCGTGGACCAGGCTGGGTAGCCGCACCACCAGCACGGCGCAGACCAGCAGACCAATGACCAGAATCAAATTAATGATCTCAAACATAATCTAAATTTACCCTTGCTTTGAAGTCGTGGCACGTTTCGGAACTCCTGCCAGGTCTTGATTGGTCAGACTTTCCAGGTATTGATCACAAACCGTCAATTCAGACAGCGGCGCACCGTTTTGGTAGGCAGCTCGCGCCAGGGCGTGCGAGCCAATCGGGGCGATAATCAAGATGAGAATGGCAATCAGGAAGACTTTGAGCGCGGCTGGAATCTGGCCCGCCTCAAAAAAGCGCAGCGCCAGCCCGGTAGCAATCATCGTTGAACCAAGCGTCGTGTTTTTGGAACTGGAATGCAGGCGACAGTATACATCGGGCAGGCGCAGGATGCCCACCACCGCCGCCAGGTTAAAGAACAGCCCGCCCAGATAGAGGAGGAAGACCAAAATGTCGAGGACTTTCATTACAAAAGACCGCGTTCCAGATATCGGGCGACGATCAGAGTCCCCAGGAAACTAAAGAGCGTCAGCAGCACGGCCAGATCGAGGTAGATGGGGCGACCAGCCACGACGCTGAGGGCCACCAGCATCAACACCCCTAACGCGCCGATTAACTCCAACGCCAGCAGCCGATCACTCGTCGTCGGTCCGCGCCACAGGCGGTACAACAGCGGAAAACTGAGCAGTCCCAACGTAATTGTTAGCAGGTATTCGAGAAACACGGGTAACAAACCTCCCTTTAACCCAACCAACCGATTATTTTCTCTTCCAGGCTTTGCGAAATCAACTTACGCGCTTCCTGCGGGTCGGTGGTCTGGACGTCTATCCAGTGGACGTAGATAATCCCCCGCTCCTGATCAATATCCATGGTCACCGTGTCTGGCGTCAGGCTCATCAGGCTGCCGAGCAGGGTAAGCTGCACGTCGCTGTGTAAGCGGGTGGGAACGGCCACAATCCCCGGCCGGATCGACATCCCCGGCCGGAAAACGCGCATTGCCAGGGTCACGTTTTGGACAATAATCTGCCGGTTAAATTCAACCAGGAGTTTGAGCAATTCCAGCCAGCGGTTCGGACTGGCCATCCAGCCCCAAAAGTCGAAGAGAAGAAAGCGATAGGTGAAGCGGGCAATAATCAGGCTAACGGCCGTTCCCCACAGCAGTTCGCTCGGATTAAAATTGCCGATAAGCACCAACCAGGTGAAAAAACTGACCAGAAATACGCCGACAAAATGGCGCTTGGTGGCCCGCCGCTGATACCGGAGCTGACCGCGCCGGATGTCGTGCTGAAAGTGGCGCAGTTCACTGGCCCAGGGCGAACCATGAAAAGCCCGAATCTGCTTGAGGGACAGTCCCTTGACATTAAAAGGGGTCAGTAGGCCGCAAGCAGAACAGGTGAAAATCAGCTGCCAGGGTGTTTCGGCCGATTCTTCCACCGGCCGGCGTCGCAAGCCAGCGGCGGGGGCGACCGAACCACACAAAGGGCAAACAAATGTAGCGTCATAGACACGAGGGGGAAGGGATGTTAGAACTTTAAGGACAGCGTCTTTTGCCATAGCTATAATTCATTATGCAGCAGGCCAGAGGAATTAGCAAAAAGCCTCTCATGTCACGCTCTCACTACCTGTGCAATTTTCAACCTTACCTGAGAAAGTGCGATACCCAGAGGCGTGGGGCGGAAATGACAGGCAAAATTTGAAACGGGAATTGCTGGGCTTAGTCCACAAAGGCGGTGCGGCGCATTGCCCATCGCACCGCCTTGCTTTGGGCCGGGGAGCTGATTGAGGTGGGGGAGACGGAGCAGTTTTTTAACAGACCAGGGAGAGAGGAAACGGCCGCATTCGTCCGTGGTGATACGGTTTATTGAGAGTTATGGCGTAGCAAAAGGGCAAATTGTCTCTTCTTGATACGAGGCAAGGTCCGTACCCCAATAGTAATGAAAAACAAGCTCTGGATAGGATTTTACAATTTCTCTTGCAACAATCTCACAAGAAAATTGTGGCGTGCGGCCCTGATCCAAGGAATCAACCAGCAGTAGAGTCAGGGAATTGAACTCAGAGCCTGGTGTACCCTCCGGGAAC
>ERZ761607.5463-NODE-5463-length-10422-cov-5.023729_pt1 | contig 10422 bp, 7 predicted proteins | sample MGYA00511164_ERZ761607 | MGnify/ENA primary metagenome ERZ761607 (study PRJEB28899, sample SAMN02445080) | bioreactor sludge metagenome | biome: EBPR sludge | place: Australia: Brisbane, Thorneside Wastewater Treatment Plant | collected 2011-06-22 ...
AGGTGCGCCGCCTGGGTGCCGACGACGACATCGGCCGCGCCTGGGAGCTGATGCGGCGCCAGCAGGCCGAGGCCGACGCGATCGGCCTCGGCGAGGTCGGCGACCACTACCACGTCGGCCAGGACACGCGCATCAACAAGGAGACGCAGCGCCTGCTGAAGGTCGTCACGCGCGTGCCGGCGACCACCGGCGCCCGGCTGCGCCGGCTGCTGCAGGTGCGTGCGGTGCGCCACGTGCACAACCGGCTGGGCCAGTATTTCAAGAACAACCTGGTGCTGTTCCTGTCGGGCATGCGCAACTACGACATGGCCACCGCCATGGCCGACTACACGCCCAACCTGAAATTCGCCGACGCGCTGGCGCAGACCGGCGCACCGGCCATGCTGACCTCGCTGACCCAGCTCGAGCTCTACGCCAGGGGCAGCGACCTCGCGCTGTCGGGCCGGCCGGGCGAGATGCTGGAGGCGGCGCTGGCCGGCTTCAAGCGTTCGCGCATCGGCGCCGAGGTGGCGCGCTCGCATGTCATCGTCGGCACCTTCCACGAGCTCAAGGAGGTCGGCAACCCGAAGAACCTGGCCGGCAAGACGGTCATCACCTCGGCGGTGGACGACGAGCGGCTGGCCTTCTTCAAGCGCTGCCACGTCAACCTGGTGGTCGACGTGTCGCCGCAGCTGTTCGAGCGCGTGGTCGGCACCAACGTCATCGAGGCCATGATCCTGGCCGCGCTGGGCAAGCCCACCGAGGCGGTGTCCGACGACGACTTCGGCGAGATCGTCGACGAGCTCGACATCCAGCCGCGGCTGCTGCACCCCACGGGCCACTTCCGCAACATCCGGCGCTTTGCCTTCGTGATCCACCCGCTGAGCCAGGAGTTCATCCGCAAGGGCTTCCCCATCCCCAAGGGCACGCCCAAGTTCGTGATGGACCAGGTGGAGACGCTGGCCGCGCACATGCCGCCGATGGTCTATTGCAAGATGGAGAACATCGTCTCGCCCACCGGGGCCGAGGCCGAGGGCTGGCTGATCACGGTCGGCGGCACGCCCAAGGAGATGCTGGCGCGCAGCCCCGAGTTCACCTACCGCCGGCTGCTCGCCGCGGCCGACATGGCCGAGAAGCTGGGCGCCCAGATCATGGGCCTGGGCGCCTTCACCAAGGTCGTCGGCGATGCGGGCGTCACGGTGGCGCGGCGGGCGCGCATCCCGGTGACCACCGGCAACAGCTACTCGGCCTCGGGCGCGCTGTGGGCGGCGGCCGACGCGATGAAGCGCATGGGGCTCGTGAAGCTGCACCCCGAAACCAAGAAGGTGATGGCCAAGACCATGGTCATCGGCGCCACCGGCTCGATCGGCTCGGTCAGTGCGCGGCTGCTCGCGATGGCCTTCGACCAGGTGGTGATCGCCGGCCGCGACATGGCCAAGCTCGAGCAGCTCAAGCGCTCGATCCTGAAGGACACGCCGCAGGCCGACGTGGTGTGCTCCGACAACTACGACGAGCTGCTGGGCGAGATGGACATGATCGTCACCAGCACCTCGGGTGCCGGCAAGAAGATCCTGGACATCATGAAGGTCAAGCCCGGCTGCGTGATCACCGACGTGGCGCGCCCGCTGGACCTGCCGCCCGAGGAGGTGGCCAAGCGCCCGGACGTGCTGGTCATCGAGTCCGGGGAGATCGAGCTGCCGACGCAGGTCAAGGGGCTGAAGAGCATCGGTCTGCCGCCCAACGTCATCTATGCCTGCCTGGCCGAGACCATCGTGCTGGCGCTGGAGGGCCGCTTCGAGGTCTTCACGATCGGCCGCGACACCGAGTGGCCCAAGGTCAAGGAGATCTACCGGCTGGGCCTCAAGCACGGCATGAAGCTGGCGGCGATCTCCGGAGCCAAGGGCGTGTACAGCGACGAGGACATCGCGCGTGTCGTCGCGCTGGCGAAGAAGGCGCGCCGCAGCTGGCGGCCGCCGGGCGCGGCCAAGGCGGCGGCCCCGGCCAAGGCGCCACGCCAGGCGGCGAAGAAGGCCGCCGGCGCGCCGGCCAAGCCGGTGCGGACGGCGGCGAAGGCGGGGGCCAAGCCGGCCAATGGCCGGGCAGCGAAGGTCGCCCCGAAGGCCGCCGCTCCGTCGCCTGCAAAGAGCGCGGCGAAGGCGCCGGCGAAGTCCGCCGGCAAGTCCGCCGTCAAGACCGCTGCGCGCAAGAGCCCCGCCCGCAAGCCGCGCGCCCCCGCGGCCGTGGCCTGAGCGGGGCGGGGCGGCGATGAACGAGGTCCGCCTCAACCCGCTGGACACCGCCTGGCTGTTCACCGAGTCGCGCGCCACGCCCAACCATGTCGGCGGGCTGCTGCAGTTCCGGCTGCCGGCGGACGCGCCGCGCGACTTCGTCGGCCGGCTGATGGCGGACTTCCGCGCCCACCGCCACTTCGTGGCGCCGTGGAACCGGCGGCTCAAGTTCAACTTCACGAAGAACCCGGTGCCGGCCTGGGTGGAGGAGGCCGACGACGCGATCGACCTCGAATACCACGTGCGCCATGCTGCGCTGCCCTTTCCAGGCGGCGAGCGCGAGCTCGGCGAGCTCGTCGGCCGGCTGCAGAGCACGCCACTGGATCTGAGCCGGCCGCCCTGGGAGTGCACGCTGATCGAGGGGCTGGACGACGGCCGCTTTGCGCTGTTCGTGAAGATCCACCATGCGCTGATCGACGGCATCAGCGGCATGAAGCTGCTGCAACGCGCGATGGCCCCCGATGCCGGGCGCAGCCTGGGGTTGCCGCCGTTCTGGGCCAGTGGTGCAGCCGCCGCGCCAAGGCGCGAACGCGCCGGCGGCACGCTGCCCACGGTGGCCAACGCCACCGCGGCGGCGGTGCAGGCGCTGGGCGGCCAGGCGCGCTCGGTGCCGCACCTGCTGGCCGCCTTCGGGAAGATGCTCAGGCGCGTCGGCGACCGCGACGAGGGCATGGCACTGCCGTTCGACGCGCCGCACTCGGCGCTCAACGGCCGCGTGCGCGAGAAGCGCCGCTTCGCGACGCAGCAGTTCGAGCTGGCGCGGTTGCGCGCGCTGGCCGAGGCCGCGCACTGCACGCTCAACGACATCGTGCTGGCGCTGTGCGGCGGCGCGCTGCGGCGATTCCTGCTCGAGCGCGAGGCACTGCCCGAGGCGCCGCTGACGGCCGGCATCCCGGTCTCGGTGCGCCCGCGCGACGACGAGGGCACCGGCAACGCGATCACCTTCATCGTCGCCACGCTGGGCACCGACCTCGCCGACGCCGGCGAGCGGCTGCAGGCCGTGCGCCGTTCGGTGCAGCATGCCAAGGCGCATGTTCAGGGCCTGCCGCGCCAGGCCATGCTGCAGTACACGATGCTGCTGATGGCGCCGACCATCCTGACGCTGCTGTCCGGCGCCGGCGGTCGCATGCGGCCGATGTTCAACGTCACGATCTCCAACGTGCCCGGCCCGGACAAGCCACTGTTCTTCCGCGGCGCCGAGCTGGTGGCGATCTACCCGGTGTCCATCGTCACCCACGGCCAGGCGCTGAACATCACCTGCGAGAGCTATGCCGGGCAGATGAATTTCGGCTTCACCGGCTGCCACGCGTCGCTGCCCAGCCTGCAGCGGCTGGCGGTGTATGCGGCCGATGCGCTGCAGGAGCTGGAGGCCGCGGTGCTGCCGCGTGCCGGCCGCGCGGCGGCTGGCGCGCGCCAGGCCGCCACTCGCCAGACCGGCGCCCAGGTCGCCGCGAAGGCTGGCGCGAAGGCGGGCGGCCGGACGGCACGCCCTTCGACGGGCGGGGCGACGGTCAAGACGGCGGGCAAGACCGCCGGCAAGACCACGGGCAAGGCCAAAGGCAAGGCCAAGGGCAAGGCCGCCGGCCCGACGAGCACGCGCCCGCCGGATCAGGCGCCGCGCGCGCCGCGCAGCGGCAGGCGCCGTCCCACGGCCTGAGCAGCTCGGCGCGCCGGGCCGGCCTCAGGCCGGGGCGACCGCGCGCAGCGTCCAGACGCCGGCCGGCGGGATGTTGGCGACCACCGTGCGTCGCCGCCGCCACACGAAGCCGGGCTCGCCGTCGAAAGGCGCCCGCGGCTGGTAGGTGTACTGCACCAGCCAGCTGCCGGGATGGCGGCGCAGGAATTGCAGGATGCTGTTGCGCGTCTGCACGCGGGCCAGCGTCGGCATCGAGCGGAACGGCAGGCTGGAGACCAGGACCACCGGCCCGTCCTCGTCCGGCATGCGGTCGAGCACGTCGGCCGCCGGCGCGACATGAACGTCGCTGCGCGGGAAGCTGCGCGCCAGCTGGCGCGCCAGCGCGGGCTGCAGCTCGACCAGCGTCAACGGCACCCCAGGGTGCCGGCGTGCCAGCGCGCGCGTGACGGCGCCGGTGCCGGCGCCGAGCTCGACGATGCGGGCCGCGCCCTGGGCCGCGTCGGCCATCGCGCGGGCCAGGAACTGCGACGACGGCACGACGGCGCCGGTCAGTGCCGGGGCCTTGAGCAGGTGCGAGAACAGGATCACGGCAGGATCACGGGCGCAGGCGGAGTACCGGGCAGCGGGCGCCGATCGGGCGCCCGCCGCGGACGGCGGGACGGGAAGGCAGGCCGCAGCGTAGCGCATGAACCCCCGGCCTGCCCACCGGCGCGCCTGCGGGCCCTCGTGAAGGTGGGTGTGACGGCAGGCAGGCCGGCGGGCGCCGCGCCGGGCCGGGGCCGGCTCGGCTAGAGTGTGGCCGTCCGCTGCAGCGTCTTGCCCCGCGTGTCGGCGGCGCCGGAGCCGTTTGCCGCCGCCATGTCCGCCGAGCCCCACGCGAACCCGCCATCCGCCACCGCGCCCGACGCCGGGACGGCAGGCCGTGTCGACGCGGCGCTGCTGGCCGAGCGTGTGCGCCTGTACGGTGCCAGCGTGTGGTCGGCGGCGGCCGGGCAGGCGGTGGTCGCCGTGCTCGTCGTCGCGGTGCTGTGGCAGCAGGCCGCGCCGGGCGCGCTGCTGGCCTGGGGTCTGGTGCTGCTGCTGTCGCTGGTGCTGCGCTTCGTGGTCGTGCGGCCGTTGCAGCGCACGCCTGCGGCGCCGCCGACGACCGCACTGTTCACGCGCTTGCGCGTGGCCGTCGTGCTGTCCGGCGCCGCCTGGGGGCTGGCCGGGCTGCTGCTGTTCCCGGCCGACGACCTGCAGGCGCAGACCTTCCTGGTCTTCGTGCTCGCCGGGCTGGCGGCCGGTTCGCTGACGCTGACCGCCTTCGACCTGCGCGTCGCGATCTGGTTCGCGGCGCTGGCGCTGGTGCCGGTCGGCCTGCGCCTGCTGGCCACCGGCGAGCGCGCGTCGGTCGCGATGGCGGCGATGGCGCTGCTGTTCATCGGCTTCCTGGCGCTGACCGGCTGGCGTGCGCAGCGCAACGTGCGCGACGCGGTCGCCGCGCGCGAGGCCGAGGCGCGGCGCGCCGAACTGCTGCTGCTCAACCAGCAGCACCTGCAGCAGATCTCCGACGAGCTCGCGCGCCAGAGCGAGGCGCTGCAGGTCACGCTGGACAACATGGACCAGGGCATCCTGAGCCTGGACGCGCAGATGCGCGTCAACTTCTACAACCGCCGCGTCTGCGAACTGGCCGAGCTGCCGGAGTCGCTGCTGGCCACGAAGCCGGCGATGACCGAGATCGCGGCCTACCAGTCCGCGCAGGGACACTACGGGGCGGACCTGAGCCTGGTCGACGGGCCCGGGCGCGAGGCGCTCGAGCGCTGGTTTGCCGGCGAGGCAGTGCAGTTTCCGCCCAGCTACTTCCGGCGCACGCCGGCGGGCCGCATGCTGGAGGTCAAGTCCCATTACCTCCCCGGCGGCGGCCTGGTGCGCACCTTCTCCGACGTCACCGCGTTCTTCGACGCCCAGCAGCGGCTGCGCGACAGCCAGGAGCAGGCGCACAAGCTGGCGCTCGTCGCCTCGCGCACGCAGGACTCGGTGACCATCCTCGATGCCGGGCGCCGCATCGAGTGGGTCAACGAGGGCTTCACGAGGCTCACCGGCTGGATGCCGGCCGAGGTCATCGGCCGCGGCACGCGCGAGCTGCGCCTGGTCGCCGAGGAGGACTTCGCCGTCGCCGCCGACCTGGAGGCGCAGATGCGCGGGCGGCGCCAGGGCAGCGCCGAGCTGCGCTACCGCACGCGCGACGGCGAGCAGCGCTGGTGCGCGATCGAGGTGCAGGCGATCGCCGGCGACGACGGCGAGGTGCAGCGCTATGTCTCGATCGCGCGCGACATCAGCGCGCGCCGCGCCGCCGAGCAGGCGCTGCGCGCCGCGCGCGACGAGGCCGAGCGCGCGAGCCGCGCCAAGTCGGAATTCCTGTCGGCGATGAGCCACGAGCTGCGCACGCCGATGAACGCCATCCTGGGCTTCGCGCAGCTGCTGGACACCGACCGCGTGCAGCCGCTCACCGGCCGCCAGCACGAGCAGGTGCAGCAGATCCTGCGCGCCGGCAGCCACCTGCTGCACCTGATCAACGACGTGCTGGACCTCGCGCGCGTGGAGGCCGGCAAGCAGGCGATCAGCCTGGAGCCGGTGGCGCTGGCGCCGCTGCTGGACGAATGCCTGGACCTGGTGCGGCCGCTGGCGCAGGCCCGCCGCGTCGTGCTGCACGCCCGCGCGCCGGGACAGGGCGAGGGCTTCGTGCGCACCGACCGCACGCGGCTCAAGCAGGTGCTGCTGAACCTGCTGTCGAATGCCATCAAGTACAACCGCGAGGGCGGCGAGGTGCGGCTGCACTTCGACGGCGACGCCGCGACGCAACGCGTGGGCATCGGCGACACCGGCCCCGGGCTCAGCGGCGAGCAGCGCGAGCGCCTGTTCACGCCCTTCGAGCGCCTGGGCGCGGAGAGCGGCGCCGTCGAGGGTGCCGGCATCGGGCTCGCACTGAGCCGGCGCATGGTCGAGCTGATGCACGGACGCATCGACATCGACAGCGAGCCCGGGCGCGGCAGCACGTTCTGGGTCGGCCTGGCGCGCGCCGAGGTGCCGGCGGTCGCCGGCGCGGCCGCGCCCGGCACCGTGGCCGACAAACCGGCCGACAGCGCGGCCGACAGCGCGACCGCAGCCGCCGCGCCGGTGCCGCGCCACGTGCTGTACGTGGAGGACAACCCGGTCAACGTGATGCTGATGGAGGCGATGCTGGAGCGTGAACCCGGCGTGCGCCTGACCAGCGCCCCGCTGCCCGAGCTGGGGCTGGACCTGGCGCGCGCCGACCGGCCGGACCTGATCCTGCTGGACATCCAGCTGCCCGGCATGGACGGCTTCGAGGTGCTGCGCCGGCTGCGTGCCGATGCGGCGACGCGCACGATCCGCGTCGTCGCGGTGAGCGCGAATGCGATGCACGGCGACGTGGAGGCGGCGCTCGCCGCCGGCTTCGACGGCTACCTGACCAAGCCGCTGGACATCGGCGAGCTGCTGGCCGTGGTGCGCGGGACCGCGGTCCCGCGCTGATCCGCCGTGACCGGTCGCGGCCACGCCCTTGGCGGCCGCGCCCCCCGGGCGTTCAGTCGTTCGGCCGGAACGTGATGATCAGCACCGGCGGCACGCGGCCGTCGGTGTCGCGCGGCAGCGTGCCGGTGCGGTCGATCGCGCGCAGCACCGCTTCGTCCCACTCCGGGTGCCCGCTGCTGCGGAGCAGGCGGCGCGCGATGATGCTGCCGCCCGGCGCGGCGCGCACCTCGACCTCGGCCGCCGGGTTGCCGGCGACCTGGCCGGGAAACACGATGTTGCGGCGGATCAGCGCCACCAGCCGGCCGCTGTAGGCGGCCGACGGCGCGGCGTCCTGGGCCGCGGTGCCCGTGCTGGTGGCCGCGCCGGTGGCGCTGCCGGCCTGGCCCATGATGCGGCGCAGGTTCTCCTCGCGCAGCTGGGCCAGCTTCTGTTCCTCGGCGGCGCGCTCGCGCGCGAGCTGCTCCTGGCGGCGGCGTTCGGCCTCGGCACGGCGCCGTTCCGCCTGCTCGCGTTCGGCACGCTGGCGTTCGGCCTCGGCCTGGCGCCGGCGCTCCGCCTCGGCGCGTTCGGCGCGCTGGCGTTCGAGCTCGCGCTGGCGTTCGGCCGCGCGCTCGCGCTCCTGCTGGCGCTGGCGTTCGCGCTCGCGTTCGATCGCGATGTCGGGCTCCGGCGGTCGCGCGGTCTCGGCGGCCGGCGGCGGCGCAGGGGCCGGCGCAGGTGCGGGCGCGGGCGTCGACGGCGGTGCCGGCTGCGGCACCGGCTCGGCGCGTGGCGCGGCGACCTGCGGCACCGCGGCCCACAGCTCGGCGGCGATCACCTCCGGCGGCTGCGCGCGCCAGTCCACCGACAGCGTCAGCGCCGCGATCAGCCCGCCGTGCACCAGCAGCGCCAGCGCGGCGCCGGCGCCCAGCCCGCCTGGCGGGCGCGGCATCAGCGCGTCGTGGGTCAGCGTCGCCGCGCTCATCGCCGCCGCTCAGGCGCCACCCTGGCGCACCGACAGCCCGACACGGCGCACGCCGGCGCGCTGCAGCGTGTCCATCACGCGCACCACGTGCTCGTAGCGCACGCTGCGGTCGGCGCTGATGACTACCGGCACGTCGGCGTTGCCGGCCTGCAGCGCCAGCACGCGCGACGCCAGCTGCGCCAGCGCCACGCCCTGCGGTTCCTGCTGGTCGACGCGCAGGCGCAGCTTCTCGTCGGCGCCGACGACGACCTCCACCACCTTGGCCGGCCGCTGCTGGCTGCGCCCGACCGAGGGCAGGTCGACGACGCCGGTGGTGATCAGCGGCGCGGTGACCATGAAGATGATCAGCAGCACCAGCATCACGTCGATGAACGGGACCATGTTGATCTCGTTCATCGAGCGGCGGCGGCGGCCGCCGCCGCGGCCGGCGACGGCGGGCATCAGCGCGCTCCCTGGCCGCCGAGCACCGTCGACGTGGTCGGGCCGACGCCCGCGTTGCGCTGCAGGATGTTGCTGAACTCCTCGATGAAGGTCTCGAACTGGATCGCGATGCGGTCGATGTCGCGTGCGAAGCGGTTGTAGGCCACGACCGCCGGGATCGCGGCGAACAGGCCGATCGCGGTCGCGACCAGCGCCTCGGCGATGCCCGGGGCCACGCTGGCCAGCGTGACCTGCTGCAGGTTGGACAGGCCGACGAAGGCATGCATGATCCCCCACACGGTGCCGAACAGGCCGACGTAGGGGCTGACCGAGCCGACGCTGGCCAGGAAGCTGAGGTTGCTCTCGATGACGTCGAGCTCGCGCTGGAAGCTCGCGCGCATCGCGCGGCGCGCGCCGTCGAGCTGCGCGCCGGCGTCCAGCCGCTTCTCGCGCAGCTTGAGGAACTCGCGCATGCCGCTGGCGAAGATGCGCTCCATCGCGCCCGAGTCCTTCTTCTGCGCCACCGCCTGGTTCAGCTCGGTCAGGCTGCGGCCGGACCAGAACTCGCGCTCGAACTCCTCGTTGCTGCCGCGCACGCGGCGCAGGCCGAAGAGCTTGCCGAAGATCACCGTCCAGCTGGCCAGCGAGGTCAGCACCAGGCCGGCCATCACGATCTGCACGACCAGGCTGGCCTGCAGGACGAGGGCGGTGATCGAGAGGTCTTGGTTCATGCTCGTTCTTGTGTCGGGGGCCCGTCGGCGGGCAGGCCGATCGCCGCGGCCAGTTCGCTCGGAATGCGGCGCGGGCGCAAGGTTCCGTCGTCGACGCAGCCGATGCGGATCTCGCCGTCGGCCAGCAGCGTGTCGCCGCGCCAGGCCTGCTGCGCGATCGTCAGCGCGGCCTTGCCGGCGTGACGCACCTGCACCGTCACGTGCAGCAGGTCGTCCAGCCGCGCCGGCGCGCGGTAGCGCACACGCGTGTCGATGACGACGAACATCGCGCCGGTGCGCTCGCGCAGCGCCTGCTGGCCCACGCCCTGGGCACGCAGCCATTCGGTGCGCGCACGCTCGAAATACTTGAGGTAGTTGGCGTAGAACACGATGCCGCCGGCGTCGGTGTCCTCCCAGTACACGCGCAGCGGCAGGCGGAACGGGGTCGTCGGGTCGGCGGCAGCGGTCATCGGCGCGGGATCATAGCGGCGCGGTCCGCGCGCGCCGCATCGCGGTCAGGGCAGCACGCGGCGGTAGACCGGCCCCCACAGCGGGTGGCCGGCCTCCGAGCGGCTGAGCACGAAGCCGGGGTCGGCGGCACGTGCGGCGCGGAAGGCGGCCTCGCACTCGGACACGCGTTCGCTGGTGCAGGTGATGAAGGCCAGCAGCTTGTGGGCGCTGGCCTGGTCGCGCCCGCTCTGCAGCCCGGTGGCCAGCGCACGCTGCAGCGCCGTCTCGGCGACCGCGTACTGCGCATCGTCGTAGGCACGCATGCCTTCGAAGAGCGCGCGTTCGGCCGGGCGCTCGAGCAGGTCGGTCAGGCCGGGCGGCGGCGGTGGCGGCGCGGCCGGCGGCGGCGCAGCGCAGCCGGCGATCAAGGCGGCGCCCGCC